>Ga0116231_10006369_pt1 | contig 22569 bp, 9 predicted proteins | sample S1TSphgellanicum_2_FD_89695 | JGI IMG/M metagenome (GOLD analysis project Ga0116231, IMG submission 89695) | Host-associated microbial communities from peat moss isolated from Minnesota, USA - S1T2_Fd - Sphagnum magellanicum MG | ecosystem: Host-associated > Plants > Peat moss > Unclassified...
ACAACAACAACAACAACAACAGAAAACAACTTGCAGAGAAATTCTATTCTACAACACAGTAGAGTTGAGTGAGCAAATTAGATCACAAATCTGGTGAAGAGATAGACGTGCATGTGAAAGAACTACCCACAAGCATATACAATCTCTATGTGTGTGTGTGTGTGTGTGTGTGTCTCTTTCTGTAGTTGTTTGTTGTGGGAGTTAGTAGGAGTTGTAGTTCTCTTCTTGTAGTACTCCTTTGTTGTTTGTGTTGTTGCATGCGTCCTTTCCTCTTTCTACCTTTTTCCCTTTTTTTCTTCCAAAATCTCTGAATTCTGTCTGAAACTGTGGGTGCAATATAAAACTAGTTCTGCTGCTGCTGCTTCTGCTTCTTCTTCTGGTGCTGCCCTTTTTTTGTACCCAACAAAACAAGCCAAAATATAATCTTTCTTTCAAAAATGCTCATATAAAAAAAATAGACCTATTATTAGTTATACCTATGGGGGGGGGGCAAAATCCCTTAAGCTACTATACCCTATCCCTGAATCTAAGCACAATGTCCTTCTTGCCTTGGTAGTAGGCAAGGCCAACCAAACAAAATAATTTTTGCTTTTTTTTTTTGGTTTGGTTTGGTTTGTTTTGGTTTTGGTTTTTGTTTTTTTGGGGCAAGGGGTTTTTTGTTATCCCCCGAAATGAGTCCCTCAAAATGTTTGTTTAATGTTATTAAGATTTTTTTCATGCCCGAAATAAATAATCCCTCACCAACTGAATATTTTCCCATTTCAATCTTTACATCTAAAATCCCCCATTTTGTCAACAAAAACTGGGTTGCTGCTTTTTAAAATTTAATTTTTTTTTATAATGCTAAGTTGTTTTTGTCATCCCTACTAAAATCAACCCAAACCGACTAAAGATTTCATTTCAATCTGCTCTGTATCTAAAATTACCCATTTTCTCAATAAAAACCTCCTTCCTTCCTAGCTAACTTATATGCCATATTTTTGTCATCATGAAAATCACTCACCATTATACATTCAATTTGAAATCTCTTTGATTCTCGAAAATCCCCTATTTTTCTCAACAAAATCAATCACCAACTAAACATTCCATTGCAATCTCTACACCTCAAATCCATCATTTTCATGCTTGCTTTCTTTCTTGATGGAGATGTGATTTTCTCTTTCATGTAATGTAATTCAATTTATTATTATTATTATTACTATTGTTATCATTATTATTTTCCTTTGTGCTCCATTTTACAAACACGCCCTATAATCCTTTCCCCCTTGTGCCATATTTTTGTCATCCCCAAAATCAATCACCAATTAAACATTCCATTTCAATCCAAAATCCACTATTTTCTTACTTCCTTTCTTGCTTTTGCTCACTCAACATGTTATTTCTCTTTCATTTAATTAAATAATTATTATCAATAGTATGTTTTTTTAAAAAACTCTTCTACCAATTTACAAACACCACATAATCCCTTCCCTTTTAGACCAACCCATTTTGGATAATTCTTTTATTGGGGCAACTTATTATAATTATCACTATAATTTGCTTTCTTTTGTGTTTTTCTACACTTAGCCTATATTACATGCACATACTTTTTTTCTTCATGCAACAACTCCCAACTCTAGAGTTGGGTGCAAAAAGTGAACTGGGACTCTCTTTTGTCCAATTGTGCAAACCCAAATTTGTAATGATATTTTTCTCCCTTTCTTGCCACATGCTGCAAATGTGTCATCTGTATGGGCACATCAGCCTCACTTTTTTCTGTTTGCTTGTTTTGGGCTTACAAAAAATATTCTTTAAGAAATCTTCTGACAGAAATTCTTTTGCCTGAATTCCACTGTTTTACGAGTTACAGGGACAGGGAAGAGGGTGAGTTATGAGGTTCAGCCAACCCAGGAACATGCAAAAAAAGAGTTAGGGAGGTATGAAAATGTCAGAACAAGACTGTAAGATACATGATGTAACTAGGGAGTTGCTCTCATTGAATGGTGTGCTGCCATGTTAGCAAGACACTTGGTTCAATGAGTAAAGTATCATAGGTAAGTAGATAGGGAATTGTTAGCAAGGTACTACTGCATATGTAGATAATAGGTTATGTAGGTACTTGGTGGCTACTATATAGGTAGATGCATTTAGATGGCTAGTACCTAGCTAACCAGCATGGTTAGCTTCGAAGCAAGAATCCAATGAAGAAGTTGTTTCCTATCCACACACCAACTATTCTCTGGCTTGTGTGCAGATGGGTGCTGGTTCACTCTGGCTGGATCTCTTTTGTTCCCACCCCCCCAAGTAGTTTTTACTTGTGATCATATGCAGCTGCTGTTGCTTCTTCCTCTTGTATCAAAGCCCATGATGCTTCCTTCCTTCCTCCATCATCATCAAACCCATGATGTTCTTGGATCTGAATGTGGACAGAAGCCGTGTGCAGATACATTCGATTTACTTCAATAGGTAGTTTCAAGAATTGCAACTTGGGTGTCTAGTGTAAAATCGAAGATGGGGAGTTCTGTTTTAGCTTAACATGACATATACATGTTTACGACTGTGCTAACAAGCATTTTTTGTTATGTGTAATGTTGGATTCTTGCTATACCCCCTTGTTTGAGAACCACCCGACATTGTGTCTCTTGAGATAAGTCTTTATGCATAAACAATATATACCACAATTTTGATTCTATTGTGCATTTTTGGCCAAGGAGATTGTGTTTAGATTCATTATAGAGTATAGTAGCTTAATTAAGGGATTTTGGCCTCTAGAATAGGGATTTCCATAATTCTTCTTTTGCCTTCTTAGGATACTTTTTTAATGTAAATGGCAAGGCCAAAGCGTGACAAATTGATCTACAAAAAGATAACCTAAACCCTAAAACTAAACTTACCTCTAAATCCGGATGCAATCCTGAAAACCCATGAATACATAAATGCAATGTTGCTCAATGTTATTCATAACTTATAGTTCAGAGGTTCTTCAGTCTTATTGTTGTGGTCACTGGTGATAGGTTGATTTGTGGATTAAGGGCTAAGGTTATTGAATAATATTTGGGGCACGTTTTCAAACATTGACCACTAGTTTTGAAAGTGGTTAATTGAAAAAAATGAGGACCTAAAATTTGGAGAAAATTTATTAAAAATGTCTCAAATTTCAAGAGAATTGTAAGACCATATTTGCAAATATTGACAATTTTTTTGGGTTGGAGCCCAAGTGAAACAAACTAACACTCGAACAACAAGCACTTGGTGTAACTATATGTATGGTTGTTTTGTGTCTACAGAATATAATTATATGAAGAAGTCATGCACCAAAGTCTTCACAAAACTAATTAACTTTAAACCGTTTAATTGGAGATCCATGAGTCAAGGGGATTTGGCCAATGACTTAGGTTGCTCATAGTTGCCCTAGCATGTGCCAAATAAATTTTCATCAACATAATAAAATGTGGAAATCTTAGAATTGTTTAGACAAAGTACCAAATTTACTCAAGAGACAAGAATTTCATTATTTGGGTAACTAAGTGCTGAAAATGATAGCACTTTTAGAGCATTCAACCTTTAGGGGCCATTACCTTGTATGAGGGTGGTTTATACAAGGTTATGAATGGCCTTCAAGTAGGGGCTTCCCCAAATAAGGGTCCATTGGCTCCACATCGAGTGCCCAATTATTTTGAGAATGCCCTACTCCTTGGGTGGTGTTACCCTACACTTTGAACCTTCAATCAAAGTATAACATTGGAATCAAACTTGCCTACTTCTAACCCTCCACTTTGGAGCTATTTGGGTCATTTCTTAATTAAGATGGATGTGAGAAATTGGGGTGGTTATCATAGCAACTTATATTGTAGCATGATGTTGGGATATATGAAACGGTGTTAGAGTAGCTCCACCCATACACTGTATTTGGGCTTCAATCCATATTTCTCACATTTAAGATGGCTTATTATTGTTTCTTGAGCTCAACCCATAACCATGAAAACTAAGGGGCCCATGGATTAGAGCGATTTGCATCATGATGTCATCCTTGATTAGTTCTAAGTTTTTGATTAGCATGAATTAGGGCAATTTGCATCATGTTGTGTCATTCATGATTAAATGTAAGTTCTACAATTTTTTAATTTACATTCTTGTCATTGAGTTTTTTGAAAATTTTCAATGTTGCATTTACTTACATGTATTTGACTAATCATGCATGTTTGTGCAATTTGTAGGAATATGCAATACATGTGAGGATGTCAATAATATATGATACATTTCAAAAAGTTGTGCATGAATTGCTATATATTTGAATAAAATGCCTAATACGTCTTTATACATATTTACACATCCCAAAATCCAAAGTAGGTGCTTGTGTAATAACAACACTGAAATTTGGGTTGAAATTCTCCCCCAATAAATAAAAACCATTCTTTTATACTAGGCTATGGAGTCTAGGTGGTTCACGAAACAACACCGAAATAGTGTGTTAATAGTGAACACACCGAAGACAAGAAAAGAAAAGGTCATCGTCCATTGCACTCCAAGACTCCAATGTTCTTTTGGCACAACTTTGTGGACCACCCCAAAACATGTATTCAGCAAACTATAAATACGAGCAAAATTCTTTTCTCAGGGTGACTTTTCCCTCTTTGTTATCTTCAACATACTACTACTACTACTACTACCAAGTGGGCATGTTATCCATTTATCACATGGTGGATTCATATCCCAATCTTTTTCTCTACCATCAAGTCAGATTACAATTGAAACTCCGCGCACTGAAAGTGGAAACATCAGCTTGCCACGTCTATGAAAAAGGCTGAAACAAAAGTGCCTGAATAGGACACGCAAACCAGATATGTATAGGAGAAGGTCCCACTATGTGAGCATTTCCACATTTGAGACCACCTTTGAAATACGAAGGATGATTGTGCCGCAAGTATATATACCAAACATTGAGATCTGTGGTCACAGTGAACCAACATTTAGTTGGTTGGTACTTAGTTGGTATTGGCCTTAGAGCATCTCCACCGGTGCTCGGTATGTCACTCTGGATAATAAAGTTAAATGTCTAAGTCTAGCTGTGTTTTTTTGGCAACCCGACCAATAAAACTGTAACTGGAACTGCATATACGTGGATACTACTAACAGCAAACCACCTGGACCAATCATTATGATCTACCAATCAGAAATACTGAGCCACAGTCAGGTCCAATTAATTACACTCTTTTTTGGAGGTGCACAGCTGTGTTGCGCCTTTTACCAGCCACGGCATGCTGCACGAACCTGGTACAGAAAAACCAATTTCCTGAGCTAAACCGGCAAATTTTGACTTTTTCGCAATAAATTTTATTGTCTGGAGTCAGTATGTGACCTGCATCTTCGATGAGGTTCATCGGTTGAAGCCCATGAATCCAATGGAAGACTCCTCAGACCCTGAAAATTTGTATACGTTTCAGAGCCCTGGAACAATCTAATAAACACAGTCAAGACGTATTTATTGATTGCTTCCTGTTTCTCATTGACTAGACAGTTTGATTGGTCCAAGTGGGTTGCTATTAGTGGTCTCCCACCTATTTGCAGTCCCAGTTTCAGTTTTATCGGTGGGGTTGGAAAAAAGTTATTAGTAACTAAAACTTGGATGTGAGAAATAGTTTTGCAGGGTCACATGCTCAGGATTGGTGTGTCTTTGGAGTGTCAGGTAGGTTATCAAATAACAGGTCAATAACCATCAGTTATCCTGTCAATTATACACAAGTAATAGGGTTTTAAAAATAAATAAAAACAAAAATGTTATTTTTTCTGTCTTTTTCTAAATTTTTGTATTAGTATTTTAAGATCAATAACCTACCTGGATGACCCAATTATCATCTAGGTAAGTCGTTAAATTTTGAAAATTCAATATCAAGTGGTTATCAATAATCTAGCTGGTTGTCAAAAAATCAAGAACCAACTGATAGGTTATTAATAACTGAGTTGATAACCAGGTCAAGATTCAATAACTGGCCAACACGGGTATGTACCTTTAGGGGCAAGAGAAGGACAAAAAAATAATACAGCATATAAAACTCACTAGTTATACAAGTAATTCCCGAATCTTCTTTGGTTCTCTTGCATGGACAAGGTGCCATTATCCATATCCACATCCCATGAAATGGGGTTGGCCATAATGACCAACCCCATTCCCTTCTTTTGGGTCTTGTGAGATTGAGATTCTGCCCAAAAAACTGAGTGAGATGACAACTGGTGGCTGGTGGGTGTGATGATGATGATGATGATCAAGGGCGCGAGATAGAGGGCGTGTGAATAACATGGTCAAGGGAAGTTGCTCATGCTAGTGCGCCTTACAAGGAGGAGCACGTAGAATGATACTCGTTAAGGGAAGTTGCTCATGCTAGTGCGCCTTACAAGGAGGAGCACGTAGAATGATACTCGTATCATCCCCAAAACCTAAAGATAAATGGGGTTACGTTTACAAGCTGCCTATCCATTGTTACATCACTATTTGCATCATCGTCCATGGTCATGTGAATGACCGTACCAAAAAAGTATTGTAAACCTTGAGAGAATTTACACATAATTTGTTGTTGTTTGGTTTCACGTTATGTATTATGGGTTGTTTGTGAATTTATTGATTTGTTCCTTGAGAGAGAGAGGGAGAGAGAGGCTAGGTTATGGGTTTTAGCATAAACAATTGAAACGCCCATGTGGCCCCTTGCAAAAAGCATGCAAGTGTTTTTGTTGTCAACTTTTGCACTTTACATGTATATAGCACGTGCCATTCACCTTTTGCTTTCATTTCATTTCATGTATGGCTGCTACTACGAACAAGAGTTTCATGCATTTACACTATTTGAGCTTATGATCTTCAATCTCCCACTTGTTCATATCTTTTTGGAATTCGGCAAGAGTTTCATGCATTTACACTATTTGAGCTTATGATCTTCAATCTCCCACTTGTTCATATCTTTTTGGAATTAGGGTCGTTGTTTTTTGTCACGACTCATGGCAAAGTTTTACATCTGTCATCCAGTTATCATCCATAATTTGAACCCTAATTTGCACAATTCCAACAGAATCATTGGATGAAAAGCTTAATGCATCCATTTGGTGGCCGCCGCCTTGAGGATTCTTGGCTAAGATACACGTATTGGATCAACTGACCTTAAATGTTCAGTTTCTTCATTGCAGGATATTATCATCATCATCACCCATTTTCTTTTATTTTGGCGAGAGTGAACCAACACCCGTTGAGCACACCATAGTCTGGATGGATGGTATATGGACAGGAAACACTTTTTCATTGTATTCATGTCCCATAACTAACTCATGGTTTAACTATAGTTCTACCGACCTCATACGTACCATACCGACCTACATATTTATTTACATGTATACATACTAACCTCTTATATTCCTTACCTTTATGTACATGTCTAACTACTTACCTCTTACATTCCTTACCTTCTTGCTTATGATACTTACCCATTTACGTGAGTAACTTATCTAGAAAGTGTGAGGTGGAAGTAAGATGGCTTACGGGATAGGCTTCCACCATGGCAACTCAACTCAATTGTGTAGATTCACAAATGATTCATAAGTTATAGCTGGCGTCCATGGATGGCGTAGATGTGGGTGCTTGGGTCACATAATCCACACATTTTGAAACAAATGCCCCATCTCTAACCCTAGTCAAGATGGATAATGCATTCAATTTTTTCCTTAAAAGAATGGGATATCTTATTATAAGGTGATAATGATTGATTGAAGGAGGCCAATTGAAGGCTCTATTGGCTCTCCCCATAGATAACTCTACACTATACATCGGTATACAATTTGAGCATGAACATTTGGCTCAAACTCGACCCAATGTGTGAGCGTGTGTGCATATATGATGGATGAGCACATTCCATGAAAGTGCATGCATCTAGACAATAAATTCTAAATCAAGTAAAGGAAGTTTTTCATTTGAAGTTTGAACTGGTGTTGTGAGTGGATATGGTTAAGGACTTTTAAGTTTGTTTAAGTGTAAAATTGCATAAATACATATTAGTTCATGTAAACCTATGTAAGTGTAAAACAAATACACTTAAAAATAAATTTTCATGATCATGTAAAAAATGTGTAACTTTTATTTGGGGGGGGGAATAAAAGAGGGCCCCAAAGTTAGGAATGGAATTTCTAGTCATGCAATGAGTTGGGGCAACATGCACCCAAGAATGCAATACATTCCCCAATGTCATTGCAACTTGTCCCATATGCTTTGCTCAAAAGTGTGGGCTTGTATTATATAAAGGTGAACTAAAAAATAGGCCCTTTTTCCTATGTTGGTAATAAAGCATCTAGTTGGGGGGCCTAAAGATATTTTCTTGAATGGGCTAAACAAAGGGACCCATAGCAAAAAGAGATTGAGTTTGAGATGCATGCACAACTAATTAATATGAATTTTATTAAAGGTATATGATATATACAATTACATTTTCATGCTTCAAAACATTTACATGAGTTATGTAATTATAAATGATTTTTTTTTTTTTACACTCCCCTCCCTCCCCCCAAAGCAAATGATAGTGTTAAAACAATTATTTACATGATGAGTAGGGTAAGTGTAAAAAATCATTATTTACATTGGGGGTTTTTTTTTAATGTTTACTTAATTTTACATTATAAGTACATGTGTATTTACACTTACAACAATATTTAAACTTGTCATAAAACACATAATCATTAGGCATTGTTGATGTACATTTACACAAAAATCATCAATTTTTGTGTGCAAACAACTAATTTACATTTTCATCAAAGATAATGATAGCCACATCATGCCAATCCTAATAACCCAAAAGTGTGAGCTATTTCCTATTTTCATAACTAATGGTCGCAATTTGACTTGGCTATACTAGTTTCCTCGATTATAGAGCATGGCAACAAAAACATATCTAGCTCAACCTTTAACATCAACATGCTAATGACCACAATCTAATAGCTAGTCCATCATTTTCAAGTCTAGAAAACTGATCATATGTTCCACATGACAAAGACAACCTAATTTGGTGCACTCAATTGTGGCACCAACCATTTTATTTCATGGTCATGCAAGAGTAGTTTAGTGGCGTTGGTAGGACATATTATTTGGTGCCTTGTTTAGACATAAGTGGTTGACAAGAAGAAGCATAACATGTGTAAGTCTCCTCTCTATTATAACATTCCAACAAAATAAACATGTTGTAAAATTCAAACCCATTAACTTAATTTTTAAAAAAAATTTAGAATTTTAAATGTGTGTGGGCAATGGAATTTTATTATTTTGGTTTGGTTTGTTTGTTGTGTGAGGTTTTCGGATGTGTTCCTTGATAGGGCATTGCCATGTGGATTTGGATGAAGTTTTGTTGAATAAAGTGTGCATGCATTGGGTATGCAATTGATGAACCCAATTTGCTCACACTTAGCATTGCACCGATGAGAGGTGGGAATTGCAAGTGAATAAGAAGGGGTTAACTTTTGAAATTTCATTTATGAGCTGATCTTGATGTTCCAACACTATGATCAGCTTGGCTTCCCTCGGAGGTTGTTGGGCCATTGTCAATGTTTTTCACATTCTGAAAATTACAAGGCTTCATTCTTACTTGAAAAATCACGTATTCGTGAGAATTGTTTTCGGGGAAATACTTAACTTAGTCAAATTTGTGAGTGCCATATCAAGAGCATACATATTACTGTTATCTTAAAATCCTTTTCTGGTAAATCAAGTGTTAGATTCAATTGTTCTCCTCACTCATGCATGAGCTCAATCTACGTTTACTATCTCACCATGACATGTTTGATTTTGAGCTCAATCTAGCTTTACTATCTCACTATCACATGTTTTGATTTTGAGCTCAATCTAGCTTTACTATCTCACTATCAAATGTTTTGATTTCGAGCTCAATCTAGCTTTACTATCTCACCATCACATGTTTTGATTTTGAGCTCAATCTAGCTTTACTATCTCACCATCACATGTTGGATTTCGAGCTCAATCTAGCTTTACGATCTCACCATCACATGTTTGATTTTGAGCTCAATCTAGCTGTACTATCTCACCATCACATAAGGCTTGGGTGCAAAGAGTTAACACCCAAAAACGAAACCTCCTTCCTTTTGGTTAACAAAAGGCTAAATTCCGAAAGAGAAGTTTCAAATTTTTTGGATAAGTGGAATTTATGTACCTAGTGTTTGTGTGACACATGAATGAGAGCATATCATGAATAGGTCTAAACTACTCATCCCGCTAACTAGTCATACATCTTTTTATGGAGCTATACATAGAGAAATAGTTTGAAGGGTTATTAATTGGGTATTTTGTTGAATTTGGAATCTATTGCATGGCACAATCATTCTGTTCATTTCCTCTTTACTTTTTGTTTAAGTACAATTTGTTGAGGCAACTTTGTCATCATGTTTTCTAGATTCAGCATCCTTAGTGCAAGTGGGTTAGCACATATAGATGCCACAATAGAAGAGGAAGGAAGAAAGAAAGGGAAAAAAATCACATGATGCGAGAGTTGGGGAATCAATGGAGAAGGGTGTGCCACAACACATAAATTGGCAGGGGAGCATTTGTGTATCCCTGCAGCATGATTCTTCAGGTGGAATTGGTCATCAGAGCAAACTCCCTGAACAGAAGCCCACACCCTTAAGGAAGATCACATACCTTTTGAATGCAGGGAACATGCTATTTCCATCACGGAACATGCCTTTGTTGGCTGATTCTGTCAGGCTTGCAACCCACCCAGCTTGCCCTGAATAGCGACTGAATGCATTCATTACAGGGCTTGCCTGCTGACCACTTGCCTAGCAGAATCAGCCCCCAAGGGCAAGTTCTGCTAATAAAATGTCTAATAAGCTTCCAATCCATAAAAAATTTGGCGATGTGATTCCCTCACTTGCAAGTCTTATGTAGCAACCTCACTGATATGTAGGCAAAGATGGGAGCCGAGAGGATGGGTTTTGGGTTAGGTCCATAAAGCACTGGCAGAAAATTTCTAGTGTATCTTCTGTTTACAGTGTTTGGAGTCCTGTTCAATGCACTGTATGATTTTAATATATGAAGAGTGTATATCACAAGGAGAATGTATTAATCCAAGTGTTAAGTGCCTACTGGAATGACTTGTGGAGGGCAGCTGAATGATGAAATGGCTATGATCACTTAGACTCGAATACAAGCTCAACTTGGATTTTGTGAGAAGCTTATGGCATTTGGTGAAAATCATTGACTAGAAGTGGATGGGTTTTCCTGAAAATCTCACTTTGGGAGAAGCACTTTGGAAACAGAATTGTAAGTGGACTTTGGCTTTGCCATCAAGCCTTCAACTGAGTGCATGTATGGTCATCTTGGTATGCAGGAGGAGGTAATCAAAGCTTTTTGCATGACCATCTTTACATCCACAATTGTCTCTGATTCAAAAACAACAAACTGGTGGGTAAGGTTTGGCTTATAATGGAACCTTGACTGGCAGTTCTCTGAATAATCAAAGAACCAGTTTTGACCTGGAACCACGGCTCTCCAGAAACCAAATAACCAGTCAAAGAACCCATCCTGAACTGTTGGTTGCTTAATGATACCCACAGGTTCTTTGACCAAAATTCCAAAGCCATGAACCACTGCAGGTCTTTTCAAAACCAAGTAAAACTTTGAAAATTTTCAAAAATCTGGAATCAGTGGTTATAGCAGATTCAAAGAACTGCCCAACACTGGTATACAGTCTACAGAGTCTTCTAAGATGGAGGAATGTGTGGTGAGATCAACATCCTTCAGCAACAAAACGAAGATTTCACAATTTTTTTTGAAGCTCAACTACACTTGCATACGTACATAGCAAATATGCAATTATAAGACCCAATCAGTCGTTCCTAAGACTTGGTTTGAAGACCCAATCTAATCTGCACAACCTTTGTTATGCTTATGAATTTGATGAAATTATTGAGGACTTTAAAAGCCTAAGTCCTTCATTGCCATGCCGTGGCCAAATGTTCACTCCAAGTCTAGCTAACTAAATTGTGCCAAGATGGAGTTCCCACATGTTTTAAAGATTTGACGATACACCCTTGTTTAGCATTTCACAGTTGTAAGATGGAACTTTTTTAAAACTGGCTATAATTCAGAATGTGTTAGTTCTTTGTTTTGACATTGTAATCTTGAAGCCCATTTTGGTTTCTTGATTTTTTCTTGGGTTGTATACAATGGCAGTTGTGATGGATTTATGCATGTTGTCCCTTCCATAAAACAAAGATCTCAGCAGGGTCTCAGGCTAAGTTGTGAATTTTTCTTAAAATCTTACTAAAGCTGGTGGAGATCAGTTTTTGAAACTTTAGAATACAACAAAAACTATGAGATTGATATGTGCCTTTGTGCCATTTTGCAGTTGGAGAGACAAGAATTGCTAAGGTCTCGCATTAGAAATGGATTTCACTTTCTTTTGTTGATCTCATGAGGCAATTCTCTTACCCTTTTTTTGATATGGGTTTTTGCAAAATTGGCATTGGCCTTTCTCTAATCATTCTGAGAGAATTGACCCACAAATACAATCTTGTATCCTTTCTCTCATATCATATTATTGTAGCATATGACATTTCACATGTGATGCAACAGAGATAATGGTTTTGATTGTGTCAATTATAAGTACAAGCTACATCTGCAGGACATAAGTGAAGCTAGAATACAATGAGGTTGTGCTAGTAGAGGAAACCTACTACACAGCTGCTGTTTTTTTACATGTTTGTGGTTAGTTAAAAGCATGGGCAACTTTGTTTGTTATATATGAGAGTTGTGTAAACCCTAAACACTAAACCCTTCCTCTTAGAAGATCATTTCCTGTAACTAACAATTTATTAGACCTTCTTCTTCTATATGTGAAGGATGATTCAGATTATGCTCATCAATTGGGTGTTGAGAGTGTGCTTGGCTCTTGCTTTGCTCTGCACTTCTAAGTAGTTGCAGGAATATGGATTGACCCTCCCATTGTTTGGAGCTGTGACCCATTAGCCCAAATTTTGTGTCGATTCTGATTTTGAAACTTCCTACTAGTACTTCAAGGTTTCACTATGTTGTATCTGTTGACAATTGCAGCAAAGTTTTCAGATGTATATATCATCTTCTCCAATGGTCGACTTCATGTGGTCAGGTGAGGCATAAACGTTTGTAGACTTCATGTTCTTGAGCTAAATCCTAATCAATATCATTGTCTTTTTTTCACACTATACCAGGAGCTGATTTGCAATCCCTTGGAGAATATGATGGTTTAAGAAATTTTATGAAGTTTAGTTAACGCAAGGATCAACATATACTCACAGCTTGTTCTGGAGAGGTGTTGAGAAGGTAATTGTCATCAAGTCAGCTACATCAAAATGTGATCCATCCAGGCAAGCAAGACCTCAGCTGATTTCTACAAAAAGTCTTGCCCCAAATGCAGCAATATCCAGATGGAAAATGGCACCAAGTTGTGAGCTACATTCTCATGTCAGAACTTCTTTACTTGCTATGTGGGTGTGGTTCTTCATGGTTTGTCTTCACATGTTCTTCTTTACTTGTTACATGGGCATGGTGCTTCTTTGCAGTTCTTCACATGCTCTCCTTTAATTGTAAATTTCTGTGGTGGTTCTTTGTGGTTCTTCACATGCTCTTCTTCACTTGTTACATGGGCATGGTGCTTCTTTGCAGTTCTTCACATGCTCTCCTTCAATTGTAAATTTGTGTGGTGGTTCTTTGTGGTTTCACATGCTCTTCTTTACTTGTTACATGGATGTGGTGCTTCTTTGCAGTTCTTCACATGCTCTCCTTTAATTGTACATGGGTGTGGTGGTTCTTTGTGGTTCTTCACATGCTCTCCTTTAATTGTACATGGGTGTGTAGTTCTTGTGGTTATTGGTGGTTCTTCACATGCTCTACTTCTTCTTCATGTACAATACATGGGTTTGGTTGTTTTGAGGTTCTTCACATGGTCTTCTTTACTCATACATGGGGTGTAGTTCTTCTGGTTCTTCACATGCTCTTCTTCTTCTTTACTTGTACTTAGGCGTGGATCTTTTGTGCCTTTTCACATGATCTTCTTTACTTGTACATGGGTGTGGTTGTTTTGTGGTTCTTCACATGATCTTCTTCTTTACTTGCACATGGGTGTTATGACAATCAATTCTGGCATCCTGCTGAGATCAAACCTGACATTGATTTATTCCTCCTGTTAGTTGAGCAACAAAAGCAAATTGTACTTCTTCTCGAGTGGTTTCTTTTGCTCTTACACACACAATTGGCCACATCAATAGCTAATAATAAGAAAATACCAAGCCTTTTGCAAGCTGTATCGCTTTGCTAAATTTGGTCACATTTTTGGGGGATGAGGTGCAGGTGACGATGAGGAATCGTCATCAGGCAGCCTGATTCAGAAACCATTACATTGGGTTTTGAGATACGTCTGGGAGAAAGTGTAGTTGGTCCACACTAACTTAGCATCTTTCTGTTAGCTCCATCTTTGTTTCTAGTTTCTTCTTTAGCCCAGTTAAAGTGTTGATCAGAGTTATCTGTGAAGTCTGGCGATTAGGGGGACCAGAACATATATTTTCACTTCTCCTACTTGTACAACTACTGCTTTTGAGTGTCCAGCTCTTTTTTGCAGTTCTAGAACCTCGTGCATTAAATGCTGAGTTTCAGCATTTCATACTGAGATTCAATCAAATTTCCTTACTTTGCGGATACCACTGAAAGAAGGGATAGGGGGGTGAAAGAGAGGGTGACTTTACTACGGATAACACTATTGAAAGAGGGAAAAAAAGACGGAGTTGCTAATGAAAGATCTAAAGTGACTTGCTCTCCTTTCAAATGGTCATTTTAAAGTGGTACATTTTTTGGGAGTATGTGTATAACATATGTATATATATAGAAAGGTATCTGTAAAATACTTCAATCTTGAAGGTACTGGAGCCCAGTTTTGCCTAAAATGAGGCAAAATCACAAGTCAACATGACAATAGTACACATGAAAAAGGAGAGGATCAAATTGGTTTTCTCACCTAAATTGGAGTTTCACTCCCACTTTTGGATTTGCCTTACCTGTGCCTTCAGTGCTCTCCTTTTATTTTTTCTTTCATTAAACCAGGTCTTGTCAGAATAGAATCCTGCAAAGCACTTGAACTGATACCCAGTTTCATTAAACAATACCCAGTTTCACTCACTTCATGGCTGCACTCAAATTGGGGATTACAGGGTCAAACTAGGGTCCAAAGACAAGGTGAGTTTAAGATAATTTTATGAATAATAGTGGAGTCAGTCATTCACTTTGGTAATTTGCTACCAGGGTTTTCTTTTCAATTTTTTGGTTAAAATTTTTTTGGCTAATTGTTCCCCCAAAAATAATAATTTATAATTTATAGTATTAGAAAATTTAAAAATTCCAAATTATTTTGTCAAAAATGAAAAAAATTGTCAGGAAAAAATAAATTGGTTTGTACTTTCACCTTCTTGAGTGAGGCTTCTAAGTGACTATATTCAACCCAAAAAATATTAAATTTGAATTCAGAGATCCTTATATAGATCCTCCTTTGGAAGCAATCCCAAAACATTTTGAGGCTTTTTAAAACCTTGATACTAGTGTGTACGTGCTAAGTTCACTAATAATTTAAAAGAGGGTGAAGACTTTTTCCGGGCCTTTGTCTCTTCTTCCTTACCCAGTCCACTTGAAGAAAGCTTCTAGAAACCTCTTTTTAGTTCCTAGACACAAAGCAAGCAACTCCTCCTTAGCATCACCAATCTAGGCTACTACTAGGCTAGAGGAGAGAATTGGGGGCCCTTGTATAAGAAGAAGCAAGAACAGATTCCCATTGTTTTTAAATTATAGCAAAAAATAATACTAGTACTATTTTGTCATGTGAAATTTTGTTGGGATATTTAGCACCTTGATGGAGAAGAATGGATCATTGGCACATATACATGTTCTCTATGGAGATTTGATTTTTCAATTTATGTTATATTTGGATGTGCGATTTGTCGTGCAAATCTTCACTATCAAATTGCGATCTCTTCAAGATCCAAATCCAAATCCGAGGTAATAATTCCTTCATCCCTTATAGTTGTTTGTAAAAGGCCTCATTGCAATTGATAGGAACTTCCTTCTTTGTTGGCCTTGCCTTGGACCAAGGCAAGGATATTGTGTTTAGATTCATTATAGTGTATATATAGGGTTCTTGGCCCTTTAGGTAACAATAGGTCTATTTTTATATGAGGATTTTTGAAAGATGATATTTTGGCTTGTGTTGAAACTCTATTACATTTATACACAACACAAAAGGTGCGCTTTGCATGCTTATTCCTCAATTGTTGAAATTTTGAAAAATTAAAATTTGAAACTATCTAGGCTAACCTCATTTTCTAAAATAAATAATATTCAACAAAGAAGAAGTGTCAATTTGTCAATAGAAGGTTAGGGTTTTCTGAAGGGAAAAGGGGCAAGTCCCCTTACATGTCTCACCCCAACTATTTTACCAAGGCTTGCACATGGTATAACAACAGTACCTTCAAGTTGGTACCACCCAAGGCAATACTAGCTTTACATTAGTACAAGCTTGGTAGGGACCAATGTTAATTGGTTCTTTAGTTCTAGGGAACCTGTTCCCATGTGGGTTCCCTCGGTTTTTGTTCCTAACATTTTTGAAGGCATTGGTCTTGGCTTGATTTTGGTTCCATTTAATTTCAAATATGAGATTTGGTTTTTGTTTCAATTTTTAATTGGGAAAGAAGTTTTGATTTCAATTATTTTTTTTAAAAATTCAAATTAAATTGGTTTTGGTTCTCCTAGTTAAATAACCCCTAATTTCGAGTAATTTCTAGTTTTAAGTAACTTTTAGTTCAGTTTTTAGAATTCAAAACATCAAAATGAACAATGCAAAATATTAATTAATTAATTATTGTTTTTGAACATTGATTATGTTAAGTGAATTATGTTAGTCACTCAATGAAGTTGTGATGTGTTTAATGTTAAGTTGGGTTAGCATAATTAATTTGGTTTAATGTTTGATTAGAAGAGAACTAATTCTAGACTCTAGTGTAGATAGTGCCCCCATTTGGGGCCCATTTGGGAACTCACAACTTTTTTTCGAACACTAAAGTTTGAAGAAACAATAACTTTGAAGCTCTCTCAAGCACAATAACTTCATTATTTAGTGTAATGCCAAATAGTAAATTTTTAATTTTTTTATTGCCAAACATAATAATTGGCAAAAAAATAATTATTTATTAGGCACCTTGCTGCTGAACAAGCCAAGGTACTATTATATGGTACCCAATTTCAAGACAAGCTGGTATGTTCAAAAGGTTGATACTAAGGTAAACCAATTGTGATTTTGAGCTTTCTTTTTTGGCCCACAAGCTCTAGTACTAGTGTGTGCACACCTTGCAGTTGGTAATTCCATAACATGCATGTGAAATCTACTCTTGTGAATGAAAATGCAAGGCAATGGCCTCAAGGAGTGTTTTTTTTGGGTCCGAATTTTAATTGTTTTTCTCACCCAAAAACTAGGATTTGTTTTTGGGGGAAATTTTCATTTTTGTAGAGAGAAAATTTGACTAATTTTTCTAATTTTCTGGAATTTTTTTGGGTCAAACTGTGCTAAGGGAGGTGCTGGATGGGTACACAAGATGAAGGTAATTTTGGTTTGTAGTTGACAAACTTGAGGTTGGAACATAGAGGGAAACTTTGTGTTTGGATCGTAATAATATGTCACAAAACTAACTACAAGTAAAAGTAATATGTTTTTGACTTTAAGTGTAAGGTGAGGTGTTCGAGCATCTCTGAGTATGTGACCCTGCAAAAATATTTTTCACATTCAAGTTTAGTTATCTACTCTTTTCCAACCCCACCCATAAAACTGAAACGGGGATAGCAAATAGGTTGGGCACTACTAATAGCAAACCACCTGGACCAATCATTATGATGGGCCAATCAGAAACACTCAGCAGTTTAGATCATATTTGCTACACTCATTTCTGCAAGTGCGATCAGATACTGAGCACCATTGGAGATGCTCTTAGGACAAGGGCGTAGGGTGGTTGTGCGAGGTAGTAGTGAAGCTCACTCTCGCTTTTGGTAACGCCTTCAGGGCCTTGGGTGTTTTGGATGGATCTTCCATTTTGTGTGGATCATCATTATTTGGTCCATTTAAATTTTGTAGTAGGATCCATCCAAAACTTGAAAAACCCTAAGACAAGAAAAATAAAATAAAAATTGTTGAGATAAAATTCAATTTTAAAACTTGCCCCCTAACATTAAAAAAGTATTGATACGGTCTTTACAATTAAATATTAGGGATTTAATAATCTTAATTTATAATGGTGATGTTATGATAATAGTTACATACTCCATACACAACACATATCAACGGGCAATGTTTTTCTTTATGGGAATGATATGACCCATGCACTCCTCACAATGCACTAAGATGACATGAGCATGATGGAAATCATTGCCAAACTTTGGACCCACAAGTTGGTGAACAAATAACTAGTGTTCCAACCAATTAATTTTTCACGTCTCTTCTCTCCACACCCAATAGGAAAACATAGTGAGAAAAAAATCCAACGGTCACATACACTCGATCGACACATTTGTAACCTTGTGGGAATGAACGGCTACGATCGCCAGGACGCCAAAAGGCGTTGGTTCTTAGTTGACAAACCCTTTGACCGTGCAAAGACGATTCAATCGAAATAACTTTGCAATCGGGGCCGTTGTTTAATCCCGTAAATCGATGGTGTATAAGTAATGATCATTTCTTTTTTCGATATCTTTGTTGACCGAACCGAATCGTACACATACGTAGTAGTAGTAGTAGGAAACCCAACCCGATGGTTGGACATAATATTTTATATCGTGGAGGCCGGTGGAGGCTGGTTCACGTAGCCGGAGACATAATGCTCAGATCTCCGCACCGCATGGAGGAAAATGAGACCGACAACAACGGTCAAATAATAGTTACCTATCAATAATGCATATATCTAGAGCTGGGTTTCGAAGACGGCTATTTTTTCTTGCTTTTGTTATAATCTTTCCGTATCAAATCTTCAAATCGCTGGACGGCTGCAGAACACAACCATGCATAGCCACGTGCACGAGGTCAAGCGGCCACTTGTGGTGGTGGCACGTAAAAAAAGACCATGGGTGTGTGGTTCTACCATGTTCTTGTGGAAAAATAATTTTGAGTTTCGGTTGTTGTCGGTCGAAGGAAATAATATATCGCTCTTGCTAAGTTCCATAAACGAACCTCCGAAGCATCGTCGATTTTCATATCACAACCTTTAAAACATACTATGCTACACCAATAGTACCCTTGGTAGCTTTGACACTATTTGTATTATTTTATTTTAAAAAGTTGAGGTCTTATAAGATTAAAAAAAACTCAAAAAAATAAAAAAAATTCATGAAAGAAAAGAGAGAAACTTTTAGAATATTCTTGAATGTTTTATTTCGAACAAGGATTTTTCAAAATTAATTAATTATTCACCAAACACGTGTTGATGTTACCCTTGTATTATGGTATATATATATTACTTATATTACAACCATTTCTTTCTTTCTTTCATGATAGAATGGCATGTTCCTTTTTTCTCAATAGAAAAGTTCAAATTCGTAAATCTTTTTCATTTAAAAAATAACTAAAATTCATCACATGTTCACCGTACGCCATAAAGTATGATGGTTAATTGACCCCTTTTTTCTTGTTCCCACTTTTCTTTTCCAAGACACAGGTAGTATTATGCCTCTAATTTTTGTTTGACCCAAATTGCGAAGGACATTCATGTATATATATATATATATATATATAGTGTCCAAAAGTTTGTAATGATTGGGTTATTCCTAAAGAAATTCTGAATATATTTATTTTTAAAAGGTTTATTGAAAAAAAGAGTAAATTAAGAATGTGCTCATATATATATATATATATATTCAATAAAAGAAATTCAATAAAAGGGTTACAAGGCATAATTGAAATGAGTAATATCCTTCCAGTTAATTCCCTTTCCAACACTAGAAAGAGGATAGAAATAAAAGGTTATTTTACAAAGAAATAAATGTTGACACTATCCAAAGCATCATGATAGGACTCTAAACCCTCTATCTCCCCTTGATAAGAGTAGACTCTCATGTACCTAATTGGTTCCAAATCATAAAGCTATGTATGTTTTGTATTTGCTTTCTGCTTTGGCATCTCGTAGATATGGTAAAAAGGCCAAGAAGATTGATGCATGACTAGCTTGGTTGTTGTGTGATGGCAAGGTTGGTGTGGTGTGTGCCACATTCAACTTTCTTTTCGTGAAAACTCCTCCTCCAACACTTGGGGGGTATGCAATACACACTTGATGAAAGGTTGCATTAAGGTATGATAAGAAGGCACATGCACATAGGCCACCAACTCTAGTTCCACTCGCTAGGGTAAAGCTCAAATGTGGGGGGCATTCTCAAAATAAGGTGGCCTAGGTGGAGGCAATAACCTAGTTGAGCACCACATTTTGGGAATGCCCCTCAATGCCTAGGGGCCATCTTAAAGCATGAGCAAAGGTTATCACGAAACTAAGCATACATACATACATCACAAGAAATAGAAGGGAGAAGGTTCTTCCATGTACTCCTTAACACCTAAACATCAAGATGGATCAATTTGGCTCACTTTTCAATTTATTTTTTGAATTATTCAAAATTTAGGGTTTAAGAGTGAGAGGGATCTTTACACCTATGAGTAGGCATAATTTCTTTCTCTCTCTCTCTCACTCTTAAGGACTCTCCCTCCTCTTTTCTAGAAGGGATATTCATGACTCTTAAGGAGTAAACATAGTATCCTTTTCTTTCCTAGAAGGCATATTCATAGATGTAAGGTACCCTCCAAAACTCCCCACTACACCACAAAATTTCTTTAATTGCTTTCCAAGAATTGAGCTCACATTGCACAGATGGGTGTTAACCCTAGGTACATTTGTAGAGCATGAGATGAATCATGGTTAAATACGGGTAAGACTGGAAAAGCAAGGATGGATGTGATCATCAATCACCAATGAGTGATGGATGTGATCAAACACCAATGAAAAATGCAGGTGTATCTTACACCTACTAAGTACTAGTAGGGGCACCTCAATTGAGGCTTACTAGTGGGGCATAAGGGGCCGCGACCACTTAGAGGGAACATTATTCATGCATCTCTTAGGGTGGGTTGCCATTTACATTATCAAAAGTATCTTAAGCAAGGCAAAAGAAGAAGAAGAATTATGGAAACTCAAATACCTATTTCACCATGCAAAAATATACCTAATCTTCAAAAAATCCTCTAAAAGAAACCAAAATCCTTCAAGATTATTATTATTATAACTCTATTATAACTAATCTCAAGTTTCAACACAAGCCCAAAATTATCATCTTTCAAAAAATCCTCATATATATATTAAAAAAATAGACCTATTATTTATTATTACCCTAGGGGCCAAAATCCCTTAAGCTACTATATACTCTATTATGAATCTAAACACAATATCCTTACCTTCGGTAGGCAAGGCTAATAAATTGCATCAAAGAAAGTAGTTATTGATGACACCAAGGGCCCCCCGCCTCCCCGCCCCTATATGGAATGGGTCTACTTATGGCCTTTTTTGACTCCTTTTAGGGCCCCGTACAAGGCATGGTGGACCCGTCTTCTTGGGTCTACATGACCTCACACACTATTGCTCAAAATCCATCCACATGCCTCTTGTGCAAAACCATGAAAACCAATACCCTATTTCCACTCACCCGACCAATTGGGGTTGCCCCAAATTCCGCACAAGCACCTCACGCGGCACTTTCGAATGTACGCGTGATGCTCTATAAAAGATAACAACATACCGAAAGGAATTTAATTTGAAAATTAAGTTCAAACAATACATGTAAGTAAGTCATATGTGTAAGGTTAAAAAGCGCAAGGGGGGGGGGGGGCGAATGGGGCACGATCAAATAAACAACGGTTCACGCAATATAGGTGTCATTTTTGTAATGGCGTCACCGAGCATGCTTTACCAAGCGGAGAGAGCGACCTTGCAAAAGGCCCCTAATTTCAGGCTTTACCCTATACTAAGATCCTCTCCGGAGCATCTATTTACGAATCTAAGCCCTTCTTGTCCATGGGGCTTTTACCGGAAGTGGGCCGTTTGTCAAGGACTCGATTTCATGGGCCCTTTGTCTTCGAAGTACAGCCCGTGATCTTGGGCTTTTACCCTACAATAAGATATGGCTCCACTCCGCTCGTGCATGTCTTCGGAATTGAGTCAAGAGGGGCAAAATGAGTTATGTATATATTGTTTTAGCCATGTGTATGGTGTGTACCAAAAAAAAACATAATAAACAAATGAATTATTTTGACTGCAAAAAGCTTACAACAAAAACAACAAACAAGAAAATTTTCAAAATACGCGCTAAATTGGGGGTCCCCTGGTGGGGGGGGGGGGGGGGGGGGGGGCAAAAAAAAAAAAACAAGAAGACGGGGCGGAGGGGGGGGGGGGGGGGGCCGTCGGAGACCCCGCACGCCCCAACCCCCCCCCGCGCTTCTACCCCCCTCCCCG
>Ga0116231_10006370_pt1 | contig 22568 bp, 21 predicted proteins | sample S1TSphgellanicum_2_FD_89695 | JGI IMG/M metagenome (GOLD analysis project Ga0116231, IMG submission 89695) | Host-associated microbial communities from peat moss isolated from Minnesota, USA - S1T2_Fd - Sphagnum magellanicum MG | ecosystem: Host-associated > Plants > Peat moss > Unclassified...
CGGGCGCTCCGGCGGCCTGAAGCCGGGAAATGGCCAGGACGGCGTTGAAGGTCTTCAGCACGCCATCGGCGTCCTCAAGCGCCTGCTCAAGAGCGCGCGTCGGATCCACCTCGCCCTTGTCGACCTCGATCAGCGCCGCCTCGAGGCGCGCACGAAGGCGCGTAAGCGGAGAGCGCAGATCGTGCGCGATGGCGTCGCCGGCGTGGCGCAGGCCGCCCATGAGCCGCTCAAGGCGGTCCAACATGGCGTTCAGTCCGCCGGCCAGTTCGTCGTACTCGTCGCCGACGCCGCGCACCTTGGCCCGGGCATGAAGGTCGCCTGCCTCGACCTGAGCCACCACCGCGTTCAGCCCTGACATCGAACGCGAGACGTTTCGACTGATCAGAACGCCCCCGGCAAGACCGAGGATGATCACAAGCACGCTGGCGCCCTCGATCGCCCGCAGGAGGCGGGTGACATAGCCTTTGGACTCGCCGATATCGCTTCCCACGAACAGAAGCTCGCCACTCTCGAGCCTGGTCTGTCGGCCCCAGGCGCTGCGATGCATGATCGCGCCGTCTGGGTCGGTCTGGCGGACACTAAAGGCGGCCTTAGCCTCAGGGCTGGTCTTAGGCTCGACCGGGGTCTCAGCGATGTTGCCCGAGATCACCGAGCCGTCGGCGTTCATCAAGAGATAGAGGAAGGGGCGCTCGCCGACCGAACGCTCGATGATCGCCATATTCAGGGCGTCCACACCCCCCTGGGAATAGACCGTCTGCAAGGAACTCAGCTCGCGCCGCACCTCCCCGTCGGCCTGACGACTGACCTCGTTGGCGGTCGCGAGGTAGATGTAGGCCAAAAACGCCGCCGCCGACGCCGCGAACAGGGCGAGAAACAGCAGCGTCAGCCGAAAGGCGGTGGTGCGAAAGATGGACGCCAGACGCATGGGCGCCGCCCTAGCCGGACGCGCTCGAACGGCTCAAGCTTCCAGCCGGTAGCCGGCGCCGCGGACGGTCTGCAACATGGCGCGCGGGAAACCCTTGTCGATCTTCGAGCGAAGCCGCGAGATGTGCACGTCGATGACATTGGTCTGGGGATCAAAGTGGTACTCCCAGACCTTCTCGAGCAGCATGGTGCGCGTGACCGACTGATTGGCGTGGCGCATCAAAAACTCAAGGAGCTGGAATTCGCGAGGCTGAAGGTCGATCTCCTGTCCTGCCCGGTGAACTGAGCGGCCGATCAGGTCCATTTCAAGATCGCCGACCTTAAGAACCGTGTTCACAGATCCGGTCTCGCGTCGGCGCGACAGGGCCTCCACGCGGGCGATTAACTCGGCGAAGGCGTAAGGCTTGACCAAATAGTCGTCGCCCCCGGCCTTTAGCCCGTCGACCCGATCGCCGACCTCGCCAAGGGCGGACAAGAAGAGGACCGGCGTCTGGTCGCCTTCGCGGCGGAGCGCCTCGACAACCTGCACGCCGTTGAGCTTGGGCATCATACGGTCCACCACAAGCACGTCGAATTTGCCGCCCCGCGCCGCGTTCAGACCGGCCAGTCCGTCATCGGCGCGCTCGGTTTCATGACCGGCGTCCTCAAGCCCTTTGGACATGGCGGCCGAGGCGTCGGTGTCGTCCTCGATGATCAGTATACGCATGGCGTCCCCGCGGGCCTTTCCGGGCGAACCCGACTCGTCGTCACGATCATAGCCGAATCCGCGACCGAAGGTCGCGTTTCAAAACCGTAAGGTGTCCAGCCGCCGCCCCGGGCCCACTCGCCCGGGGTTTTTCAGGCGGCCCTATTTGCTCGGGTCCAGCTTGATCGCCACGAACGCCGATTGCATGCCCGCCTGGGTGTGATGCCAGATGAGGCACAGGATGGACGGACGGCCAGCCTTCTTCGCGTCGGATACCGCCGCAGCGACGTCGTCCGGACCGCTCACAGCATGATCGCCCGCCTTGGCGATGACGTCGCCCTTGGCCAGGCCGATCTGATCTGCATCGCTGCCTTCGGCGACGGACAGAATGGCTGCGCCCTTGATCTTGTCCTCAAGTCCGAGATCCTTACGCAGAGCGGGGGTAATCTGAGCCAGGCCCATGCCGAGCACCACCGATTTCGGAGACACCGGCCCCTCGTCGCCCTGATCGCCCTTTCCGGCCCCGCCCGCCTCGCCGAGGGCCAACTGGGCTTCGGCGGGCCGGATGCCCGATGTGACATCGATGTTCAGGGTTTTGCCGTCGCGCAGCACCTTAAGATGGATGGGCTCGCCCGCCTTGGCGAGGGCGACGATGCGGGTAAGCTCGGAGTTGGACGCCACATCATGGCCGTTGGCCGCGAGGACCACATCGCCCGCCTGCATACCCGCCTTATCGGCGGGGCCGCCTGGGACAACATCCTTGACCAGAGCACCCTGGTTCGGCAGCAGGCCCAGGCTGCCGGCGATATCCTCCGTCACGTTCTGAATCGTCACGCCCAGATAGCCCCGCACGATCTTGCGGCCCGCCATGAGCTCACGCGTCGTACGCTCGGCGATTTCGGCGGGGATATCGAACCCGATGCCGACCGATCCGCCCGAGGGCGAATAAATCGCGGTGTTCACGCCGATGACCCGGCCATAGATGTCGAAGGTCGGACCGCCGGAGTTGCCCCGATTGATCGGCGCGTCAATCTGCAGATAGTTGACGAACTGGGTGGTGTTGTCAGGCAGGTCGCGTCCATCCGCCGAGATAATGCCGGCGGTCGCTGTCCCCCCAAGGTTGAACGGATTGCCGACGGCGATGACCCAATCGCCGACGCGCGGTTTGGTCTGGGTCTCGAACTGGACAAACTTGAAGCCGGCGCCATCGACCTTCAGCACTGCAAGGTCGGTGCCCTCGTCCTTGCCCACCACACGCGCCGTTAGGATGCGCTTATCTTGCATGACGACCTTGATGGACTCTGCGCCGTCGATGACGTGATTGTTGGTCACGATGTAGCCGTCGGGGGAGATAAAGAAGCCCGAGCCGGACGCCTGCATCTCCGGGCCCTTCTTGGGGGCCCCGCCGCCTGAGCCGCCGGGCGCAGTGGGGGCATGGGGGTTCTGGCCGCGAGGACTGCGCGGCGCGAACGGGAACGGAATGCCCTCGCCCTCCTCGCCGTCGCCGCCCTGGAGCTTGGAAAGGTCTACGTGACTGGTCACGTTGATCGATACGACCGCAGGGGCGACCTTCTCAAAAATATCGGCGAACGACATGGGTGCGCCCGGGGGCGGCGAGAAGGCGGCGACACGCGTCACCGCAGGGCGCGTCTCAGCCATGGCCGAAGGCCATTGCACGCCGACGCCAGCCGCCGCGACCGCCGCGACACCGAGCCCGACCGCCGCGCCCGCAATGAACTTTTTCCTGTCCGCCATGCTGATCTCTGGTTCCTTGGTCCGGCGCCGGCGCGGCCATCCGCGCATACACGCTCCCGAACAACGTCTCGGGAGCAAAACTAGTCACAGCGCCGATCGACGCTAGTGCCCTTCATACCGGTTTTCAGCACTGCGACACGTTTTTGTGCGCCGCCTATGCGGCCGAACCTTGGCCCGGCTCGCGCTGATCAGCAACATTCAGCGCGGCGAGCGCCGCCGCCTCCTCCGCCGAAAGCGGCGGGGTCTGGGGCAATTTGCGGGCGCGAAGGACCAGGATCGCCCCCCCGCCAAGCACAATCGCAAACGGCGTAAGCCAAAGCACAGCGTTGCCCAGCGAGAATGTCGGCCGCATCAGGACAAACTCGCCATAGCGATCCTCAAGGTAGCGCTTGATCTCAGCGTCGGTCCGACCCGCCGTCACCTGCTGACGCACCACCCGGCGCAAATCGTCAGCGATCGGCGCTTCGGATTCGTCGATCGATTCGTTCTGGCACTCGAGGCAGCGGAACTCGCGAAAGAGGGCCCGCGCCCGCGCCTCCTGAACCGGGTTCGCCAGACGCTCGGCGGGATCGTCTGCAGTCGCGCCCATCATTAAGAGCGCGGCCAGGAGCAGACCCGCGGCCCTGAGCGGTTTCATACGGCGACCTCAGGCCCTGGGCGCAGCTTCACTGACGCCTTCGCCCCCGCAGCGATACGCAAGCGACGGTCGGACAAGGAAATCAGGCCGCCGAACGCCATCAGAAGTGGACCGCCGAAGATGAGCCGCGCCCATGGGTTCCAGTAGGCGCGGATCAGCCAGGTCGGCTGAGCGCCCGCGCGCTCTTCGCCGAGGACAATATAAAGGTCCGAAGCCCCCTTGGCGCTGATCGCCACCTGGGACGTGGACTGGCGGTTGGCGGGATAGAAGCGGCGTTCCGGCGTCATGGTCGTGGCCGGTCCATGGGGCCCGATCACGCTGATGGCCCCCCGCTCGGCGCTATAGTTCGGGCCTTCCACCGGCGCTACGCTGTCCAGGGTCAGGGTATAGGCCCCGACCTTGAGGCTCTGGCCGATGGCGAGGGCCTGCGCCGCCTCGACGCGGCCTGAGGTTTCAACCACCGCCCCGAGCACGAAGACGCCGAGGCCAATGTGCGCCAGGGTCATGCCCCAGGCTCCGCGCGGCAAGCTGAACAAACGCCGAATCGCCTGCCCCGGGCTGACCGAGCCGAGCTTGGCGCGCACAGCCAGTTCGGACAGGGCGCCGAACACCAGCCACACGCCCAGAAGGACGCCGAAGGCGCTGAAGAGCCTGCCAGGCTGGACCAGTCCCAGCCAGACCAGGCCGCAGAGCAGGGCGGCGAGCGCGGCGGCCGTCAGGCGCTGGGCGGCGGCGAAGAGATCGCCCCGTTTCCAGGCCAAGAGCGGCCCGAACGGCAAAATCAGCAGGCAGAGGGCCATCAAGGGCCCAAAGGTCAAGGCGAAGAAGGGTGCGCCAACCGAGATCGCTTCGCCGCTGATCGCCTGGCGGATCAGAGGATAGAGGGTGCCGAGCGCCACGGTGGCGAGGGCCCCGGCCAGGAAGAGATTGTTCAGCACCAGGGCCGCCTCGCGGCTGATTGGGGCGAACAGGCCGCCCCCCTTGAGACTGGGCGCGCGCCAGGCAAAAAGAGCAAACCCGCTGCCGGCGGCGATCCCTAGGATGGACAGCAGAAGAATACCGCGTTTGGGGTCGACGGCGAAGGCGTGCACGCTGGTGAGGACGCCCGAGCGGACCAGAAAAGCGCCCAGCATGGAGAAGGTGAACGCGGTCAAGGCCAAGAACACCGTCCAACCCTGAAGCGCCCCGCGCTTTTCGGTCACGATCGCCGAGTGAAGGAGGGCCGTGCCCGCCAGCCAGGGCATGAAGCTTGCGTTCTCAACGGGATCCCAGAACCACCAACCGCCCCAGCCGAGCTCATAATAGGCCCAGAACGACCCCAGCATGATGCCGACGGTGAGAAAACTCCAGGCCGCCAGGGTCCAGGGGCGCACCCAACGCGCCCAGGCGGCGTCGACCCGCCCTTCGATCAGAGCGGCGACGGCGAAGGAGAACACCACGGAGAAGCCGACATAGCCGGAGTAGAGAAAAGGCGGATGGATGGCGAGGAAAGGATCCTGCAGGATCGGGTTCAGCGACGCGCCTTCGACCGGGGGTTGGGCGAGCCGCACGAAAGGATTTGAGGCGAAGGCCGTATAGCCAAGAAAGAGCGCGCCCAGCGCCCCCTGGCTCATGACCACCAAGGGCTTCAGCGTCGTTGGCAGGTTGCGGCCGCCCAGCACCACAGCTGCGCCAAAGCCGGTCAAAGCCAGGTTCCACAGCAGCATGGAGCCCTCGTGCGAGCCCCAGACGCCGGCGATCTTGTAGAGCAGCGGCTTATCCGTGTGAGAATTGTTGGCGACATTCGAGACGGAGAAGTCCGACGTCACGAAGGCGTACATGAGCGCGAAGAAGGCCACGGTCATGGCCAGGAAGGCGCCGATCGCGGCCCCCTCGCCTGCCCCGCGCAGCCCGGCATCCCGCCCAAAACGCCCTGCGGCCGAGGCGCCCGCCTGAAGGATCGACAGCACAAAGGCAAGAAGCAGGGCGAAGGCTCCGAGTTCGGCGATCATTGGCCGGCTCCCGAAGCCGATCTGGCGCTGTCCCCGCGCCATTCGCCGGACTTCTTCAGGGCGTCGGCGAGCTCCTTAGGCATGTATTTTTCATCATGCTTGGCCAGCACTTCGCGCGCCTGAAACACGCCCCCCGGGTCGAAGGCGCCCTGGGCGACCACGCCTTGTCCCTCACGGAAGAGGTCGGGCAGATCGCCTTTGAACACCACCTGGTCGGTGCGCCTGCGGTCTGTGACCGCGAACCTGATCGAGCCGTCGGCGGACTTTGTCACACTGCCGGCCTCGACAAGACCGCCGAGCCGGATGGTTCTGCCCGCCGGCACGTGTTTCTGAGCCGCCTGCGCGGGCGAATAGAAAAATACCGCGGCGTCGCCCATGGCGTAAAGGCTAAGGCCGGTGGCCAAGACCAGGATCGGTGCGGCTATGGCCAGCACCGCCAGGCGACGGCGCGCCTTACGGGATTTGGGAAGGAGGCTCATGACGCGTCCAGCATAGCCCGATGCGAAGGCCGGATGAAGGCGTTGGTCATTTCGCTTCGGCCTCTACCGCGGCGAGGTCCTTCGGTCGCTTGGCGAAGAGGGTCCTTGCGCGGGCCAGCGCCTTGGCTTCAGCCGCCTGATCGCCAAGCACGCGATAGGAGCGGACAAGCCGGGCCCAGCCGGCCGGATCGTCGGGCTTAGCGTCAAGCTCGGCCTGCAAGGCGGCCACCATGTTGCGGATGAAACCGGCCTGATCGGCGCCCGGCGCGGCAGGCGCCGGCGTTTGGGTCTCATCGGGTTCGCCCTTCTCGATCCGATCGGCGCGGGCCAGAAGTTGCGTCCTTCGGTCATCCTTATCGGGGAACTGAGCGGCGAGCTGACGCCAGAGGACCGCCGCTTGGGTTCGGTCCCCGTCGCCGGCGCGCAGGACCCCGAGATAATAGAGCGCGGACGGGTTCTTCGCATCCAAGGCCAAGGCCCGGCGAAGAGCCGATTCGGCCTCCGGGGCGCCCTTGGCGCCCGCCGCCTCAGCCAGAGCCAGGCCAAGGGCCACCTGAAGGTCCGGATTGTTGGGGTCAAGACGGGCGGCGCGCTCGAAGTCCCGCGCCGCCGCTGCGGAATCGCCAGCCTGCCGGTCGATCCGGCCCAGCATTTCAAGGGGTCGGGGATCATCGGGATGGGTTTTGACCACCTCGCGCAGGAGGGCCGCCACCTCGTCCGGCCGGAGTTTTCCGGGGGCGCTCACCGCTTCTGAACGCCATTGCGCCATGCGGGCCTTGAACGGCTGATCGGGCATACCCGGGGACCCAAGCCAGAGATAGAGCCCAAGGGCGAAGAGGGCTGCGGCGGCGGCGCCGGCGAGGGGCAAAAGGCGCGCGCCAGACGATTCTGGGGCGTGCGCGATAGGGTGGGCGAGGAGGCGCCGGGCCGCCTCAGCCCTGGCGGCGTCGTATTCGTCGGGCTGCAGAAGCCCTCGGTCCACGAGCTCGTCGAGATCCTCGAGCTGGCGACGATAGACGCCGCGCGACGGGTCTTCGCCGGTCGCGGCCGCGCCCTTGGCTGCAGACGCGCCGAGGCGCAGCACCAGAAAGCCCGCCAGGGCCGCGAGTGCGGCGGCGGCCGGCCAGAACAGGATCGGAGGAATGACGCCCATCGGGCGCTAGCTAGCGGGATTGCGGATGAGAAGCGAGGGGTCGGTCATGCCGCCGCTGCGCGGCGGCGGACAATCTGGGCGGCCTCAGGACCCCTTATCTGCAGATAGAATTCAGCCGCGACATCGAGATAAGCGCGAACGCGCTCAAGATCGTCCACCTCCTTTCGATGAATCAGGTCCAACAAGTCCTCGCAATACTGATCGAGCCGCTTCTCCAGCGCCTCGAGGGTCTTGGCCCGCGCGGCCGCAAATCCCCCCGTGTTCGCGGCCGCGCGTCCATGCTCAAGCAACGCCAGATAGGCGTCCGCGCGCACGATGTGGGCGCGCTGGGGCGCGAGGGCGAGCTTGGGCGATGGGCGAGCATTGGCTGGGGAGCCGCGGCTCTGGGTCGGCAGGGCGGCGGCGAGCGCCGGCTCGGTCTCGCGCAGCCGCGCCTCCATCATGTCGGCCAGGGCCGCCTTGTATGCGGCGATGCGCTCGCCCCAGGGTCCATCCTTCTTGAGGCTGATCCACCGCTCAAATTCCTCCATCTCCTGCACGACAACGAGCAAGGACGCAGCCGCTTCGACGCCAGCGTCGGCGCCGCCGGAAGGGTCAAAGCGTTTTAGTTTGGCCAATCGATCATCGACATCGCTCAAGATCCGCTCGCCAATGCACGCCAGTTCGGACGCGGCGAGATAGCGGTCGCTTGGCCGGTCGGTGGCTGCGGAAATGAGCCGAAGCACGCGCCAGGGCTCATCCAGCATGGCCATGACCGCCTCCCAGAACAGGGGCCCGGCGTCCTGATCGGTCTCGGTCGCATCATTGAACGCTAGGCGGATGGCGGCGATGGTCTCCCCGTTCACTGCACGAACCCACCCTGAAAGCCGCGGTTGAAGGGCGCGCAAAACCGGGGTCAGTCGAAGGAGGCGCGCGAGCTCGTGATCCTTTGTCAGCGCCGCCGCACGGCTGCAGGCGAGATCAAAGTCGTGCGGCGGATGGTCGCCGGGGCGATAGAGCCGCGCAGCGAACGCAGCACACTCGGCAACGCCGGGATCCTCGGCGCTGAGGGTCTTCCACGACTGCCTGAGCTGGCGCATCGAAAGCAGCGCCCGTTTTGGCGGCGACGCCGGGCCGAGCATCGGAAGCAGCGGCGAAAACACCGCCGCCAGCGTACGGCGGACATCGGCTTCCTTCGCCGCAAGGGTATAAACGGGCTCAAGGCTGGGATCAGCAACCTGCGCCATGCCCAGCAACGACTCAAGCCTATCAACGGCGGCGCTCGGGGCCGCGGCGAAGATCTTCGCGACAAGATCGATCTTGGCTTCTGTTAACGCCATCCGCCTGAACTTCCCGGGAGCCGCGGTAAGCCACCCCCCAGCCACCATGAGCATCAGGTATTAACCAATGACCAAGGCATAGCGCCTCTGGGTCTTATTGCGACGGCATCGGCTGCATGAGGCTCGCGGCGCCCGGCAGGTCGAGATCGGCGCGAAGACCGCCGAGGCGTGCGTCTCCAAGCCTCAGGGCGCCGCCATAAGCGGTTGCGAGTTCCGATACGATCGAGAGCCCAAGACCAGATCCTGGGGTGTTTTCGTCGAGGCGCTGACCCCGCTTGATCGCGGTCTCGCGCGCCTCGGCCGGCAGGCCTGCGCCGTCGTCCTCCACGGTCAGCCGAAGCCGGCCCGGCGCGATCATGGCCGCGCTGGCCTTAACCCGGCGACGCCGCCATTTGCAGGCGTTCTCCATCAGGTTTCCCGCCATCTCCTGAAGGTCCTGCCGCTCGCCAAGGAAGAACAGATCGTCGTCCGCATCCCAGTCGATCTCGCCCTCCGGGAAGACCCGCTCGAGCATGCGGGTGAGTTCATCGAGCACCTCAGCGACAGAGCTCCGCTCTCCCGTCACAGCCGAGCGCGCGGCGGCTCTGGCGCGGCGAAGATGGTAGTCGACCTGGCCCTGCATCGAGGCGGCCTGACGCTCGACCACCTCCGCCAGGGGGCCAGGCCGGGTTCTGGCCTCGGCCAGCATGACCGAAATCGGCGTCTTGAGGGCGTGAGCCAGATTGCCCACATGCGTGCGCTGGCGCTCCACAACCTCCTGGTTATGGTCAAGCAGGGCGTTCAGTTCGTGGGCCAGCGGCGCAAGTTCCGACGGGTGACGTCCAGACAGGCGCGACCTTCGCCCCTCGCGGACCTCGGCGATCTCTCTGCCCATGCCAAACAGGGGATCGAGACCCACGCGGACCTGCACAAACACCGCGGCGATAAGTCCTGCGCCAAGCCCGGACAAGGCCAGAGCGGTGATGACCGCAAACCCCAGAAGGTCCTGATCAATATGACCATGATCCTGGGCCACCATGAAGATCACGGGCTTGGGATAGTTCTTGATCCGGGTCTCGCGCACAGCCACCCGCAGTCTCTGCTTCAACGGCCCGGTCGTTTCGTAAAAGACGAGGCGGCCCTTAGCTGCGGCGACACGCCGCGCCAGGTCTGGCGGATAGGCGATGTCCTGGTCGAAAAGCGATCGGGACCGCTGGTCCGCGTCAGGACCCGCAACATGCAATCGCCCATCGTCGGCGAACTCAGCCAGCTCCCAATATTTCCCGGAATAAGCGCGCTCAGAGCGCGCATCGGTTATCGTCGGCGCGTAGAGCTGGCCCTGCGGGGTCACCACCGAGCCCGAGAACAGGGTGTCGATATCCTCAGAAAGACTTTGGTCGAACTCCGACTGGGCCGACCAGTAAAACACCACCGATAGGCTGACCCCGGTCAGGATCAATAGCGCCAGACTCCAGCCCGCGGCCAGCCAGACCAGCCGACCGACCAGAGAGCCGCGGGTCATCCGCTTGAAAAGCGGACGCCTCAGCGCGGTGAGTCCAGGATCACGCCGCCTCTCCCTCCAGCGGGGAGAGCCGATAGCCGAGACCGCGCACGGTCTCGATCCGGTCGGCGCCGATCTTCTTGCGGAGGCGACCGACGAACACTTCGATCGTATTGGAGTCGCGATCGAAGTCCTGGTCGTAGAGGTGTTCCACAAGTTCGGTGCGGCTGATCACCCGGCCCTGGTGCATCATAATGTAGTGGAGCAACCGGTACTCCAGCGACGTCAGACGGATCGGCTCGCCGTCCACGCTGGCCCGCGCCGCGCGGGGATCAAGCCTCAGATTGCCGCACGACAGAACTGGCTGGGAGCGGCCGCTCGCACGGCGCAGCAGAGCGCGCAAGCGGGCTAAGAGCTCCTCGGTGTGGTAGGGCTTGGTCAGATAGTCGTCGGCGCCGGCGTCGAACCCGGCCACCTTCTCGGACCAGGCGCCGCGTGCGGTCAGGATCAATACGGGCGAGCTCATCCCCTCGCGCCGCCAGCGCTCCAGAACCGAGACCCCGTCGATCTTGGGCAGGCCGAGATCCAGGATCACCGCGTCGTAAGGTTCGGTCTCTCCGAGGAACTGGGCCTCTTCTCCGTCCGGCGCGTGATCCACCACATAGCCGGCGTCCGCGAGCGCCTGTCTGAGTTGGCGGGCGATGTCCGGGTCGTCTTCGACAAGGAGCAGTCTCATCCCTGCGCGCCTAAGCTAGCGACGTCTGCATCGGGACGCCCGGGAGATCACGCCCCATAACGGCCTCTGGTTCAAAGCGGACACTCAACATTCATGCGCTCGTGTGGGGCTGAGGGTTCAAGGCATCCGCTCCGCCAACTCCTCTGGCGTATGCACGTTTTGAATCGCTACCCTAGACGAATTTCGGGCGAAAGGGAGGCGCTCGCCCATGTCGGCTGAACCTCATCCCTCACCAAGGTTGTCCCTTCGCCCGGCGCAGGCCATATGCGGACCCCATGGACGTCGAAGTGATGCATGATCTGATCCGTTCCGCCCTGGAGGCGGGCGCGGATGCAGCAGAGGCGGTCGGCGCGGAGCGCAGCGCCCTTTCGGTGAGCGTTCGGCTCGGCGCCCTCGAGGAAGTGGAGCGCGAAGAGTCGCGCGATCTTGGCCTCAGAGTTTTTGTTGGCCAGCGACAGGCGGTCGTGTCGGGTTCGGACATCTCGCCCGGCGCACGCGCCAAACTGGTCGAGCGCGCCGTCGCCATGGCGCGCCTGGCGCCGGAAGATCCTTACGCCGGCTTTGCGCCTGAAGATCGTCTTGCCCGGGGGGCTTTGCCCGACCTTGACGTTTATGACCCAACGGAGCGCTCGGCCGAGACCCTTGAACTGCTGGCCCGCGAGACTGAAGACGCAGCGCGCGCCGTGGACGGGGTCAAAAACTCCGAGGGGGGCTCGGCGAGCTGGTCCACCAGCGGCTGGAGCTTTGTGACCAGCCATGGCTTCATCGGCCATCATCGGGCCTCTGGGTTCTCGCTCTCGGCCTCGGTGATCGCAGGCGAGGGCCAAGGCATGGAGCGCGGTGGCGAGGGCCGCTCGACGCGCCATGCGCAAGACCTGCCGCCGGCTGTGGAGATCGGCGCTGAGGCCGGGCGCCGCGCGGTCGCCAAGGTCGGCCCGCGCAAGCTGCAAAGCCAAACAGCGCCGGTTATTTTCGAAAACCGCATCGCTCTGTCGGTTCTGTCCCCCTTTATCGGCGCCATCGCGGGCACCGCGGTGGCCCGCGGCGTCTCATTCCTGAAGGACAAGCTCGAACAGCCGGTGTTCGCATCCGGGATCAGAATCACCGACACGCCGCACCGTCGTCGCGGATTGGGGTCGGCGCCGTTCGATGACGAGGGCGTCGCCACCCGAGACATCGCGTTTGTCGAGGACGGCCGGCTGACCAGTTGGCTGATGAATTCGTCGGCCGCGCGCCAGCTCGGCCTTGAGACCACAGGGCACGCCTCACGCAGTCTCGCCGGTCCGCCCGGCGTCGGCGCTCACAATCTTACCCTGGAGCCCGGAACGGAAAGTCTCCAGGGGTTGATGAGCGCGGCCGGATCGGGCCTTCTAGTCACCTCCATGTTCGGCCCCTCTTTGAACGCCAACACAGGAGACTGGTCCGCCGGCGTCTCGGGCTTCTGGTTCGAGGGCGGCGAGGTCGCCTATCCGGTCAACGAGATCACAGTCGCAGCCAACCTGATCGAGCTTTACGCGCGACTGGTCCCGGCCAGCGATCTTGAGATCCGCGGCGCCGCAAATTCTCCAAGCCTTTTGGTCGACGCCCTGGCCATCGCGGGTCGATGACCGCCGATCTTGAGCTTCTCACCGAAGCGGCGCGCGAAGCGGGCGCCTTGGCGCTCAAACAGCGGACGCCGGGGCTCACGATCGAGAAGAAACCGGACGGAAGCCCCGTGACCTCGGCCGACCTCGCGGTCGACGCCTTCCTCACCGAGGCCCTTCGCAGCGCCCGCCCCGACTATGGCTGGCTGTCGGAGGAAACGGCGGATAATCCGGATCGCCTGAACGCCGAGCGCGTTTTTATGGTCGACCCGATCGATGGAACCCGCGCTTACATTCGTGGCAAGCCCTGGTTTGTGGTCTCCCTGGCGGTTGTGGAACATCACCGCCCGGTCGCAGCGGCCATCTTCGCCCCTGCCCTTGACGAGCTTTATCTCGCAACCTGCGGCGGAGGCGCGACCCTGAACGCGCAGCCGATCCGCGCCAGCGCCCGCGACCAACTCGAGGACGCGTCCATGCTCGGCGACGCCAAGATGTTCGGCCATCCGGCCTGGACCCAGCCATGGCCGCGCATGCGATTCCATGACCGCAACGCCATCGCCTACCGCATGGCGCTTGTCGCCGCCGGCGTGTTCGACGCCGCCGTTGCCATGTCGCCCAAACACGAGTGGGACCTCGCCGCCGGCGTCCTGATCGCAGAGGAAGCCGGCGCCGCCGCACGCGATCATAAGGGCCGGCCCCTGGTCTTCAACACGCCGCGCGCCCTTTGTCCGAGCCTGGTCTGCGCCGCGCCGGCCTTGGCTCCGTTGATCTTGGCCCGCACCGGGCCTATCGACCTGCCCGAATGAGAGATCCGGAGATGGACGACAAACAGCGCCTTCACCTGGTCTTTGGCGGCGAGCTCACCGCACTCGGCAAGCTCGAGTTTCGCGACCTTTCCAAGATCGACTTCGTTGGGGCGTTCGCGAACTACGCCGAAGCCCACAGGGCCTGGAAGGCCAAAGCACAACAGACCGTCGACAATGCGCTGATGCGCTATGTCATTGTCCACGCCCACAGGCTCCTCGATCCGGAAACCGGTCTTGAGCAGGATCCCTAAACCGCCAAGGCCAGAGCGAGGATCGGCTGTCCTCGCCCGCGTCCTCCAGGGCCAGGTCCAGAGCCGCATGGCTAAGGCGACGGCGTGAGCGTTTGGCCGATCCCGCGCGCCTATGGCCTTACAACAAGGCTCAAGCCCAATCTGGATGAGGTATGTGGTTTAACGCCTTACCAAGGGCCGAAAGCCGCTTGATCCTGTGTTGACCGGCGAAGTCTCATTGAGAGCGCGCAAGCCGTCGTGTCTCGGTCGATCGGCATGCAGCGCCAGGAGAAAGCGAAATGCTCATCGCTCAACTTTCAGACTTACACGTGCGCCCGCGCGGGGCGCTATATCAGGACGTGGTCGATTCCAACGCGATGGTGGCGCAGGCTATCGAGCATCTGAACCGGTTGGACCGCCGACCAGACCTTGTGCTGGTGACAGGAGACCTGGTCGATAAAGGCCACCCCAGTGAATACGCGATGGCGCGCGAACTCTTGGCGCGACTGGGCGTTCGCTACCTTGTGATCCCGGGCAATCATGATCATCGCGAGAACTTCCGCGCCGCGTTTGTCGATCACAGGTATTTGCCTGAGCAGGGACCGCTGCACTATTGTATTGATGACTACGCCATCCGCATCGTCGGGCTAGACTCTTCCGTTCCAGGCAAGCACCATGGACATATCGATGCAGACGGGCTCTCCTGGTTGTCATCAACATTAGAGCAGGCGAGAGAAAAACCAACGCTTCTGATGATGCACCATCCGCCCTTCGTGAGCGGGATCCCCTATATGGACAAATATCGCTACCTTGCAGCCGGCGCGCTTGAGGAGGTCGTCAGACGCTTCCCCCAGGTTCAGATCCTGCTATGCGGCCACGTCCATCGCTCGATGCTGCGACGTTGGGCGGGCACGGTTGTCTGCACGAGCCCCAGCACCACGACGCAGATCGATCTGCAGCTCGCTCCTAAGGCTCTGCCGCGGTCTCACGCGGGTCCATGCGGCTATATGCTCCATCTTTGGGACGAGGCGCACGGCCTGATCAGTCACACTGACCTTTTCGGCGAATTCGCCGGACCCTTCGCCTTTGCCTGAACCTTTGGCGTCGCTCCACAGATGAAGGTGAAGGCCGCACGCCGCAGCACCAGGGTTAAAACATCGCTTACCTTTGACCGTGACGAGGGGCTGGATCGTCTCTTGGGCTGATGACGCGCCAGTTCCCTCGGACGCCGACGGTTCGGTTTGGCTCCGACGCGTCAAGGTGCAGATCGCTCAGTTTATCGTCGACACCCGCGAACGAGGCCTTCGCCCCGCCGGTCCCTAGGGCGCCTCGGCGGCCGCCTTCATGGTCTTCAGCACATTGGCGAACATCGCCTTGCGGCCGGCTATATCCTTGTCCTTGGCCGCTTGGTCCGCGTCTGCGGAGAGGTCCCAGAAAAGGGCGTAGACGATCCTGGTTTTATCGCCTTCTGGTACGTACTCCACCGTGCCGTGATACGAGATCGGCGAAAGCGGCTGCGCATAGGTGTAGGACCGCTCGGTTTTCGCCACCAAGATCTCGTTGATGCGGCCGCCGATCAGCCGGTTGGTGCCCACTCCGCCCGTCCCTACGGTGAAGACGCAGGTGGTTTTGAACCAGCTGGCGATGTCGCAATAGCCGCCGGTTTTTTTCATCACGATGTCGATCGGCTTGTCGACCGTGATGTCCTGAATGACCGAGGCGTAGTCGGCGGGCTTCTTCTCGGGCGACGCCGGCGTCTGAGCGCTCGCCCCGGCGGACCAGAGCAGAACGCTGAGCCCCGCCGCCGCCGATTTCATGCCAAACTTCATGTCCACCCTCCCGGATTATTTTTTCAAGACGGGTATGGTGCCATGGCCAAGGCGCAGATCCAAACGCGGATCTACTCCCGCCGCAGCAGCCGTTCGGTGAGCAAGGTTCCCCACCAGCTGGCGTTGAAATCCGCCTTGATTGTCTTCGGATCATAGTCCGGCTGTTCGACCCACTCGAAGAAGCTGAGACCCCGCGGCTCGCCCTGCGCGAAATAGCGCTGAAAGGTGTAGCCCAGCACCCCGACCTTGCCATACCGGATATGGAGGGTCCGGAAGCTGAGTTCTCGAAGCGCCTCGCGCAACGGAATCCCAAGACGGTGATGGACATAGAGCACGCTCATGATCCCGGCCCGATCTGCGCCCGACTTGCAATGCATGATGGCCGGATAGTCGACCGTGTCGAATAAGGTGCGCGCCGCCAGGACCTGCGCCCGCGTTGGGGCTTCGCGGGAGGAGACGGGGAAGTCGGCGAGGACCAGACCCAGGTCGCGGCAGGCCTGCCGCTCAAGGACATAAAAGCTGGTCTCATATCCGCCGCCGCGCAGGTTGATGACGGTCCTGATCCCACGCTTCTTCCACCAAGCCAGTTGGAACGGCCAGGGCTGATTCGTGCGGATCAACTCAGGCGACACCCAATGGGCGTTCTGAAAGCCAAGCCTGAGATAGGCGTGATCCTGCCAGAGGTAGTCGAGCACGGTCTTAAGCCGGCCTTTTGCGGTGGAGAGGTCGAAGCGGGCCAAACGCTATCCCTGCAGGCGGCGGCCTTCATCGGCGCGCGTCCGGGGCCTTCCTAGGATCTCCATCGCGCAGAGCAAAGGCAAAAGCGCACCCCCGGACGCGGTCGATGACGGCGCCGCACGAGAGGAACAAATCCCCATCGTCGCCATCGCTATTTTCTCGATCCATCGCGCCCTTGGCGGTATGGTCCGGTTAGGGATCACGGCGCGACTGTCGCGCTCGGGTTTTGAATTAACGCGCCCTTCGCCCACGGGCGCGCGGCCGGAGAGGAGGCCTGCGCCGGCGCCAAACCTTGACACCCCCACCCATTCGTCAGAACCCAGGCCATATGACCTCAACCGACGCCGCGCAAAGCCTCCCTACGCGCGCGCTTCTGGCGCGGCTCTACCACGACTATCTTGAGCGGAGGCGGGCCCAGCTCGCCATCGCGCTCCTCTGCGCCGTCCTGGTGGCGGCGCTTTCTGTGACCCTCGGCAAACTCCTCGGGCCGGTCGTGGAGCAGATCTTCATCCAGAAGCGCGCCGACAGCCTGGTGCTGATTCCCCTGGCGATCGTCGGCGTCGTCACCCTGCGCGCCCTAGCTCAGGTCGCCCAGCTGTCCCTTGCCAACCGGATCGGCAACCGGGTGGTGGGCGACATCCAAAAACAGATTTTCTCCACCTTGATCCGCGCAGACCTGGCGCGCCTTCGCGCTGCGCACTCGGGCACCTACGTATCCTCTGTGCTCTACGACGCGGGGCTGATCCGTGAAGCGGCGACCAATGGGGTGATCAACTATACGCGCGAAGGCCTGACCGTTGTTTTCGCTGTGGGCTTCATGCTGTACGCAGACCCGCTTTTGACCGCGGTGGTGCTGCTCGGGGCGCCGCTTGCATCCTTCATCATGCGCCATTTTTCTCAGCGCACCCGCCAGGCGGCGGAGGGGGCGATGAGCGAAACGTCTGCGCTGTCGACCGCCGTCATGGAGAGCCTCGACGGGGTTCGGATCGTCAAGATCGACAATCGTGAAGCCTTCGAAGAGGCGCGCGTGTCGGCGGTCATAGACCGTCGCCAGGACTTCCTGATCAAGGGCGCCAATGCGCGCGCCGCCGCCGCGCCCGCAACCGAATCAGTCACCGGCTATATCACCGCCGCGGTGATCGCCTATGCCGGCTGGCGATCCCTGCACGGCCACATGACCATCGGCGCTCTCACCGCCTATCTGGCCGTCCTGGCGATGGCGGGCCAGTCGCTGCGCCAGGTCTCCAACCTGCAGAGCATTTTCGCAGAGGGAATGGCGGCGGCGCGCCGCTTGTTCACGGCTCTGGATGTGCGCGTAGAGGTCGGCGACGAAGAGGACGCTCAACCCATCGTGCACACCGACGCCTCGATCCGCTTCGAACAGGTCGCGTTCGGCTATACCCCGCTGGCGCCGGCCCTGATCGACGTGGACCTGGAGGTGCGCCGAGGCGAGACTGTGGCGCTGGTCGGGCCCTCGGGCGGCGGCAAGTCCACCATCCTCAGCCTGATTCCGCGGTTCTACGACGTGACCTCCGGCCGCGTGCACATCGACGGGCAGGATGTGCGCCGCGTGACGATCGCCTCCCTGCGCGCGCGGATTGCACTCGTCACCCAGGAGCCCTTCTTATTCGACGACACGATCCGCGCCAATATTGCCTACGCCCGACCTGAGGCAAGCCTGGACGAGGTTGAAGAGGCCGCCCGCGCGGCCGCGGCCCACGACTTTATCGTCGCCTTGCCGGATGGCTATGACACCCAGTGCGGCGAAGCGGGCGCCCGGCTGTCGGGGGGCCAGCGCCAGCGCATCGCCATCGCACGCGCCTTTCTTAAGAACGCCCCAATCCTGTTGCTGGACGAAGCGACCTCTGCGCTCGACACCCAGAGCGAGCAGAAGGTGCAGGAGGCGCTCGAGCGGCTTATGGCCGGGCGCACCACCCTTATGATTGCTCACCGCCTATCCACGGTCCGGGGCGCGGACCGAATCTATGTGATCGACGCCGGCCGGGTCGTCGAGCAGGGCGACCATGCGTCTTTGATCGCACAGGGTGGGCTCTACGCCCGCCTCGCCCGGGCCCAGAACCTCGACGTGGCGCAGCCGGCGCTCTCAAAGGCGAGCGTCGGCGTCCTTGATGATGTCCCATAGGCAAAAGGCCGTGAGGACCTGGACTTGAAGCATTGGTTTCGTCGCCCCGGCGTGCAGGCGGGGCTGGCCTGGCTGATGGCGGCCTACCTTCGCTTCGCCCTTGCGACCATCCGCTGGCGCCAGGAAGACCGTGAATGCGCCGAGGCGGTCTGGGATGCTCCAAGGTCGGGGCGCGGCGGGGTGATCGTCTGTTTCTGGCATTCTCGCATCGCGCTCTCTCCCGCATGCTGGCCTCTGGGGCGGGCGCAGGAGCCGCGCGCCTTGATCTCCTTGTCGCCCGATGGCCAGTTCATCGCCGGCGCGGTCCAGCGGCTAGGCTTTCCCGCGATCAGGGGGTCTTCGCGCAAGGCGTCCGATCCCGCCCAAGATAAAGGCGGGGCGACAGCCTTTCGCGACGTCCTTAAATGGATCAAGGGCGGCGGCGGCGTCGCCATAACACCGGACGGCCCCAAGGGCCCGCCCGAGACGATGAAGGAAGGGGCGCCCATGCTGGGACGAGTGTCGGGCGCGCCTGTGCTCTTCGTCGGGTTGGCTTCCGCTCCCTGCCTTAGACTGAAGAGCTGGGACCGGGCGGTGATCCCCCTGCCCTTCACCCGAGGCGCCATAGTCTGGGCTGGCGGCGAGCCGGCGGCGCGGGCGTCAGACACTGAGACCCTCGCGGCGGTTTGGTCCGAGACCCTGTCGGCCCTCACCCGACGGGCCGAAGCGCTGCTCAAGTGACGCTTCCTCCGACCCTTCCTCTGGCCCTTCGCGCCTACGGCTGGGCGAGCGGCCTGGCCGAGCCTCTTGCGCCCTTGGTGCTGAAACGGCGCGCCCAAAGCGGCAAGGAGGATCCGGATCGGATCAAAGAGCGGCTCGGCTACGCCTCGCGTGCGCGCCGCGATGGACCGCTGGTCTGGCTTCACGGCGCCAGCGTCGGCGAAAGCCTATCGCTCCTGCCGCTGATCACTCGGCTGAGGTCCGAGCGCCCCGAGCTTCAGGTGCTCTTGACGACAGGCACCGTCACGTCAGCCGAGCTGATCGCGCGCCGGGCGCCCGGCGAGGTGATCCATCAGTTCGCTCCCGTGGACGCGCCCCGGGCGGTCGATCGCTTCCTCAATCACTGGCGACCCGACCTTGCGGTCTTCGTTGAAAGCGAAGTCTGGCCGAACCTTTTGCTCGCGGCCAAGGCGCAGGGCGCAAAACTGGCCCTGATCTCCGCCCGCCTGTCGCAGAAAAGCCTCACCGGATGGGCCCGGCGGCCAGAGGCCGCTCGGACGCTGTTTCGCAGCTTCGACCTGGTTCTGGCGCAGACTGATGCTATGGCGCAGGGCCTGCGCACGCTCGGGGCCAAGGACCACGGCCGGCTCAATCTCAAGCTCGCCGGCGCACCCCTCAGCGTGGACCAGGCCGATCTGGCCGTACTGAAGACCGCCGCCGGCGATCGGCCGGTGTTCGTCGCGGCCTCCACCCATCCCGGCGAGGACGAGATCGTCCTCGACGCCTTTGGGATGATCAGCCGTTACGCCCTCTTGGTGATCATTCCAAGGCACCCAGGACGGGCCGAGGACATCCTATCGGCCGCGCGTGTGCGAGGGTTCGCCGCGTCCTTGCGGACCGCAGAGCCGTTCGGCGAGGCTCACGTCTATGTCGCCAATACTCTGGGCGAAATGGGGCTCTGGTTTTCCCTCGCCTCGGCCGCCTTGATCGGGGGCAGCCTGCTGCCCGGACCTGGCGGACACAACCCCATAGAGCCGGCCCAGCTCGGTTGTCCGATCATCACAGGCCCCCAGGTCGACAACTGGCGCGGCGTCTACGCCGCCCTGATCGGCGCTGGCGCGGTGGCGATCGTGCGTGATGCGCTAGAATTGACCGCGGCCTTTACCGACGTCCTGTTGCAGCCCCAAGCCGCGCGAGAGCGGGCCCAGCATGCCCGCCGGGTGGTCAGCGACGGCGAAACCGGATTAGACACCGCCGTCGCCGCGCTCCTAAAGCTCGTTCCGTGAGGCCTTGGTCGACCCCGCGCTGGTGGTATAGCGAAACCGGCGGCAGCCTCGCCCTGAAAATCCTGCTGACGCCAATCTCCTGGATCTGGACCCGGGCGAGCGCGCAACGCATGGCTCGGGCTGAGCCGATCGACGTCGGCGTTCCCGTGATTTGCGTCGGAAACCTCACCGTCGGCGGAGCTGGCAAGACGCCGGTCGCCCGTGAGGTTCTGCGGCGCCTGCGTCTCAGGGGCGTTCAAGCGCACGGACTGTCGCGCGGCTATGGCGGACGTCTGGACGGTCCGGTCCGCGTCGAGCCTTCATTCCATGGCGCCGCTGACGTGGGGGATGAGCCGCTGATGTTGGCGAATGACGGGCCCATGTGGGTGGCTCGCGACCGCGTCTTAGGGGCCAAGGCCGCCAAAGCGGCGGGCGCAGGCGCCGTGGTGCTCGACGACGGCCATCAGAACCCCAGCCTGAACAAAACCCTGTCTCTGGTGGTGGTCGACGGCGAGACCCGGGGCGGCGAGTGGCCCTTCGGAGACGGCGCCGGCTTTCCGGCAGGACCGATGAGGGAGCCATTTGAGGTCGGTCTGGCGCGCGCCGATGCGGTGGTGATCCTGCTTCCCGCCGACCTTCAAACCGCCGAGCCGCGGCTCATAGAGCTTTTCCAAGGCCGACGGGTGCTGGTGGCGCGGCTTCAGCCGGCGGCCGAGCCGCCCAGGGGTCCCCAGCTCGGGTTCGCCGGCGTCGCCAAGCCCTGGAAGGTAGAGCGGGCGCTCAAAGCCGCCGGGTGCGACCTCGTCGACTTCGCGCCTTTTCCAGACCATGCGCCCTATCGGGAGGCCGATCTCGGCGTCCTCGCGGCTCGGGCCAAGACCCTTGGCGCGGGCCTGGTCACCACGGAGAAGGATTGGGTCCGTCTCAGCCCGGACTGGCGCGCCCGCGTCGCCAAATGGCCGGTGCGCGCCCAGTTCGAGGACGAAGCGGCCCTCGACGGCCTCTTGGACGCCGCTTTGGCCGACCGAACCTCCGAGCGCCGCGGACGCGGCCGGAGATAGGCTTTGAGCAGAGGGAGAGCCAGCCTCCAAAGCGTATGTCCAGCGCGTGACGCCCGGCGCGCGCCCGCCGCCGGGTCGGAGCCGCCGGCGCATCGCCCCCTTGAGCGCCTCGCCAGCGCTTCGAATCTAGACGGAGGTGACGCCTTTGATCGGCGAGACCGGTTTTGACGGCGGCCCGAACAGGAAACGGTCGATGAAGCCGCACAGCTCCCTCATCTCCTGGGCGGCGATGGTCTCGGCGGCGAGCTCCTCGGCTGAGCGACCTTGCTCCATGACAGTCTGGTAAGCGGCCCGCGCCCGAATCACGACCGGTGCGATCGGAAGTCTGAGAAGGTCCAGGGCCTCGATTGCGCGTCTGACGATCGGCGGCTCGATCGCTTCTCGCGGGGTGGGGGCCTGATTGAGGACCACCAGACCCGGACGGCGCAGCTGCCGGATGATGCTGCTGGTTCTTACGGCCGCCGAGAGGTCAAGGAAGGTCGGTCGCACGACGAGCAGCGAGAGGTCGGAAAGCACCACCGCCTTGGCGGTTTCATCCTCAAGCACCGCCGGCGTGTCGATGATCAGAGCGTCGGCGCCGGAATTCATCGCCGTGGTCTTCAGAGCGAATAGCTTGGAGCCGGAGGTGGCGATCAGTTCCGGACCCGGGTCGCTACGGCCCTTGAACACCTCGATTGCGGATCGCTGGGGGTCTGCATCCGCCAGGATGGTCGTTCGCCCCCTCAGCATGAAGCCGAGCGCCAGATGCGCGGCGATCGTGGTCTTGCCTGAGCCGCCCTTGCGACCAACAACCGCAACGGTTCTCATAAAGACACCAACCGCCATCCCCTCGAAACCCACCTAGTCGTTAACGCGCCCAGCCGCATCATCGGAGGTGTGAACTTTTGACGTCAGATTCAAACAAGCCCCTTAGTGATCAGCATGGAGGCGCCTGTGTCTCTATGACGGCCCGGGCGCATCTGACCTCTCTCTTTTTTGCAGGGCGCCGGCGCCGATCAAAGGCATCGTCCGCATAGCGCCGCGCGCGCCGATGGGGTCGACCAAAAGAAGGCGCC
>Ga0116231_10006371_pt1 | contig 22567 bp, 20 predicted proteins | sample S1TSphgellanicum_2_FD_89695 | JGI IMG/M metagenome (GOLD analysis project Ga0116231, IMG submission 89695) | Host-associated microbial communities from peat moss isolated from Minnesota, USA - S1T2_Fd - Sphagnum magellanicum MG | ecosystem: Host-associated > Plants > Peat moss > Unclassified...
GAGGGTGTGGGGGGCTGTTGGTGGGGTTTTGGGTGCCGGTCTCACATTCTGCCAAAAATTTTTATTTAACCCATGGGTGGGGGGGGGGGGGGTTACTAATTGTTCCAATTTCAGAAGATGATCTGCATTGAAAGTTGGCACTGGTGGTGTGCTGATGGTGTTCATGAGGGTGGGACCCACAGGGGGGTATAGGACCAGCTGGGCTGTCAACAGATGACCTTCATGTTCTTGACCTCACACAAACCAAGCCAAGATGGCACAGGTGGGTATATTGTATAACCTGTGTGGAATGCAATATCTTGGTGTGGTGAGAATTTAAAACCAGTCAGTACCAGGGAATCATGACAGGTATTCAACAGATGGTATTCAACAGATGGGATTCTAGATTTTGGAAATACTTTCTTTGACAACGTTTCTGCCAGACTTTGCTCAAGGCAAAGCAGGTCTACCTGTCTAAATGCTAGACTTTCTTCACTATTTGAAGCATGGATCCCATTAGCCTGTATAATTGCAATCACCATTTCACAATTTTACCAGCAAACTTGGGATGACCTTTTCCTTTAACTGATTAATCAAATGTTGTATTTCCACCCAATGGAAGATGCTGAATATTGTAATGGTTCCAGGGTGGTTGTGCAAGGGGCAGGACCAGGTCCTAGATATGGGCATGTCATGTCACTGGTTGGGCAGCGTTTTCTTCTATCAATCAGTGGGAATGATGGTGAGTTATGAAGTGCACTGTTTCTTATCTGTTGATACAATCAGGTTTGATATTTATGTGCTACTGCTGACATTATGTGTTTGGTCAGGCAAACGTCCACTGGCAGATGTGTGGGCTCTGGATACAGCGGCCAAACCCTATGAATGGAGGAAGCTGGAACCAGAAGGAGATGGGCCGCCTCCTTGCATGTATGTCTTACTTCAAGGATGCTGCATTGAGTTGACACATCTGTATGATTATTGTGGTTTTGAGAAATGTTTGTAGTGGGAGGTGTTGTTTGCTGCTGCAGTTTGTAACATTTTCCTAGTCAACTAAAGATTGTTGATCCTCCTTGGACTCTTATGCTGCCAAGATCAGGAAAAGTAAGTAGCCAGAGGCTTACCTGAGAGTTACTGATGGAGGTGAGAGCCTCATAGTACTATCTGCATGCTTTTTGTCTGAGCAGGACAGTGCCCAGTGGTTGGTACTCTAATTTAATATCAAAGCCTACTTGAGTTGACTGCAGGTATGCAACAGCATGTGCACGATCAGATGGTCTGCTGCTTCTTTCTGGTGGAAGAGATGCCGGCAGTGTGGTATGCTCCAATAACCCATCTGATAGGGACCATACAGAGCTAATTGCTACTAGGGCAAATTCAGCTGTCATGAGGCTAATGGATCCTTTCTAAGGCTAAGCAATTTCAGACTGCCCTGTGAGGTAGCCAGTAATTTACTTGATTGCAATAGTGACCTGCTGGTGGTGGGTGCAATTCAAAGTATGCAATTCATTTTAAAAATTGTGCAAAAAACTCATTTTTCGTTTTTTTCTTTCTGGTTTTGTCCCTTTTCTGTTCTTCTTCCCAGTTCTGTAGTCCTTATCTGGAAGTCTTTCTTTGACTTAATTGAAGAAATTTTAATCTTGTTCTGGCTTTCTTAATCATGAGTATGGAGGTTTCTTGATTCTCATGAGAGTTATTCATTTCCATAATTGTTCCCAGTCAACCCCTTGTCAATAAGCTTTTGGATTGAGTGTCTAAGACCTCATCATCAAGCTCTGCTATCTGACATAACAGCTAATTGGAACATATCACTCTTTTCTTGCCAGAATACAGGTAATGAGTTGACAGATTTAAGGGGTGTTTTGTGTGTAGCCACTTGATTGTGCATATGGGCTTGCAAAACATCGAGATGGACGGTGGGAGTGGGCAGTTGCTCCAGGAATTTCTCCTTCTGCCAGATACCAGCATGCAGCTGTAAGTGCTTTTCTGAAAGAACCTTGACATGTTTCTGCACCTGAGCTATTTTTCATCTTCCTTTGATTTTTTAATTGGAAGTCTGCTCTGGAATGATTTCAAAATACTGTATGTTTTTAAATGGTTCTGTGCAGGTAGTCATAAATGGCAGGTTGTACTCTGTTCTGTTCAGAAGATCATATGCTTGGACTGTCATTTTACAGGTTTTTGTAAACGCAAGGTTACATGTTTCAGGGGGAGCTCTTGGCGGTGGCCGGATGGTTGAGGATGCTTCCAGTGTTGCAGGTCTAAACCCAGCCTAAACCCTATATTTCAAACAGTTGGATCTCCCTTACCTCATCTGGTGGCTGTTTGTGCTTCTGTACAAGAGAAAATATTCTGCTGGGCTTCAGTATGTGGAGGAACCTGGGTGACCTGTTAGTACCATGAGCTTTCTCTGCTGTAGTGGGTTTCTCAACCTTTGCTAGGTTCTGGCCTATGATGTGACAGAAGTTCCAGACACAATAATAGCTAGGCCTAAGAACTTGTATATGCCAATTTTCTGCATCCTCTTTCTGTGCAAAGGTGCCTCTTGGGTGTAACAATGGTTGGTTTCTGAGGCACAACTGGCTGTTCGAGGTTGCAGTTCTGGATACAGCTGCAGGGGTATGGTGTGATAGAAAGGGGGTGGTAACAAGCCCACGCACAGGGAGGTTTAGTAATGATGCAGCAGGAGGGGAGCCATCTGTTGAGCTCACTAGGCGGTGCCGTCATGCTGCTGCTGCTGTAGGTGATCTCATTTTCATATATGGTGGGCTTAGGGGAGGTAAGGATGTTGCACATCTTGTGCTTATGTCTTTTTTTTTTGGCTGAAGGGACAGCCCTGCACTTTTCCTTTCTTACACTTCTCCTTCGCAAATTGCCTTTGTCAGAAGTTGCTAGATCCTTGATAGAAACCTATGAAATCCTCCTGTAAATTTTGCTAACTACTGAGGATGTATGAATGTTGACAGGAGTTTTGTTGGACAATCTGTTGGTAGCTGAAGATTCAGCATCTGCTGAGTCTACATCAGCAGTGTCTCTAGCTGCTGCTGCAAATGCATCATTACCCAGATCAACCAGCCCAGGGGCCAAGCTGCCGGAAGGGAATAAGTATGCTCAGTCAGAGGTGACAACATCAGATAGGGCTGCTGTCATGATGGACCCAGTAGCTGTGCATGCAAATGGTGACTCGAACATGGAGATCAGCAATGAAAATGTTCGTTCTTATGGACATGGGTATGTGCTAGTTGGGCTGACCATTCCTTTAGCTCTCATATAGATCTGGGCAAAATTATGCTTGGGACTATCTTTAATACTCTTCCTCACAGGGTTACTTGTATTGCTTGTTTTGTGTATATAGTGAGCAAGTAGCAACACTGAGAAGTAGGTGGTTGGCAGGAATGCAAAGGGGGTAGAGTCACTGGTGCAGGCTTCTGCTGCAGAAGCAGAAGCAATGAGCGCAGCCCTTGCAGCAGCAGAAGCAAGGGCAGCAGCAGCTCGTGAGAGCACAGGGGAGGCAGGTGAGAAGTACAGCTCTGACAGGGACCGTGGGTCTGATGCAACTTCTAGTGGAAAGCCACCAGCATCTCCATCCTCGGCAGCTCTCATTGCACTCAATAGAGCATCCATTTCTGGTTCTCCAAATCATACTCCACCGACAGGTGTCAGGCTGCATCATAGAGTGGTATGCAGCTCTAACCTGCTTTGTAATGAGCTATCAAAGTGCTTCTGCATGAACACTGGCTCAATCGTCTGGGTCATTTGCTGAATCCTTGAATTCTCTCACATTGCTGTCAGGATCGTGTGATCATCCAGCCAGTTGACTTTTGGGTTTCGTTGTTTGGAGACTAATTATTCAAGATGTCTCTTAATATGCAAATGCACCATAATGCATCACACCCAGATCTGAAAAGTCAATGGATGCAACATCCAGGTGTGGATGATGTTGTGCTCTAATGCTCAAAGGCCTAAATTGTGATAGTTGATAGTGAAGTCTCTACTGTGGAGGGTGCAGGTGGTTGTGGCAGCAGAATCTGGGGGTGCCTCAGGTGGTGTGGTAAGGCAGCTGTCTATTGACCAATTTGAGAATGAGGGACGACGTGTCAGTTATGGAACACCAGATAGTACCTCTCAAGCAAGGCGACTTCTTGACCGTCAAATGTCAATAAGTGGTGTGCAGAAGAAGGTATTTATTCTGTGTTCTGGGTCAAAGTGTGCTCTCAACACCCATCAATTTTCATTTTGTGAGCTAAGGCTCTTTTGACAGTTTTACCATTGGAACTTTTCTTGCTTAGAAGCAAATGAAAATAATTGTTGAAATTGAAACTTGCTGTTGAGATGGCACTTTGTTCTCTAGTGCAGCTTGAATTAAGGAAAGTTGGAAGTGTTGCTTGCAGGTCTTGTCATATTTGTTAAAGCCACGAGGCTGGAAACCACCAGTGAAGCGGCAATTCTTTTTGGATTGCAATGAGATTGCTGAGCTTTGTGAGTCTTCAGAGCGATTATTTGCTCGAGAATCAAGTGTACTGCAAATCAGAGCACCTGTCAAGATTTTTGGTGACCTTCATGGACAATTTGGTGACTTGATGCGGTTGTTTGATGAATATGGGTCTCCTTCAACAGCAGGCGACATCACGTAAGCTTCTTGTGTTACATGGATTATCCAGAGGATTATGGAATCCTCCTTGATTCCAGAAGTATGTGAAGTTTGTAATATCACAATTTCATACCTTTTAGTTCAATATGATGCACACCATTTGTTAAAGTGCACACTTTGTACTCCAGGACTGATGTAAATTCTAGCTATTCTGGTGGTTTCTAATGCTGATAGTATCTGTTACAGGTATATTGACTATCTTTTCCTGGGCGACTATGTGGATCGAGGGCAACACAGCTTAGAAACCATCAGTTTGCTACTTGCACTCAAGGTAATGTGGGCATGAGATATCTAGGACCAACTTGTCCTGTCTCTGGAAAAAGTGAATTACGAGTTCAAGATTTGTACTTTGCACCTTGGACAAATTTGGTCATAAGTTTTGCAGCTTGAAGATTCTTCATTCAGAACCTCCCTTGTCATAAGATTTCTTGATGCAAACTTGCTGGCTGAAGTTCACTCATTCTTTGGGCAGATTGAATATCCCATGAACGTGCATTTGATCCGTGGAAACCATGAAGCTGCAGACATCAACGCACTTTTCGGGTTCCGAATTGAGTGCATTGAACGCCTGGTTTGTATTTCCTGTGTGCCTGGCAATGACATAAAGCTCTATTCTACCAATGAAGTTTTCTGTGTTTGTTCTCCTTGTCAGACTTGATACCTTGTCATAACATAAATGGTGACCACTGTTGTGACTGTATATTCTAGAGTTGGCTTATTATGATGGGGGCATACAGGGGGAGCGTGATGGCATATGGGCATGGCAGCGGATCAATCAACTTTTCAACTGGTTGCCACTTGCTGCACTGATAGAGAAGAAGATCATCTGCATGCATGGTGGAATTGGAAGGTCAATCAATCATGTACAGCAAATCGAAGCTTTGCAACGCCCCATAACAATGGAGGCCGGCTCTGTTGTGCTCATGGACCTCCTATGGTAAAGATTTTGTTGTTGGTGCTGCTTTATGTTTCAATTGAAGGTGCAATTATATGTGAGGAGAGAAGTGTCATGGGAGTGCCAATTCTAAGTGCGTTGTATCTTCTTGCTATGCGTTAACTATGTTACAACTGTATGCAGGTCTGACCCAACAGAAAATGACAGTGTTGAGGGTCTACGTCCAAATGCCCGTGGTCCAGGCTTGGTAACTTTTGGGGTAAGTGTGTTATTGTGTCATTAGTATGCAGTCCTTGCAGGAGAACTTGTATATGTTTTTTGGACTTATTTGCTTGCTACACATATGGAAAACATGGTGTCTTAATCTCTATCGGACTTTTTTCCATTGTGGCTTTGCAGCCAGACCGGGTCATGGATTTTTGCAAGAATAATGATCTTCAGCTTATAATCAGAGCACATGAGTGTGTGATGGATGGTTTTGAGCGCTTTGCTCAAGGTCACCTGATCACTTTATTTTCTGCAACAAATTATTGTGGTAAGTACTAAGTACTGATCTATTCACTGTATCAGCTGGTTTCATTTCTTTTGTTCCAGAGGTCATTTAGTCTAGTCATTATACTCGTCTGCATTCTGTCAACATGAAATTGTTTCAAGTCCAAGAGAGTGGTTCAAACTGGGGAGTGAAACTGGGAGGACAAAACACCTTCTCAGTTGGACAGTTTGTTGTCTGTCCAAGCTTTCATCTCAATATTTTCATTGATGTGGGCTAGAAGAATATAGTTGCAGTCAAGTAATAAAAAGCTTTTGTGTGAGTTCAGGAACTGCCAACAATGCGGGAGCAATCTTAGTCCTCGGAAGGGACCTGGTGGTGGTGCCCAAACTGATCCATCCCATCCCACCTGCCTTCACTTCTCCTGAGTCATCACCTGAGCACCACCTTGAAGACACGTGGATGCAGGTACCTATCTTTGATGGTTAATTTGCGCTGTTTTTATACACTTTGTTACGAAAAAAAAACCTATCAGTGCTACATACCCAGATGACTAGACATTTGGATTGTTTCTTTGTTGTTTTGTAGCTTCCACATCTCTAGCATTGAGCTTGTCATGTTGCAATAGTTTAACAAAGTGTTATGCTTGTGGATGTATTAGGAACTCAATGTGCAGAGGCCTCCTACACCAACAAGAGGACGACCACAACCAGTGAATGATAGGGGCTTAGCTTGGATTTGATTTAGTTAGGACATATTTTCTCATACACATGCCCTCTTGCTTGCAGGTGGCCTATATTGTTCAATAGTTTTTGTAATATATACTCATGAATACTTGGGGCTGTGCCCACTTCCCCCATATTTTTGGGAAAGTGTATAGTGGTGTGGATAGTTAGTCATGCTCGGCTGTAAACCGGGAGGAATTGAGGTTTATTGAATGGAGGTCCATTTGAGCATTGGCTCTACTTCTAGTTCAAATGCTTCTCCTAAAAATGCATGGTGTGTGCTTGCACTTGATCATGTGTGAAAGCAGGCATGTCCTATGTCATTAATGCCATCCTATCCCCATACATCTATGAATGACAGGGATCTCTGCCAGGCCCTTGAATGGCTATTCTCTAAATAGAAAGGAATCCGAGGATATATCACCCACAGAATACTTTGTAGAAACTGACTTTGGAGATTTGCTTCTTGCCATTGAGATTCAGATGCATTCATGTTCCGTCAAAAAGAAATCTGGAAGACAATGAAAACATTTGGAAGATGAGCTGCATTGTAACCTATGCACCTTGCGAGGGCCACAAGATGAAAGGATTTAGATTTGATGAACATCAAGAGTCTTTGGAAGTTGCTTCGAGGAAAAAAGTGTGATGGTGCAAATTTTAAGAGATGGAATCTTGAAGTCAAGCTAGTTGTTTTTCAATAAGTTACTCAGTTGGAGGAAGGGGTGAACCCTTGGGATGGCAAAAGGTTGCAAATTGTCTTCAATTGTTTATGAAAATGGAAGGTGTTGTTATCAATGCAAACCAAGGCTTTAACGAGACATTGGTTAACCAAAAATCAACTATGGGTGAAGCTATGAAAGCATTACTCCCCAAAAGGCTATTGGGTTGATAGTAGTTGTTGAAATGAACCCTATGCTTCTAAAGTATATGAAAGAGAGGTGTGCTTGTAGGCTTATCAAAGGTCAATGGACCCAAGAGATGTTAGACATGCTTATTTCTTTCTTGGGTTGGGCAATCTTCAATTGGTTGTCTTATCTCATTGTCAACAATTAGTGACTTGTGAGGAAACAACGATTTGAGATGGGAAATCCCTCACAAAATAAACAACGTAAATGATGAAACGTAGCAATGTGAAAGAGTGGTACACATCATAGTCCCAAGCCACCTAGGCATAGGACAATGAGGTAAAATTCAAAGGCAACTTAGACATCACCCAACTTCAAAGGCAAAATATGCGCGTTTAGCACCTTTGGACAATGAATCTTCAATAAAGGATGATGTGAATGAAAAAAATTCATAATTGAAACACTTGATAGGGTGAAAGCACATTAGAGGTGAATCACTTTAGGCAAAAAATGGTGATGTATAAAAAATATGACATGCACAATGAGCTTTTTCTTGGTGCCAACCTTTTGTCAATTCTAATTTCCAACAAAAAGTTGTTAGAATGTGCATGACAACATTTTATAATTCAAAATTCACTCAAAGTTAAATTAACCTTTGATCCAATAGTCAAATTAAAAGGATTGGGTACATTAAATGTACAATTATATATCACATGTAGTTTTTATGGCTATAAAGTGTCATGTTGGATGACATGTTCCATTAACAAGGGAAAATAAAATAAAATGCCCAATTAAAAAAAAAAATATTTCATTATCAATAGTTATCTGATGAAAATATTTTACATGAAAAAAACACATTTAATGACCAAAGTGTCCTAGCAAATGTCATAACTTTCCCAAATTCTAGTGGATTTCTTATTCTTATAACATTGTAATTTTTCACCTTAAATTTCATGCAAAAATATCACCTATTATTTCAATTTTGAAATATGTTTTTCATTTTTCATACTTTGTGATGTGTATTAATTCGATCCAAATATATTTAGCACGTACAAAAACTTCGTCCTACGTTGAAACTTTTTGAAAATTTGATCAAGTCAAGTTCTAAACTTTTCAAATCTACCCAAAGTCCATGATATCACCATCAAATTTGCTGTACTAATCTTGTCAAAATCTGAAAATTTGTATTTTGTGACTAATTTTGAGGGGTTCTAAGCTCTCATGAACATGAAGACTACGAAAAAAAAGGGATTTCCAAGGTAAACAAACTACAACAAGAACAGGCCTAAATCTAACTCCAAACATGAAAATCAAATACAAAACATGAAATATTTAAAACAAAAATATTAAATAAAAAATTATTCTAATAACATATCTATAAACATGAATATGAAATGAAACGAACAAGGCCATGGTTCAAGATCCTACCTCAAACCAATGTTGAACTGACTAAAAATAATGAGAGGTTTTACATTTATTTATGCCATTTCGGAGACTTAGTTAGAAAGAAAATCCATGGAAGCTTTCATATGCCCACTATCTAAGGAACCTTTTTGAAAACCTTCTTAATTATAAGTGAATTATGGATCAATTGAATTAAAAATGAACCCAAATGAATTATGAATGAACTATGAATAAATTACAAGTGTTAATTGGTGCAACACATGAACACATGCTACATATGAATTGCTACACATGAAGAAAAAAATTACAACTCATGTGTAAAATAAAATGCAACACATGAATATATGCTTGCATAGCCAATGACAAAGATGTGATAAAAATATTTATGATCCAAACATTGATAAGAAGGTTGGGAGTATGACGTTGTTGCCAAATCTTGAACCCATATGGAATATTCTTTGAGTGAATGCATGAGAATTCAAATGGTTCAATTTTGCGATGAGTTTTTGGTTTTTATAGTACTCATTTTGTTTCAAATTTTCCTAACAAATCATATAATCTTAAATTGTTCAATTGATTTTTTTTTAAAAATTAACTTGATTATGAAAACATACATCCAATTATTTTTTATGAAAGTACATCCACTTCAATAGTGGACTTTTGGAGTCCAAAAAAAAAAAGTGGTCATATAGTTGGAATGGCAAGAAATTGATAACATATCAAATTCCATTCCAAATTATCTACAACTTAAAATGTGTTGTAAATTCAATTTTTTTAAAGTATTCCACCTATGATGAAATAAAGGTAGTTTTGGACACAATTTTTAATTATAACCTACATTTTGATTCCCATACACATAAGTGAATAAAATATTATCATATTAAAAACATGATAAATTAAACCATCCTATATTTAGAAACATCAATATCATTCACTTTGCATCCATGTCAATTGTGAAACGTGATTAATAAAAAATTAAAGAAAAGAGTGTAAAAATGTGATAATGTGATAAGATTTTTGGTACCTTAAAAATTTGTACCTAATAGCATAAAATAATAAAATTTTATGAGAAATATTTCTTTCAAAAATTTATAACCCAATTCTAATTTTTAAACACCCATAATTGAACCATGTTTTCATAAATCCTTATAGTTTTTTTTTATAATTTTTAGTTTTTTTTCGCTAGTGCATATTTTTGGAATCTTTATTTTGGCAACTATTGATACGGACCCATTACTATCATGCATGGACCTTATCACCATTTGAATAATGGTACCACATTATATTATAAATGGATTTTGTGTGGATTATTTTTTTTTCAAAAATGAGTTATTCAACCATGCATTTGCCCCCTTTTACACATTGTCACAACCCCTAACTAAATATTAAATTGGTTTTAAGTTTCTTATGCCCCAATTTAAGTCCTCAAAAATTATGCAAATAACACGATTTAAGGAATAAAAACAAGCGTTGAACCTTCACGTTGAAAAGGTCTTGTGCCAACTTATCCAATGGGAATTGTAATGCTTACTATGTTTTGCACCAAATGGCAATGCAAATGTAAGAGTATAAGTGAGGCCCTTGTACATTTAAATGAAATGTCTGCATGAGGATATATATGTTTAACACTATGTTCAAGTGAAAGTTGATGGGGAATTAATGAAAACAAGTTTTAGAATTGAATGGTTGTTAGGAGTTGATTTGGTTTTAATAAAAAATAAACAAAAGCATTGATATCAAAATAGACCTTGTTGGGTAAATTTTTGCATGTAATGTAAAAGATTCATTATATTGGTGTGGAATAGTTTGTAGGAATGATAGGTGGGTGGGCTTAAAGGGGACCTAAATGGTGTAACTATTGATGTGGCAAATTTAATGTTGACAAGATCTTTCGTTCATTGAAAAGGTTGGAAGGCACCTTTGGTTGTGAAGGTATATAAAGATTTACACAATAAGTTCAAAGGTGGAACTACAACTGTAATCATTATTTAACATCAAAAGGTATTGTTCAATGGAAAATAAATGCTTAAAATTCCATGAAAAATATGTTACATATCAAGTTCAAAGGTTAGGTAATTCATTTTACTAATATTAAATAAGAAAATTTTATAATTTAAAAATACTATGTAAAAATTACCATATAAATCATGTTTGATATATTTAACAACCTTCTATAATTTTTATTAAAAAATTGAACATCATATTACATCAATTAGCTTGCACATTAGTCATCTCACTAATGATGTTTTGTTTTAAGTGGTTTTTTGCTCAATTGGACAATCACAAAAAATGGCTTCATCTTTACTATCACTTCCAACAATAACTTCAATGAAATTTAAGGTTCAATAATGAATCATAGCCATCCAAAAATTGACGTTGACTTCAAACAAATAATGATGTATTCGAACACATGTTTGTTATTTGTCATGCAAGTCTTGTTTGTCGATGTACCATCCTTGGTGGTATTGTTGAAGGTCAAGACTATTACTATTGACAATATTGAAGTTATCACATGCATGAAAATTACAAACATAAAATATTTTTAAAATAGACAAAAATCAAAACAAATTATGACAAAACAAGGCTTAAATCTAAATCCAAACACATAACATAAAATACAAAAACAAGAACATGAAGCATGCAAAATAGAAAATGCAAATAAATTTTTTTTTCAATAACTTATCAAACAATGAACATGATTGTACTTTAAACTAGTGTTGAACAAATTTAAGATAATGAAAGATCTTATCTTTATTTATACAACTTTGAGGACTTAACTCAAAGAAATTTTCATGGAAATACACCCATAGTTTAATGAAACTAGAACCTTTTAAGCAATGAATGAACTATGAATGAAGTAAAAATTAAATAAAAATGAATTGTGAATAAATTATGACTAAATCAAGAATGAACTTTGATTTCATTATGAGTGATTTACAAACAAACTAAAAATGAATGATGAATGAATTATGATTCAACTAAAATTTATGTTGATAATGGTGATGTTTGTTGATGTTGGTGTCTATGACATTGGGTGGAAGTACAATCAAATATACATAAAAAGTAATTAGAGAAGGTGAAGTCATATTTTTACCCATAAATGCAAAAAAATAGAATTGAAAACTTTTTTTTCATTGTCAAAGCATCATGATGATAAATATTGAAATTATAGTTTGTTGTATAAAATGTTTGGGAAACTTTAGTGTACTAAAAGTAGGTCAAAAGTATTTTCAAAATTGACTAGTGGAATTGTGTTAAAAAGTATTTTATAATAAAAAATTGATGTATTATTATTTTTAGCTTGGAAGTTGAAAATGCATAAGTAAAATTTAAACGATTTTAATCAAGAAAGTAAAAATTGACATATTTATTGCTTATTTTGTTTGTTTAAACAACTTACAAAGTAAAAAAAATTTACATTTTTGAAATTTTTACTTAAATATATTTTCAACATGTATCTCTTTAATATCATTGACATAAATTGAAAAAACATGTTCATATTGATCATTGAAATAAATAATATTTTCTACTTTAATATGTTATGGTTATTTTATGGATATTTTATATTTTGTTTGACAAGGATAATGAAATGTATACTTCACTATGATTTCACCCTAGTACCTTTCATTTTAATAACAAATTCCATGAATAACGTCCTTAATCTTACATGGAATTGATGAGGGAAAAATTTCACCTTTTTACATGACATTCAATAAGTGTTTAATTAGTTCCCATGTGTGTTCGTTCACATCATATCCTTGTTAATGAATGAGGTATTGTAATTAACAATTTGATATCTTTGAGTCAAGAATTTTGTTTAATTCATACTTTTATTCATTATCAACTTGAATTGATGAAAATGACACAAAGGTTGGGTGCGGATGAGTTCAAATGAGCCAAAATTGATGTCAAAATGTCAACTTTTTTAGAATTCTTGTTATTGCATGTGAATCATGGAAAGTTGTGGTTATTGATTAATAGGGATATTGAAAATTCTAAAATCAATTAAAAAAAGATTCAATATCAAAGTTTAGTTTGGACAAAGGATGTTTAACAACTTCATTCAATAACACTACTTTCATAATAGGCCCCTTAGTTTTCATAATACAAGTTGTTTCATCTTCAATTTTTAAAAAGTAATAGGGTATTATTAGAAACATCTAAAAAACACTCAAATTTTCATATTTTTTCAATTTTGTGTTTATCAAAATTTAAGGTTGTTAAAAAGTTCATGAGTACTTTAAGACATGTAAATATGATGTAATGTATATGTTGTTTAAGGAAAAGTTGTAGTTTAGAATTAAAAAATTAAACTTGAAAATGTTAACATCTTTTGGTATGATTTGAAATTATGACAATTTTTCAAGACGAAGCACAAAATCAGGCAAAATCAGTGCATTTTCAAAATTTTGTATTTATTCGAATTTGATAGTAAATAAACATATGACATATTGGTGCAACTATAAATAAAATAAAATAAAAGTTGCAAAAGATTTCATTTGAAAATTCCTCTTTATGAAAACTTTTTTTTGGGCAAAAGGACCCTAAAAAGGACAATAGTCCTAAATGCAAAGTAAATACATTGGCTTGTTATATGTTGTTTACACCCATTTATTCCTAAATTAATGGATGCATGGCAAGGATTTAATAATGAAATATGAAACATGTGATGGATTTTCATGAAATTTATAAGTGTGAATTGGAAGGTCACAACATTAATTTATTTGTTGGTGGTGAATGGATTAAATAATTTCTTCAACAATTTTAATGTTTTGTTGTACCAAACTTGTTTTTTGATTTTGAAGCTTCATTGATCTTTATGATGTGCATTAGATTTTTTCCTTGTACCTTTTTAATGACTTTTCAAAATTAAAGACAAGTTAGGTTTGAATGTTTTAAAATTTTTAGTGATTATGAACAAAACAACCAATTTATGTCTTGGCCATCTTTTTGGCCATTTAAATTCTAACTCATAACTTCAAATAAAGAATGTGAGTTCATTTTTCACATTTCCAGTCCAAAACTTAACTAATGATATATTGAAGCCCAAATTATTACTTACATTTTTGGTTTAAAAATTTAGGATTGTATTACATCTCAACTTTAAAATGGTTATTGAAATCATGAAAAACCATATAGGTGTGTTGAGATTCATTGTTTCATATTTGTGAAAATGTGGTTGAATTTTAAAACATTATTTTAATTCATTCCCATTTGCATGTTTTAATTATAGGCAAAAGATGAAATCATGACATGCAAATTGTCAACATTCATTTCTCAATAGTCACCATGACTATGCACACACCCCAATATTCATTCAAAAATGTGTTAAAAAAGTTATCATGTTTAAATGATATCCATCCAAAGCTTGTTTCCTTGTCATTTCACACAAAAAATGAGCATTTTTTAATAAAATTTAGGTTCTTGAAAAACTCCAATCTACCAATGAATTTTTAATTAAAAATTAAAATATTTGTTGGATTTTCTATTTGAATCATAAACAATTAACATGTCATTTGCTTGCAAGAATGCTTTCAAGGATCGGATTTCAAACTTGAGTTCGATATTGATGAAACTACTTAGCAATGCCAATTATTGTAATGGTGTAATGGTATGATCTATGATCAATTTAACAATCTCTAATGCAATCTAACACACACTTTCACCTGCAATTGAGACACTATAACATGGAAAAAGTCACGCATAAATGTGACAAGATGTGAATAACAATGAGAGCATCCCTAAAAAGAAGGAACAAAATATTTACAATTTGAGTTGCAAATTTCAAATCGATGTGGCAAATTGTTTGATGGGCCAAAACTTTTGATGTAAATTTCAAGGTTGAAGCATGCATGTGCAACCAATGAACTAACCATGTCATAATAAAATTTTGAACAAAATCACAAAACTTGAAGTAGAAAAATTAATGTAGGTCATAACAACAATAGAAAAAGTTAACTAGGAGCTCAACTTCAAAGATCAACAATTGTTAAAAACATCATATTTTTCTTCAAAAAACAATATTAACACCATTTCTAATGTAATTTAGAATTTTAGACATGTTCCTCACTTAAAAAACTTTAAATTTTGTCAACAACACCATACTTTGAAACTAAAAAAAAAAGTTGTTTCATTTCATTCTATAATTTTAATCCTTAGTAAGTGATTTCGTAGTGATCTATGTGTCTTCATAGAGTTTTTGTGTTGCACACTTGAGTTTAAAAGAAACTTGACTCACTTAAGCTTGTTTTGAGTTCAAGTTCTTGTCTTTTTTTAATATCCTCAAAACTTGACCTTGTAAATGCCACAAATGGCAAATGTTTAAAATAAACCCTAATTCCCTCCTAGACTTCACAACTAACCCCTCTTTTTTTTCTATCCCAAGCTCTATAATGATTTGCTTTCTTTGTCCTAAGCTTTGGGATGCTTTCTTGCTTTTCTCTTTTTCTTTTCATTCATTTTTTCTTGCTTTTTCTACTTATTTTCTCGTTTTCTCTTTCTCTTGCATTTTACAATGTGGTTTCGTTTTGTTTATTCTCTTGTTCTTTGCATAACAAATTCACATGCCTTTGATGTTTTCTTGAAGTGCTTTCCTGAGGTTTCAAAATAGGAGAAATTCCAATGTTAATTAAAACTCATATGGTAGGCAATTTTGAAAAAACAAAAGACAAAATTGGGTACACCACCAAATTTGATGCAATTCCAAATTTTGTGATGCATTATTTTGCTTTATACGTTGGGAACACTTAGTTTTGATTTCAACCCCAATGTTTACCAAACTTGAGATTCTCATCCCCAATGTGAACCATGGTATGGATAACTTCAATAAGTTGGCTAAGACAATTACTTGAAAGAAACAATTCAAGTTCATTGAAATGAGGTAAATGGGCATTAAACATTAGATGTCTCACCTACTTATCTTCCACCTTTTGATGACCTAAGAACATGACTACCGCAAAAACCACCAATACCTTACTTAGGAGGGTAGTTGAGATGTGGAAGAACCATTGGTCACTTGATGGATAAAATGCGAGACATGTTTTTAGTTTTGAGTGAAAGAAAGGTCTTGGATTTGAGTTTAGAAAGCACAAACCATGTTGCTATGAATAAATGCACATTTTGCAAGGGTGTTGCCTCATTTTAAAGGTTTGGGTTCTAGCTCAATTTCGAAAATAAGTCGACTCTCCATTTATGTTTCAATGATAGTTTCAAAACAACTTAGAACCTTTGGTCCAAAAACCCTAGAAACTGACGTATAACCTAGACCGTAACCTCTGAAATCCAAGAACCTGGCAACATTGATATTGATATGACAAGACTCTAGCTCATTAACAATACATGGTAATCACACCGACCCAAATGTTGAATACTTTGAATTCATAAAAGATACCACTGAAGACACACCTAATAGCAGTTCAGAACACGAGTCAGATCATGCATGGGCATTCGACATGATAAGTTACCTAAGTGGCAACTTTGTCTTCATATGCATTCTGTACAAGTCGGCTGTGTTCTACAACATAGGACAAATAGGAGTGTAGCAGTCTGCATTCATGATTTTTGCAGGTAGACTTTCTTCCTTGTTATTTGGAGCCTCCAATGTAAGTAGTTATGGCTGCTCGAGAAATACCTGGAGTGATACTAACCTTCAACACTTGACAACCAAAGGAATGGCAGACTGCAAATATTGTGAAGGTTAGACTGGACTGGAATTCAGCCAATATTGCATTCATTTGAGTTACATCTGGCAAGATTGTGATCTCTGAGTCCTTTCATTTCCGACTGACCAATTTTCTGCTAGATATCTTATCCAGATTTGCATTCTGCATTTCTCAAATATGGCAATAACTCAAATTGCACTGGGAAAATTGAAGAGTTGCCAACACTACTGGAAAGACCTGCCCAATTGACTCCTAAAATCCACATATATATATGCATACCCTCATATTTCTGGTGCTTTTCATAGTTTGTGGAGAAGAACTAACCAAGGAAGAACCTGGAGGAGCTTTTGTGGAACTGAAAGCCTCTGCTATGGGATCGAAGCTTGTAGGATTCTGGACCTTGAATCACAAGCAAAAGCCATCCTCAAGAACATGAGTTTTCTTGAGCATGATGAAAGAAAACTGGAGTCTCCACTCTTGAGCAGATACTTTTGTGTTAGAATGTAAATGCATAAAGAAGGACAAGGATCACGTCACATTTGTATCACTCCAGACATGGAGCATGTTACTTGCCTACCTGCCTAATGTGCTTCCGAAGCATCTCTTCCTGCTGCTTATGATGGCCGGTTTTAGTTGATCCTCATCATTGCTAAGAACAGTCTAGTCTGTGGTACAGTTGTTGAAAACATGGTTTCATGAAATCAGGTTCTGTGGAGATACCTCAATGGCTCACTTTCAAGTGAATATCACCAACCAAGGATGGTGTGAGAAGGAAATGCTTGTGAACCTGACAGGAGTAACACAAATTACAAGACTTGGAATGACAATCACAAGATGCTTCCAGGCCAAGTATGAAGAACATGAATAACTTATTAAAAAAAGGATCTCAACAGCAGGTGAATCAAAAATTGCACACTAGAAAAATAAGTGCATCTTCTACTTCAAATTGAAAAGCTACCACAGTGACAGCAGGGAACTTTTGCACAAGCAACTGAAGAAATGGGACTAACCAAAAACACAGTGCCTGGTGGGAAAGCACACATGTAGGGAAGATGAGCAAAAACACCCTGGAGAGGCCAATGACCAGTTTTATAGATGCATTATTTAAATAGATCCTTTGAAGTTGAGATCAAACCTGGTGAGAGTCATCACCTGACACATGGTAGATCACTGAATTCATGGAGGAACTCCAGAAAGGATCCTCAGGCCAAAGCCACAGCAACATGGTCACTCTTTTTCTCTTACAAAGGTACTAACCCATCTACAGATCTAAATGTGAGGATAAAGGAGACCGTGGCATGTCTGCACAGTATATACTTCATTCTAGCCATGTTGAATAAACACTTATTTCCAGCAATGACTGGCCACCAGGCTTCCACTGGCACTTTACCTCTTGCAAGGTGGAGAAAGGCATTTCTACAAGAGCTCCCAATCATGCCAGCTATCTGGCTCAATAGTGTCCTCGCAAACAATGATATCATTTCCCTCCCAACCATCCAAAAAAGATGATAACATTGTCATCTGCCTGAGTTCATTTTGCCCTTCTGTTTCACTCAAACCCATTGCTGATTGCTCCCCACCTTCCACCATCTCATTTGGAGTTTGGATCCCTTCACCATCCATCAGAGACTCATCCTGTAGCAATTTCATTGACAAGGGTTATTATGCTTAAATGTCAATTTTCTCAAATCACACACTATCATTGATAGACTGTAACTGCTATTACTGTATCCCCACCATCTTCATCACTATCATAGCCAAGATGCGTTCCATTCTAACAAGGCCAAATTATGCATTCCAGTAGTTGCCGCAAAAAATGATGCCTTCATGCAGTTGCCTGCTTCATGAAGTCCTAACATTGATAACTGCAGTTGCACTCAAGAAGAATCAATCCTCTTCATAAGTCCATATGCTGTGCTATCAAGGCAGAGGCTGTGCCAGCAACTCTTTCCCACAACAGATTCAGGATATAGAAATTTGCAAACCTCAACACTTCCAAAAGCCTCTGGTGCAACCTCAGGAAGCTCTGCTGATGAGCAGCTGGCTTGTCCCATGTCCTCTAGATGCCGTCGTTCAGTCTCAGCTTCTTGAGAAACCTCAAATGCTTCCTGGGGCCAATCCCATGTTGCCTCAAAAGATCCTTCTGAGTGCAGGGAGGATGGCTCCTCCACTCTTGCAAAGTTCAATATACCTGAATGACAGCTCTCAGCTGCAGACACAAGGTAGCTTAGTTCTTACACTGCATGTAGATTCTACTAATGAGGTTCCTTCTGCTGTTTATTGTGACCACTGCAGAAAAATTGCTTCAGGGTGGGTGTTTCCCACATAAGTAGACTCTCTTTGACTAGAGAACATCCCATCAACAAAGATAGCACCAGCAACTGTCTGAATTGATCAGCTGATCTGCACACCAAAAATCTACACACCTGGTCCTAGAAAGTGTATTCTTTCCCAAAAGCCAAGTGTCAAGTGATATTGAAAAATGACCAGCTTGACCTTGTTCAGCTGGTTCTCAAAGGACAACCCCAACACTAAAAATGTCAAATCCAGGACCACAGACTCATCTACGAGGTACAAATGGTAACTAATGGTGATCCTTCAGACCATGACCACAAGATTGATGCAAACTTTTAAACTAAACCCGAAAAACCACCTGCATCTCACAAGACACATCCCAATACAAAATAAGCTGAAATCCAGGACCATTGACTGGTCTGCCACAAGGTTCAAATGGTATCTAATGGTGCTCCTTCAGAATATAAGCACAAGATTGATGCAAATTTGAACCCAAAAAACACCTGAATCCAACTGGAGCAGGAAACCATCCTACCATTAGCAGAAATCTCGATGCAGGCTTCATCAACAAAATTGAGAGGGACTGCAGTTGACTGCACGATATCCTTCTTCTGACCAGGCACAAATCTGACATTGGCCTGCTTCTTCAAGTTTACTCCTTTCTCACCAGTTTCATCACTGTCACTCAAGGTTGGTGGTGTCAGCAGCTCTTGCACAAAATCATTAGCTTCACTTGCAAGCTTTCGCAAGCCAGAACCTAATGAGTTTAGTTGCATTTCCATTTCCTGCACATGAGACCAGAAGGAAAAACATGTAAAACTGTTCTGAGGAAAGGTTGGGGATCAAAAGGTGTTGGGTTGCTCATCAAACCCTGAGGTCAATTTAAGGCAAAATGAAGATGTGCTACAATCTCACTTGACCCTAGAGTACTACCTCCTCCCACTCTGCATTAAAAGGATCTGAAAGTCTGGAGGTGCACAGATTATAGATACTGTACAGCAGAAGGTACAAGGAATGTGTAAATATGCTGCATGCCTCATTTAAAATAATAACACTACTTCAACAGCATGCAAGGGATATCGACAGCCTCTGAACTGACATACCTGCATGAGTAGGGTTGGTCCATGGCCAGGTTCCCCTAGCTCACAATATGTCTCTATCTTGAGACACATGCGGTCCATCCATGAAAGCTCCTTTGCTCCATCCAAAGCCTTGTTTGTAGCATATGCCTTTGGACCCATTGTCCTGTTTGTGTGTCCAACTCACTGGCACATTCAATGAAGATAGTCCACATTTCAGTCATCAGCTGAGTGGTCCTCACTTATCAATGAGATTGCAGAGAAAACTCCATGAAAACACTTTGACAGTAACCATTGTGTCAGTGCTGGTGAAATAAAATAAAAATGACCAGAATCAGTCCAGCCATAACGTTGCCAGTGTCACTCACAAAGTATCAGACCATCACCTACATCATGAATGGCAGCAACTAGCTGCGATTACTCCCCACTGAATTCACCAGTTCCCAACAAAGGGTGTAGACTAGTGCTTAATAATCTGCTCAAAACCAAGGGGGAAATAATTAAATAGAAATCTCCACTCGAGTTTCTGCCACATCTCCAGAAGCAACAGCAAGACTCAGTCATGATGTCAGCTGGCACTCACAATACACAGTTGCCACTACATATCTACAAACCAGACCTATTACCGGCTTACACAAAAACCCTTCACATATAGCAGCAGTATTTAAACCCATACCCAACTTCACATGTGAGCACAAAAAAGTTTGCAAACCACAATCAAATCCTGCTGAATTTGATAAGGGACCTAACATGCACATCCTCTTAGCCATAAAGGTCAAAAGAGAAGAAGTGCTCAAGTACACATCCCTGGCCTATCTGCCCCTGCAAGTGCTCCTCTAATCAGGAACATCAGGACACTTGCTTGCTGGAACCCAAAGAATACTCAACTCTTATCCTTGCAAAACCAGACTACAAGGGAGGAGCACCAACGGTATATGTTTCATAAGGGATGAGCACCAACTGTATGTTTTTCATGAAGTTTCTCCATACAGGGCCACAAGCAAGCAACCTGCTGAAATCCAAAACCCTAATTAAACCTAAAAGAGAAGGAAGACTTTGGTGGTAGAAGACTTGGCTACAACAAAGAATTGTGTGTTGAAACACCATGTGAAATTGCTAGTTGTGATACATCACTGCAAGCATCTGTTAACTTCCAGCTACAACTGAAATTGCCAAACTTTGTCAATGTAGCAATGACAAAGAGACCAAATAGCCTGGCAGTGCCTCAGGAGGAGAAAAGCTTCCCACTATCAACAATAACAAAATTGATAGCATATGCACCATACCTTATTAGGCATAGCAAACTTCTGCTCTTCCTTATCCCTCAACACTCTAAGGCATCATGATACTCAAGCCAAAGGTGGCAAAGCCACTTTCTTCCAAATCATGACACTTAAACCAAAGATGGAAAATCTGCTTCTTCTTCCAAATGAAAATTGCTGCAGGTTTGGAGCCTAGGGATGTCATTAACTATCCCAAAATCCACAACAAAGAAAGAATTCAGGCAGAGAGTTACTTCAGGAAGCAGCCATCCCATGTAGAATATCCTTCAACCTTATCCAAATGACTCCTTCTACAGCTGAAAAACATCATCACCTCAATCGGAGTTTCTGCAAGCAGAAGAGGAACATTTCCGTCGCTGCACTTAAGACACCTTCATAGATTTGGCGTAAACAATCCGCCCCCCGAAACAACAGTGCGAAGAAGAAGAAGAAGCCGAATTACAGCCACAAAAGAAACCAGAAAAGCAACCACAAAGCAGTGGAGAACCACCTCGAAGAGTAACAAGAAACCGGGAAAAAGAAAGAAAACAAAGACAAAAAACAAAGAAACTGTCTCTGTCTGTATCTCCTGTTTTTCACCAAGTCCTCCACCAAAAGCAGAACTGCGAAGCACCTCACAGAAAACAAAACACTCGCCTTGGACAAAACTTGCAAAATTCGAAGAAGAAAAGCAAACATATACACCTTATTCTCTCTTTTTTTTCCCCCTTAGGGCGGGGAACAGGAGAAAACTCACCAGGAAAAAACACCAGCCGAGCAGAACGATGGCGGACGTGCGCGCTCCGAAGACAAACAAGGAAGCGTTGCGAAACGAAAAATAGAAGAAACCACTCAAGAACAGAGCCAAAAAAGGAAGAAAAAAAAATCCAAAAAAATTACTTAAAAAAAAGGAAAAAAAAGAGAAGAATTCTAAGGAGAGTCCGAGGATCCAAAACTTCCTAAGCGAGGAAGATAAGCATTCTGGACCACGAGCAAGAGAGACGAGAAGAAGGAGGAGGAGGCGGAGGAGGAAGCTGGTTTTGCGCCTCGCAGTTCGTGTGCGCTACGTACCTATTCCCGCGCACAGGGTGGGTGCGTTTGGGGAAAAGGGTGTTAGGGGTTTTAGGGGGTGGGGGGTTAGGTTTTCTTTTTGGGGGAATCTTAGGGTTTTTTTTTTTTTGGATTTCGAAAAATTGGCCAATTTCCCCCCCGCCACCCCCTCCCACCCACCCGACCGCCCTCCCACCCACCACCCACAACACGACCGACCAACAAAACACC
>Ga0116231_10006376_pt1 | contig 22555 bp, 34 predicted proteins | sample S1TSphgellanicum_2_FD_89695 | JGI IMG/M metagenome (GOLD analysis project Ga0116231, IMG submission 89695) | Host-associated microbial communities from peat moss isolated from Minnesota, USA - S1T2_Fd - Sphagnum magellanicum MG | ecosystem: Host-associated > Plants > Peat moss > Unclassified...
CGAGACGGGCCGCCGCGGGCAGGCCTTGCAGCGCGACCTGCAAGCCGTTCGGATCCTCGCTGAGCGCGGCCATCAGGATCGCGACGGCGACCACGTCGCTGAGATCGGGGAATTCAACCTCGGTGCGACCGAGATCGTTTTGATCGGCGACGGCCTGCACCATGGCATCCGCGAACTCCCAATTCTCCAGAATCGCCTTGCCGATCTCGGCGTGCCATTGATCGACGATCTGGTTGAGCGCGTCCGGATCGCTGAACAGTTCCGGATGATCGGCGGAACGGGTCAGCACGTAGAGTTTGCCGATCCCATGCATCATTCCCGTCAGCATCGCTTCGTCGGCATTGATCTTCGTACAGGTGCGGGCGATCACGAAGCAAAACGCCGCGACCAAGGTGCTGCGTTCCCACAAACGGTCGAGATACGACTTGACGCTGATGAGTTTGGCGTTGCCGCGGATCTGGGCCATCGCGAAGGACATGGAGGCGCTGCGCACCATGTTGTAGCCCATGCGATTGATGGCCGTGCGCAGGTCCGTGATCACCTTCCCGCTGGTGTTCAGGGACGCGGAATTGGCGATCCGCAAGAGGCGCGCAGCGAGCGCAGGCTCGGAGCCCACCACCCGGACGACTTTTTCGAGTGTCGTGTTCGGATCGGACAAGACCCGCCGCACGCGAATCACGATCTCCGGAAAGGAGGGTAGATCGACCCGACCGGCCGATAGTTCGGCGGCCAGGGAACGGACGAAGCCGAAGGCCACTTCGGAGGTCGACTGGGGTTGGGTATTGCTCAATGGGCCCTCTTGGCGTTGCGACGCTCGCCGCTTCAACCCCCCGAAATCGACCGCGGGGGCGAATACTTGAGGCCCACGGCTTGGCGGTGTGAAGAACAGTCCGTTTACCTTAACGTGGTGGCGGGCACCGGGGTGGCGGGCACCGGGCTCCTAGTCGCCCGACTTCGGAAACGCCGGTGGCCGGCTGCGGAACCGGTGGCGGATTTCGCCATGGCGGGAGCGCTCGCTGAAATGGCCCCGCGCATAGGCGGCGACGACCTTGCGCCAAAAAGCGACCGCGCCGGCGTTGCGCTGATATTCGACGACTTCCCAGTCGCCCGCAAAGCGGTCGAAAATCAGCGTGGCGGCGTGGCTTCCGACCCCGACGCGGCGGTAGGGTTTTCGGACGAAGAACTCCGACATGCAATAGTCGACGGCGGGCTCGCCGGCGGTCGGAATGCGCGGCCGCGTGACGAGCGCGAAACCGACTGCGTCCGGGCCTTTGACGATCAGCAAGGGGTGAGCGTGATCGTTGGCGAACCAGTTCGCGAAGATCTCGTCCTGCTGGGGGCCGCCGGGCCCCAGACCGCGGAAGATGCCCGTGTTGAGATCCGAGAGCGCCTCCAGGTACTCGCCGTAAACCTCTTGTATCCACTCACGATCGCGGCGGGAACGCTTGCAGTCACGAATGCTGACCGGGCTTGTCATTCGACTTCCGTGTACGACAAAAAAGCATAGCCCGGACGAACGCTCCTGATGGTGCGTCCGCCCGGGCTAGTACGATCGACTATCGAAGCGTGTTACGGCTTCGCAGCGGACGCAGCCGACGAGGCGGCATCAGCGGCGGCGCTGGCAGCGCTCGCATCAGAAGCAGCAGCGGACGCCGCCGAATCCGCAGCAGCGGCCGGAGGAGTCGCGTCAGGAGCCGGAGCCGGAGGAGCTTCGGTCTTGCTGCCGCAGGCACTCAGCACGAATGCAGCGACAAAAGCGCTTAGAGCAAGTTTGGTCTTCATCTATCGATACCCCGAAAATATTTAATGATAAAACGATGTACGCACAGCTTGTTCTTGGGGTACCCCCAAGAGGTCGTCGAAGATTTTAGAGGGTTTTAGGCCAATTTCATATCACTTTCGCTTGACCTTACGTCGCTTTAACGTCAGTGACGATGTCCGGCGGAGCTTCTCACTATGGCCGCCGCTCGTTGGAGCGCATACTTTGCGGCGAATCATTACCGATTTGTCAGAATTTTCCGACGGAGGTTTCTTGGCCAGCTCGCCTCTCGATGCGCTCTATGCGCAGCATGTCGCCACCCTGAAGGAACGCAGCGATCGCGCCTTGGCGGCCACCGGATTCGACACGCTCGTCATTCATTCGGGAACGCCTCCGGTGCAGTTCCTGGACGACCAAGACTACCCGTACAAAGTGAACCCCCACTTCAAGTACTGGGCGCCGATCCTCGACAATCCCCGCTCCTATCTGATTCATGAGCCGGGCCGCAAGCCTAAGCTTCTGTTTTATAAAGCGAATGATTACTGGCATCAAGCCGCGACGCTGCCCGAGGGCGAGTGGCGCACTGCGCTCGACGTCATTCCCTGGTCCGGAGCCGAGCAGCCATCGGCGCATTGGCAAGGCTCGGGCCGAGTCGCCTTCATCGGCTCGAGCGAGTGGTTCGGCGACGTCGACCCGGCGCTGATCAATCCCGCGGATTTGCTGACGCATTTGCATTATGACCGTGCCGTCAAGACGCCGTACGAACTTGCCTGCATGCGCGAGGCGAGCCGGCTCGGGGCTCTCGGTCATCGCGCGGCGCTCGCTGCGTTTCGCGACGGGGAATCGGAGTACCGCGCTCACATGCGCTACCTCGATGCCTGCGCACAGCGCGAGGAAGAGATGCCGTACAACAACATCGTCGCCTACAACGAGCATGCCGCCGTCCTGCATTACCAGCATCTCGACCGGGAAGCGCCCCGACCGTTGCGCTCGTTCCTGCTCGACGCCGGCGCTCAATTTCGCGGCTATGCCGCCGACATCACCCGCACGCATGCGGCCGCCCCGGGCGCGTTTGGCGACCTGATCGCGGCGACCGAGGAGGCCCAGCTGCTCTTGTGCGCGCAGATCCTGCCGGGGGTCGACTACCGTTCGGTGCATTTGACGGCGCACCGCTTGCTCGGCGATGTCTTGCATCGTGCCGGCCTCATCAAGGTCGATGGAGCGGCGGCCGTGGAACTCGGCCTGACGAAGGTTTTTTTTCCACATGGCATCGGCCACCTGCTGGGACTGCAGGTCCATGACGTCGGTGGTGTACTTGGCGGCGTGGAGGGAGAGGAGCGCAAACGTCCGGAAGGTCATCCGTATCTGCGCCTCACGCGCCTGCTGGAACCCGGCGTCGTCGTGACCGTGGAGCCGGGGGTCTATTTCATCGACTCCCTGCTCGCGGCCGCCCATGCGGACGCTCGACGCCCGGAAATCGACTGGACACGCGTGGAGCAGCTGCGGCCCTTTGGCGGCATTCGCATCGAAGATAATGTGGTGACGACGAGCGGCACCCCGGAAAACATGACCCGGGACGCCTTCGCGAAACTCGCCGCCTGAGGATGATGGCACCGCGGCGATCGCCGCCCGGCCGGGCGGCGGTCAGGATCTCATCAAGCGGCGGCCTTCGCCTTTTGTCGCTTCGGCTTGGGCTCGACGGCCGCGTCCGCATCCGGTTTCGCTTTGGCTTTCTTGCCCGATTTGCCCGCTTTTGCGTCCTTGGAAGTATCGGCGGCCACGGCGGCGCCGTCGACCAGCTGCATCAGCGCCATATCAGCCGAATCACCCGGGCGGGGCTCCATCTTGAGGATGCGGGTATAGCCGCCGGCCCGCTCCTTGAAGCGCGGACCCAGCTCGGCGAACAGTTTTTCGACGACCAGATCATCGCGCAGGCGCGAGAAGGCAATCCGGCGCTTGGCCAGAGAATCGATCTTCGCGAGCGTGATCAGCGGCTCGACGACCCGACGCAGCTCCTTGGCCTTGGGCACGGTCGTGCGTATCGATTCATGACGCAGCAAGGACGCGGCCATGTTCTGCAACATGGCATGACGATGGGAGGAATTGCGCGATAACTGACGGCCGCTGTTTCTGTGACGCATGGTACTGGTGCCTTATCTTCGATTAGATGCCGTCGCGCTCGTCGTCGCGCTTCAAGCCCGGGGGCGGCCAATTGTCGATGCGCATGCCCAAGGTCAGGCCGTGGCTCTCGAGGACTTCCTTGATCTCGGTCAGGGATTTCTTGCCGAGGTTCGGCGTACGCAGCAGCTCGACTTCGGTGCGTTGCACCAGATCGCCGATGTAATGAATGTTCTCGGCCTTGAGACAGTTGGCGCTGCGAACCGTGAGTTCCAGCTCGTCGACCGGGCGCAGCAGAATCGGGTCGAACTGCGTTTCGGTCGCCTTCGTCGTGGACTCGTCCTGACCCTGCAGATCGACGAATACCGAGAGCTGGTCCTTGAGAATCCCACCGGCGCGACGGATCGCCTCCTCGGGATCGATCGTGCCGTTCGTCTCGATGTCGAGAATCAGCTTGTCGAGGTCGGTGCGCTGCTCGACACGGGCGCTTTCCACGTTGTACGTCACCTTGCGCACGGGGCTGAACGAGGCATCGAGCTGCAGCCGGCCGATCGCGCGGGACTGCTCTTCGAAGGCCAGTCTCTGCGCCGCCGGGCGATAGCCGCGACCGCGCTCCACCTTCAAGGACATCGACAGCTCGCCCGCCTTGGTCAGATTCGCGATGACGAGGTCCGGGTTCAGAATCTCGATGTCGTGGTCGCCGGAGATGTCGCCGGCCGTGACCGGGCCCGGGCCCTTCTTGTGCAAACGCACCTCGGCGACATCGCGGGTGTGCATGCGAATCGCGACTGCCTTGAGGTTCAGCAGTATGTCGACCACGTCCTCTTGCACGCCGTCGATCGCCGTGTATTCATGCAGCACGCCTTCGATCTCGATCTCCGTGATCGCGGCACCGGGCAGCGACGACAACAGCACGCGCCGCAACGCATTGCCGAGCGTGTGGCCGAAGCCGCGTTCGAACGGTTCGATCACTATGCGTGCGTGGCGCGGCGAGACCGGCTGCACCTTCACGACCCGGGGCTTCAAAAACTCGTTGATCGATCCTTGCATGGATATTACCTACGTTACTAATCGCGATAATCGCGGACGCCGGGCAGCCATCGGCTGCCGCGGGCGTTACTTGGAGTACAACTCGACGACCAAGCTCTCGTTGATGTCGGGGAGAATTTCCTGCCGATCCGGCACGGACTTGAGCACGCCGGAAAACTTCTTGTCGTCCACTTCGACCCAGTCGGGAAAGCCGACCTGCGCCGCGACCGTCAAAGCGGCCTGCACGCGGGTCTGCTTCTTGGCCTTCTCGCGCAGGTTGATCACGTCGCCCGCCTTGCACTGATAGGAGGCGATGTTGACCAGCTTGTCGTTGACCGAAACAGCCTTGTGGCTGACGAGCTGCCGTGCTTCGGCGCGCGTCGCGGCAAATCCCATCCGATATACGACGTTGTCGAGGCGGCATTCGAGATACTGCAGCAGGGTCTCGCCGGTCGCGCCGGGACGGCTGGCAGCCTTCTGATAGTAGTTCCGGAACTGCCGCTCGAGTACGCCGTACATGCGGCGCAACTTCTGCTTTTCGCGCAGCTGCAGGCCGTATTCGGACAAGCGCTGCTTGCGTTCGCTCTTGACGCCGCCGGGCGGAACCTCGAGCTTGCACTTGGATTCGAGCGGTTTCGAGCCGCTCTTGAGGAATAGATCAGTGCCTTCGCGACGCGAGAGCTTGCACTTGGGACCGGTATATTTAGCCATTGAAAACCCTTCGTATTAGACGCGGCGCTTCTTGGGCGGACGACAACCGTTGTGCGGAATGGGCGTCACGTCTTCGATGTTCGTGATCTTCAGTCCGCAACCGTTCAAGGCGCGCACCGCCGACTCACGACCCGGGCCGGGCCCCATGACACGCACTTCGACGTTCTTGACGCCGTGTTCCTGCGCCGCGTTGCCGGCGCGCTCCGCCGCGACCTGCGCGGCAAACGGTGTGGACTTGCGGGAGCCGCGAAAGCCGCAGCCTCCCGACGTCGCCCAGGACAGCGTGTTGCCCTGACGATCGGTGATCGTGATGATCGTATTGTTGAACGAAGCGTGCACATGCGCGATCGCGTCGAGGACGTTCTTGCGTACTTTCTTGCGTGCCGGCTTGTTGCCGCCCCCGCCCTGACCCGCATTCTGCTTTTGATCGGCCATATGTTTTCTCAAAACCTCTTACGATTTTCCGGGCGGCGCGTTCATCTTCACGGCCTGTTTGCGCGGGCCCTTGCGGGTTCGTGCATTCGTGCGCGTGCGTTGACCGCGCATCGGCAGGCCCTTGCGATGACGAATGCCGCGGTAGCAGCCCAGATCCATCAAACGCTTGATGTTCATCGAGACCTCGCGGCGAAGATCGCCTTCGACGGCGAATTTCGCCACCTGCGAGCGCAAGGACGCGACTTCCGCATCCGTCAAATCCTTGACCTTGACGCTGTACTTGACCCCGGCCGCATCGCAAATGAGCGCCGCCCGGCTGTCGCCGATGCCGAAAATATGGGTCAAACCGATGACGACATGCTTGTTCATCGGAATATTGATGCCGGCGATACGCGCCATCTACTTCTCCCTAGAGCCTGAGGCCAAACGCGAAACGGAAAGCCCACCCTGACGCACCGAAAAAGGGCGCGAGAGTGTACAGAAATTTTGCACGAGCATCAAGCCCTTGGCAGAGGCGGAGACAACGGCCGTCGAGGTCATGCGCTCAGCCCTGCCGCTGCTTGTGACGCGCGTCGGACGCGCAAATGATGTACACGACGCCGCGGCGCCGTACCACCTTGCAGTTCTTGCAGATTTTCTTGACCGAAGGACGAACTTTCATTTCTTACTCCCGATGCCCCTAAGGCTGGCCTTTTTCATCAGGCCCTCGTATTGATGCGACATCATGTGCGAATAGGCCTGCGCGACGAAATCCATGACGCCGACCACGATGATCAACAAAGAAGTCCCGCCGAACTGGAACGGGATGGCGGGATTCGCCATGCGAATGATTTCCGGCAGCAAACAGACGGCCATGATGTACAGGCCACCCCAGAGCGTGAGGCGGGTGAGCACCTTGTCCAGGTAATCGCCGGTCTGCTGACCGGGCCGGATGCCCGGAATGAAGGCACCCGCCTTTTTCAGATTCTCGGCCGTGTCCCGGGCGTCGTAGACGAGTGCCACGTAGAAGAACGAGAAGCCGATGATCAACAAGGCGAACAAAACGACATGCAGAGGTTGACCGTAGTTGAGCACGGCCGCGACCTTCTGCAAGCCACGCTGCAACACGTTCGGATTCGGGCTGTTCCCGAAGAACTGGGCGATCGTCGCCGGGAACACCAGCAGGCTGGACGCGAAAATCGGCGGTATGACGCCGGCCATGTTGAGTTTGAACGGCAGGTGGGTGCTCTGACCCTGCATCATGCGCCGACCAACCTGGCGCTTGGCGTAATTGACCTGGATCTTGCGCTGCGCTTTTTCGACGAACACGCAGAACAGGGTCACGAGTATCACGCAGACGAGAATGAGCAGCACGATCAGAGGATTCATTTCCCCCGAGCGCACCATCTCCAGCGTGTTGCCGATCGCGCGCGGCAGTCCCGCAACGATGCCCGCCACGATGATCATCGTGATGCCGTTGCCGATGCCGCGTTCCGTGATCTGCTCGCCCAGCCACATCACGAACATCGTGCCCGTCGTGATCGACACGGTCGCGATGAACAGGAACTGGAAACCCGGATTCGGCACGAGATTGCCGCCGGAGTTCTGGATCGCGAGCGCGGCCCCGAAGCCCTGGAAGCCGGCCAGGAACACCGTGCCGTAACGCGTGTACTGCATGAGCTTGCGCCGCCCGGACTCGCCGTCCTTGCGGATCTGCGCCCACGGCGGATACACCATCGAGGCCATCTGAATGATGATCGAGGCGGTGATGTAGGGCATCACGTTCAGCGCAAAAATGCTGAAACGCTGCAGCGCACCGCCCGAGAACATGTTGAAGATGCCGAGCAGCGTGCCTTGCTGACCGGAAAAGAAGGTCGCGAATTTCGCCGCATCGATGCCGGGCACGGGGATGAACGTGCCGACGCGATAAACGACGAGCGCACCGAGGAGAAACAACAGCCGCTTGCGCATTTCTGCGAAGCGAGGCATGTCTCCTAGTGCTGCTGCGGCGTTGGTGCTGGAGGTCGACACGAGATCAGGATCCTTGGGCGCGAGGGGGCTTTAGACTTCGAACCGGCCGCCGGCCGCTTCGACGGCGCTTTTGGCGCCCTTGGTGGCCGTCACGGCCTTGTCCTTGATGACATAGGGCTTGGCAATCGAACCGGACAATATGATCTTCACGCGCTTGGCATGCTCGGGCACCAGGTTCGCGGCGATCAAGCCGGCGAGGGTCACCTCGGATCCGGCGACACGCGCCAGGTCGCCCAGGGTGAGCTCGGCACGCGACGCTTTGATGGCCGAAATGAACCCGATCTTGGGCAAGCGGCGCTGCAGCGGCATCTGGCCGCCTTCGAAGCCGGTCTTGTGATAGCCGCCCTTGCGCGCGCGCTGTCCTTTGACACCGCGTCCACAGGTCTTACCCTGGCCGGCAGAGGCGCCGCGGCCGACGCGCAAACGGGTGCGCTTCGCTCCGGCGGCGGGTTTGATGGTGTTCAAGCGCATTACAGCTTCTCCGAGCCTGTCGCAGGCTCAATCTTGAGCAGATGGGTGGCCGTGTTGACCATGCCGCGATTCGAAGGCGTATCGGCGACCACGACCGTATGCCCTATCCGGCGCAGCCCCAGGCCCCGCGCGGAACTGGCGATATTGGCCAGCTGCCCGTACAGGCTTTTGACCAGCGTCACCTTGATAAGTTTGTCCGTCATGACGCGTCGCCCACGATTTCGGCCACGGTCTTGCCCCGCTTCGCCGCGATGTCGTCCGGCGTGCGCAGCTTGGCGAGCGCATCCATCGTCGCCCGGACGACGTTGATCGGATTGCGCGACCCGTAGCTCTTCGCCAGCACGTTGCGAACTCCGGCGCACTCGAACACGGCGCGCATTCCGCCGCCCGCGATCACGCCCGTGCCGTCCGCGGCCGGCTGCATGTAGACGCGCGTCGTGCCATGACGGCCCTTGACGGCGTAGAACAAGGTATCGTTCTTGAGCGACACGTTCACCAGGCTCTTGCGGGCCTGCATCATCGCCTTGGAAATCGCCACCGGCACCTCGCGTGCCTTGCCGTAGCCGAAGCCCACGCGACCGGCGCCGTCACCGACCACCGTCAATGCGGTGAAGCCGAACTGCTTGCCGCCCTTGACCACCTTGGCGACGCGGTTGACCGCGACCAGCTTTTCGAGCAGGTCGTCACCGGACATTGGTTTTTCTACTCTTGCCATAGCGCCCTCAGACCTTCCTTTAGAACTCGAGACCCGCTTCGCGCGCGGCTTCGGCCAGCGCTTTGACGCGCCCGTGATACATGAACCCGGAGCGGTCGAAAGCGACCTTCGAGATCCCCTTGGCCTTGGCCCGTTCGGCGATCGCGCGCCCAACGGCCTTCGCGGCCTCGATGTTGCCGGTCGTCTTCAGCTCGCCGCGCACCTCTTTCTGCACGGTCGAGGCGGCGACGATCACCTGATCCCCGCCCGCCGCGATGATCTGGGCGTAGATGTGCTGCGGCGTGCGGTGCACCGACAAGCGCACGGCGGCCAGCTCTTTGATCTTGACGCGTCCGCGCAGGGCGCGACGCAATCGAATGTCTCGTTTGTCCAGTTTCATAGCATTACTTCTTCTTCGCTTCCTTGAGCGAAATCTTTTCGTCGCTGTACTTCACGCCCTTGCCCTTGTAGGGCTCGGGCGGACGGAACCCGCGAATCTCGGCAGCGGTCTGCCCGACGCGTTGACGGTCGATCCCCTTCACGAGGATCTCGGTTTGCGTCGGCGTTTCGATGCTGATGCCCTCGGGGACGGGGTAATTGATCAAATGCGAATAGCCCAGCGTCAGGGTCAGGTTCTTGCCGGCGACCGCCGCGCGATAACCGACGCCGACGAGTTCCAGCTTCTTCTCGTAGCCCTTGGAGACGCCCGTGACCATGTTGGCGAGGTGCGCGCGCGTCGCGCCGGCGATCGCGTTCAAACCTTCCGCCGTCGATGCCGCCTCGACCGACAGATGCTTGTCCTGCTGCACCACCGTGATGCCGGTCTTGAGGTTCAGGCTCAAGGATCCCTTGCCGCCCTTGACGGTGACCGCATCGGCGCCGATGGTCGCGCTCACACCCTGCGGGAGATCGACCGGCTTTTTTGCAACTCTAGACATACTGTGCACCTTTACTCCGACGACTTTCACGGCCGGCTCTCGCCGCCCGATTGCCCGGCCGTCGATTGATCACTGGACTACGAAGAGCACTTCGCCGCCGGTTCCGGCCGCGCGCGCCTGCCGGTCGGTCATGATGCCCTTCGGCGTGGAGACGACCGCGACACCGAGACCGCCAAGCACCTTGGGCAGTTCGTCCTTGCCGCGGTAGATCCGCAGTCCGGGACGGCTGATGCGCTCGATGCGGTCGATGACCGGACGACCATCGTGGTACTTCAACTCGATCGACAGGGTGGACTTCGCGCCGACGGTTTCGACGCCGTACGCGCCGATGTAGCCCTCGTCCTTCAATACCTTGAGGATCGAAATCTTCAGCTTCGACGCACCCACGCCCACCGTCGGCTTACCCGCGGATTGTGCATTGCGGATGCGGGTCAAGAGATCGGCGATCGGATCAGTCATGCTCATTGTGCGCGCCTCACCAGCTCGCCTTGGACAGGCCGGGAATTTCACCGCGATTAGCCGCCTCACGCAGCTTCGTTCGCGCCAAACCAAACTTGCGGTACACACCGCGGGATCGCCCGGTGATCGAGCAACGGTTGCGCTGCCGGGTCGCGGCGGCGTCCCGCGGCTGCTTCTGCAGCTCGATCTGCGCCTTCTCGCGCTCTTCCGGCGACGTCTTCGGATCGCGGATCAGCTCCTTGAGTTCGGCGCGTCGGGACGCAAACTTCTTTGCGACCTTGAGGCGGCGCTTCTCGCGCATGAGCATATTCGTCTTTGCCATGGGCTGGACCCTACTTACGGAACGGAAAGTTGAAAGCTTCGAGAAGCGCGCGACCGTGCTTGTCGTCGACGGCTGACGTGGAGATGGTGATGTCCATGCCACGGATCTGATCGATCTGGTCGTATTGAATCTCGGGGAAAATGATCTGCTCCTTCACGCCGAGGCTGTAGTTGCCCCGACCATCGAAGGAACGCGTGCTGATGCCGCGAAAATCCCGGATCCGGGGGATCGCGATGTTGACGAGTCGATCGAGGAACTCGTACATGCGGGCGCCGCGCAGCGTGACCTTGCAGCCGATCGCCTGCCCGTCGCGGACCTTGAAGGTCGCGACCGACTTCTTGGCCTTGGTGATCGCCGGCTTCTGGCCGGTGATCTTCGCCATGTCCGCGGTCGCCGCGTCCATGACCTTCTTGTCGGCCACCGCCTCGCCCACGCCCATGTTGACCGTGATCTTGAGGATGCGCGGAACCTGCATCGTGTTCTTCAGACCCAAGCTTTGCTTGAGCTCCGGCACGATCTTCTCGCGATAAACTTGTTGCAGTCTTGCCATATTGATACTCGCTGCGCCGACCGCTTACTTGGCGTCGACGACTTCGTTGTTCGACTTGAACACCCGCACCTTGCGGCCGTCCTCGAGCGACTTGAACCCCACCCGGTCGCCCTTCTGCGTCGCCGGGTTGAACAACTGCACGTTCGACACGTGCAGCGGTGCCTCCCGCTCGATGATGCCGCCCTGCTGGCCTGCCTGGGGATTCGGACGCTGATGCTTCTTGGCGAGGTTGAGCCCCTCGACGCGCACGCGGTCGTCCGCGAGCACTTCGATCACGGCGCCTCGTCGGCCCTTGTCGCGACCTGTGATCAGCACCACGAGGTCGCCTTTTCGAATCTTTTTCATCGCAGCTTGTCCTGAATCTCTTGGGCCAATTAAAGAACTTCGGGCGCGAGCGAGATGATCTTCATGAACTGCACGTTGCGCAGTTCACGCGTCACGGGCCCGAAGATGCGCGTGCCGATCGGCTCGAGCTTGTTGGTCAACAAGACCGCGGCGTTGGTGTCGAAGCGGATCAAGGATCCATCCGCCCGCCGCACGCCGCTGCGGGTGCGCACGACGACGGCGTCGTAGACCTCGCCCTTTTTGACCTTGCCGCGGGGGATCGCGTCCTTGACGCTGACCTTGATCACATCGCCGACCGCGGCGTAACGCCGCTTGGAACCACCGAGCACCTTGATGCACATCAAGCGCTTGGCGCCGCTGTTGTCGGCCACGTTGAGCATTGTTCGAAGCTGGATCATGTCGGTCCTTTACTCGCCCTGCGCGCGTTCGACGACGCGCACCAGAATCCACGACTTGCGCCGCGATATCGGCCGGCAAGGCTTGATCGACACCGTGTCGCCTTCCTTCGCCTCGCTCGCGTCATCGTGCGCGAGCAGCTTGGTCGTGCGGCGGATGTACTTGCCGTAGGTCGGATGCTTCACCAGGCGCTCGACGGAGACCGCAATCGTCTTTTCCATCTTCGTGCTGACGACTTTGCCCGTCAGCAAGCGCTGGCCGGGAACCTGCGCCGCGGGCGCGCTCTCGATGGTCTGTGTCTCGGTCGACATCACGCCTTACCTCCGCTCGCCTTCGTCTGGGCCAGCACCGTCTTCACGCGCGCAATGTTCTTGCGCACCTTCGAAAATTGATCCGGCTTCGCCGCCTGGCCGGTCGCACGCGCCATGCGCAGGTTGAACTGCTCACGGCGCAACTTGAGTAATTCGTCGCCGAGGTCCTTTGGACTCTTGACGCGTAGTTCCTTGGCTTTCATGTCCGCACCTGGCGCTTGACGAACGTCGTGGAAACCGAGAGCTTGGCGGCGGCGAGACGGAACGCCTCACGCGCGATCTCCTCGCTCATCCCCTCCATCTCGAACAGCACCTTGCCGGGCAGCACCTTGGCGACCCAGTATTCGACGTTGCCCTTGCCGCTGCCCATGCGAACCTCGAGCGGCTTCTGCGTGATCGGCACGTCCGGGAAGACCCGGATCCAGATGCGCCCGCCGCGCTTCACGTGTCGTGAAATCGCGCGTCGCGCCGCCTCGATCTCGCGTGCCGTCATGCGGCAGCGATCCGTTGCCTTGAGGCCGTACTCGCCGAACGCGACGAAGTTGCCACGCTGGGCCTTGCCCGCGATCTTGCCCTTGAATTGTTTGCGGAACTTGCTCCGCTTCGGCTGCATCATGTGTCGTTACCTAGTTCAACCCGCAGCCGGCGCTGCGGCTTCGGCGCCCTTCTGGCTCTCGGCTTCCGCCTCGGGGGCTTCGGCCTCGGGCTGGTCGAACACCTCGCCCTTGAAGATCCAGACCTTGATTCCAATCACGCCGTAGGTCGTCTGCGCCTCGGCGAGGCCGTAGTCGATGTCGGCGCGAAACGTGTGCAGCGGCACCCGGCCCTCGCGGTTCGTCTCGGTACGGGCAATCTCGGACCCGTTCAACCGGCCGCTGATCCGCACCTTGATGCCGAGTGCGCCCGAACGCATCGTGTTCGTGACGGCGCGCTTCATCGCACGCCGGAACATCACGCGCTTCTCGAGTTGTTGCGAAATGCCTTCGGCGACGAGCTTGGCGTCGAGCTCGGGTTTGCGGATCTCGGCGATGTTGAGCCGCACGTCCTGCATGGTCATGCCGAGGATCTTCGCGACGCCCGTGCGGAGCTTCTCGATGTCCTCGCCCTTCTTGCCGATCACGATGCCCGGACGCGCCGTATGAATCGTGATGTTGGCGCGGCGCGCCGCGCGCTCGATGTGGATGCGGCTCACCGAGGCATCGGCCAGCTTCTTGCCGAGGAACTGGCGCACCAGAAAATCCGTATGGATGTTCGAGGCGAAATTCTTCGAGTGGGCATACCACTTCGACGACCAGTCGCGGGTGATGCCGAGGCGAATGCCGATTGGATTGACTTTCTGACCCATTAGGCTTCTCGCTTGCCGTCGGAAACTTGTACGAGGATGTGGCTGCTGCGCTTGGCGATTCGCACGCCGCGGCCCTTGGCGCGCGCATGGAAGCGCTTCAGCATCGGCGCCGGATCGACTTCGATGCGCGTGACCTTCAGATCGTCGACGTCGGCGTTGAAGTTGTTGTATGCGTTGGCGATCGCGCTATCGAGCACCTTGAGGACGATCTTCGCGCCCTTCTTCGGCATGAACTTCAGCGTGTTGACCGCGAGCGTCGCTGACTTGCCGCGAATCGTGTCGACGACGAGGCGGCACTTCTGCGGGGAAATGCGCGCGTAACGTAATACTGCCTTGGTCTCCATTCCTTACTCCGCCGCCGATACTTTCTTATCGCCGGAATGCGCCTTGAAGGTCCGCGTCGGCGCGAACTCGCCGAGCTTGTGCCCGACCATGTTTTCCGAGACCAGCACCGGCACGTGCAGACGCCCGTTGTGCACGGCAATCGTCAGCCCGACCATGTCGGGGATGACCATCGAGCGGCGCGACCAGGTCTTGATCGGACGGCGGTCGTTTTTCTGACTTGCCACCTGCACCTTCTTGAGTAGGGGCAAATCCACGAACGGGCCTTTCTTTAGCGAACGAGGCACTGATGATTCTCCAGTCGATGACTACTGTCGTTTGTTCTTTCTGCGCTGAACGATCATGCCGTCCGTGCGCTTGTTCCGGCGGGTCTTCTTGCCCTTGGTCTGCAGACCCCACGGGCTCACCGGATGCGGGTTACCCTGCCCGGACTTGCCCTCACCACCGCCGTGGGGGTGATCGACCGGGTTCATCACGACGCCGCGGACGGTCGGCCGGACGCCGAGCCAGCGCACCGCTCCGGCCTTGCCGAAGACGCGCAGATTGTGCTCGTCGTTGCCCACCTCGCCGATCGTCGCCCGGCAGTCGACGTGGATCTTGCGCATTTCGCCGGACTTCAGGCGAACGCTGGCATAGAGCCCTTCACGCGCCGCGAACTGTGCGGAGCCGCCGGCGCTGCGCACGAGCTGGCCGCCCTTGCCCACCTTGAGTTCGATGTTGTGCACCGTACTGCCGACTGGAATGTGCCGCAGGGGCAGCGCGTTGCCGGGTTTGATCGGGGCATCGGCGCCGGAGCGAATCTCGTCACCCGCCTTCACGCCCTTGGGCGCGAGGATGTAGCGCCGCTCGCCGTCCTTGTAGAGCACGAGCGCGAGATGCGAGGTGCGGTTCGGATCGTACTCGAGGCGCTCGACGACGCCCGGGACGCCGTCCTTGTCGCGTTTGAAATCGACGATGCGATAACGCTGCTTGTGACCGCCGCCGATGTGGCGGGTGGTCTGACGGCCGAAATGATTGCGTGCCCCGGTGCGATTCTTCTTCGTGGTCAGCGATTCGATCGGGCCGCCCTTGTGCAGGTGCGAACGATCGACTTTGACGACGAAGCGCGCGCCCGGGGAAGTCGGCTTCATTTTGATCAGTGCCATGACGGGTCCTTACTTCGCAGAGCCGCCGGTGAAGTCGATCGACTGCCCGGTTTCCAAACGTACGTATGCCTTTTTGTAGCCGTTGCGCTTGCCGGCGACGTTCTTGAAGCGGCGGGTCTTGCCCGGCTTGTTGAGGAGATTCACCCCCTCGACCTTCACCTCGAACATCAACTCGACGGCCTCCTTCACTTCGGCCTTCGACGCATCGTCGCGGACGCGAAACACGTACTGGTTCGCGTTCTCCGTGACGTTGGCCGCTTTTTCACTGACGTGCGGTTGGATCAGCACGGTCATCAAACGTTCTTTGTTACTCATCGGTGCCTCCGAGGCGCTGGTCCAGCAGCTTGAGCGCACCGACCGTCGCGAGAACCTTGTCATGCTTGACGAGGCTCAAAGGATCGAGTGACGAGACCGGCAGGACTTCGACATACGGCACGTTGCGGGCGGCCAGGAAGAGCTTCTCTTCATAGGCTTCGACCAGGATCAAGGCGCGCGTGAGGCCGAATTCCGCGAGCTTCGCGATCAGCAGCTTGGTCTTGGGCGCGGCGAGTTCCAGGGACTCCACGGCGAACAGACGGTCGGTGCGCGCCAGCTCGGAGATGATCGACTGCAGCGCGGCGCGGTACATCTTGCGATTCACTTTTTGCGAATAATCGCGTGGTCGCGCGGCAAACGCGCGCCCGCCGCCGACCCAGATGGGGCTGCGGATGGAACCGGCACGCGCCTGGCCCGTGCCCTTTTGACTCCAGGGCTTCTTGCCGCCGCCACGGACTTCCGCGCGGGACTTCTGGCGCTTGGTGCCGGCCCGGCCCGCGTTCATATAAGCCGTGACGACCTGGTGGATCAGGGTTTCGTTGTAGGCACGTCCGAAAGCGGCATCCGACAATTGGATTTCGCTGGCGGGAGTCGCATTCTTGAGCTGGAGCTTCATGGCGTCTACTTCTTGGCAGGCTTGGCGGCCGCGGGCTTCGCGGCGGATGCGCCCTTCGCCGCGGCGGCGGGGGCCTTGTTCGGCATCAGCTTGCGACGCCGCTCGAGGGAAGCCGCCTTGACGGACGGGCGAACGATCACGCGGCCACCCTCGGATCCGGGGATGGCGCCGCTGATCAACAGCAGGTTTCGGGCAACATCGATTTCGACGACGCGCAAGTTCTCGATCGTGCGATTACGGACGCCCATGTGGCCGGACATGCGCTTGCCCTTGAAGACGCGGCCCGGGGTCTGGCGCTGACCGATCGAGCCGGGAGCGCGATGCGAAACCGAATTACCGTGAGTCTTCATGCCGCCGGCGAAATTGTGCCGCTTCATCGTGCCGGCAAAGCCCTTGCCCACGGTCGTGCCGGTGACATCGACGATCTGGCCGGGCGTGAACATGTCGACCTTGAGTTCGGCGCCCGTGGCGAGCGCATCGCCTTCACCCTGCTTGAGGCGGAATTCCTGGGAGGTGTAACCCGCGGCGACGTTGGCCTTGGCGAAGTGACCGGCAAGGGACTTCGGCACGCGCGAGGCACGTCGGGACCCGATCGTCACCTGCACCGCGCGATAGCCGTCGGTCTTCTCGCTCTTGATTTGCGACACGCGATTCGGGAGCGCCTCGATCACGGTGACAGGCACCGTTACCCCGGCGTCGGTGAAAACGCGGGTCATGCCGCATTTGCGGCCAACCAGACCAATGGTCATTGTCAATCCTCATACGGCGAGACCAAAAGGCCCCGCATCGGTTGCGACAGGTCAGCGGTTTGGACACTCGAGACCCCAGTACCCCGTAAGGCATCTGGCGTCGGCATCCACGTACTCTGACCTCTAAAATTGGACGGCGAAGTATACGGGAATTGAACCCAAGTTCAACTTTCTTCGGAGTAATTCTTCTTCAGGCACGGGGCAGCCACTCTCACGGACGAATTCGGGACAGCCTAAAGGCGCGCCTCGAACCCACCAGCGAGCCCAGGGCCGGCGTCGCCGAACCCTTGACAATCCCTAACACATGTAATATTTTTCTTTCACATGACATACCGATGACCGGACGATACGCAGCAACCGAACCACACGAAGCCAAGGAGAGCGTCATGAGATTGAATCCGTTAGTGATTTTTGAGCGCAGCGAGCGACATCAGGGAGTTCGCTGGATCCATATAGGCCTGTTGCGCCTGCTCTATGGCTTGATGTTCTTCGTGCTGGGGCGCATGACATGGACCCACGTCCTGACGCATCAAGGTCCGTGGGCACCGGACGATGCGGTGAATTGGTGCGTGTGGACCGCGTTCGCGATGCTCGCGGGCCTGGGACTCATCAGACCGCTCAAGATGCTGCCGATCATCCTGCTCGAAATCTTCTACAAGGTGATGTGGCTGATCCTCGTCGCGTATCCGCTATGGATCAGGGGCGCCTTGATCGGTTCGGCGGCGGAGGGAACGACCGATGCATTCCTATGGGTGCTGCTGCCCATCGTTGCCGTGCCTTGGGTGTACGCGTTTCGGACCTACGTCTACGACCCGCGCGGTCACTACCATTCTGCGGCGGGTCGCGCTACGATCCTAGATACCTCGGCACACAAGGTATAAGCCGGATGCATCCTCCCGCCGCGAAGAATCCCGCATTCATGTCGGGCGTCCCCGAACTCGTGGTACTGCGCCTTCTGGCGCAGCGGGAGATGTACGGCTACGAGATCGCCCGCCTGATCCGGACCTTGACGAACGACTCCCTCAGCCTCGGCGAAGGAGTCCTCTACCCCGCCTTGCACGCGATGGAACAGCGCGGCCTGGTGCGTTCGCGGTCCGTCGCTGCCGAGGGGCGCATCCGCATCTATTACCGTCTGTCGGCGCGGGGTCATGCGCGCTTGTCGCGGCTGACCGCGGAGTGGCAACGTCTGCGCACCGGGATCGAGGGAATACTGGGAGCAGCGGATCATGGCTGATCAGCCGTCCGCGGCCGAGATCCGGGCGGCGCTCTCGGCGGCGGGCCTTGCCCCGAACGCTGCGCGCCGGGCGTTGCTAGAAATCGAAGAGCACTACCGGCAACTGCTCGAGGAGGGCCTCGCCCGCGGCGAGACGATCGCCCTGGCGGGCGATCAGGCCGCGCTGCGCCTCGGCTCGCTGCAAGCCATCGTCGCCGCGTATGCCGAGCGTCCGGAACTCCTGGCTTGGTCGCGCCGCCGCCCGGCAATTTGCTTCGCGGTGTTGCCGCTCCTCAGCTATGCGGCGCTGTTTGCGGCGACGCTCGGCCTCCTGGTCGCGCTTGGAGACGCCTCTGAGTCCTATTTGCGTGGTATGCGCCTGTCGCCGCAGGGAACGTATCGAATCGGGCTGGCGGCGCAAATTCTGATGCTTTGGATCTTTCCGCTGGTGGTTTCGATCGCCGTCGGACTTTTTGCCCGGCATCGACGGGCAGCCCCCGGATTCCCGACGGTCGGCATCGTGTTCATCGGCACGCTGGCTTCTCTGCTCAACGTGAATCTGACGATCACCGGCGGTACGCCGCCGGGACAGGTGGGCGCCGGAATCGGCTTCTCGACGGCGACGCTGCCGCAGACGCTCGCCCATGCGATCGTGCTGGCGGCGCTTGCCTTGGTGCCTCTTTGGCGTGTTTCGCGCCGCCACCGCGCGAGCGACTCCCGCTAGACATTCGTGGCCGTCGGTTGCGATCGCGGACTCACGCCGACGCTCGCCGCGTGGAGGGCTCGCCAAGCTCCTGACCGCGGCGCTCGTCCTAGGTCTCCATGTCGGCATCGTCGCCCTGCTGCTCGCTCGGCCGATCCGCATCACCGTGCTCCGCGAAGCACCGGCCATGGAAATCACCTACCTGCCGAGGAGCAGCGTCACGACCAGCGTCGCGCCGCGGGTGCCGAGCCGGGATCTCCGGCGCTCCGCTGCGGCCGGCGTGCGCTCTGATGCACCGGGGAAATCGTCGGGCTTGGAACTGTTACGCAATCCGTCAGGCAGGATGCCCTCCTCCGAGAGCTCACCCGCCGAGAGCACACCTGCCGAAACTTCACCGCCCGTCGATTGGGCAGGGGAAATGGGGAGGGAGGCGGCCCGTACCGCGGCGTCGCAGGCACCGGCGTACAAGGACTTTGGCTTCCCTCGCCTAGCGGAATCCCCTTCCACACAGGGTCCGGAGTTCGGGTGGAATCATGCGCATACTCACCGCGTGGAGCAGCTGCCTGGGGGAGGGGTCGTGCTCAATCTCAGCGATCGCTGCGTGCTGGTTTTTGCGCCTTTTCCGTTCCCCTTCTGCGGAGTCGGCACGAAACCGGCGAACGGGGATCTGTTCAAAGACTTGAAGGATTCGCAGCGATAGCGTCCTTGTATCTTGAAGTTTCAGCGCACGGCGTTTGCGTCGACTTATACCTTCTTGGCCATCAACGGCCGGCGCTTGACGGCGCCGGCCGATGTCACGGGTGAGTTGATTCGCGGCCTTTATGCGAGCCAGGCATTCCGGTTCGAAAACCTCATGGCTTGGCTGCGACCGAATACGAGACTCAGTTCAACTTGATCTGAACGTCCACACCCGCCGGCAATTCCAGCTTCATGAGCGCATCGACGGTCTTGTCGGTCGGATTGAGGATGTCCATGAGGCGCTTGTGCGTGCGGATCTCGAACTGGTCGCGGGCGTCCTTGTCGCCGTGCGGAGCGGTCAGCACGGTGAATCGCTCCATCTTGATCGGCAAGGGCACGGGTCCCTTGACGGTCGCGCCGGTGCGCTTCGCGGTGTCGACGATTTCGCGCGCCGACTTGTCGATCAAGCGATGATCGAAAGCCTTGAGTCGGATGCGAATATTCTGATTGGCCATGAGTAATTCCCGAGCGCCGCAGGCGCGATAAGTGGCGGGATCGATATCGATCCCGCTCGATTGATTTGAAACCTTTCTTAGACGAGTACCTTCGCGACGACGCCGGCGCCGACGGTCTTGCCGCCTTCGCGGATCGCGAAGCGCAAGCCCTGCTCCATCGCGATCGGCGCGATCAGCTCCACCACGATCTTGATGTTGTCCCCGGGCATCACCATCTCGGTGCCCTCCGGCAACTCCACCGCACCCGTCACGTCCGTCGTGCGAAAGTAGAACTGCGGCCGGTAGCCCTTGAAAAACGGCGTGTGCCGCCCGCCCTCTTCCTTCGACAACACGTACACTTCCGCCTCGAACTTCGTATGCGGCGTGATGCTGCCGGGCTTGCACAACACCTGCCCGCGCTCCACTTCCTCACGCTTCGTGCCGCGCAGCAGCACCCCCACGTTGTCTCCCGCCTGACCCTCGTCCAAGAGCTTCCTGAACATCTCCACGCCCGTGCACGTCGTCTTGGTCGTCGGCCGTATGCCCACGATCTCCACTTCGTCGTTGATCTTCACGATCCCGCGCTCGATCCGCCCCGTCACCACCGTGCCGCGACCGGCAATCGAGAACACGTCCTCGACCGGCATCAAAAATGCCCCTTCCACCGCGCGCTTGGGCACCGGTATATAGTCATCCAGCGCCTGCACCAGCTTCAGCACCGCCGCCACCCCAATCTCGCTCGCATCCCCCTCCAGCGCCTTCAACGCCGAGCCCGTCACGATCGGCGTCTTGTCCCCGGGGAACTTGTAGGTCGTCAGCAAATCACGCACCTCCAGCTCCACCAGCTCCAACAGCTCCGCATCGTCCACCATGTCCGCCTTGTTCAAAAACACCACGATGTACGGCACGCCCACCTGCCGCGCCAGCAAAATGTGCTCGCGCGTCTGCGGCATCGGCCCGTCGGCCGCCGAAACCACCAATATCGCCCCGTCCATCTGCGCCGCTCCCGTGATCATGTTCTTCACGTAGTCCGCGTGCCCGGGGCAGTCCACGTGCGCGTAATGTCGCGCATCGCTCTGATACTCCACGTGCGCCGTCGCAATCGTGATGCCGCGCGCTCGCTCTTCCGGCGCCTTGTCGATCTGGTCGTAGGCCTTGAACTCCCCGCCAAACTTCTCCGCCATGACCTTCGTCAGGGCAGCCGTCAGGGTCGTCTTGCCATGGTCGACATGCCCAATCGTCCCCACGTTCACGTGCGGCTTCGTTCGCTCAAACTTACCCTTCGACACGGCACACCTCGTTATTGAAAAACTGGCTCTGCAAATTCATTGGATTCAAACGTTCCCGCATTCGCATTGCGGCTCAGGACGCCTTCTTCATCACCGCGTCGGCGACGTTGCCCGGGACTTCCTGGTACTTCGCGAATTCCATCGTGTAGTTCGCCCGGCCCTGGCTCATCGAGCGCATGGCCGTCGAATATTGGAACATCTCGGCGAGCGGCACCTCGGCGGTCACCACCTTGCCGGAGGCCGATTCCTCCATGCCGATGATCTGCCCGCGGCGGCGGTTCAAGTCGCCCACGATATCACCGTAATACTCCTCGGGCGTCACGACCTCGACTTTCATGATCGGCTCGAGCAGCACGGGCTTCGCCTTGCGAAAGCCCTCCTTGAATCCGATGGAACCGGCGATCTTGAATGCCATTTCGTTCGAATCGACGTCGTGGAAAGAGCCATCGAACAGCGTCACTTTGACGTCGACGATCGGATAGCCCGCGATCACGCCGGTCTGGACGGCCTCCTGGATGCCCTTGTCGACCGCGGGGATGAATTCGCGCGGAACCGCGCCACCGACGATGCCATTGACGAATTCGTAGCCTTTGCCGGCTTCGCGCGGTTCGATCTTGAGCCAGACATGGCCATATTGGCCGCGACCGCCCGACTGGCGCACGAACTTGCCCTCCGAGTCGACGGTGCCGCGGATCGTCTCTCGATAGGCGACCTGCGGTTTGCCGACGTTCGCGTCCACCTTGAATTCCCGCTTCATGCGGTCGACGATGATCTCCAGATGCAGCTCGCCCATGCCGGAGATGATCGTCTGCCCCGATTCTTGGTCGGTATGCACTCGGAACGAGGGATCCTCCTTGCCGAGCCGCTGCAGGGCGACGCCCATCTTTTCCTGATCGACCTTGGTGCGCGGCTCGATCGCGACCGATATCACGGGTTCGGGAAATTCCATCTTCTCGAGGATGATGACTTTTTCCGGATCCGACAGCGTATCGCCGGTCGTCACGTCCTTCAGACCCACGGCAGCGGCGATGTCGCCGGCGCGCACCTCCTTGATCTCCGATCTTTCGCTGGCGTGCATTTGCAGCAGCCGGCCGATGCGTTCGCTGCGGCCTTTGTTC
>Ga0116231_10006377_pt1 | contig 22554 bp, 12 predicted proteins | sample S1TSphgellanicum_2_FD_89695 | JGI IMG/M metagenome (GOLD analysis project Ga0116231, IMG submission 89695) | Host-associated microbial communities from peat moss isolated from Minnesota, USA - S1T2_Fd - Sphagnum magellanicum MG | ecosystem: Host-associated > Plants > Peat moss > Unclassified...
TTGACTAAACTTCAAGATCGAAAGTGGATTGACGATGTCAAGGATGAAGAATTTCATTTCATTGATGAGAAAGCAAAGGAGGATCGACAAAGGTTGCTATCAAGATTGACTGAGGATGGGTCAAGTGATTCAAAGAATCTCATCAAAAGATTAGAAATCTCCTCTCATCGAGGTACTTTCTTTCAGGAGAATGCAACTAATGTGATGGATGCCTGGAAAGTGGAATACAAAAGTATTCATCGAGTGCCAAATGGTCAAATAGGAAAGGGAACTTCTGCAACTGTTCACAAGGTTACATGGCTTGGCAAAGATTTTGCAGAGAAGTGTTTTCATGGACCAGAAAATGAAAATACCCGAGAAGAAGCATCTCTTCTTGCAGGATTGTCTCACCCCAATATTTTGCCCTTGTTTTGTTATGCTACTGGGGATGATTGTTGTTCCCTTGTTATGGAACTGATGGATGAGGATCTCTATTCATTGATGACAAGAAGATTGGAGAATGAGGAAACCCTTGATGCTCCATTCAAGCTTCTTGAAGCAGTTGACATCATGTTGCAAGTAGCAGAAGGCATGAATTACTTGCATCAAAACAGGGTGGTTCATCAAGATCTGAAATCAATGAACATTCTTGTGAAGTACAATGAACATGATAGGCATGTGTATGCAAAAGTGGCTGATTTTGGGGTCTCCAGAATAAAGGAATTAAGTTGCACATATTCCAACCTACCAAAGGATCTGGGTTCAACTCGATGGATGGCGCCCGAACTGTTTGGTGATTCAGAGGATCATAATGTTGGTCCAAGTTCATCAAGTGAGTCCTTGAACTATCATTTCAAAGTTGATGTCTACAGCTTTGGGATGGTGTGTTATGAGATTTTGACTGGATGTGTCCCTTTCTTTGATTTCAAGCTGATGGATCTTCGGAAGAGGATAAAGGATGGTTTGAGACCAGATATGCCTGAACAATGTCCTAAGCAGCTGTCCACCTTGGTTCAAGCCTGTTATCATCCTGATCCTAAGGAACGACTTTCATTTCCTGACATTTGTGTGGAGTTAAGGCATATTATGTGCTCACTCATGGTAGATTCTACGTCTTGATCCTTGTACAAGCTTTGTAAAGCGAGTAGTTCATTTTTGTGGAATTCTATATAGATTGATAAGTCTTACAACCTGAAGCATGGTCATGAGTGCTTGAGGAGGAGGAAATACAGATTTGTAGTTTAGAGAATATAGGAAAGCCCAGTTGTAGATTCCAGAAATAAAATGTGACTATAACAGAGGTATAGTCATAGAGTCATTAAGGTATACAGTAAATACATTGACATGCCTCTAACGTTTACATAGCACTGTGGTAGTGTTAAGTGTGAAATACTTATACATGGCAATGATGTAAGTGTTAAAAGCTTGAAGAGTAGAAAGTTTGAATGTTTAAGTGTAATTATACATGGGATTTAAATGTCATATGTGGATCTATTGACATGCAGGACACTCAACAATCCCTAAATCCATTTAAGTTTGTTTTAAATAATTCAAACATTGTGTCCCTAGAGGAAATCAAGGTCTTTGAGTTCAAATAATGTAACAGATTTTGGGCTTATTATGTTTATTAACAAGCCTCACTCAAAAGGGGGAAAGTTCCAATGTGGGTGTTGGTTCACCTTGGCACAATGAGAGACTAGGAGATCATGGAAACATCCCCTGAAGTCATTCAAGATAATTTTTAAAAAAAATGCAGATTGCCTTATTTAGCAATCCCACTAGCGTGATAAAATAATCTTGAAGCTTACACTCAAACCCATCCTGTTGAACACTAAAAATAATGATTCTTTTTCACCATTTCCAGTGGTTTTCTATAATTTTCACAAACCCACCAAAACTTATTACACATATAACTATTAGTTCACTCAAGATAACTACGAATTCAAACCATGAAATCTAGCAATTTCATTGGTCATGCCTTCAAGTTGTTAGAAGCACATGACTTACTCAACCTAGCCTTACATGCCATTGCCACCCCCCAAGTTGAGCTCATTGGGAGAGGCCTGGTAGGAGTTTCACTTGCACATCACTAGGTTTGAGAACCCATGACCTTTTGCAATGGCAGGGTTCCAAAAGGATCTATTTTAACATTGCATGGTTTCTTGTTTTTTCCAGAACCATTGATTTAGGGTAGGTGACTTCTAAAAATTTACATAATGGGTTGGTTCCAATTTTTAGCAAATTTCTTTTAGAGAACTGACTGATTCTAGTTGCTTATGAATTGAAAATTTGTTCGAATTAGCTGGTTCCACGGGTTTAGAAGATTGGAAGGGTGGTCTTGTTGATTCATTTTTTGAGAGAAAACATCTCTGTTAGACAAAATGATTCTCATGAAAAGCCCTTGACCCATTACATCCATCTAGTTTTTAGATTCATGGGGCGATTTGTTAATCCAATTTTTTTATTTCTGTGCAGCAAAACGTTGATATTACAAAAGATAACCAAGAAGTGAACCAGCTCCTTACTGCAATCCTTTCCACCCAAGTACTTCTTCTGGCACCCCTAAACCCTGACTCTTGCTCTCTGCCCAGCTCCCTCCTCTCCCCAAAATGCATCTGCACTCTGGGATATTCATCCCTGCTACAGCCCTTCCTGTTATCGGATCCACAGCACTTTACATCTTGTACAAGCAACCACATCAGTTTAGGTGAGCTGAGCCCACATTGTATGTGCTGTATGTGGAGCAACAGAGCCAAAGTAGAATTGCAGGCGGTCACAGGAGAGGGGAGCTACTTCTTGACATTGTAATTGACATGAACAACACGCTGCCACCATCGTTCAATTTAGAACTTACTCACTACAAGTACCCAGTCCAATATGAAGAGAACATGAACTCTGTTCTTGTGAAGGAGATGGTCCACTTCAACCGCCTAACAGATGTATGTGGTACATGCTCTTTAGACTTTAGTGGTGTAGGGCCTTGTCACTTCTACAAATTTCTTTCACACATTTTGTAGTCTTGCTCACCCTTGCTCAGCACCGCATATTCTCCCTTGTGTTTGAAAGGGCTTGTTCATCCATACAGGTGATAAGGGCTAGCTTGGCTACTCTGCAGAAGGCACCCAAAGGGCTCGTTGTGATGTCATCTGACATTGAGACACTTGCAAAGAACATGTTTGCATTAAATATGCCAATTCTATGGGCCCCAGTCAGCTATCCAACAATGAAACCACTTAACAGCTACTTCAATGATCTGATGGATCGGCTCAACATGCTCCAAAGTTGGATGGACAATGGCCCATCTATGAAATTCTGGCTCAGTGGCTTCTTCACACATGGTTTCCTTACAGGAGTTCTGCAGAATTTGCACGCAAGTACAGAATTCCAATAGACACCATCTGCTTTGAGTTCATTTGCTTGCCAAAGCAAGGAGACCATGAAAAGATACCAGAAGATGGAGTGTACATCTATGGAATGTTCCTTGAGGGTGCTCGCTGGGACAACGAGCACATGATGCTAGCAGAATCCTTTGATAAGGTAACTGCGACAATTCAGCACTCACAGAGTGCACTCACACTCACACAACTAGCAAAAAGAATATTAATATGCAGAAAACTTTAAGGTTGAATTCACTTACGATTCTCTGAACTCATCCAACCCCCAACTGCCTAATCCTAGCATCCCCAACCTCGAGTTCTAACTGCACCTCAACAGAAGTAATGCTCTCAAACAATGCAACATAGTGACACAAGACTCTAAGCCTCATCATATATTTAACTAAGTAGGAGCCCAATTTGCATTACAGAGCTCAGACTCGAGGTCTGGAAAAGGTCAATCACTTAATGATAAGCTTGCCACTTCTAGCCCAGGAAACTGATGAATTTGGATCACAACTTGTCTAACTCACAGCATGATATTATTATGACATGCTTGGTACAGCATTCGAATGCACCAATGCTGTGGCTGCTCCCAACAGAAATGTCAAATAAGAGAGTGCAGGCATGTTACATGTGCCCATTGTACTTAAGTGGGGTACTTCCCCAGGCACTAAATCTGAAAACCCTAGAAAGAATTGTGCATATTATATGACATGATTTTGCCAGAAGTATGCTCATTGTAGACAACAAAATTTCAGTGTTTAGGACATCTATGAATAGAAAGCGGTATGAGCCTGGATGATGCCACCATCTGCTATTTCCACTGAGAGCTATAGCTATGGTCACAAATATAAGGGAGTATGGGCTGCCAGTAAAATTTCCCATGAACAAAGAATTATTTGTGGTATGCCCTGGTTGATGGGTAGATGGTGAAAAATGAGATTTTTGGGGCTACCTGCAATGACTGACCTAGATCTAGGTTATTTGGAAAGACCCTGATATGACGTGTTGGCACAAACACCTCAAATTTACACCATTTAAATATTTTATGCATACGTATTCAATAATTTAAGTATTTTCAAAACTACCACTTTAATCAAATGGTTGATGGATTGAGTTAGCATACAAAGAAACCTTTTTAACATGGAGAATAGTCTTGTGGTGAACACAATTTGGGAAATGCAAACAAGAAACCTTGCACACTAAAAACTAAAATGACAATATAGTTGTCTATTTAATGCTAGGTACATATAGAAAAGTGTGCATTTGAAAATGCAAATGTCTTCATACATCTTGTTTCCCTCATATTGGACATCAAAATGGATGGCTAACAATGATAGGAATGTAGATCATGATACCATAATTTACAAAATATCGCTTAAAAGTGAATAGCAACCTATATGGATATAGGTAAAACATAGATCAAACGTGGTCCAAATCATGGGCAAGGTATTCCTAGACCTCCATCTTGCTTCGTGTAGTTTGATGCTTACAACTAGTTAGGAAACCACCAGAAAGGAGGACCACAAAGATACAATACATGTGCTTGAAAGGCATATAATTCCCCCTCCTACCAATGCTAGGAGCAACCATGAGGCTAGAATAAAGGCAAGTACATTATGCGTAAACACAAATTGTCACAACATATATGGAGTGTGCATTGACAACCAATGAAGAGAGGAATAAGCGCCAAACACCCTTGAATGCGCAATTATATTTGTTGAAAAACTTCCACTTTATGATCATGCCCATTATTCACTAGGCAACAATGCATGTCTTTGTCATCCCATATGGTTGGATATTCTTCTTGGCCAATAGGGGATCCTTTGGGAATAGGGGAGGTCATAGTAGGAAGGGAACCTTGTTCAAAGGGCACACTGTTGTTGATGCCAATGTCCAATTCCATTTTCAGAAGGCAAAATCCATCATCTTCAAGTAAATCAGTGTCAGTTGGTGTTAGCACAATGCCACATTAAACACACCTATTGAAAGGTGTAGGAGGTTTACCTTTCACTACACCTTCACTAATGAACATATTTAAATTCCACCAACACACATGTGGATATCATCTAAATAGCAAATCTAGAATATTTTATGATTGAATTGATTTACATTATGTGGTTCGAATGAAGGTCATAGCAAGGAAATATTGTGCCATCAATTTGGCTAGCCTTGCCAAAAAAATGGTGCATTTCCAACAATTGTAGGTTTACAAGGTTGTGCAATGAACTTCAATGTTTTTTAGTTTTATCTTAACAATATTATGCTGCATAACATTAAAGCCTTCAATTTATAGGAATTCAATGGATTGAGGATGAGGTGAGTGAAAAGGCTTTGCATTGTATGTGACATACTTGGAATCTTTGAAACACTAAAATTCACCATGTATGGCCATGGGATTGGTTGAAAAACCCACCCAATATGGTCATATAACCTCTTCTCTTAAAGCTTCAAAATGAAGCATATTTAAACCTATCCTCTTCTTCCAAATGAAGGACACAACCATGGAACAGAGAATTAAACATGTTTCTCAATTGATAATATCAAAGTAAAAGATTGACATTTTTGCATTTTGCACAAATTAAAAGTTTTAGATTGTTTAACTTGTCTCTAGTGTCTCCATGTTGCAAGAAGTGCTTATAGCATGTTTATGAAATGATCTCCATGTCAAGGTCATCTTTGATAGTTTCAAAATAATGTATGTAACAAGATATGACATTAAAAATTTGACAAAATCTATCACATTTCAAAGGTGTGGTGTAAAAATGGTTAATTAAATATTCAGTTTATCCTTTTGAAGGTGAGGGGTTCAAGTCATTATACTAACAACCTATGGGTTAAGGTAAGGTAGGTAAGGTAGGCTAGGTTAACTAAGTAGGTATGATATTAGGCTAGGCTAATATAGGTACCTATTACCTACCTAGGTCTATTACTTTACTTAATTTGGTAGGTAGGTTAGTTAGTTAAACTTCATAGTTAAGATATTTGAAATCATGTGAATATCCGTAACATAGTCACAAGTTCAATTGCAAAACCAAGTTCCACATAGGCAACATGGGGTCCACATAATACTAATGATTATTCATGATAGAGGATGAGAAAATGGAATGTAATTGTAAAGGCCTAATATTGTTCATTTTACTTCCATATGATATGGTGTCTTTTGCAACTTGTAATTGTCTAATGGCACCTATCTTTAGTGACTAGACCATTTTTCAACCATAGGTGTCCATTATGACCAAAACCCAATCATAAATTGAGTGGTTAATCATTTTTTTTTTAAATTAAATATTTCAAATGCGTGGGATTTCAACATAGTTCTTTATATTGTCAATGAAAACATTGACCTTTCCTTTTAGTGGGGATAAATGTCATGACCTTAACTTTAGTGTGCAACCAATTCCCAAGATGGGCAGCAAAATGTCGTCCTTGAAATGAAAGGAAGTTGAATGAACTTCAAAGTTGGATTCATGCTAAATAGGGGATTGAAACATGAAGTGAATGCGAATGAATGCAAACACATTCACACATGAAGTGAGGGTGTGTGGGAGTCAAAAAGAGGCATTTCCAAGACTCCCAAATCAACTTTCACTTTGGAAGTTGGAAATCTTGAAATGCCTTGAATTGGAGCCTAATTTGAGTTAATAAACTTTATTCAACTTGGGCACTCTTTAACCCATTGGAGTAAATGTTTTGAATACTAAATAATAAAACTAGGGTAGCATTGGACTAAATCCAAGATCCTAAACATAAGTTATTGTCCTTTCCTCTAGTTTTTTTTTCCCTTTTTGTCAATTTTTTTTTTGTCTTGTCCTTGTTGTTGTGGTGTGTTGCTAACCAATAGTATCGCCGAGTCTTCCCATTGCTTCCGGAATTGCAATAGAGACTCAATTCATAGGTTGGTGCTTGTCACTGACCTTTACCCATTATAGAAAACTAATGAAGTTAGTGGGGAAGTTGTGGTAGCACAAACACCTTCATTTTATGCCATTTAAAAATTTTGTGCATATTTATTCAATAATTGAACTATTTTCAGAACTACTATTTTAATCAAATGGTGGATGGATTGAATAAGGGCCCACAATAATTAGGAATGTTTTTGTATACAAAGAAATTGTGTAACATGAAGAGTAGTCTTTCTAATGAACATAATTTAGGAAATGCAAACAACAAACCTTGCACATTAGAAATAAAAATGATTATATAGGTGTCTATTTTGGGTGAAATGGAGATTATATTAAGAGGGGAAAAAATAAAAATTTTAGAAATAAGTATAACAATTTAAAGCGATCTTATTCAAAACAATGTGTTGTCAAGTGCCTCCAACAATGATAGCTAGAATACTAATGTTGAGTGTGGATTAAGCCTGTTGGATCCAAGACAAAGTATACTCGAATGTTTTGATTTTTTAAGTCTTTATATCCCACCAACCTCATGTTGTTTAATATATCACAATTTTTTTATAATTATTTATACCTTCAATCAACGAACATATAGATATTGGGTTTCAAATGATTTAAATGTACATTTGTTGCATTTGGTTTTGGGCCTTTATGTTATATAAATTCTTATATAGAATTGTGCATGGTTTTAGATGCCTTATTTTCACAATTTTAAATCTACATGCATTTCATAAGTTTATTTTGAATATTGTTTAAGTTCAAATGAAAACCAAATATACAAGAAATGTTTTGTCGCAAATAAATTTGGTGACATCTCAAATTAAAAAATCAATTAAATTGTATGTAAAGAAATTAAATTAGATATTGTGAATAATCGATTGTTTTGATGCATTTAAATGTCTTTTTTACCCATCACATCATGTGTTAAGGAATAGCCTTCAATTGTTATGTCAAGTTAGCCTTTACATTGTGCACTAATGAAGGGCCATCACTTGTTATGTCAAGATAATTATCATATAAGATGATTACTAATGTAATAATAACATGATAAGACTTTGTGATAATTCACAATTTAATCATATAATAGTAAAAATTTAATCAAACCAATTATATAATTTATAAAACTTTGACATAACAAATTTCCAAAATGATGTTCCATGTTGTTAAATTCCCTCAAGTTCACAAGGATGAGAAGTTGCATTCATCTTGTTAAAGTAAAGATCACCTGCGTCAAAAGAATGCCGGATATACTGGTCTAGTATGCTTCAGAGATACCCTCGGTATAACATTGATAATCTAACAAGGACTGAGAAAGATTCCGGTAGATTTTATATCCCCTGGCTTCTATCAAAAATCGCCGTATCCGTTCTGTCGCGGATTTATTGCGGGATCAATTTAGCTTCCCCTCTCTATATAGAAAGGCAATCTTTTTTCACAATTCAGTTGAGGATAGTGTAGATTATTTGCGGGCGAAAGCCTGACGGAGCAATGCCGCGTGGAGGTAGAAGGCCCACGGGTCGTAAACTCCTTTTCTCAGAGAAGAAACAATGACGGTATCTGAGGAATAAGCATCGGCTTGCAAAGTTATTTTCAAAAACAAATCCCCAGAAAGAATATGGAAATAGATATAACAATGAGCTGAACAAACTTGTAGACCTTCAAAAATCAATGTAATCTAGTTGCATTCATTTAGGATGTCGATCACTAAGATGATGAAGATCCTTGTTGAAAATTCAAGAACATGAACAATTTAAACCTTGATTGAAAATAGCTTTCAAAGGCCCTTGGAGATATTTGGTGAAGTTTTCAAAATTAAAAGTAGAAAAAATTCAAGGTGTAAACATGGGGGGTAGGTGCACAAATGGGTGGAACAATTTGCCACAGATCCAACGTCCTTATTTATTCAAAATTCTGATCAAAATTTGGAAATTACAACTAATTTACATTGATTTCCTCCATATTTTTCCCATATATTTAATGTCTCATCTAAAGTTTCAATTTTGTTAAGCATATAAGCAAAAATACCATAAAACACTTTTTCCTCCAATATGATATGAATATATATATATAAATGTTTCTAATTGGCCCATTCAAAAGTCCATAAGTACAATCCTAGAATTCAATTAATTCTTTTTTTTACCCTTAGTTTCCTTATTATGATATCTCTAATTTCAAGTCCCTAACACACACCCCATCAGTCAATGGACTGTATCATAATCCACAAGGAAATGGCAATCAAACATATAATCCATGAATTTTGAGTTCAAAAGTCCATGGCTTTTACAAAAAATTTAATTTATAAAATGATTTTGTGCATCATGTAAATGTTGAAGTTAAAATCTTTAAACCAAGTTAATTTTAATAAATTTCAAGATCTATAAAGCAACATGGGCATTGCAATGGCAATCACAAGGCAAAATTGGCTTACATGACACCCAAATTGGTCCATCCATTTGTGCATGCACCCTAGGATGATGTTAAATCATATAATAATAAATGCCACAAGAACATTTTTTGCCTTTCTTAATTTCATTTGGAACAAAACAATCTCGTGAATTAAAACTAAGACATGAAATTTACACATAATTAGACAAAAGCTGGATATCAATTTGAAAAAATCCACATAAGTAACCATTGACAACCAATTGTTCACATACTTGTCATAATGACTAGTCCTAACGAGTTTTGGGATTTAATTAGATTAAGTCTAAGTTATGAAATAATTTGAAAGTTTCCAAATTGAAAGTTTGAAGTTTTCGTGGAACCACCATCAAAACCTAATCAAATAACCAACTTCCTTTCAAAATTGAATTCAAATTTGAACAAAAAATGTTGCCCAATCTTAAATAGGTTGAATATCTCTAAGTATATAAGTATAATTTTATGAAAAAAAAATGTTTGGCCTTAAATTTAAGCAAGTTATTAGATTTGATTAGTTTTACATAACTAATATTATATGATTTGTATTCTAAATTCTTTGTGAAAATGACAAGAATCGAAGGTTCTAAAAATTCAAAAAACCAATCTCAAACCTAGACCAAAGGTTTCATTGAAAACAAAAGAAATTAAAAGTAGGGATTAAACAACACTGGTAATGATCATATTTAATGTTGAATTTTGTTAAATTGTCATGGTGTAATACTTATTGAATTTCTCTTAATGTGATATAAAGTTTTTTGAACATCTTTGTTGCAAATAAGAGGTTTTTTTCTTTCAAGCTTCAAACATTAACCTGAAATTAGTGCATAATTAATGTTTCTTTTATTGCATGTTGGTGTTAAACATTTGTGATTGGAAGTGTAATCTTAATTTGCAAACAACTTAATGAAACGAATTTAACAATCATGATTTTTATTAAACTTTTTATACTAGATTATGTAAAATTTGAATGTTCATTGAATTAACATCTTAAAATACATCAAATTTTGGTTAAATTTTGGTCAATAGTAAAAACTTAAATGTGTGGGTTTTCAAAAAACCTTCGTATTTGCACTATGATCACATATATGTTTACTACACATGGTGTGGTTTTTGTGAGAATTTATTCCCATATTTGCACCCAACCAAGAAGGAATGTCAAAACAATTTGGTTGTTATACACATGTAAGGCCCATCATCACCTTCATATAGGATATTAGTTAATATGAATAGATATAGTAATTGATTATTGTTTATTTTCAATGGAACAAATTGTTTTCTTGGTAAGAAATCACTACATAAATAATTGTGACATTGGTCTATAACATTGTTAATCAATCTAATAAACATGTTGGGTCCTAGAGAAATTTCATGCAATAATCTTGAATCCCATATATTGCACTTTTACATAATGAAGTAAAAAACTTGTGTTTGTTTTGGATAACAACCATTTTTTGGGTGTGAATTTTTTAAAGAATTATGTCATGAATTCAATTAAAACCCACCAAAAATTGAAAAAAAGGTCAAAAAATTTGCAAGAGTTTTATTCATGTATTAATAAGGTAGCCAAAAATATATATGGAATTTTTTTTAAATATTTTGTTAATATCCAAATTTGGCTAAATCAATGTATGTCCACCTTGGTTTTGAAGAGAAAAATTCTATTGGATACATAGCAAGGTGTGTCTATGTTTTTGATATTCTTATAATTGTACTTACATGTATTTGGTTACTTGTGATTGATTGTTCATTTTGAATAAAACATATTCATATTTTGTTCTCCTTTTAAAGGTATTAGGAACCTAAATGGCAAGTGCTATTTAAACAAGGTGATTTAAATAGGAATGAATTGATAAAATTTTATTTAAATAAAACTAAAAAAAATCAATCAATTAAAACTAGCAAGCCTTATACAACCAAAATATAGGGAATTAAAAAAACTAGTTATCACCAGACATAAGTAAATTGGGAATGGGTAAAAACTCGTGAACACCTAATAAAAAAAAAAAGGTGAGGGATGGGAAAAAATACCTAACATCAAAAAAAAACATGGGGGAATGCATAAAAACCAATATAAACATCAAATAAAATTAAAAGGGGGGGAATGCCTTAATCTTGTAACAATGTGAATTAAATTGCAACAAATGTCCATCAAATTGAAAAAAAAGTAAATGGGTAGAAACCAATAAGTATGAAATAAAAAGAAAAATGATTTTGGAGGAAATGCAAATACTTAATGTTGTTGATAAAGTATTTAAGACAAACTAATAAATCTTTGGTGGACACATCAACCACCTTTAGATTCAACATCATAATCTCACGATGTTCCTTGTTGATATCTCTCTTCAATTCCATCTTCTTGTTCTATCTCTTCATGTTCTTGATGAATTTCTTTAGAATCTATTGATACTATTTGATTGTCAACAATGTGACCATCATCTCCTAAGGATTCATTTTCAGAGTTGAAAAAATTCCTATTATAATTTCCAATTCTCAAAAAGGGATGCCATTAGCAAGTTTATGTCTCCTTTCAACTTGTTGCCATAGAATGTCATAATGATATTTTTCTTCTTCATCGCACATAGGCATTGTTGGTATTTTGGTGATTTTGATATTATCGGGATTGAGTTGTTTCAAATGCATTTGAGCACCAAGGTTCTCAATGATCCATAAGTTTCGTGGACAACCTATTCCTCTTTTTGGTTTGAACTTGATTCCATATTGATCAATTCCTTTCACGAATTGAAGTGTCATAAAGTAACCTTTTGCAATCTAAGCACATGCCTCTTGAACTTTTCCCACTATGAAATGGGCTATAACATTAGGTCTCAAAGTAAGGCAACCTCTGTATTAAAATATCCTTTCTTGCAAAATAATTGCAATAATTCATCTTCTATTGGATTTTGATCAATATTTTTTGGAAAATTCGCATCAACAGAAAAATCCAACTTTCATGAGATTTTTTTGTTATAGAACCATCATTTTTCCTCCATAATGGATGGGTGACAAAACAACCACATGGATGGGTTGATGGAACCATTCCCATCATTAAAACCACTGTTGTTTTATCTCTAAGTGATGAATTAAATTCAATTTTTTTTGCTTATGCAAGAGATGTACTAATTTTATTCAAGAATTCATGTAACAACCCAATTGTACAACCTCTTTTATCTACCAAATTTAAAATTGTATATAAGGGCTATAAAATTATAACTATTTTTTGTGCATTCTTCCAAAAATCATGAGAAAAAACATAATCTTTGAAGATGTGAGCTTTTTGAATTCCAAAATCATTCCATTTAGACTAAACATTCGAAACTACCATTTGCTTTGAACTTTTATGAACCTTCACTAATCATTTTAAAACTATGAACATCATAACAAAGTGGGTGTTGGAAAATTCAAGAAAATCTAGTTCTTCAAGTGTCCTATACATTGCTAGCACCTTGGGCTTTTTTGTGACAAATGACATCATTTCTTGCAATGCTTGACACTTCTTTCACCCAGTCAAGTTTTTCAATGTCCTCAATTATGAAGTCAAAGCAATGTGTCACACAAGGATTCCACATATTTTGTGGGTATTCAATAATATTCATCATGCCCATAAGCTTCTAATTGCTTACATTGTTAATCATAACTTGTATGACATTGGTAGGTCCTACATCTTTTATGACCTATTTAATGTGACCATGGATATAAGTAGTTGTAAAGTTCGATCTTCTTTCATACTAGTGAAGTTCAACATGTTCCAATTCCAACCTTCTTTGCCATCCCATTTTGCAGTTCAACATCCGAAAAGAATTAAGGACAACAAGTCCAAATTACAAATAAATAAAAGTTTAGTGTATATGTAATCAACATTTAGATTATGATAAGTTGAATTATCAAATGCACATACCTAAACTCCAAATAGATTTTTGAATTCAGGGTTTAAATAATTCAATAACAAGTACCTCTATGGCTAATATTCAAAAGTGATGAAAAAGTTTTTGCACAACTTGGGGCTTCACTAAATCTTTTAGTTGTTGGTAGCTTTTGAAGTATCCTTTTCCAAGAAAGTGGAATAGAAAATTCTATAACAATCCCAAAATCATTGAGTAGCCTAAGTAACAAAAATTGTTTAAAAAAAAACTCTTTACATTTGACAATACCGTAGCCTTGGGTTAGGTTGGACGCATTAAAAATGAATAATTAATTAATTCCAAAAAATGAATTCTTTAATGATATTTGTTTGAGCATTGAATTGCCTTCCAATAACACTTATGTTTCGGTGCTCACACTTTCATCCCTTCACCTACTTTTGCATATTGACTACATTTTTAATGTTCATGGAAAAAAAAATCACTAGTTAGGTGAATTATGACTAAATCCATGTGGGGATATTTATAAATATCGGGACACTTTTTTAATGACTAACGAGGAACATGCCTTTTTTTTACCAACTTCTACAAAATTTTAGATTTTTTTCACTTTCAAAATGCATTTATTATTTTTTCGTCATTTCCAATGTGCTTTTATCACATTTTTCGACCTTCAACGGTTTTTTAAAAAAAAATTGTTCAAAATTTTAAATAATTATTTAATGTCAAACCTGACCCATGGTTAAGGTAGTTATTGAACCAAGAAAAACACTCAAGTTCAAATATTAAAAAATGATAAATCGCCAAGTCCTTGGAAGTAAAGTTAAACAAAAAGAAATCAAGAAACTTGTTTGAAACCAAAAAAACAAAACATTGTATGGTTTATCTTGAAATAACATTCGCAAATCCAAACCTAGGATAGTCATAAAAAGCCCTTGTTGCCACCTTTTATGTGAGCACTCCTCCAAAATAGTGATATTTCTAAAATAGCTACTCCAACTTTTTCATGTATTTATTTTCTGTTTAAATTGCTTTCACTTCAATACACAAAAAGAAAATCTTGAAAAAAGGGTGCAAATAGGACATTCCAACATTGCACAAATATTAAAGAGCTTAGCAAGAATGCACAAAAAAGAAATGTAATACTAATGCACAAAAAGACAAAGAACTCAACTTAAGAATGCAAAAGAAAAAAGAAAAAAGAGCAATGCACAAAAGGGAAATATAAAGAATAAAAGAAAGAACAGAAACAAAACAAAAGGGACCCTACAACCCTAGAACCCAAAAAAAAAAACAACTCAAACCCTAAAAACATTATGAACATGCTATATCATGAATTTTGCTTGTGCTATTTTTGGAGTACCACTATTTTGTTGTTTACAATACTATTTTCAATCAAAGCACCCAAAAAAAACCAAACTAGTGTGAAGTGGGCATAACGAATTTTATGTATTGGCCAAGGTTTAATATTAAAGAATTCATTTAACATATGTAAACACAATAAAGATATGTAGGCTTGAAAAGTTTTCCAATGTTTTGCAAAATTGTGAATCCAGATTAAGATAAATGACCAACATGTAGTCTTGTCACAACATAAGGTAAATAATTACCATTTATCCTATGATTAATTTTATGATATGAGTGGGTGAATGTAGGGCAGATGAAGAAATCTTAAAATATATGCTTACAAGTTTGGCACATTGACAAGTGGGATGAAACATTAATTGTCCAAATTAGCATTGCAAATATGAATTTCATCAGATGACATTAAGAACATGATAATGGAAAGGATAACAAAAACGATAAGAGGCTGGTCAATACATTTAACAATACATAAAATGAATTCTTATAATAGTTTGTACTGTGCCTTCCGGATGGAAAGTACTAAGCCTTCCGAATTTTGAAAGATCCTTTGGAACGAAGGTAAATCTCAGGTAAATTTGAGGTAAATCAAAAAAAGTAAAAAAAAACAATTCAGGCTGGGGGAGCAACCTGAAAATATAAGGGAAAAAAGTGCCAATGCTTTACGTTAATAGGTACGGTCTGAGCAAGAAATAGCCGGACTTTATACTCCCCATCTAAGTTCACGAGGTCAAAGCAGTGTTCTGTGTGATGCACATAGGTAGTATGAGCAAGACAAAACTGTTCATTTATTTTTGGTTCTGCCACTGTCACTAAAATCAAATCTAGTACCTCATCTCTGCCACTGCAAATTCTGACAGTTCTGAGAGCATCTCCAGTGGTTCTCAGTATGTGACCGTGCCAAAATGTTTTCACATCCGAGTTTCGTTATGTACTCTTTGCAACCCCACCAATAAAACTGAAACTGGGACAGCATATAGGTGGGGGACTACTAATAGCAAACCGCATGAACCAATCATTATGATGGGCCAATCAGAAACACTGAGCAGCAGTTAGGTCATATTTATTACACTCTTTTCTGCAGGTGCACAACGCTGCTGCGCCTCGTAGCAGCCACGACACCCTGCGCAACTATGCTGAGCCAAAACCATTTTCCTGAGTCAAACCGGTACGGGTTGGATTTTCTTCATCCATTTTTGCAGGATCACTGTACTGAGCACCGCTGGAGATGCTCTGAGACTCTGCAATTATTTCACTTCAGGTTCGCTGTCAGATGCTTATTCCTTTCTATTCTTAGATTAACTTTGAAGGATTTGATCTGCCAGTTGATCACATAGGCTCTCTCAAGACAACATATCACCAACTCCATTGGATACAGGATTAGTGTGTGAGTTGTTGACCATTACTTCAGATAGTCCCATTCGCAGTACCTTCCACTATCCTCTCTCCGGGGTGGGGAGACACGAGGACAAAGAGGGAAGTAGAGCCAGAGTGGAGACTAATTCAAAGAAGCACAGGCGAGGCTTCAACATGGCCAATTCTTTTGTCGCGAGGCTCATTAGTCTCGCTGCTAGGAGTGAGATTCGCTATGAGGGCATTTGATACACTGTCGACAGTGAGAATGACAACATTGCACTGCGAAATGGTGTGTTGCTTAAAAATTTTGAGCTTGAACTCCTTTTTGTTTTTTCTCGTGTCACATTGGAAGTGCTTACACGGGAGACTATGGATGGCAAAATGCTAGAGTTTGTGGCTAGGCTATTGTTTCTTTTTGCTTTGGAAGCCGGGGTTTGAAGCAAGTTAGGGTTTCAGTTTTACTATTCCTGGAATATCCTCTATTGAGACAAAGGGTTTGTATGGATTATGGGTGGATGTAATTAGTGTCAACAACTAGGGTTTCATTTCCCATATATTTGCGGTCTCCAAGCAAAGGTGCTCATTGCTTTCGACCATATCATAAGAGGTCTATTTTGGTTTGGCTTGTGAGTCATATTGTGCACCATGCTTTGACCCATCACACACTGAATGCTGAATTGTTCCAGCACTGACCTACTATAGAAAGGATAAAATGGTCATCTGGAACATATGAATCTCGTGAATTGCAACTGTATTTGTTTGTATTGGACTATACTAGTAGAGCATAGATTTTGATTGCTAGAGAATAGGCATTGTTCTTGGCATCTTTTTATGGCCTCATATGATTGTTCCTGACACCTCCTCTATCAGAGGCCATAGCCTCTGTTTGTTCTCATCAGTGGTCAGTATATTGGTGTTGGGCCAGTTTGTGTCTTTGAGTATAAAGAAAGTAGCAGAATACAGGAGCAATAAGCACAGTTAACAATCAAATGACATTAACTGTATATCAGTTTGCTGATTCACATAGTCTAATCTCATTTTGTGTTGTGTTTTTTTTGCAGCTGGAATTGGGCTGCCACATGGAAATGTCTTTTAGTTTTGTTATGGTGTCTTAACTTTTAAGATGCCCTTGGAGTCATCTCAGTCAATTGCAATATTTCTCCACCTCATGTGGGCAATGACAATGCCTATAGCCAACATGATGTGGAATCCTTTGGGAAAGTGTTGCATGTCCTTACATTAGGCCTATGGGATGGGCTTCCATGTACATGCAGTTAAACACCTGAATGAATTGACCTTGATAGAGGCTCATAGTGCATCATTTGGAACAGAGGGTTGAAAAAAGGATGGCCCTTAGATCGCAGCAAGTGACAAGGTCTATGATTACATGATTTTCAGCATTGAAGATATTGAGGTGGTTATCAGGCTTCAGTTTCTTATGTCATGGTTACAAGTTGAAGAGGCAATTGTTGGTGTTTCAAAGGAATTGAGATCTCAGTGCTTTCTTCTGTGAGGCTGGAGCATGTATTTATCAGGTTGATGACAACAAAAGTTTTCGGTTGTGACAGGCTTTGTTGTCAATATGGTCTGAACAAGACTTAGAAGTAAAGTCATCCCCACCACTACACCCCCTCAACTCTGCCACTACTCCCTACTAATCCTGCAATTATTTCAAGTCAGGTTAGCGGTGAGATGCTTGTTCCTTTCATTTCTTGTTGATCTTGTATTGTTTGATCAAATATGCTCCTAAGACAAGGTATCATCAATTGGATTGAATACAGCAATGATATGTGCATTGGTGGCCATTTGTTCAAGCATTACCAGTAACAATACCTGTCAGCATCCTCTCTTGGGTCATATATTGGTGGGATACTCTCAGCAGGGTCATTGTCAGAGGCAAATGGCCCACCACCTTCATATTCTGGGTTGCCACCAGCTCAAAGGATTGGGATGCCATCTCCTGGCCCATGGGGGCCCCCATCAACTCCACCACCAGGGGCAAATGGCATATTGAAAGGGGAGGGGAAGTACAACATATTGAAAGATATCTTTCATATCATGCAGGTATGTAGTAATTTGCAGTTATTCACTTTGATATCATTATCATTTAAACTAAAAATGTGTTACAAGATATGATATCATATAGATGAGGCTTGAAACTTGTTTGCTGTATCCAGATACATAGTTATCAGTTCGAGGTTTCCTGTCTCTGTTATCACCAACTACTATTTATGTGGTTGTATGCTAGAACCAAATATAATAAAAGTCCTTCCATCTGGGTACTTGGACTTTGCAGCAAACTCTATAATGCACATCCAGATGTTAATTTCACCAAATAGGGCCAATCTGGTAACAATCAAGTAGCTCCTATGTCATTATTTATTTGACAAAATTTGTAAGACTTTGAATGATGCAACAACATGGATTCATGGTCCATCTTTTTGAGGCATTCAAAGATCCTATCACAATTTGGAAAACCTTGCACAGATAGTGCAGGAGGCTGAGATACTTGTTGGTGATTGTTGTGATGCCTGATGGATCCAAGTGGCCATGATCTTGGCAAATGTGAAAGAGCATTTTGCATCCTTGGCTTTTAAACTAAGTCTGTACTTGCAACTTCTGCAGAATAATTTCAATGAGAGTGAAGACAATGTTTTTGAGTGAACTTTGAGATCAAAAGTGGAGTGATGATGTCAAGCACGAAGAATTTCACTTTGATGAGGAAGCAAAGGAAGATAGAGAACTCTTAATATCAAGATTGATTCAAATTGGTTCAAGTGGTTCAGAGAATCTCGTCAGAAGATTAGAGATCTCCTCTAATCAAGCTACTTTGTTGTGGTACAATGTACAGAAGTATTCGGTGACTGCCAACTGGTCAAGTAGGAAAGGGAGCATCTGTAATTGTGCACAAAGTTCTGTGGCTTGGAAAACATTTTGCACAAAAATGGTTTTATGGACCAGAAAAGAAAGATATGCAACAGGAAGCATTTCTTCTTGTGGAATTGTCTCACCCAAAAATATTTTGCCCTTACTTTGTTATGTTACCAAGGATCAAAGTCGTTCCCTGTTTATGGAACCAATGGATTTGGGGATCTTTGTCCATTGATTGCTCAAAAGAATGGAGGACAATGAGACCTTGATGCCCCATTTGAGCTTCTTGAAGCAGTTGACATCATGTTGCAAAATTACCTACATCAAAACTGTGTGGTTCATTGAGTTCTGAAATCAATGAACATTCTTGTCAAATGTGATGAACATGAAAGGCATGTGTATGCAAAAGTGGCTGATTTTGGGCTCTCCAAAAGGAAATAGTCAAGCTGTACCTACACCAAGCTAATGATGGATTGGGGGACAACTTGATGGATGACACCAGAACTGTTTGGTGATTCAGAGGATCATGTTGGTCCAAGTGGTCAAGTGAGTTGAGTCTATCATTCAAATATCCCTTCAAAGTTGACATCTACAGCTTGGGAGTGGCATGTTATGAGATTTTGGCAGGATGTGTCCCTTTCTACAATTCCAAATTGAAGAAGCTTCAGAAGAGAATAAAGGATGGTTTGAGGCCAGATATATCTGAACAACATCTTGAACAACTATCCACCTTGGTTTGGACCTATTATCATCCCAACCCTGCATGGCCTTCATTTCTTGACATTTATGGCACTTTGGCATATATGTGCCTTTCATGTTCATCACACTTGACAAGAATGTTCATTGATTTCGGATCTTGATGGCAAGCAAAAGTCCATCAGGGTTTGAAATGGTGCTAAAGGGTCTCGACAACCAGCTTGAGATTGCCACCTTAGACTCCTTAGGTAAGGCTATATATGACAGGTTTGTTTTTTCTTTAATGGTTCAGGATGGGCTTATTTTTCTTTTATGCTTGCTGATTTGTTGCTGTCAGGTTTGAAATATTTGTAACTTTGGTATCAATTTATCTCTCAATTCTATTCAGGTTGACTTTGTTTGCAAGTGTGGAGAGATTCTCAATACTTATGAAGATATGTGATAAACAAAAGAAGTCTAGGATTTCTGAAACTGTACTACAAGGGATTATCCCAAATGTCTCCCGTGATTCTCTGCTGGTGCTTTCATAGTAGCAGACTGAAGATAAGTTTATGTCATAGGTCAATGGAAGAAGAATGCAATCTATATTCCTAGGTAGCCATATCTTAGGTAGCTGTTTTTGCCAGTGAAGGCCATTGAGTCATTTATTTAGATCCTGCAACATGTCTAATGGGATTGGAGATGTGAACCTAAGATCACTTGTAAAGCAATCTTTGACCACTTTGCAATTGACTTCACACCATAGGAATTTCCTACCAGGGTCTGAGAAGTTGGTGTTGGGGTCTGATAACTGGTTGTGAAATCACACATGGGTCCTGCAGGTGATTTAAAGGAATTAATGGTGGTGGTAGAAATTTCAGATGCTGAACTTGTGTTGGATGCAATGGATACCCTGGCTGTAGAGGTGTTGATGTAAAACGTATGGTACATAAGGCAGGTCCAACATTTTCACTCCGAAAATATGCTCTTTATTGGTACTTAAACCCCTCAGTTTGCATAGTCTTAACCTTGGTGTTGCCAAAACATCCATCTCCTTAGTCCAACCTGTGCATGAGCAACACGGCAACACTGTTTGTCAATGCGAATTATGTTCAGTTATGAGGCCATTGACACTCTGGTAATTCTAAGCTGTCCAAAATGGATTGAGAATTTTATGATATGTTCACTGTTGCAGATTTAATATAAAGGCAGGTGGTGGACCAATGGCTGAAGTAGCGTAGAGAAGAGCTGCCAACAGTAACCCTCAACTGCAACACAAAGCAGCAAGGAGGGAACCTTGGCTGCAAGTAATCTAGAAATGTGACTAAGATTGCAGAGGTTTTGCAACATAATGATGGACTGGTCCTGCAACTACCAGGTACACTTTGGTACCTCATCTGTTGAACATCTGTTTCTGTCACACTGTTGACTGATAAACTCAAGCTTTGGATGTCCTCTTCTGCTGGCTGCGGAAGTGCTTTGAGCTCACAAGCTCCTTGGCAGCTCCACAACTGGACTTTGGAATTGCAATTTGTGTGAGTGTAATCTTCATCATGAGGAAGAGCAGTTTCATCAAAAGTTTTCTTGACAACAAGATTATGTGTCCCTTTCAGGGAAAGAAATAGTGTGACTCTGGACTGGAGGAACATGACTTAATTCGATCTACAAGGTTTCTCAATCCAGCAATGAAGAAGAATTTTGTCTGAATGTGAATATGGTAATAACCTGGGACCAAGGAGTTTGATGTGGAGGATTTGTTCAGGAAGGAGTTGAACATTAAAATCGCAGCTGTATCATGTTCATTGACACATTGCACAGTGATTGGCTTCTACTGCATCACTCACCATGGAGATTGACATTCCCACGGTACTGTTCGACCTAAACCTTGGTTGTTTTTCCACCCTCCCTCCACTCCTCTGAGCTCCTTCCAAACCTCACTCTGTGTTTGTGACAATGTGTTCAACTCCACCTTATAAACAGTGTGGTCCTGCTCTATCAGAAATGTGTTGGTGGGAAGGACCTGGTTCCGGAGAATAAGGGGAAGAGTCACTTACAATTAGGCATGATAATGAACTCTTTTGCCTTGGTTGCAGAGTCAAAGCAAGGATGAAGATGCAGGGCTTACTGAGATGGACACAACTGAAACAGCACCTGTGGCCAGGGACTGCACATACATCAACAAAATGAGAAGTTTATGATGAGGGGATACAGAATCCCCATGTCAAATGCGCTGGAGAAAGACAAGAAAAAGATTGCGACAGGCAGTTCCTGGCAGCAGATGCTAAGGCCAAAGATGGCTATGATTTGATTGTTGACTCTCAAGTGGATTAACAAAATGTCCTAGCCAGGTTCTCACAGAGCATGAAGATGACACTGGTGAAGGGGGATATGGTTGATAGAATCTTGACCAGTGGTCCAAGATTAAGAGCAACAATCTGGCCAGGACACTCATTTACAATTTCAAGTGCAGTCATGAAATTGCATGTCCTGAGAGTCTGTTTGTGTGTGTTCGGTAAAGCATGTGAAGAATCATGTTTCCCTTTCTCTTCGAAGATCTTTGATTAAGTCCCTTGGGCTTGTTCAGAGAAGCACACTTCTTAAAATCTTGAAAGTTTCAAAGATTGCTGAGGGGAGAACAATGTGAAAAATCTGCTTTATCCATTCACATGGATCTATACTTGTTAACAAGATAGGGGTTATGTGATGAGCTGAATGGTCTGTCACAATTTTGTTATGGATTGATTTGTTGTACAA
>Ga0116231_10006378_pt1 | contig 22550 bp, 17 predicted proteins | sample S1TSphgellanicum_2_FD_89695 | JGI IMG/M metagenome (GOLD analysis project Ga0116231, IMG submission 89695) | Host-associated microbial communities from peat moss isolated from Minnesota, USA - S1T2_Fd - Sphagnum magellanicum MG | ecosystem: Host-associated > Plants > Peat moss > Unclassified...
TAGGGGTGAGAAATCTCTAGAGGGTTGGGGGTAGAAGTAGAGACCAAAATTTACGGTGTTCAACATAACATTAGTCTTGTTATGGTATTTAGGAAGTAGCAAGGATGTTAAAAATTCTTAAAGCAATTGAAGGAATGTTGATGAATGATTTGATAAGAGGTAAAATGATCTTCAAGCCGCTGAACATAAGGCTAATTCAAGGCAATTCAACAATTAAATAAATAGTATGATAGTGTGCCAATGGCGATAGGAGTCTGATGATAATTGAAACATTTATTTATAATAGGGATAAGCTCAACATTGAGCTACAAATACATGTAAAATCCTGAGGTATGCCTTAGTGATGGTTCATAACTGTAGGAAATCCAGGATGCGCCGAATGGTGCGAACTAGGTAATCCGCCTTGCTATTGGGAGGCAGTCGACGAATCGGACCGTGCAACCAACGATAGTGAACAATGCCGGGAATTGAAGACCATGCGAAGATAGAATTATTTTTAGTTTCGTAACAACCTTCACAAACGGTCTCGGGTTCATCACCAGAAGCGGGGTCGACTTGCAACAAGATCACCAGGGTGCAGGAATTCGGAGAAATACGACAGTACCAAGCTCGAGGAGGTTCGACTTCAAGACGAGCACGCACTTCTCGAGGTTCGGGTTCTTCATCTCGAGGATATGTGTTAGGGTAAGATCTAGAGACGACTCTGGAGGCGGTTCTTCATTCGCTTGTGCGGCTTGCAGCCCGTAAAATGTGACCATGCGCGACGCCATAATTTCAAGCAAAGGAAAAAAGGTTAGATCTTCAATCGAAATCAAATTGACAATGAAGGTGTGAAGGACTGGTTACGTTGAGGTGCGCAATCGTAATTTATAGATTGAAAAAAAGGAAAGAGAGGCGTGAATAACGGCTTAGGACCATGGTAAAGTAAAATCGTGAGGTCAAAGGGAAAAAATTGAGGGTGTAAGTAAAGTTGTTGGGGAAAAATGGAAGAGGTGAAAAAGGTTTTTCCTTCACCTTCCAATGGCCACCAAGCTTGGAACCTTCCAATGGCCACCAAGCTTGGAACCTTCCAATGGCCACCAAGCTTGAACCTTCCAATGGCCACCAAGCTTGGAACATTCCATTGGCCACCAAACATGGAACATTCCAATGGCCACCAAGCTTGGAACATTCCAATGGCCACCAAGCTTGGAACATTCCATTGGCCACTAAGCTTGGAACATTCCATTGGCCACCAAGCTTTGGATCCACCTTCACCTCCCTTCTCCTTCTTTTTAAAAGGTGGACTCGGATGATTGGGGGCTCTCTCTTTGCCTCGGGGATAATTTTCATGTAATCTTGAACACTTGTTTCACAAGCTTCTTGAAGAGAAAAATAATGTTTAGTGTTGGTAGAGGGAAGAAGGAAGAAAAGTAGAATAAAAATCTAGTGATAGTGTTGGAAGGTTGGAACTCTACAGAAATCTCAGAAACCCTCTCGAGTTTCATAGCATAACTTTTTACTAGTTTAGCTGCAGATCTTGAGATTTGGTAGGTTAATGCGCCTTGTTGTTATCTTTCTAAAGAGCTATGGCAAGCTAGATTTGAACAATCTATGTGTGAGAAACAACATTTTAAGTGACTAGTGGTCTGCAGCAAGGTTTAATCATCACCTTTGCAAAACCCTCTCGGGTTTGGTGGTATAACTCCTTACTATCGTAGCTGCAGATCATAAGATTTAGTAGGTTGGTGCGCCTTGTTGTTAGCTTTCTAGAATGCTATGGCAAGCCAAATTTGAACAATTTATGTGTGAGAAACAACATTTTAAGTGACTAGTGGTCTACAGCAAGGTTGGACATGGTGTTAAGTCCTTAAACATTGGTTTGGATGAATGACAATTTGGCATGAAGTCCTAGAACGTGTAGTGTGTGAACTTGAAAAAATACATCTATAAGTTTTAATCATAAATAATGCATAGAAGGTAGGTTACTTAATTTCAACTATAAACGCAATTTAACATCTAGAATTGCACTAGCATTCTTTCCTTCACTAGTAGCATTTGTGCTTGCAAGCATAATCACCTTGTAGAACCGAAAGTAGAGGGACGGAAAGTCACCTCACGATGGTCGCCTCCTTTGCAGATCTGGCACCTGCTGGACATCGTGGAAGAGGATAATGCGACATAATTCAGCACATTTTGCTTGAAAAAGTTAACCACTGTGTTATTCAAAGCAGTCACCTGCTTCTCCATCAATGTTTCTTCTACTCCCTCTTTTTGCTCCTCCTTTAAAGGCTCGAATGGAGTCTCTCCGATTTCACCCAAAACTCTCTCGAGCTCAGTGGTAGCACCCACTAACTCCTCAATGTCAGTAGATGTCCTTACTATGCATAATTTCCGAATTTCAGGCCTCAGCCTGGCCAAAAACCTCCTTCTTTGTTCAGCATCTAGTATCCTGCCTCTCTAAAACAACTTGTCGAAACGTTCGAAATACCTCTACACTCTCTCTTTGGGCTCCTACTTGATGGCATCCAACTTCATCCGGATGTCATCAGCATTAACATTGCCATATTTCTGCACTATCAAATTTCGTAACTCAGTCTAATATGCTGGCGCTGGTTATAATTTCTTGAACCACTCTTTGGCTCTTTCCCTCATATTTAGCTTCGCGATCTTGAATAACTTGTTGGCATTTAGGTCGCGCACTTCAGCTGCCATAGTGAGCCGCTCCGCCCAGTCATTTACATCTTCATGGTCTCTTCCCCAGAACAATTCGTCCATTCCCTGGGGACTAGTCATCTTGCAACCGTTCAGCTGCAATTCAAATTGCAACACTTCTCACAACAAACGGGTCTTTAAACCACAATCAGGTGATAACAAAACTTGACCAACTTTTCAGTCTCTCTTGTCCATGTTTGATTTTTAAGAACAAACATTATCCGTGCTACTCTGCAAATTCAAATTGAACTCCCTCTGCTATTAGTCTCAAAGGTGCAAAATTAGATGGAAACATGGAAAATTTTTGCTCATTTGTGGATTCTTGTTGAAACTGCCACACTCCCTCCTGGTTTCGCCATACTTTCCAGCTTATGAAGCGAAATCTTGATCCGCTATGCTCCACCCTGAGTAGCCAATCTCCAACTTGAAACAAGTCCTCCACATCGGGAATATATAATCTGACAAAATGATTAGGCGACACAGCAAGTTTGGGAACCCAAATGTTTCCTAGTCTAGGCACACTACTCTGCCTCTCAGCGAATAAAGGTGTTGTTATACGCAAGATAGGAGGAGTGGTATAATTGCGTCTATAATTCTGAGGTCGATGCCCATCCCCTTACTCCATCTATCACCTTCAACCAGACTTCAACGCGAATGTAAAAACCACTATGCACTACTTCTACTGCGATATCTCCAATTCGAGCTTCAGCTGGATCTATTCCTACAATCCTCACTACTCCAAAACCTAGAAAACGCAGAATTAGTGCTCCCCTCTGTGGTCCGTTCTGAACAGTAAAAAAATCAAATATGGTGACAAGCTGTTGTTCACGAATCTCCTGAGTCACTTCTTCCACAGGAACTTCCTTTCCACTAAACGATGACTTGATCTTTAATAATCATTTTACCTAAGCATCCATAGGTTCTACCAAGGTTACAAACACGGAACCATGCTCTGATACCAAAAAAGAAGGGTCAAACAATAACACGACCCCTCTGTCCAACTTACTCAGACAAATCAGCAAGACAAAACCTTAGAGATCATACTCATTAACTTAAAATTTACAGAGTTCTTCGACAACACAAACTTTCTTCACTCCAGAGTACTCATCAAACATCTATCACCCCACTTAGCTAAGTCACTGGCACAGCGGAGAGTCACAACAACTCAACCAAGTACTCAAAACAGACATATGGATCGACATGTGTATACATTTCTGAGCTCATTTGACATCTTCAGCTCTACCCTTCCAACTTCAACGCAAAATCTCAGAAAAATCTCATCTCTAGCACAACCTCAGCCTCCTGTTATACTCTGATCTCCTCTCTCTAAACAATGTTCGTCAAGAATCAAAAGCAATTTCTGAACTCTAACGCTCTCCTCCTCCAATCCGACCTCTCAGTCTGTCTCCTCATGTATTCCTGAGCTCATCCGACATCTTCTTCAAAATCTGAGCTTCCTTTGCTCCGTCCTTGGCTTCCTTCACAAGCCTCCATCCTTCCTTACTTTTTCCGTCGTCATCTCCTCAACAACACATCAATGCGGCGCCATCCCCCTTCATCACTCGCACCGCCTTTCTCCTACACTCCCCATCCCACACAGCCAGAGAGCAACACTTCCCATGCATCCCATGCACGATCAGTACTAACCACCTTCCAAAATGATAAAATCCGCCGCCCTCATCAATGAAGGTGACAGTTGGATTAACTCTAGAAACCTGATCAGTGAATCTGGCATTCACGCAAAATGCACAACCATAGAATCCTTGTTCGGCCACTCCCTTTCTGGTTACAATGTAACAAAATTGTCATACCCAATTTGTGTTTGATTGTTAAGTTATGGATTGCCAAGAAATTTGAGTAGGTTTGTGACAAGGAAAAGGTCAATGTAATCTTCCAAAATATTGAAACTATAATAAATAAATAAATAAATGATCATAATTAAAAAAATTCATCTCCAAGAATTACCATCACTTGAAACTTGCAACCATTATACCATAATAGTCATGTAGTCATATGTCAATAATCAAAATAAATCACCACAACAATTACCCCTTCACAAATATGTGAATTCTTCATATATAATATGTAAGGAATTATATTCATCATAATTCTTATTTGATTTTGGTGCTTGAAGCCTATATATTGCACCTTAGCTTTCATGTTCATGGGAGTTCATGAATCCTTGCATTTTGGAAAAAATAATTTATAATTTATAAGATCTTTGCATATGAACAATTTCCACATAACAAGCTTGTGGAAGATATTGGGGAAAAAGTGATTTTTTTGTTATAGTTTGTAGTTTAATTTTAAAATAAATAAAAGGGAAAATTAAAAAATGGGCAAAAGGAAATTGTAAAATTGAAAACATGAATATAAATAATATTGTGGAAAAGTGAACATGTGCATTCTTGCAATTGCACACAAATGCAACAACTTATATTCATGAAGATTAAGTGTAAAACAATGGGATTTAAAATTGTTGTTGGGTAGTTGTTAACAATATGCCTATAACATAAATTGGATTAACACAACATTTAATGTCAATATTAAGGTATAGTATATTTACATAAATAAGCTCCAAATTTCATTCCTAAACATAAAGCTTTTCCTTTATAAAAATGCATTGGACCTCTTTTATTTCATTTATTTTAAAACTTGATTTCTCACATGTCCAACAAGTAGACATACATAGACAAAAACACTCATTTTCTTTTCAAAGTATCTTTCAAGTGTTTGAACTTACATAAAGGGATTTGAATTCATTGTGTTTGCATTAAGGAGAAATTAACTTAGCAAGTTTGAAAACAACACCATAAACATGAAGGTTCTATGTAACTCCACAAAAACAATGAATTGGTATTTATACATTATGAAAAATTCAAATCCCTTGATTTAAAATGATCCAAACAAACATGAATAAATTATAATTTCCTATACTTCTAATGGTGTGTGTGCATAGTTGACAACATGCATGTTGTCAACTATTAACATGACCATGAAAAATGGTACAACATGATATATACTTGTTAACTTTTTATTAATACAAAGGAACTAATAGTTATGTTTAATTAACAAAAGGTGCACTTCATGAATATGATTAACCATAAAATTTGAGGTCTTTTTGCTAAAACATAATGTCTCTTGTTCATTTAAGCAATACATTGTTGTGTTTTAAGTTTTATAATATGGGAACTAATTGATTGAAAGGCATATGCATTGTGTAAGAATATTCGAATGACAATGTTTCAATGGAATTGGTTTATGTAGGATGGAATTTTGTTGATCATCATTATGACAATTACAAAGCCATTCCGGATTATAATTTGTCATAGATCAAATTTCATTTTAGAATCATTTCTTGTTGTTTGTTTTGCACCCTTTCAATGTTTTTGTTTATTTGTATCTTGTTGCTTTTCTTACAACTTTTTAATGTTTTTTTTTGGGCATATTTGTGTCTTGTTGTGAACTTATTTTATAAATCAGACTTTCGTTGACTAGAACGAAAACAAATATCAATGAAACAAAATGACATATAGTGAAATTTATAGAATCTTATCTTTTGAAAAATTATAATTAATTACAACAAATTTATTCTGGCCATAAAAAAAATTTAATCATTATCACTAGTATTGTGAAGTAGCGTGGAACCCAAATTTCATAAAATGTTGGAACATGTAAGCATGTGGATTCTTTGCATTGTCCAAACCTATGGATTTTCACAAGCATCCCAACTAGTGATTGTAATTGTTGACACAATTTTGATTGACCCCTATAACATATTAACCATCATGTTTGATAATTGTTCCACTAACTTGTTGACGCACCCCCAAACTCCTTGATAGATTCAATTGCGAGTCCAAATGTGAAAACAATGAAAGGATACGGAGTTGGGGTATACTCCTTGGCTCGTAGCATTTTAGAGGTAAAGGGGCATGCTAGAGCTTTGGTATGGGGATTAGGACAAATGATAAGCAGGTCAATTATTCACACGGACCTACACAAACCAAACAACAAGTTGGTTAGTGCGTAGTTGGAACATTTTTGGTGCATGGACAAGCCATGGGCAACTCATAAGATTCACCACGGTTTGGACTTGGGGGAAGCCATTAGTTTCCCCCTTATAGTATTCTCTATGCCTAGCCACGGGGCTTGCACCCAAATGTCATTTTGTCCCACGACTTTCAAGTTGGGAGTCCCGAAATTCTTGAAATTAGAACTCCCGTGATTTTGGAGGCCTATAACTTCTTGTGTATACCTCTGATTGAAGTGAGGTCTAAGGCAAAGTTGTAACCTTTGTCGAGATCTTTTTCCAACAATATGTGGCATGCCACTTGCACGTGAGTAAATCAGGGAGATTCCCAACTTTTAGTGGTTGGGAGTTAAATTGGCATTTGATTCCCAACCTTTCTTTTGGCCATAACTTATGTTTTAAATACCCAAATGGGTAATGAGAGCCCATTTTAAACATTTACGTTTCAAGAAATTTTTAATAATATAAGGAACTTTTCAATCCAATGAGTTTTGACCCCTGCAATCGTCCTTTAAAGATTTGGGAGTCCACCAGGACTTCAATTCCCAAAATGGGAGTTCACTTGGGAGTGTGAGGGTTCATTCCTTCACACTCTCCTACACTCCTAAGAGCATGAAATGTGACTCTTAGGCTTCACTCTTGGCTCGCACCTTTGCATGGTCGCGAGCCCGAGGCTAGGGTTACGACACTTGTTTTCATAAGATTAGTAGTGAGTCTTTGTTTTGGAAAGTATCAATGTGCATGTCTCATCAATGTGCCCTTCGATGTAATGATATCATTGTTTATCATCATCAACCTTATTTTTATTTTCAAAATCTCATTGAGAAGTGACATTAAAAAATAAATTGTGGAAATGAATTTATTTTTGGGTTTTTCAATTGCTATAATTTATTATAAAACCTATAAAAATCACCAAAATTTTATATTTGGTTGCAATAGGTAGCCAAGAATATAGAAGGATGAGTAAATTGGTTTATTTTTCATATCCATTTATAGATAAATTTGATCAATCTTCCTATGGTTGGTGGCCATTTTAACTACATCACAAAATTGAAAAAGAAAACCTTGGGCCACACTAATTTCCTTTGCCAATGTCTTCTCATCATCTCCTAATTTACTTTAGGTCATTAGCCATGCCACATGTGCTATGTAATTCATGTACTTTTTACATTTCTCTTAGGTGGGACGGGTGGTCTTCTACAGGTTCCACTTTTGGTTTTGTCAGTTCCATTTGTAATGTGGTTCAATGGTGGGGAACCATGTAGTGATGGGAGTCAATGGTTGGGAACACCATTTATGCTCTGGAACGGACCTAGTAGCCCATTACCACTTGACTGAACAACATTTAATGCTACCAGGTTCGATGTTTTCCAAGGTGGACTAGGCATGCTCATCTTTGAATAAGTTTCAGTTTTTCTTCTTGAGTTTTATCATTTGGTAATTTTTTTTTGTTGATTTGCTTTGTTAATACATGTCACAAATGGGTGGTCTAGTCAATCATGGATCCATGATCTTTATTTTCTTCTTGTACCTTCTTCAATATTGGGTATTCTTTTTTCATATCACCTTCTCTTGTGCAAATATAAACATTTTGTAATGTTGGTCCCTATCGGCATTGTGCTTGTACCCACTTTGGATATATATACCAATTTCCATATTTTCTTCCATTGCCTTGATCACCTTGTTTGTCTTACCGACCTTGACACCATTTCATTTTGGTTTCTATGTTGGTAAATTCTTTGGTCAAATTTGATTTTGGTAGCCTTGATAATTTCCTCCCTATGTTATTATGTCATTATTACCTTAGATTTTATGTTGCCAAAATTTTCTTGCATTCCTCATTTGCATCTCATTGTAATTTATTTCTTAACCTTTAAATGTCACAATGGACCAAGCTTGCTACCCCACTATCCTACATAAACTCCTCCCAGCCAAATTTTGACATGCTTATGTTGTAGGAGTCATGTCATTGCTTCTTTCCCAATCTTTTGATGTCCCATTCACATTTCTCAAGTTTTGTTGGAACTTTCTTAAAACTTGGAGAGTGTGAAATGAAGGTCTAGCAACCAATGCCTTGGGTTTTGCTATATGCATACATGGGAAGTGCTACGAATAAACAAGGTACTTAAAAATTGTCACAAAATGTTGTTTTTTGATTGCATGTAGATGTCAACATGTTGGCATGTGCATCTTTTACCATTCATTCTTCCTTCATACCAAGTCCAAATAGAGCAAAATAAATTTCACCAACCTCATATGGATGCTTTCTATCTATTCTATAATTTTTACCATCAATGATGCATGTTAGCTCTAAATTTTCAAAAAACTTGAAATCTTAAAAGATGCTTATAATTGTAGACTTGCACTTTCAACAATGAGGATTTTCCATTCCTTAACATAATTTCTTTTCTTTTCCCAAAAGATTTAGCTTGAAGTCCATGCAACTCTACTCAAAGTATGGCCACACCTAATGTTTGAAAGTTATAACTAACATCATTTTAATATTAACAAAGTGTCACATCACTATTTTTTACATTGCAACTTATCATCAAGTTTTTAAACATTATTTTAACATTTTCACACCTAATGATAAACAATAAATAACATTAAGTTATATGCTTTAACATTTACAATGGAGTCCTTACCTGAAATAATGTTTGTATTTTACACTTTCATTTTATTTTAATGTAGAAGAATATTTAGAGCATTTGGTGTTGATTCTTGATGGAAGTTCTTGGTGTTTTGATCATTTTTGAAGTTGGACATCTTGAGTAGAACAAAAAATCAAAAAATTAGAACTCAATGTAATGAATGCAAGAGAATTGTATAGGAGGAGGATAAAGCACAATTCCACATATATAAATAGGAGAAATAAAGAGATGAAAGGAAAAAAAAGTGAAGAGATAAGAAGCAAGAGAGATGAAGAAAGAAGGGAGAGGCAGAGAGAGAAAGGGGTGGAAGATATTGAAAGATGGAGAGAATGAGAGATAGAGGAGAGAGAAGAAATAGACCCAAAAAAAATGGAAAGATAAAAAGTTTGGAACAACAAACAAGGATGATGTTTAGTATTTAATTAAATTGTTATTTTTTGAAATTTCAATTAACATCAATGTTAGGCTATGAAATTTATGTTTTTCAAAGATTTGATGTTGGTTAACAATGGTTACTAACATTGTCTTAACATTGAACGCCATGTCACATGTCACTTAGGATTTAATGTTAGTTAACATTTTAGGTGTGAACTAGTGGTTTTAATTTCCTTAACATTAGCTTAACACTACACTTAACACCAACTTAACATCACATGTGACCACGCTTTTAAGTTGAGCTTTTTAAATTTTAATATATTACATGACTATTGGGTAGTAATGATATTGCAGCTTCCTCCTCCCACTTGGGACTGTTTTGGTCAAATGTCAATTGAAGTGAACATTTGTTTTTCTTCATCTAGTTTTTCCAGTCCACTTTCTTCTTTCATCATCATCACAACCATAGTTTACACTGATTATAGTTAGTCTTGTTGTAATCTGAGTAATTCCTTTGATGTGTTGTTTGATTTCCTTAACAAACTTGCCAGTTGAACTGCGGTCTTTCTTGCCAGCTTCAATTTGGTTGGTACTCCTTTGCTAAAGGTTTCTTCACAGTACACATGAATAGGCATTTGCAAAATCACTTCACAAAATCTCAGAATCCAATAACAATAAAATCATATTTTTCTACCCAGCATACTTTCATGTCCACATAGGTTTTGGTAGAATCCACATAGTCCACAACTAGTTTGTTCATTTCTTCTTTCACTTGAGTTGCTCTATTGGCCCCTGATGTTCATGTAGTGTTGAGGTTTGTGGCCACACACCTAGCAAATCCAATCTGCAACTCTCCAATTCAAGGAACTTGGAAATCAATGTTTATGGTCTATGGCATCTGCACCACTAATAGGTGAAAGTGTGCTATAGTCACCAAATTTGACCTCAATTGAAAATACATTACAAATTGAGGACAAGATTGTGTAATGAACATGAAAAGAATTTATTGGTGAGGTCTGGATCAGAAAGCCTGGACATTAAGCTTGGCATGTCACTATTGCACCATTCGAGATTCAATCAAACTCCCAGACTCAATTCCAAAAGTGTTTTTTTGGACTCCCATTTCTCTAAATATTAAGTGTTTTCTCCCTTCATAGTTCAGTAGTTAGATACATCTGCTCTGCGAGGCTGTTCAATTTCAATCAGACCAAGTAAAAAACATTTGAGCAGAGTGGAATCCATTACCACATGCTTACAATACTGTAAAGCACTGGCAGAAAAGTTTTAGTGCATCTGGATGCCACACTACCAAGCAGAACTTTTCCTCCACACAATGGGGCAGTCAGGTACCTCATTAGCATCCCAGGAAGACTGAAGAGCCACCGAGATCTGATTTGAGATTGTGACACAAGTTGTGAACATGGAGCCTAGATTTGAGAAACATGAGAATTCTCTTTCAAGGTTACCAGCCCTGGGACATTTTTTCTGACAGTTGCGATAGTTTGCTATAAAAATGTGGCTTAACCTGCTAGGCACCCTTGAACATCCGTGGTGGGCTGACTCCAAAAGTCTTTTATACAGAAGGCTTCCCGATTGCCCTGTTTTACAACAGCATCATGTGCTTCCAGTTTTCATAAACAATCTCTTCCCCACTATTGCTCTGGATGCTGGGCCACCTCTCTAAAAGGATAGAGAGATCAGAGAAAAGGCTTCAAGCATACATAGACCAGTGCCTATAGTTCCTCTCTTCGCCCTCTTTATAGTTTGTGGCCACAATCAACAGCAAGCAGTGTCTTCTAAGCATAGTCTCTCCTCTCAACAACAGAGCTGGCAGGGAAGATATGTGAGGACTCTGCTGCAACAAGTACATCAAGTCAACCTCTCACTGGTTACTACCTAAATCTTTTACCAAAACTCATCGATGCAATGACTAAGTGGGAGAAAGGTTTCTGTAGGAAGGCTTCCAGAACCACTGCCATTGTGTTTGCAAAAACCTGGTGAGGCACCACTTTGTCATTGGCAGCATAGAACTGTTTCCCACATAAGTTCACAATCTTGCAAGCTCTGCTACCTTTTCAAGTGACAATTCCTTGCGAATGACTGTGAGTCTACACAATGGATGTACCATCCTTCCTGCCCATTCCCTTTCCATGGATCCTCAACCACTTGAGATACTTGTCCTAATTTCCAACAAATGCCTCAGCTAAAACATACATGACCCAATCACTATGCCATTGAAAGAATAAAAACTTTCTCATCTGTTTACATTGCCTATAATCAACCGTCGTCAACTAGAACTCTGAAAATGTGGAAAAGAGTTCAGACACCATCCAGGAGCTTTGAACAGAACTAAATTAACCAAACAGACTCTCAGACAACCTATCTATAAAATAATAGAGTGTGCTCTGCTTGATCAAAGAACAGAAAAAATTGGCTTGAGAAGATCCAAAGTTGGGAGAAATTGACACCGATAGTGTGAAGCGACACACCCACAATCAGATGATCCTTGTTGAGAGCATAGTTGTGAACCACATTTGCCCATGCAGACTAGACAACCTGTGTTATTCGAAAGGACAATCATTGAAAACATGCTTGTATGTGAGCTTACACATTAAGAGTTTGCAGGGAACACTTTGCAATTATGAAAGACACTGCCACAAAAAGTGCATCTCTCTGGTGTTTGGTCTTCTGTTATGCATGAGCTGTTTCAGATTCAAACCTGTCGCAAACATTTTAAAGATATACTGGATGAAGATCAACAGATCTGCAATACTCTTTTATTCCATACAACACCGGAGGTGAAGTACTAAATCTACCTTGGCAACAAACAAGCTTAGCAGCCTGAAAGCATCATCTACTCGCATTCGCTGCGAAAGTTCCTCTACAGATTCACCTTCTTTGGGCTCTACTAATTCAAAAAATCATCACACTTTGGCAAAACTAATGAGCTCCACCAAAATAGGGTACTTTACACCACATCCTTTATGCAGTGACTGATATCCTACTTGAGAACACAATAATTCCTCCGCACAGTCTACACCTTTCCGAGTGTTCTCAGTGTCTATTTTCTTCTCTAAGTTACTGCATTGCCCTTAATGAGGCCATCATCAGGTTCGCAATTTTAGGGTTTCGGGTTTAGAATACCAACAGACTGCTTGATCATGGTCAGCACAGCTTGAGACGACTTTTTCGCCAATACAGCCGTGGGACATCCATCAACAGAGCTTGCAGGTACTGCTGGAGCTTGAGCTCTCAGGACTGTTATTCTACTCAACGGATCTTCCTTCTCCCAAAAAAGTGCGATAATCGATTTTCAATTCAGGAGAAGCTCGAATTGCCGTTACCTTGTTAACTCTTAAAACCTTAACCCGAAATTGCAAACTCTGAGCCTAACCCTAGTTCGCTGGTTAATTGTAAAGTCATGATACACAGAAGAAAGTTGTCCACGGATATAGATACGATGAGTGCAATGGGTAGCCCTAAAAGGTTCTGCCGGGATTTCACCCAGGCCCGCTGGATTCAAAGTCCAGAGTGCTAACCGCTACACCAGAAAACCATAGTCACGTAAGCCATATACCGCACGTAGATAACGTATGATTTACTCAATGCCATAATGCAGGTATTTTTCCCCCTTTTTCCATGTAGCCAAACTGGCCCTCATCAACAAAAAGAAGATTTAGCCAAATTTGGCTATAGACCAGATATGAAAGTACAAATGCTTTAAAGAATCCTTTTGTATTTTGGCTATCTGCTGGATCCTGTTTTAGAAATCTGGCAATTTTTTCTTTAAATTTCGAAATCTGCTAAATTCGTCACCCAACAAAAAAAAACTGCTGTAACTGGCACGCAGTTCATTTATTGGAATGGGATTTGCTGGATTGAACCAGCACCCACCAGTGCACCATCCACTGGATCCCCGTTATTACTCAGGTGTGGATGAACCTCAACTGAGTTAATATTTGGTTTCACCTTGGTAACGAATTTTTGTAAGAAATAGGTCTCACATATAGGTAGATAAGTAGGAGAATAGGAATCTACTAGGTAAGTAGATGGGTTATACATAGTAAGGGCTGTTTTTACTACCTATTTACTAACAACCTGCTTTTGGGTTGTTAGTAAATAGGTAGTTAAAAAAAGCAATTGAGCTAGCCACCATGGTTAACTAGGGAACTGGAACCCAACAAAAAACTGTTTCCTGACCCCTTACCATCCATCCTTCACAGTGGGTGCTGGTTCACTGTGGCCGGCTTTTTGTGGCAATTTTTTGTAGGAAGGGACACACCCCTTTGCAGTAAGTATTATGCAGAAGTGACACAATTTCCCAAGTCATTTCTATGCTCAATGTCCATTCACCTAGTTATTTCTTGCAAGCACACAAGGTTCTGTGACCAGGATTTCAGAGAGCAGAGACACAAGCTGGTGTTGTGGAAATTCATCTAAATCTTTGGGTAGCCTTCTTGGTCAGTGGTGTTCAAATCTCTTACAGAAACCTACTGCGTGGTGACTCAAATGCTGAAAGGCCTGTTTCTAGTGATGGAATTTTAGACTGTAATTTTCAAGGCATGGATTTCAGCCAAATGGAATGGTGAATGCCAGTGGCAGTTGCAATTGCAGCCTGTGCATCAGTGTCACTGTTCAGGTCCTGTTGGTCCCGTGTATTAGTGGCAATTGCGGTCCTAATGATCGTTAACATAGTCAATTGTAAAAGGATCAGCTCATCAGCCCAGATTCGAGACTAACCCCTCTCTCTCTCAACAGGCTTCCCCAAACAGGCGAATTTATATGAAATAGCAGTCAATTTTGTTGGTGAATGGAATGAGAACATACATGGATCATAAGAATATGCACTGGTGGATGACTGCCATAGGTGAATGTGAAATCGGCCAAATGAAATGAGTGTAGTCAGTACAAAAGTACTGTTCCTCCAGTCTGCCCATTTGCCCCATCCATATTTTCTCAATTGACACCCAGGCATGTTTTGCACTCGTAACCTCACATAACATGGCATGTTTTGCACTCATAAGCTCATACAACATGCCAACTAATATGTTACATACACCTTTATACCCCTAACATGTTCAAAACGTGCATAACGTGGACCCGAAACATGCCTAGCATGACAAGGTGAAAAAAATGGGGCAAGTGGGCAGATTGGAGGAAAAAATCGCAGCACCACTTTTGTACTGACTGCATTCATTTCCCTTGGCCGTTTAAGATTTTCCACTGTGATACTAGCAATTGCAATATTTGTGTGCCGGTTTCTCATCTGTAGCAACGTTTTTAATTGGATTTCTTTAAGTTGCCAGACTGGCTACAACAGCAAGAGGGATGTATATGTAAGCCATTTTCCTGAGAAAAAAATTGGCTAATAAGTTTTTATGTGGTAATGTAATCAGCTACCATTGTTTTTCCAAATGCAAGTTTTTGGCATCTTTCAAACAAGCTTTTGCAAGCTTTTGGCAATTAACGTCTCAAACACAGACAGAGACTCCATTTCACAACTAATGAACATATCACATGGACCAAGTACATTTCAAACAAAGACCAATTTCCAATCACAATCAAGCAGATCAGTTGCCTTGCCTTCAAGTAAAGATATGGCCAAAAAGCAAAAAGGATGCACTAGTGCATATTGCACAGTGCAGTGATTATTACTCTAGCTTCAAAGCAATTTATGCATTGTAGGTATTTTGATATAGATCCAATTCCGGACAAAACCAACCACATTAGTTGCATTGCCTTCTAGTCTTGCTACTCACACTAGTCTGTAATCTAAATCAATGACTCATGTAAGTGTCAGATGAAAAAATCAAATTGTTTAAGGAGTTAAACCCCAATCTCAAAAGAGACTTTGCCCAATGCCTAGAAATATTCCTACTCCCACAATCCAATTCAACCGCAACCATGTCACAAGTACAATAGTCAAGCTTCAAGATGCAAGAACCATAACATACAAGCAAAACCCCCAAAGCCTTGCTCCTTGCTCCATTGGCTATGCTTGTTAACAAACACAATTGCATTGAGCTCATAAAGAATGGGTCAATAATGAGTAATTTGTGAATTTCAACAAAGAAAAAAGAGGAAAAAATATGCTTGTTATGTAATTCAATTTATAAGTTAAAACAATGAAAAGTGCTCCAAAAGAAAGGGGACTAACTTGTGCCACCTCCAACCACTAGTTGCTTCCACCAACAAGGTAATTTCCTTCAAGATCAACACAATATCATGCCTATGTGCTTGTCCATTAGGTGATGCCCTCCTCAAAAGGGAAATCGCAATGACAAACACAATGACATTTCAAAAGATCATTATAAATTCATTTTTTTCCTTATAATTCATCCATATTTTAAAATATGATTCCCATTAATGTCTAATACAACATGGGTAACTAAAAACTTAACAATGTTAATGTTGATATGGCTTTACATTTAGACTTCATCTAAAATCCAAAAAAACTATGACTATGGTATCCAAATAGTCCTTTTAATTACGTTTTCTCTTGAAAAAATACCTAATACTATAAACCTTATTATATCATCAATTGTCATTTATCATTTCAATACATGTGCACCAACTAATTGGCAATTGTTTGTTGAAGATAGATTTTTACCAAAATTGAAATTTTATTGAATTTTCATTGAAACCGGATTTTCCTTACAAAAATTGATTATTGAATTTTCCTCAATGAAAATCATGTTACCAATTTTTATGTATTGAAACCAGATTTATTACCGATTTAAAATAAGTTATTTTAGGACTAATTTTTTTGGGATAATCCTAACTACTTGTTCCATCGTTTTCTAACTTTCTTTCTTGAAGATATTTAAAGCTCTATACCTTTGAGGATTGTACAAGGGAATTTTTTTGGAGTAAATTATTTTTTTCCCACCATAATTTTGTACATAGAGTTTTATGTGTTGTTTTATCTTTGTATGTTGTGAATATTATGTATTTTTGTATGCAAGGTCTTCTTCCTTGTATTTGTTTTAGATTTGTTTATAAATAAAGTTTATGAGGATGTTCTACTAAATTTTGACAAGCCTTTTATGTTTAAGTTTTTTTCTCACTTAAGGAGTAAGAAGGTTTTATCTTTTGTTTTTTTATTTGATTCCTTTCAAAACTTGGTAGTTCACCAAGTGGCCTAAACATTTAGCGACCATACCATGTGACGTGCCCCCAAAATCCTTAAGAGACCCAAATGTGGGTCCCAGAGTGAAACAACAGAAAAAAAAGAAAATTAGGACACGTTCCTTTACTCACAACACTTTGAGGGTAGGAGGGCATGTTGGAGTTCTAGGATGGGACTAGGATGAATTCACAAGCAAGAGTTCAAAATGAAGTCAACCTACACAACCAAGAAAAGGGGGCGGTTAGTGCAAGTTGAATGAAAATGGTGTGGCGGACTTAATAAATACAACCTCAAACACAAGCTTTACATGGCCCGCAACCTTTGGGAGGAGGCACCATTTCCCTCCCTATAATATATTTTGTGCCTCTCCGTGGGGACTACATCCAAATGTTACTTTTCCTTAGGACTCCCAAGTGGGAGTCTCAAAATTGGAACTCTTATTGTCTAAAATTTTTGGACATTCATGTCTTTTTTAATTTAAGTATTTTTTGAGCACATAATGGTTTTATTTTAGCCCACAAAAAAATCTTTCTAGCGGTGTATAGCACACTCCAATTAGACCTAATTTGACCCCTACTTTCAAGGGATTTATGGAATTTTACTCTTGCCCTTTCTTTTGATCATAACTCATGCAAATCAAGTTGAAATGAACAATGTGAAAGCACTTTAAGCATTTACACTTCAAGGCCTTTTAAATGGTGTCCTAGGGGCCCAATTTGGTGTTTGTTTGCCTTTCCAACCAAGGCTCCGAACATTCGTAACTCTCACATGAATGCAACTTTAAAAGTGGGAGTGCACTTCGGAGTCATTGGGCTTCATCCTTTACACTTTCCCCCATTTGTGAGAATGTGTTTCACACTTCCACACACTTTTGGCCTCATGGGCCCTTGCACTTCACACTTAGTTGCAAACTCAATGTTAGGGTTGCGACATTGTGGATATTGAATCCAAAATTTTTGGTTCATTATCATTCCTATTTGGACATATATTGGTTAGAGCTATTTGACTCTACAAAAAAAAACCATGGATTTGTTGTTGTTGTTTAACAAACAAAAATAAAAAACCAAAATAATTTGTAGATTACAACTTTTTTGTAATCATTTACAATATGCCAACAATGGTAACAAGAGATATGAAAATGAAAATGGAACTAGGTTTTGTAAAAAGGTGCCAAAATAGGGCATGCAAATAACCTAGGGCGATTAGAGCAGCCAAAGATGGACCTAGAGGAGGTTGAGACTTTTCATAGTGGGGAGTAGAACAAATTAGAAGACATTATCGAAAATATTGAACCAAAAATTGTACAACCTATGGAAAACCATCCACTAGAATTACAACACATCAAAACCAAACTAGAAACTTCACGGGAATTGATTTGGGACCCTACCAAAAATAAAACTTTTTAGTACCATGACATTGTGGTGACAACTCCACATGCCAAAGAGAGTGAAATTGATTGACTCCAAAGGCAAATTGATGAATTGTGTCGGTTTCAAGGGAAGGAACCTTCTAATGAAGTATGAAACGCATAGTCCTTGAGGATGAGTATTTTAAATGAGGAGGCATTCCATCAAGAAATTACGGCATAACCTTTCGTTTTAACATTCGTGTTTCTCCTCGTGCATTTCTAGCTTGTATTTTTTGTCATAGTTTGGGTCACCACATAAATAATTATCTTTATTAATCTAGTCAAATTTTGCTTAAACAAACAGTACTTGTTGATTATAGACCTTATTCAATGTCCAAAATGTTCAAAATTCGATTTCTCTTTTAGCACTACCATATGTATATCGTAAAGAGACCAAAGTGCCATGTTGGACCCAGTTTTTCAACTAATGTCTTTTTGACCAATAGCTTTTTGGCCAATTTGACTATTAATTTTGACTAGTTGTTAATTTAACCACTGGTCAAAATGGCCATCCTTACAAATGGCTAGATATAGACCACTTATCATCCTAGCATTTCATCTTTGATTGCGACATGGCATTTATATGGTGCCATTTCTTGTCAACATTTTCATCCATTATTAATTCATCCATCAACACTTTCATCCACATGTCATCAATATGTGGCCTTTCAAATTGCCATATGTCAATACTTATTGGGTGGATGCATGGTAGGGTGGACCAATTTTAGAACACAGTCCAATTTTCTACCACCTAAATGTGGTTCTATTTACTATGTTGTTTTGTACATTATGGGATTGTTAAATGGGACCCATTTTGAAATTATAAACTTCAATATTTATGTAATGAAATTGATTGGTATGCAAAATATATAAAATTATAGGAGTTGTGGACTTTTCAAATTGAAAATCAAGGTATGTAATGCTAGCACCAATTAAGTGAATGGACTTTGGTTTGGTTTTATGATGGACCTCAAAAACATTTAAGGAATTGGTTTTTATTTTTAAATGTAATAATGAAATCAAGCTTGAAATGGTTTGACTCATATCTAATGAATTTTATTATCTATGGACTTTTATTTGGTGAAAAATAAGCACATTTTCTCAAAAGTCCATTTCGTCTTGAAAAAAAATGATTTATTTTGAAATTTCACAAGTATTTTTTAATTAATGAGCTCTACAAGAATAAAAATTTTAATGGAAAAAAGTCGCTTGGAATCAATGTGTTATTGCTACCTAACTACAAAAACATTTCGAGGCTCAAAAAAATACAAAGGAAATGGACTTTCAAATTCATAAATTCTTGTTGTTTTTGGTCCACCCTACCATCACTTACCCTATTCACATCCCAAATTGCCACGTGTCATGCATAATATATGACACATGTCTTCTTATTAATGCATCTAATTGTACCACATATCATCATCTTCATTGTCCAGTTGGGTCAATGGCCTTCTACATCATTATAAAATAATGGCCGATTTGACCAATTTTGGTCTAATAGACCAATGACCTATTTGACTACTTTTGGTTGTTTTTTTGGAGGCTTAAGTTTTTTGGATGACTTTTGGTCTAAATGTTTTTGTTGAGTTTCAAACCAATTCTAAAGCCAAATTAAGTTGTGTTGTTAATCATGTCAACCATTTTTGCTTTATAAAGACTATGCATTAGATTGGTTTCCTTGACCAACAATGGCACATATGATAATGTTACAACTTTTATAAAATTGACTATGTTTGCTCTTCAACCACATACATGATATATGCATAAATTCATGTGTCTAAAATTTTGAAACATGAAATTACTTGCAAATTTACTATCCAGTTCAACAATAGAGTTCTAACTCATAGTTGTAAAAGGTCTAAAAGGTGCATTTTTTTTAAGGTGTACCAAAATCTTATCATAGCATCACCATTTTTTATCTGTTTTAGCTAGTCTTTTTTTACCATGTAAACACACATTTATGGATGATTATGATGGAATCTAGAATTGTAATAGTATAAAATATAGTCCTTTTGAAAATTTTGACAACTTTTGATTCATTATTTTTTATGGGGATCAAAATATAGGGTAAAAAGGGACTACAATAAGGACTAGGCCCTTTTTGTCATGTGTGGTACACCTTAAAGGATTTTCACCCTAAACCATGTTAGAATACAAAATACAAGCTTGAAGTAGTATTTACAAAAGCTTTCAAACATTGTAATCATGAACTACTTGCATACTAGATTACAAAATGTTTAAACAATGTTAGGATACAAGCCTCAAGTAATGCTTATAAAAGCCATCCAAATTCCATGTGATCATGAACTACTTGCATATATACTAAATCACAAAATTGCAACTAAGTATTTCTCACACCATAAGACAATGCCATTCCCCATGTCATCCACCTTTGTAGCATCTAGGTTTGCAAATGGTAATCTTGTTGACCCGCTTTTAATCATTGTCACAACCATAGTATAATGCCATGTGCAATAATGTTCCCATGGAATGTCATCCTTGGCATGCCACATATTTCACTAGCTGCACATGGCAATCCACTAAAAGGGTCAATCATGTCAACCTTCGTCCATGGTTTGAAAGGTTATAAGAAAGCCACATTCATGACATAATTATGAATTAAGGAAATTTGTAACCAATTGGTAATGCAAAAAAATCTTGGAACAATTATCTGACCTAGAATATGAAAGCATGGAACAAAAATTACCTAAGCTTCTGAATTAGATTGTAATTTATGGGTGGGTGATACACAAGAAAACTTTTCAAAACTTTTGTTACCATGTATCAAATCCAAACATAAATAATGTAACTATTAAAGAACATGGTAAATGGGGGGAAAAAAAGTTATAAACTAAAATGGAAACAACTAGTTTATGGTAATGGATACAACCCAAGCATTTTTTAAAATAAAAATTAGCCCTATTGGATTTAACGTGGATTGGTCAATAATCGCATGTGTCTTAAAGGATTTCAATTTGCGACTAGGTGATACATGCAAGGCATCCTCGTAACTTAAGCCACCCTACAATAGCCATAATCAATTCTTAATAATTAGCAAAGGACCATGAAATCAACATTATGGAAGAAGACACTAACAACTCAAGGGCACACTTGACTTGTCTTGCCATGTTCCAATTCGACCATGCAAATTATATAACCACAAACAAACAAGTCACCACAACCCCTAATGTGGTTTTCTTGGAGGGAGTTGTTATCAATTTGCGCTTTCTTTGTGGCTTGATGGAGTGGTTGTCAATTTGCGCTTTCATGGTCTTCTCAACCTCTTGAACATTCAATTTTGAATCATCCAACCCATTGAATGCTTGCTTACTTGTCTTGAGTGTGTCAACTATAATTAGGTCAATAGCGACACAACAATCATTCCCATTTGAAGATCCACTACATCCACTACATCTTTATAGATTAAGGCATATTAGTGTTGGAACATATATCCACTTTTGCAATTACACAAGTTACATTTGATCAAGTAATGAATTTGTTTCATTTTTTGTTCAAATGTGTAAAGATTGTGATGGCTAAAGAACTACATAAATATATAAGATTAACTACTTGCTAAAGTCATTACTAGAAATCTTGTAATTTGCAACCAGTCATTATGCAACTGGCATGCAACTATGTTGTTTGTAATTATCTTGGTCATGTTTACAACTACAAATTTGGTATTGTATAGTTTTTGGGCCATACGATTGTGTGTGCAACTAACATGCAACTAAATGTGTACAACATGGACACGTGTCATAAAAATAATAGCCTAAACTTATACATACTTAAATACTATACTTAATATATCTATATAGGCTATATATAATAGTATTATGTACTTCTAGTACTAAGGTTAACCCCATGTTAACTTAGGCTAACCTAAACTAACCTAAACTAACCTAGGTTAAATAAACAAAAAAGTTAAACTAACCATGGCTAAATTTATTAGATTAAACCGATTATGGCTAAATTAAATTAATTTAAATTAACTATGGCTTTATTAAGTTAGGCCAAACTAATTATGGCTAAATCAAGTTAGGCTAAATTAAATTAAACTATATTAATTATGGCTAAACTAAATTATGCTAAATTAAACTAGGCTAAAATAAATATGGCTAAATAAAGTGAGGCCAAAATAATTATGGCTAAATTAAATTAGGTAATAATAGTTATGGCTAAACTAAATTAGACTATATTTATTGTGGCTAAACTAAATTAAGCTAAATTAAATTAGGATAAAATAAATATGGTTAAATTAAA
>Ga0116231_10006379_pt1 | contig 22548 bp, 20 predicted proteins | sample S1TSphgellanicum_2_FD_89695 | JGI IMG/M metagenome (GOLD analysis project Ga0116231, IMG submission 89695) | Host-associated microbial communities from peat moss isolated from Minnesota, USA - S1T2_Fd - Sphagnum magellanicum MG | ecosystem: Host-associated > Plants > Peat moss > Unclassified...
CAATGCGAGGTGTTTTGGGCCTTGCTGTCGAGCTCTAAACATTCGGGAGTCCCGGAGGACTCCAAACCTCCAACTTTTCCAAGTGTTGGGCTTCACCCCCACACTTGGCCAAAGTGGGGTTGCAACACTCTCCCCCACTAAGATATATGATCAATTTGCCAAGGCTTTTATCCTAGTGGTTACAAATGGGTTGGGTAGTAATGATGCATAGGCATTGTCATTTTATCCTAAGTTATATGCACAATACATGTAGTTGGTTAAATTGTACATTATTAACAGCCTTGCAACAATGTTGGTCAAAAATATTGGAGGCTCTTGGTTTGGCGAACAACAGTCGGTAATTAACTATGCTACCATCTTTGTGATTCATGTTCTTGATGTTATAGTTCTTAAAAGGTTGATAAGTTCACAACAAGAGGACAAAGGGTTAAGATTTCACAACCAATTTTAAAGTATGTTGAAATTCGAATTACTTGTGTGTTGATTTTTTATTTATTAGGAAATAGAAATAATGAAATGAGTTACGAATGTTGATTCCATGGATTCTAATGTTGTGATTCTAGGATGTGGGGACATTGATAATTCCAATTTGTATAACTTGCTTTGAGAACATTTGTGAAAAATGCCATCTCCCATTTCTCACAAATAGAAATGGTAGTTATTATTGCTAAGTTTGTAAGTGTGGTTTTTACTCAATTTCAGCTTCACATTGCTTGCAAAATCAAACAAGTTAGCGGTGAAGAATTTGATTGCACATTGTGTGACCCATGGATTGAGCCATTGCTTAGACACAAGCTCATTAGTCTTGAAGATTTCAGATCAAAACATGGTTTTTTCCTTCGCCTATTTAGAAAAAAAAAAAACCTTAAGGCAAGTTTGTCCTAAGTAGCAAAGATGGTGGGTTATTCTAGCTTGAAAAAATATATAGTAAGGAAAAGTGTAGGAACAATAGAAGAGCAAGAAAAAATACCAATTTGGCAAAAGTGCAAAGGTAGAAGAAAAAATCTGTAGTTCAAATTAGTATGTATAAATGATAGTTTAGTCAGAAGATAACATTTTGAAACATCATTTGTATAGTTTGACATATTGTTCTTTTTGTGGACAAAAACTTATTGTACATATTTTGTATGTACATAGTATACTGATTTTGGAAAATTTATAACTTGAACTTGCAACTTAAACTTTAGTATATACTTATTATAACTTATTTTGAAGTTGAAACTTTGTCTAAATCTATAATTTTTTGTTAAATAAATCAAATCTTAGATTCAAGAACTTGGTTTGAAAAACTTGCAACTTGATTTAAATTTGATTTGAACTTTCTATTGCACTTGCATAATGGGCATGTTTTTTGGCCAGATTGATTAGGGCTTTATCGAGATTTGTTTATGTGGCTTAATCAAATAGAAGTCAAACCTTTTCATTGGTAGTGAAAATTCAAAGTATTAATATTTTAAAATATCAAAACATCATAAAATTTGGAAAATTTGAAAAGCAAATAATCTATATAATTAAAATTCTAAAGATAATATTTGAAGTGTTTAGGTAACATTAAAAAAGAAGAATTGAACTAAAATTGGAAAAATATTTTCCATATAAAGTAAATAAATAAATCACAAGAACCAAAAATAAAATAAAATATCATAAAATAATTTATAAAATATATTATAAAATAAAAATTTAAAATTGATTTGACAAACATAGAATAAAAATAAAAAATTCTTAAAGTTCAAGTGAAGATTTAAAAAATTGATTTCAAAACTTAATTTTAATTGAAAAAATTTGGTGGAATATAAAAAGTAAAGTGAAATTAGGTAAAATTTTAATTGATATATATATTTTGGGACAATTTACATTGATTTCAATTTTCATTTGGTTTTATATCAATTTGCAAAGATAAATATCATGTAATTGTCAAAACTCAAAGTTAAAAATAATCAAATAAAAATTTGAAACTAAGACATCATGAACATAGATATTGAATTAACCAAATATGGTTTGCAACAAGTTCAAAATTTTGAATATAAAGTAAGAGTTTTTATTTGATTTAATATCATATTTATTAAATTATTCAATAAGTTCAAATTAACCTGAAAAAGTTATACATGTTATTTAACAAATATAATTAATAATAAACTGAAAAAAATGACATGCATATTATCAAATATAAAAAAGATATTCAAGACATTGTTAAACATATTTGTTATTGTTGTCAAAGATTATTTTCAAAATTCCAAATTTTTTTTGTATCAAAATCATACATAAAAAAACTTCTTGATGCAACACAAGACATCAAAACAAATGATCATATTTTAATTTGTAAATCTTGTCAAAAAACGTTGATCTACAAAAACCTTTAGATCTAACATTATGAAATCATATTATGAATATTAAACCAAACATGAAATATGTTTTAACACTTAATAAAATAGAATAATGTTTAATTGCACCCACCTTGCATTTGCACAAATATTTTATCTACAAGGTTATGGACAATATAGATGCAAGGAAGCATTGTGAATGTTCCAACAAATTTAAATTTAGTGCAAAACATATTACCAAGAATATTATATGACGTTTATTCAATTGGTGTATTTTTTAATAAAAAAATAGAATACGAGTCGATATATGTGTCAGGTTACATTTGTCCTAACATAATAATAAAAAAATTACAAGAACTTTGTGAAACTCCATTATACATAGATGCAAATGTTTCAATAAAACCAAATTGGCAAGGGTTGGTTGAACTTGCAAATGTAAGTGAAAAATACAAAATAAAAAAAACTTTTAAAACTTTTGATTTCAATAATTTTGAGACATTTGAAAAAATTATGGAAGAAGATAATATTGATATGTTAGTGGAAAACATTTAAAACCTTAAACAAATAATTGATGACAATCAAGATTCAATAAACATTGCTCCAAGAGAAGGATTTCAACCTCTTGGGCTATTTCATGATATTCATTCAAAATAATATAATTTTTGAACATTATTTTCTGGTCATCCAAGACCTTCTTTTCAATGTTCATATCAAAAAATTGCATTTAAGAATGAGGACGTATATGAACATCTCCAAATCATTTAAATTGTTTTTGTAAAGATGCTTTTGTAATGATTAGACAACTAGGCCCTCCAACTTTTTTTATAACATTCACCATGGGTGTTAACAATTGGCTCACATTAATAGAAACATTAAAAGAATGGCATGACCAACAATATGTTACTAAAAAAAAAATCTTAAAAAATGATATTTTATTAAATGTTAGAGAACTTGTTAGAAATGATCTTGTGACACGTGTACATTATTATCAACATAGGATGAATAGTTTTTGAAAAATCCAATATATTGTTTGGTGAAATGCAAGATTATTTTTTTGTCTTTGAATTTCAAACTGGAGGATTATCCCATGATCATGGATTATAGTGGGTTCAAAATGGTCCTCAATTTGGCATTTCATCAATTGAAATGATTGAAAATTTTGTTGATAAATATTTAACAACTAATCAAACACTTCTTTCAGTTGAAATACATAGTGCACAAATACATCAAAACAAATGATCTTGTCAAGAAAAGAATCAACCAATTTGTCGATTTCAATATTTTAAACCTCCAATGAAATCCACTACAATACTATTGCCATTAGATGAACATGATTGTGTTCCAAAATTTCATGAAATTGCAAATAATATTTAAAAAAAACTTATTGATATGGGATTAGGTGTAGATATTTCTTTTGAAAAATTTCTTATAGATTTAAATGTAAATGAAGAAAATTACTTTTTTGCAAATTTACGATCCATTGTTCAAAAATCGACATTATTTTTGAAACGTAAAGTAAATGATATGTGAACAAATGTTTTCAATATACATGTAAGACCTATATGGGGAGCAAATAGAGATGTGCTATACTATCCATATTTTTGTTGCAACTTATTGCACTTCTTATTTAACAAAAGTAAACAAATTTGTTACACAAGAAATGTAATCCATGTTCAAAAAAATGTAAACATGAAGAATATGAAAGAACCAAACAAATAAAAAAATTAAGAAATACATTTTTAAATGCACAACAAAAGTCTATTCAACAAGTAGTGCACATATCATTATCAATTCCATTTTATCACTCAACAAGATCATTACAATTCATAAATACATGTAATGAACATGAAAGAATTTTTGTGTTATTGCCACAAGAAAATTATACAATCTACCCCCTATGTTAACAAGCATACATTGCAAATCATTAGTTGATAAAATATAAAGAATGACATCATAGTTTGGAAAAAAATAATAGTAAAATTTATTGCTAGTTATGACACTAAAACATGTAAAAAACGTGGACATGATAAAATTATTTCTTGGGTTTCATTCAATCTTCATAAGGACCCAGAAAATCATTATAGAGAACTATTACTTTGTTCCATCATTTTCGCAAATCAGAAATTGATTTGAAAAAAAATTATACTTCATGGAAAGATGTTTACATGGGAAAAAAATGAAATGGAAAAAATAAGAAACAAATTTGTATAAAAATTTAATAAATAAGAAATATGGTGACGAATGGGATCATCTACAAGAACAAGTAAAAGAATATATACAAAAATAAATGAAATAAAGGGTGGGACTTTTTTTTTTCAAACAAAACTAATATCAAAACAAGTGATTTGCGCAAAAATATTTTATCTACAAACATGAAAGAAGTTGAACCATATGACTTAATGTTTGAAACCATATGCAACCAAAGAAAAAATGTTCCAAAAATAATTTGATAATACATGTTTAACAAGTTGATGAATGTGTTTCATATGAAAAATGAAAGAACTTAATGATGAACAAAAAAATATTGTGGATGATATTTTATACAAGAAAAAAAAAAGTCCAACAAGATCATTACACATTTTTTTAATAGGGGGTGCAAGAATAGGAAAAAATGTATATATTATTAATGTGCATCATACAAAACATGTTACAATATTATATTAAAAAAATTACAAATGTTTAAACCAAAAATGATGAAATTAACATACACATGAAAAACATCATTTAATATTATTGGTACCACAATACATTCTGCACTTGCAATACCATTAAATAAATTTTATAATGAATTCAAAACGTTAAATGATGAAAAATGTGACACATTAATAAATACATATGATCAACTTCAATTAGTAGTGATAGATGGAATTTATTTAGTAGGTAATAAAATGGTAACATTTATTGATCATACATTACATGTAATTAAATAAATTCATAATCAATTCATGGGTGGTCTTGATGTCATAATGATAGGAGACCTTTATCAAGCTCCACAAATTTGAGATTCATGGATTTAAAAATTTTAAACCAACAATCTAAACATCCTTGGAATAAACCTTTAGCATGGAAATATAGAATGTTATGAATTAAAACAAGTAATGAGACAAAATGATGTAAATTTCATTAACATTTTGAATAGGTTTTGAATAACATCACAAACATTTGAAGACATTGATTTTATAAATAAAATTTGTTTTAAAGCACCACCTTTGGACAACACTTTACCATATTTGTTTTACACAAATGCTAAAACAACAACACATAACAATAATGTATTTCACACAACACTCGGTCAAAAATTTCAATTTTTAACTCGAGAAATCCATTCTGACACATGTCCTTCTCATTTCAAATTATCAACTATTCCAAGTCAAAAAAATGGTCTTCATCATGAACTGTTATTTAAGAAAATATGTTAGTAAAATTGTGTGTAAGAAACTATGACACATTAGATGGTCTTGTAAATGGTGTAGATGAAGCATTCAAAGATTTTACACAAACTTCTTGAAAATCATTTATATGGATACAATTTTATAATTCCAAAATTGAAAATAAAACAAGAACAAAAAATTTGCACATTTATGAACAATTCCTTATAATCAATAAAGAATGGACACCTATTGATGAAAAAATTAGAGAAATACAAATAGGTAGTAACCCTTCTCACATATCACAAGAATTCAATACCCTATACAACTGGCAACAACTCATACCATACATCGTGCACAAGGTTTAACACTTGATTGTTTAACATTTGATCAAACATGTGTAAGAAAACATAGTTTAACATATACAATATTATCTTGTATTCATTCTAAAAAGCATTTATATTTGCTTTCCTCATTAACTAACAAATTTCCAAGTAGATACACTTGTTCAACAAGAAATGCATCGATTTATAACAACTGCACGATATGAAGTAACAATCATTTTTCTCAAATCTTACCACATAGAATTTGTAATCATAGAATCCTTCGACACTCCTTTAACATTACATTTCCAAAACATTTTTATAGATCAAAATTTATCAGCATCTCACATACCTTGTTTAAACAAAAATACAAAATATCCACACAAACCAAGAAACATACAATACTATGTCACAAAAATTTAACATTTTGTCATGTTATCACCAACATGGAAGAACGATGTTTTATGATAATATAATGTTTTTATCACAAACAACTTCAACAACAATATTAGGTGTTGAATTCATCAATGCATCATTTAACAAAAATACACGAAAAGCTTTATATATATAATCATAAATTTATAAACCCCCAAAAATGAAAAAATATATTTAAATTCAAATTTAAAAACCATATTAAAAAAACATGCCTCAAGATTATCCAACTATTTAAATTGGAGATTTCAATATAGACATGCTAAAAGAACACTTCAATCAAGAACATTTCAAAACCTTATGTACAAATACAAATTGAAACTCACTTTTTTCGAAAGCACAACTATTAATAATACATAAATAGATCATATGTGGACTAATGCCCAAACACAACAATGTCATTTGGGAGTAACACAAGCATATTGGACAAACCATAAACTTGTATATTTCACATTTAAATTATTGTATTATGTTTCCTAATTTATTTTACCATATATATATATATATATAATTTATGTTTGTCAAACAAAACCCATTAATTTCCATTTAAATTGAAATTAAATTATAAATAAATTTATAGCCTCAAAATAATAACTAAATATTAAAATTATGAACCAAAAAAATAATTAGAATATAATATAATACAACAATTCAAATAAACAAACACAAATAACAACAACAAACTCATCTTTAAGTTACATATCTAGTTAGTTACTCACATACTTATTTTTTTAAAAAATCAATGAAATAAACAAACAACACAAATATACATACGTTCATATTTACCTATCTACATATAAATCTATTTATTTAAATATACTATTAAATAGGCAGGGCCTGCGTGTCATGACGCCTTGTTTTGCGGAGACTTTTCTTTTGTCGTTGTTTCTTGTATGTGTTGTGTTGCTCTTGATGTGGCTGCGCTTCTTGTTGCTTCCTCCTCTTCCGCCTCACTCGCTGTAGCCACAATTCTCTATGCTTTTCGTCTCCTTCTTCTTCGTCTCCTTCTTCTTCTTCTGCTGCCCCTTCCTCTTTCCCCTAGCTCAGCTTCTCTGTTTTTTTTTTTTTGGACTGGTCAGTGTACCTTCGTCACAACGATTAGGTTTTCTTCCAAGATTCTGCAGATTCGACAGCAGCATTAGGAGTTTTGCATCAATGCAGGCAGCTAGCTCATGGGTGAAAATACACCAGAGAGTACTTACAGGAAATGCCTAGCAACTCGCTCGCAAAGTGGCTCTTTCTCATACCCTCAGGGAGGCATATTACAAGTCGTGAAATATCAGGGTTTAGCCCCGACCTGGAAGCAAAACTGAAGCAAGACTTTCTCAAGAAGATGCAATCGTCAATTGAGGATCAAATTCCGTTTTCTTCTCAAGAAATGTCGCACCAAAACAAGTGTAGTAGTGTAACGAGGTGGTTCTATAGGAGGTTGTTGTTGCTGTGGGCACTGGCATTGGTCCAAGGGGACAGACTCAAGTATCATCACTGGAGTTTAGGGGTTTTAGGGTTTAGGGTTTGGGGCTCAGTCTCATCATTAGCAGGGGAGAAGAAAAACGCAAAAACTCTGCAGGAAGGAATGGTTTTGATTTGCACAGACAGTCATGGACCTCAATTTCTCCATGGCTTGGTGCAAGAGAGTGCTGCCCTGTGCTCATGAAGTTTACTTGAAGGGACTTCCACCTTGTTGTCCTACTTCAACTCATGAAACTCATCTTGAGAGAGGGCATTGTATGCATTTTGGAGAATGGCGAGGAGGACCTGCAGTTCTCCTTGTTTGCTGAGAAGATGCAAGCAGATTGTGAAGCTGTATGGCATGCAGGTTGGCAGCTTTGCAATGTAGAAAGCTTGACAGGCAAACCCTGTTGTATGTACCGGGTACAAGAAGTTGTTAACTTCGGTGGTGGCCCAGAGTTTGGTCTCATTTCTGTTCTCCACTGCAGGTTATAGGCACATCTCCAAACTACATTTGAACAAGTGCCTGGTTGCGTTTCTTCATACATGTGCTTGTGGGTGGTGGAGGAGGCTTTTGAAATATCCCTTTGACTATGAGAATGCAAGTGTTAGCTTCTTCCAATTCCCCAACTGCAAGGGTTTATTGTCATTGCTAGCAATGCCATCTTGCAATGGTGAGGACTCTCTTGGGGGATCTGCATGGAGCCTCATTCATCTTGGAAATGCAGAGTACTCTCAGCCCTTAGTTGGCTTGACACAGAGTGGGTTCTTTACCAAATGGAGTTTTCTGTCACCATGTAATTTTGTGGTGGTATACCTCAAAGAATCCACACCAGATTTTTTGCATATAAAGGAGGATGCAAAGCCTGGGATCAAGGTTGCAGCAACAGAGACAGAGGCGCTTGCAAGTAAGCCAAAGCTTTTGCTACCAAGACCACCAATGGGAGCACTGGAGTCAAAGCAGAAGGACATTCACAGCAGAGTCTATATAGCAAAGTTGGAGAGAAGGAAGCAATCACAGAGATGAGAGTGTGTCAAAAGCCCCTTCCATAGTGTCTTATATGGAGGCGATGACCAACTACATTTTCCAAGGCTAGCTATTATGGAGACGCTGCCTTTCCTCCTCTTCCTGGAAGAATGAAATGTTGTTGGGAGTGACTTCAAGAAAAGCTGCAAAAGCAGATGAGTGGGAAGGAGAGGAAAACCTTACAATCTTCCCAGCCAAGACAGGTGGAACATTGTCTGTTAATTCAGTTGGAGGCATCAGTTCCTCAAGAGTTTTGTGCCCATGTGGGCTTTGAACATTGAATGCCCTCATGGCCACTGGTTTCTCCTCTCTGTTGGTCACCTCCAAAGTCTAGGTGCATCCTGCACTCAACTACCTTCGAATGTCCTGCATTCTAAGAGAGAAAATCCTGGTGTGTTGTTAAAGCAGAATTGACAAGACCACAGGATTGGTCCATTTAAAGAAAACTACATTGACCAGAGTTGAAAGCATTCCTGCTAGTTGCTATGCGGGAAACTTTGGACTCATGTGGGCAGGTTGAACAAATGGCTGAGGAGAGTATCAAGCTCTCTGAAGGCTCTGGCAATGGGCATACTTTTGCTGGGAATCTCCCCATCTATATGAACTGTCCTTATGGCCATGATTCAGACAGCAAACAGGCTGGGGTCATTTTTTCAGGTTCTGTGTCCCAGCTTCAGCCGATCTTCTTGGTATGTACCCACTGATTTTGGCATGTGTGTGCAGAGGTACATATCTATTAGATCAGCAAAACTAATTCACCATGTTCTTGTTCAGGAGAGATCACCCTTTCCATTGGTTCTTGCCTCTCGTGCTGTGGTGGAATTTGAGGTTTGCCTAGCTTTCCTGCTGCAGCACCATCTCTGCATCACTCACCTACTTTATGATTTAAATGCATGCTTCATTGATTCCTAGATACAAAGTCCTTGGGGTTCATTTTCTTGAAAAGTTCTGTTATTTGGATGAAGTTCATATGCCAAGGGCATCAAAACTGGTAAAGGCTGGTGTGGACCTCCACAGCTGGTCAAAAGTTGTTACGACTTACTACTGCAGGACAAGGACCAAGATATGTCTGCAAGGACTTAAGATCTGCACTAGGTAAGCTGTCTACGGTCAACATGAGAAGATTGAGATATTGATGATGTGTTTCAGTCCTTGTTAGATTTTGAAGAGCAAGGTGGATTGTTACCTGATTCCCAAAAGCTTTATCTACAGCAGTCGAAGCAACCTTCGGGCATGGCATCAGTCTGTGCTTACGTTTTGATAGTGGGTTTTCATATGCAGTGGATGTTGTTAATATGTGGTTGTTCAAGCATTTTCTTAGGATTATGAACTCTGAAGTTGCTTTCTCATCTGTTATTACTCCAGGACATTCTATTACCGTAAATTTCTTTCCTTTTCAAGGGTATCCACTGTTCTGAAATAAGGAGTTAGTTAGCCTCCACTCTTTTGCTTCTTTGAAGGTCAGAGTGAGACTGGTTGTTCCTAAACATACCCATGAGTTTGGTTGTATTTACCACACACATTAGTTGGGCTGCAATTGATATGAACTTCTCAAAATTTTATAACAACCAAGCATCAAAGCAAGGGAAGAGTAGGAAAGGCAAATGAAAGGACAAAGGTCTTAGCTACTGGTAATTCAGGACCTTATCATGTAAATTCCAAATTCAGATGTGAAACAATGGGGGCTTACTGGCAAACCCTTTAAACTTTTCAAGAAGTTTGCAAAAAATAATACTTGGAGAACATAATAAACTAGTAAATGTTCCATGAAGATCCCAAATTTTGAGACAATTGATACAGTAACACCAAGTGCATGTTACTCATAATGTAGTGACCAAATCAAAGCTACTTCATTTCATACTCTCTCTTGCGTCCATTGTGAAACAACCTACAAACTTATGCGCAACGCCGGTCAGAGCGAATCAGCACCCACCCAGCACGCCATGCAAAATACCATGCAAGATGAATGGTATGTGGACAGGAAATGCTTTCGTTGGATTATTGTTCCATAGCTAACCATGGTGGATGTTTAGCTATGGTACTAGCAACATTCACATGATATGTATGTGCATACCTAATAGGCTAGTAGTCACCAAGTGTCTACCTACCTACATATTGAACCAATGACTCATGTTTGACACTAATTAATTCCTAATTGAGCCACTAGAAAGATAATTTAATTAATTAATTAATTAAAAAAGATAAAAATAACTAAGAGCAGTTTGTTGAAATTCTAAAAAATCAAACACAGTTCAAAACACAAGAGAGCTTTGAAATGTATTAATGGAGTTAGCATACTTAAGGACTATCTATCTAGTAGAAGCAGTTGTTTTTGGAATGGAATCCCAGAAAAAGAAGACCTAGGCACCTCACCTAGGCAAAGCATATTTGTGTGGGTGGAGAGTTTGGATACCTTATTTTCAGAATCTCAAATTTGGGCACCTTATCTACAGGATTGGTGGAGTATCCATGCATAGCCTATTATTGGCTACTAGTTAGTGTTGTAACAGGTGACCTGGAAGAGTTTAGGGTCAACTTTGTCCTCTTGAGGTTGCCTGAGCCAGCAACCTATCCTCTATTGGGGCAGCTAACTATAGGTTAGGTCCTACTTATGTGTTCATAATTCTTTAAAAAAAAACAAGGAAGAAAAAGGCTGGTTTTTGAGGGCAAGGTGGGGGGTAGGGTTTTTAGGGTTGAAAGCCCCTTAAAAAATAGGCACTTTGATTTTTATGTCTATCTATTTTACTTGCTCATCATTGATGAAAACTCTTCCAAAAGAGGTCCTTGTGGATAAACCCAGCTGCACTTAGACACTTGCTCTGGACAAAATTTTGCAGGTGTTCTGTGACAAAAGAGTATCAGATTACTTTGTATTCACTTTTTCTTAGCATGTTTATTAATGTTTTGGACCACTAAAGATGGTTGAACTCAAATGCACAAAGACCCTCCCCTTTAACCTAAAAGGAGTACTGGATGGAAAGTGCCCTAATTGTCAATGGGTCACTTTGGGTTCAGTATGGTGTGGTTCAGGTTGGTGTGAACATGATTGATGGAGGTGTCAAGAAGGAAAGTGTTTCTTTCTTTAGAATAATTAGGTTTGTTTTTGGTTGTGTTTTATATGTTTTTGATGCTTGTTGGAAATGGTGGAAAATGCATTGAAAAATTGGAGGCTTTTGATGTGCTATTAGTTCTTAATGTGCGGTGTGCAAATTGGTTTTTATCCGTTGTTGACTTTTTCATTTGGTGGTAAGATGGTGGCTAGGGACTATTGTTTGGTGCTTGTTGGCAATGGTGAGAATGGTGTTCTAGGTGACTGAAATTTAAGGAGGTTGTGAAGGGAAGAGGATCATTTTGCATTGGAGAAGAACTAAGTGACTTGTTGAATTTCTTGAATTTTGTGGGGGTGTGTTATTGTTGCAAACAAGTTATTTATTCAACAAGTTTGGAATCCACTAGTGGTTTTTCAAGGCTCTATCACTAGGTAGTAAGGGGTTGTCTTTTGTTTATCTGTGTGATTGTTGGTGAGGAGTTTTTCAAGGATTAAAGTGAGAAGAGAGTGGTTTATTCAATTGCACTTTAAAGAGACATTATATATGACAAATGAAGAATGAAATATCCAAAAATGTTACGCCTTTGGGATTCATGAGCTTTGGGTTTTGTGTAAAGGTGTAGGGAGAACTAGATGTTTGAAAGTTTGAACCTTTTTATTTGGATTTAGAGGGATCCTTTGAGCAAAATTTTGAGGGTGAGTGTCAATGTCATTTGTCAAGCTTGGTGATCTACGATGTCATAAGAGAGAATTCCATGAAGTATCTAATCCCCAACACCATTTTATCATTGACTCATTATGGACAGCATGTTGGATTAATGGCAAAAGCTATAATGTTGTATATGTAGTGTTGATCATCATGAACATGATTTTTACATGTGGAATCTATATGTGTAATTGTTTTGTTTTCATCTAACTTTGTGGAACAAGATTTTTTGTTGTTTCCTGTTTTCTCCCTACACCCCTCCACTCACCCATACACTAGTACGAGACATAAAACCATACCCAATACAAAGTTGAAACTTGAAGAGAGTTACATGTCATTTCAGAGGCATAAGAATTAGGACCAAGGTCCCATTATCTTTATGTACTTGAGGAAGTCACTCTTTGTATATTTTCTAAAAAAATTGGAGATAAAAAAATGTTCTGGTATGCTATGAACATTGAACTTCAAAAAATTCTAGATATATTACAAGTATATTTTCATAATGAATTCTAAACAGCCTACTTATATTTAAATAAATTATAAATTGTATTTCCCAATGAAATAGTTGCACTTAATATGTTTTTGCACATAATGTGGAAAACAATGAAAGTGACTTCTCTTGGTCTATGTGTGAACTCTCTCTCAAAGCTATTGATTTCTACACAACCCATCAACATACATAGATGATACAACCATGCAAGCCCAAAGATATGTATCAAAATCTGATGCAACCACATGAGCATATCCATAATTATCAAAATATTGACACAAAGTTCTTGTGGGCTTTACTTTTTGCATGATGAACATGAAATACGTCCAAGACTAAGGAGTGCGAATGAGGATTGATTGCTTTTCTTTCGAAAGAAAAGACTTGTGATTAAGAGACTTCATATCACATGTGTATTTGTTTATTCTAGAGAGTCAAATTTCATGCTCACAATAATTTCATGGGAAGATATATGTCAAGATGAAACACACACTATAGGTTTTTTTGGGGGTGAAATGTTGCCAATTTCTCCTATAAATAAATTTGTTTAATTGTTTAGAATTATCTATAAAGTACCCCAAATTGGGGCTATTAGTGTTCATTTTGCCAAAACTAGGGGCAAAATGAGAACTTTGGATGAAAATAATACATTAAAAAAGGAAAAAAAAACATCAAGATTTTTTTTTTCCTCATCGAAATTAGTCCTCACAACAATTTTACCCCTAGTTTTAGATTACGCTTACCTAGACCTTCATTGTTGTTCATATCTTTCATTGAATCAACTTGTGTCATAATAAGGTCTTGCAAATCTTTTGAATTGATACCTAGTTTCATTCTCAACTACACTCACTTCATGACTACATTCAAATTGGGGATGAAATAGGGATTAGAGGTTTCAACTAGGTTTCAAAGAGAGGGTGACTTTACATATAATTATATTTTGTAGAAAAAAAGTTGGGAGGGTTTTTGAAACAAAATCACTCAATTGGTAAAGATTGGGCATCATCCTCCCTCCTTAGTCAAATTCACCATATATTAGAATTATTGCAAAGTCATCCTATGTTTGGGCCCTAGTTTGACTCTTTACACCCTTTTTCATCCCCAAATTGAAAGTTGTTGTAGAATGAGCGAAAATGGCAACCTTTTTATGAAATTGTTTATTAATTGAGAAGATTTGTAAAATCTTATTTTGATAGCCTAATTTAATGAATAATATGAGCACCAGTCATAGGGTAGGCAAGGCAAATCCAATTCTAGGGAAGAAACTCCCTTCAGGATCAATTGAAAAATCAAATAGTGAGAAATTTACTTTGGTTCCCATTTTTTCCCTTAATTATTTAGATTTTGTGCCTAAGTTGTATTGGTTTCATTATAACTTCTTAGTTCATCCCCAATTTTATCCCCCTAGTTTGGAGTATTTTATTGATATCCTATGAAATATTTTTTGTCTATTTCATGGTGTCAAATTTACTAATGTAAATTTTTAGAATTTCATGGTAACACTTTTTTGTGGTTATAGTTTTAATGTATTTTTTTTCAAAGCCATATGTGTAAATTTTCAATTTTGAATGATTAGTACTTTTATTGGTTATAAGTGCCATTTTGCATGGTGACATGTTGACACAAAATTTGAAATGAGTATAGGTCAAAGAAGGGAATAATTCCATTTGCACAAACATAATCTCATGGTTATTCAATCCATGGTGTCAAATTTGTTGATGCAAGTTTTCATAATTTCATGGTATGGTAACTTAAGGTTACATGTGTAAGTTTCCAATTTTTGGTGGTAATGAGTTTTGTTTTTCATGGTAGTAGCTGAAAATTTTCAAGGTGACATGTTATCACAAAATTTGTGGCACAAAAGCCAAAGGAGGGAATAGAATTTGCACAAGCATAATCTCATGGAACGAAAAGGTTTACATTTCACAATCTTTGGATAGTTATACAAGCAATTTTGCATGACCTTGGAATTTTTTTTGGGTGTAGTCTTGTCCAGTAGATTTAGGCTACCCTGAAAAGATTTGAGCAAACTTTCAAGCAATAAAGTCTTTGTTGGAACCATAAATTTTCTACCCAAATTAGAAAAAACCCCTCATACTTTGTGGTTATTTTTGTTCTTTGGACACATGCGTGCATCAAATTGAATTCCATTTTTAAAATATATTTTTGAATTTTCTATTTTCATACTAGAAAAATTGCTGCAATACATGTAAAAAAAAATCATGTTTAAATTATCTTTCAAGGAAAAAGAGGAACAAAGAAATAAACAATTGAAAAAGAAAAAAAATGGTCTATGGTAGCATGAAATTATGAAAATTTGCTAATGCAAATTTGACACCATGAGTTGAGTAACCATGTAATTATGCTTGTGCAAATGGTACTCTACCCTCCTTTGACTTGTGGGTTGCAAAATTTGTGATAACACTTCCTTATGAGAAATAAAATTTGTAACCATGAAAAAAAAAATGTTAAAAATTAAAAACTTGCACATGTGACCTAAAAGAAACAAACAAAAAATTATAACCACATAAATTATTACCATGAAATCCTGAAAACTTACATCAACAAATTTGACACCATGAAATGACCAACCATAATATTATGCTTATTGTCACAACCTTAGTTTTGGATCCACACTTTGGGTTCGCAACCAAGGCAAATGCATGGAAAGGTGCAAGCCAAGAGGGCAATCCAAGAATCACATTCATACTTTTGGGAGTGCGAAAGAGTGTGAAAGAATGAACCCACACATTTTCAAGTGGACTCCCATTTTGGGATTTGAAATCTTTATGGAATCCCAAATTTTCAAAAAGCAATTTGAAGGGGTTAAAACTCATTGGATTGAAGACTTCTTTATACCATTGGAAAGTTCTTGGGACATAAATGTCTGAAATGGGCTTGCATGATCCATTTGAATATTTATATTCAAGTTATGGTTGAAGAAAGGTTGGGAGTTAAAGTGTCAATTTGATTTCTGACCATTAAAAATTGGGAATCGCCTCGAATTACATGCATGCAAGTGGCGTGCCACATATCTTTGGAAAGTTTTCAATAAGGGTTATAATTTTTTTTTAAACCTCACTTCAATTGGAGGTTTGCACAAAAAGTTATGGGCATGCAAAATGGCAAAAGCCCCAACTGCGAGAATTTCAGGACTCCCTACTTTAAAATCCCAATTGCGATAATTTTAGGACTTTCGACTTGGGAGTCCCAGGGAAAATGACATTTGGGTGCAACACTCGTGGCTAATCATAGAGAATATTATAAGGGTGAAGGTGATGGCTTTTCCCAAGTTCGGGCTGTGATGAAATTTTTGAATTTGTGTATGTCCATGGTTTGTCCGTGCACAAAAAATGCTTCAACTATGCACTAACCAACTTGTTGTTTGGTTTGTGCAAGTCCATATGAATAATTGACATGCTTGTCATTCATTTTAGTCTCCATTTGAAAGCTCAAGCAACCCCTCTTACCTTCGAAGTGCTGCAAATTAAAGAGCATACACCAATTCCCTCTTCTTCTGTTGTTATCATTTTTGGATTCGTATTTGTGTCTTTCAAGGAATTTGGGGGTGTGTCACTTATGCAGGCGATATTATTCTTTTCTTTGACTTGTGAATTTAAAATTTTATGATAATAGGCCACCATGATGAATGGCACTTGTAACCAATACAAGTGATAGTAATAACCATTCAAAGTTGAAAACTTGCACATATGAGTTTGAATAATCATACCATGAAAATTATAAGCACAAAAAGTGTCAACATGAAATTCTAAAAACTTTACATTAGTAAATGTGATACCATTAAAGAGAAAAATGTATTCCATAAAAATTAACTCCACTATAACATGGCTTTATGTCTATAGTGATTATAACTAATGTCCTTGCATCATTCTTTTTTTGGGGTGAAAATTTGTCAAAAGGTGAGACAATTTTTTGAAAATGAAACATTTTGTTGCAATTCCTTTTTTCTTTGGTGAAAAACATTGTTTGGATGCAATAGAAAACTAGTTTTTTGGGGAAGGTCTCACCACATTTACTTCATGACTATAATTTTAAGAGTTCCTTGAAATAATATCACCAGTTAAATCAAAATTTGTCTCTAGATGCTTGTCGCCTTAACTCCATTAAGAAATTGATAAAAAACACATTGCTTAACATGTCCCTTTTTTTTTGGCTACCAACTGAAGCATGCAATTGTTTCAACTGCCATTTGTTAGAATCCTTAAAGAAAAGACAAGATAATTATTGTTATCACATTTGGAAATTAAAACCCAATAGTACTAAGCAAGTGATTTTAAAATGAAATTATAAAACACACATCAAGCAATTGACTTATTTTGATGATGTTGATTCATTGGAGTTGGTTTAAGTAAGATAATTATAAGGTCCCATAATATTTGATCCTACCAAATTCTAATTCAAAATTTGTTTAGTCCATTTTCAAATAAAAAAACATTAAATTGTGTCTTTCCATATGTGTTTCTTAATTTTTTCTCAACACCATATTCAATATCTTTTCCACCACTCTGCATCCCATTTCTTTTCAAATGAATTTGAATTCAATTCAATTTCATTTTAATATAATTTTTGAATTGAATTTAGTTGAGTTGGAATTCAATTTCAAGTTCCAATCAATGTATCTGAATTCAATACAAGTCAATTGAATTTCAATTCACTTCAAGGTGCATACAATGTCATTCAATATTTTCATTGGAATGGAACTTAGTGGTTTTCGCAAAATCAATTCATTTTTTTTGCATCAATTAAGGGGAGTAGCACGGAGCCCAAGTAAATAGATTTATGCGTTTCTATTCCCTTGTTGCAAAGTGATTGGACTCGGAAAAGTTAAGAAGGTACACAATCAGGATTGGAAATAAAACCAAGGAAATTTTCCTACCTATCTACCTATACATGAGACCTATTTCCTACAGAATTGGTTACCGAATTGGTTACCGAGGTGAAACCAAATATAAACTCAGTTGATATTATAAGGTGTTTTTAAATTTTGCAAATTCCAGATTTTTTTTCCAAATTTATTGGTGAAAAGAATTAGGGTAATTTTGGTTTTTTGAATGTCATCTCTTTCTGGCCTCAAAGGTGTGTTGAACCACTTTCCTAGGCTTTCTAAAAATTGTAATTAGTAAATGTTATATCTACCTTATGGGATGCATGTCACCTACTCCTACTTCAGAAATTTGGAAATTGAATAATACTAATAATAATTGCAGGTAAGTCCTTTCTTTGGACAATTTTTGCAATTTTTCAACTTGAAAAATCTGATTTTGACCTATGGAAAGAATTTTAAAAAAAGAATATGGTCCAAATTCGTCAGATTTCAAAAAAAAAGAAAAAAAGAAAAGGTGCCAAGTTTTTGTACTAGGTTCTAGCAGGTGGCCAAAAATATAGATGGATGCTTAATTTTTTAAGAAAATAAAAAATCATATCTACTTTAATTGCCAAGTTTGGCTATATCTTCTTATGGATGATAGCCATTTCCACCACATCACAAATTTGGAAAAATTAAAAATTAAAAAAAAATGCTGATAAAGGTTGGCTAGTAGTATTAGCTAATAACCAACCCTAAAACTCTAAACCCTTTTGACAAAACCTTAAACCCTAAACCCTATTGAAAAACCCTTGCTTTGAGTACCCAAACATTCTTGACAGGCTTGGGCTGAATTGAGAAAAAAGAAATTATAATGATAATTTTTCAATTTTCAAAAATTCCAAAAATTCCAAAATTCTTAGCAACTTTTTTTTGAAACACTTAGAAATTTTTCTTCCAAATTTTATTTGGAACCAAAGTTTGAAGATTCACCCAAAAATCAAAATAAAAACGCTAATCACATTGTTTTGGAATAGTAAAAAGGCAATGACCACTGGCCATAAACCATGGTCTAGAATTATTCTAATAAACCCCTGTCTTTTGACCATAGTAATGGGGAATATTCCATAACCCGGGAGATAGTCTATGTTTTTGAGAATAATTCTTTATATCCACAACCCTTAGTTTTGAAAGATATTCCCAAAAGTCTGGCCTATCTTTGCCCTTCCACATGAATACTTTCATGACCAAGGTCAAGAGCGGACTACGGGATTTCTGAATATTCTTGTGGCAAGGGCAAGCTTCATAAGTTTTGAGATTTGCTAAAAATAGCCACGGATATCTCACAGTCAAGTTTGTCGTGGTCTAAAAACTAACAAAGTTGCGTGGGATCACCAGAATGATGAGCAAGAAGGCGACCCCGTTTTAGAAGGTGCACATGCTGGACTTCGCTCTCGAGATCATTTCGACAAACGCTCATGGTGACGTCATGGTCCAGTGCTTGTTCTACTTGTACTAGGACTGAGATGTGGTCGAGGTCGGCGTCACGGGGCGGAAGCGCAAACATCGCAATGACATCAAATATTTCATGAAGCTGTTCTCCCCGTTAAAATACCGTAATCACCACGAGGGGTAGCACGCAACGTTGTGGATGGAATACTAGGGGATGTTGGTTGACTAGAAGAAACAATATTTCAATGGGCGCATCAAGGTGACCAACACGCTGCATCACCATTTTGATCTGGGCAAGGACACGTACGAGTTTTTCATCTGTACCAAGATCGTCGATATCATCATTGGCGACCTCTTCTTCTGCGATGATGAGCAACTCAAGAACATTGACGTTAACGATGGCAAATAGAACTTGGTCGATGTGGTCCGCAAGAAGCTCATCTAGAAGTAAAACGAAAAAAAGAATGCGATGAAGCTATTCTGCAAGGAAAATGATGTGCCCATCTACACGGTGACCATCAAGGACATCCTGCGCTTCAACATGGCCATGGACTATGTTAGCATCGGCCTGTCGTTCCAACAAATGGCGGTAGCCATCCAGAAAGCCAAGGACCGCATGAAGACGGTGAAACTTGCTGGCCTTAATGACCGCATCGTCGGTCAGTACACGCGCGTCTTGGTCGCTATCGCGCTACAGCAGATCGTTGGCATCTTCGATGATGAGTCGGTTTGGGCCTTGTTGCTAGCTGGCGACCGAAGCGCGCATCGTAGCTAGTCATTTTTCGACCTGTGGGTATGTGTCTGCTATCGCGGTGAGCTAGTCAACTTGCACCTCGTCACAATGCCCATGTTCGAACACCATTTCGTTGTCAACATTTTCAATCTGATCGCCAAGTGCATGGACGCACTGTACATCAAGTGGCGTGCCAAGCTGATCGGCGTGTCGACAGATGGCGAGAACAGCATGACAGGTTGTCATGTTGGCATCGTCACCCGCTTCGTCAATTGTGTCGACAACGACGTGCTACGCATTTGGTGCGCACCGCATTAGATCGAAATTGTGGTCAAGGCGGTAGTCGAGGGCATCGACAACGACGTCTGGGTCAAGCAAGCCTACACGTTTTCGGTCTACCTACATGCGTAGGACAACCTAATCATCGCCATGAACGTCAAGTGCCCAAAGAAGACAAATTGCTGGGTGCACCTGGGCCGCCTGCTGAATTTCTACAAGTTGTATCGCCACCCGCTCTTGGAGCACACCAAGGACAAGCGGCCCGACTTGATGCCGTCGGACCAATGGTGGATCATCACGTATGCGGTGGCGCCGACGATCGACGCAATCAACGTCACGTTGGCCCAGTTGGAGGCCAGGTCATTGCTGATTAGCCAGCAAGAAACTCTCGTGCAAAACTTGCTCAACACGATCATTGCCATGTTTGAGATCAAGTTTAGCGATGTTAATAGCGACGAGGCTTGTGAGGATAATGCCTACGTGCAACAAGGCTCGTTGCGCATCTTGGCCGTGGCGATTGTCAACCACATTGAAAATCAAGGCTCATTCGTGCATGACTGCTATGAGCGCCTTGAAGCAATTGATCAATAAGACGTGATCAATCACATCCCCATGTACGCGATGGCACTGATCGCTGGGCTGCAGTGTTGAGCGGGACATCGACAATCGCTCGTTGGACAAGGATGCGCCGCCTGTGCTGCCCGTTCAGTTGGTCAAGCTACGTCATGGTGTCTTCCTAAAGGATGTACTAGACCCGTTCCGGCAGCATGTCTTCTCATTCTCGTCTGAGGAGAGCGTGGAGCAAGTTGAGGCCGAACATTGCAAACTTTTCTAGCTTTACAACTCCGACACCATCATGCGCGACATCATCGACAAACATGATCACACGACCATGTTCAATGATGCTTGGGACTGTGCCTTGAGCCGGTTCGAGCGCCTGTGTTGGTTTTGCGACGGGCTGGCGACCGTGTTTACCAACATGACATCTGTTGAGTTGGACTTTTCGATCTTGAAATGGGAGCTGGATGAAAATCGCACGGTGTTCATGCACTTGTCGCTTGAAGGAATCTTGCAAGCCAAGCAGCACCTCGTCCTGCAGACGTTTCTACGTTGAACACAACGAGATCAAATACAACACCATGTGTCGTTTCAAAACTAAGCTAATTTTGTTAAAATTTAGATTTCTAAAAACTTATGAGGCCTGGGCAAGGATTAAGAACGTCAAGCTGTTTATGAATATTCCTCCTAACCAAGGGTCTTAGACTTTCAAGAGGAATATTCATGAAATGCTTGGAATTCTTAACCCTTTCCATCCAAACACTCCCATAACCCAAATTTGCAATTATGGGAATATTCCATATCATGAGTTATGACCAGTGTTAATATCCTTTTTGCTATTGCATACATGGTACCTACACTTGTGGGGTTAGTTAATAGGAACCTTGTTTCAAGCCCCATGTGCTCAATCCCACCAAGGATCAGGTGCCTTTATCCCCTTGTTATCTTGCTATGTTGAAAAGAGATCCTTGTAAGGTTGGTACCAATGTAACAATAGTCCCAACTTGAGTTGATTGTACACAAGTTTTTTTTGCATCCCACATCACCAAAGAAATAAACTAGAACTCGTTTCAAAACTAATGGTTTAAGTTTTCAACATGTTCACAAATTAAGAAGACAAGTCCAAAAACTCAAATTAATTTGTATCATTTGTTCATGACAAGAATTAGTACCTATCAATATAATATCATATTTTTATGGTTGGTTTGGCACCATTTCTCTAGATAATTTATTAAGAATGGTGTTAGGTTAAAACCCAAGTTTAGAAGAAGGCCTTTTCTTTCATAGGGTTCACCTTTTGGCTACCCAAACCCTAAGCAACCTAAGACATGGGATGTGTCGCAACCCTAGTTTTGGGCTCGCGACCAAGGCAAAGGGAATTGCAAGGGTGCGGGCCAAAGGGAAGCCCGGGAGTTAAGCCAAAAGGAAGCCCGGGAGCTAAGGCAAAAAGAAGCCCGAGAGCTAAGGCAAGAGGAAGCCCGGGAGTCACATCACATACTCCCGGGAATGTTAGAAAGTGTGAGGGAGTGAACCCTC
>Ga0116231_10006381_pt1 | contig 22541 bp, 17 predicted proteins | sample S1TSphgellanicum_2_FD_89695 | JGI IMG/M metagenome (GOLD analysis project Ga0116231, IMG submission 89695) | Host-associated microbial communities from peat moss isolated from Minnesota, USA - S1T2_Fd - Sphagnum magellanicum MG | ecosystem: Host-associated > Plants > Peat moss > Unclassified...
TGGGCTGCGCCTCCTCGGGCGAACGAGACTCGACCGCATGGGCGTCTTCCATAGCAAGCTTTTTCTCAATTTTGGTCCACAGGTCTTCGTCGGGTTCGGCATCGGGAGGGAAAAGGTCCCGGGCAACGATTGCGATTGCCTCCAGGTCGCGGACCAGAGCACGGCATCGCTCGCATGTGGCCATGTGCGGCTGGGATTGGAGGTCTTCTCCCTCGCGGATCAGGTCCGCCATTTTTGCCTGGAATGCGAAGCACTCGGCATTCCCCTCATCGGTCATCCATTCTTCCGCGCCGGCTGAATTTCCGTTCGGTTGCGTGATAGGTTCCGTCATTTGGTCACCACCTCATCTGCGGGAGCGCGCAGGGCTTCCCTCAACTTCATGCGTGCCTTATGCAACTGGGATTTTGAGTTGCCAATGGAGCAGTCGAGCAAAGTCGCAATCTCGTTGTGTTCATAACCTTCGATGTCGTGCAGGACGAAAATGAGACGATACCCGGCTGGAAGATCCTCGACCGCCTTTTCGAGCGTCATGCGATCGATTGAGCCGGTCAGTCTCAGGTCCGGCGCGCCGAAACTCCTGGCCGGTCCGTGCTCGGGCGTCGGGTCCAGCGCCTCGTCCAGAGAAATCAGATTCAGTCCTTTGCGGCGGAGATGCATCAGCACCACATTGATTGTGAGACGATGCAACCACGTGGAAAACGCCGAATCTCCGCGAAATGTTGCAATCTTTCGATGCAGCTGCAGAAATGCCTCCTGCGTCAGGTCTTCGGCCTCGGCAACATTGCCCAGCATGCGCAGGCAAAGCGAGTAAACCCGCCGTTTATGCAACGAATACAACTGGGCAAAAGCGGCGTGGCTCCCTTGCTGCGCCTGCGCCAGAATCAAAGCATCGGGCGACGGGGGCTTTGCGGCCTGAGCGGCAATTGTGGCTTCATCCGGCTCAGAATCCGGGGTTGCACGGGAGGATGCAGCCTCCTCGCGCCCGGCGGAGACCGGGGCTGCTTTGGCACCGCTTTCCTGCCCTCCAGGGTTGGATGCATTCTGACCGGTTGGCGTCTCCGGCGCAGCCCGATCGGCGTCGACAGGCTGCAAGTCGCCGGGTAGCCGGGTATGGTCCGTCAGACCAGAAGTATTCGATAAACCCATGGGGGGATCCTTCAAACCAAAAAATTACGCTTCAGCGTCCAACGTGACATACGATGCGGTTCGAGCGAGCCCGAGAGGCCGCGCCAAGGATTTGATTCGGCGCGATCCCCTCCCGGTTATTAGTATAAAGAGCAGCCCCGAGGAGCGGCAAAAGAAGTGAGGTTTCGTAGGAGTGCCGGTTCAGGGATCGCGCTTCCGGCGGTGACCGGCAGGAGGAGACAAGCCAAGCTGCTACGCAGACCGGGGCGCAAAAGCCGAGGAAAGGTTGAGCAGTTCGGAGGGCGGGCCGAGCCAGAGGGGGTCGAATTTGACCGGCGGCAGCGGCTCAGCCCCGCTAAAGTGAATTGAAACCGCGAGTAAGCGAGTTTTATGGCAACGCACGACTTCAGTCATGGCGATGTGTCCAATCCAATCATGAGGGCTTTAGCGCTGCGGGACTTCTACGGCGGCGATTGCGTCATAAGGGACATTGCGTCACAGGGAACAAGGAGTCATTCTGTTCATGGGAATCGCGAAAGATGGGATTGGCGAGCGCCGAGTTTCGCGCTTTGTCATGGGGTGTTTCCCGCTGTTTTTCGCGACCGCCCTGGCTAGTTTCGCGTCGCATTCGGCTGCGCAGAGTTCCAAGTCGGGGATCTCGCCTCAAGTCGCGGCGCTTCCCGACGCCCAAGGCCAGCAATCCCTGCGCTCCTGGGAGGGCAAACCCGTGCTGCGCATCGATTTCACCGGCGTCTCGGCCAGCCGGATGGAGCCGCTGCCGCACCAACTGCCCCAGCGGGTCGGGGCTCCGCTGGGCGCGGAGGCCGTGAGCCAAAGCCTGCGCCGCCTTTACGCGACGGGCCTCTACGACACGATCGGAGTCGAGGGTTCGCTTGAAGGCGGCGGTGTCGTGCTTGTGTTCCGCGGGACTCCGCGCACCTTTATTGGCGTCGTGAGCGTCACCGGGGCGAAGGGCGCCAACACCAATTCGCTGCTTGAGCGGGTGAGCCGCCTCAACCCCGGCACCCGCTTCACGCCATCCGCCCTGGATCGCGCCGAGGCGGCCATGCGGCACTCTCTGGCGCAAAGCGGGTACTACCAGCCCGTCTTCAGCCACACGCTTACCGAACACCCGGCCGACCAGCTTGTGGACATCCTGTACACGGTCGACTCCGGCCCGCAGGCTCGTACCGGCAGCGTGGATGTGACCGGTGAAAGCGGATTGTCTCCAGCCGATTTCCTCAAATACTCGAAGCTCAAACCCGGCAAGAAAGTCACCCAGGACACCTCCAGCAAAGCCCTCGACGGCATTGAAAACTACTACCGCAAAGCGGAACGACTCGAGGCCGAGGTCAAACTTGAATCGAAGGACTACGTGGTCGCGCAAAAGGCCGTCGATTTCCAGTTTTCCGCGACGCGCGGCCCCATCGTCCGCGTGCTGGTTGACGGCGTCAGCCTCAGCCAGGAGAAAATCCGGAAACTTCTGCCCATTTATCAGGAAGGCAGCGTTGACGACGATTTGCTCAATGAAGGCAATCGGAGACTCGAAAACTACTATCAGCGGCTGGGTTACTTCGACGTGAAAGCCACCCATGAGGAGCGGCCCCCCACGGCGGATCTGGTGGAGATCGTCTTTCACGTCCAGTTGGGCGCGCGCCATCGCGTGGGCAGCGTCACCATTGAGGGGGCCAAATACTTCGATCTGCCCACGCTTCAGGAACGGCTCAGCGTGCGCGCCCACGATGCCTTCGACAGAGAAGGCGTTTACAACCAGGCGCTGCTCGCCTCAGACGTGGGCGCTCTCGAAGCCATCTACCAGAACAACGGGTTCGCCCACGTCAAAGTGACTCCGGAGACCCTGGACGAAGACAATCAGGGCCACGCGATCACGGCCGCAGCGACGAGAAAATCCGTGGTCGCCGCCAAATCTGCCCACGGCAAAGACATCGGTCTGCGCATTGTCTATCACATTGAAGAAGGCCCACAGCAGCGCGTCCACTCGGTCCAAATCACCGGCACGGAAAAGATTTCCCAGGAAAAGCTCGGCGCGCTGCTCAACACAGCCGCGGGCCAGCCGCTCTCGCCGGAGAGCCTGGCCGGCGACCGCGAAACGCTGCTCACCTACTACCTAAGCCGAGGTTTCGACCAGGCTCAGGTCGAAGTCACGCAGACCATTCTTCCAGCCGCCGGTCCAACCGCCTCGAGCGCCGCCCGGCCCGGGGCTGAAACGAGCGGCCAGGTGGACATCGTCTTCCACATTACGGAAGGCGAACAGGTCTTCCTGCGCCGCGTTCTCATTACCGGGCTGCACTACACCCGCCCCGGCACCGTCGCCCGAGCTATCACGCTCAAGGAGGGCCAGCCGCTCGACCAGACAGCACTCCTAGACACCCAGCGCAACCTCTACGACCTCGCTCTTTTCAACGAAGTCAATCCCGTTATCCAGAATCCTACCGGCGTCGAACCCAGCAAGACCGTCCTTCTTCAAACCACTGAAGCGCGCCGCTGGGACATCAGTTATGGCGGCGGCTTCGAGCTTCAGACGGGCACGGTCAACGGTGCCAGCACCGCCAGCCCTAACGGCACCGTGGGGGCCAGTCCTCGCGGAGTTCTGCAGATCAGCCGCATCAATCTCTTTGGCAGCGACCAGACCGTCTCGCTGCGGGGCAACCTAGGCCTGCTTGAGCAGCGCGTCGACTTCGTCTACCAGTACCCTCACATCTTCGGAAACAAAAATTTCAACTTCAGCTTCACCGCCGGCTACAACAACAGCCAGGACGTGGTCACGTATTCGGCGTCGCAGCTCGAGGGCAGCCTGCGGCTCACGGAAAAATTCAACGGCGATCACCATTGGCTGTCGAAAGCGAATACTTTCGTCTACCAATTCGTCTACCGCAGGGTCAAAGTTGACTCCAACAGCGTGCAGCTCCCGGCGGACGAAATTCCCATCCTGCTTGAGGCTGTGCGCGTCGGCGGCCCCAGCTTCACCTGGATTCGCGACACGCGCGACGCTCCGCTGGACGCGCATCGCGGCACCTATACCAGCTTTCAGGAGTTCATCTCCTCGGCTATTTTTGACTCCCAGGCCAATTTCAACCAGGTGGATGTTTCGAATTCCAGCTACTACCAGTTCGGCCACGACCGTTTCGTGCTCGCCCGCAATACCCGCTACGGCCAGGAGCGCGCCTACGGCAAAGCGGTGGACGAGGAGATCCCGCTTCCTGAGCGGCTTTACGCCGGGGGCGGCAACTCGCATCGCGGCTTCGGGGTGAACTCCGCCGGCCCGCGCGACCCCCAGACGGGCTTTCCCATTGGGGGCGCAGGGGTCTTCGTCAACTCCACCGAATTGCGCATGCCGCCGCCGACGCTGCCTTATGTCGGCAACCAGGTCAGCTTCGTGCTCTTTCACGACATGGGCAACGTTTTGACCAATGCGAGCGACATCTGGCCGAGCTTCCTGCGCTTCCGTCAGCAGAATCGCGAAGGCTGCCGCAATCTCACCCCCGGCGAACCCACGGGCACTGTCACCTCCACCGGCACGCAGGGGACGTGTACTTTCAACTACTTCTCGCACGCGCTGGGACTTGGCCTGCGCTACCACACTCCGGTTGGCCCCGTCCGCGTAGACTTCAGTTGGAACCTCAACCCGCCGATCTACCCGGTCACCTACGACGCCACGACCAACGCCAACCTCGCCAATCCCTACGTCGGCGAAGGCGCTCACTTCAACTTTTTCTTCAGCCTGGGCCAGAGCTTCTAATGCGCGAAGCACGATCCAATCCGACCGCCGCGCAAGCTAGGCGCCCAAACCTCGCCGCGTTCTTGTTTTTGCGGCCGGGGCGGAGGGGCGTGGCGCGCATCCTAGGCCTTGTCTGCCTGACAGCGTCGTTTCCCTTCGCCGCGCTGGCCCCGGCCCAAGCCCCGGCCCCGGTTTCAGCTCCGGTTTCAGCCCCGCAGGAACTCGACAGTGTGGTTGCCGTCGTCAACAACCAGGCCATTCTGGCCAGCGATCTCGACCTCGAAATGCGGATCTTCAGGCTGCTCCCGCTAGGAGGGCGTCAGGACTTCACGCCGCAAAAATCTCTGGAGCGCCTGACTTCGCGAACGTTGATCGAGCAACAAATCCTGCAGCAAGACCCGCATGGCATGGATGTGACGCCTGCCGAGCTGGCTGCTTCGCTGGAAGAACTCCGGCAGAGCCTGCCCGCCTGTAAACACAGGGACTGCGCCACTCCCGCCGGCTGGGCCGCTTACCTGGCAACTTTTGGCCTGACCCCCGAGCGCGTCGCGGAATACTGGTCCCGCCGCATGGCCGTGCTGCGGTTTATCGAACTCCGCTTTCGCAGCGGCATACGCATCACGCCGGAAGAAATCGCCACGTATTACAACGACACGCTGGTTCCGAAATACAATCGCCCGGAAGATGCCCCGGCACTGGACAAAATCGCCCCGCGCATCCAGGAAATCCTGCTTCAGCAGCGCGTCAACGTGATGTTGAACGACTGGTTGAAATCTCTGCAGGACCAGGGCCAGGTGGAGATACTGGACCCCGCACTGCGCAAATCCGCGGCCGAAGACCCCGCAGGGAGCGCCCAAGCCAACCCCTCGCCATCGCCCCAAACCAACAGCCTCGAAGGCGCGCCTTTGTCCGAGCCCAGGTCAACAGGGCGGGTGAGCCAGCCGAACGCGGACATCCGAGGGCCGAGAGTCCGAACTATGGCTTCCGGAGGCCGCGCATGAGCGAACCGGAGATCCAGCAAACACAGCCGGAAACCGCCGCAGCGGCCCCGCCTCCGCGCAAGAGAAGGCGGTGGCTGCGGCGTTCCGCCTGGACGGGCGGTTCCGGCCTTTTTTTCCTGCTTGCGCTGCTCGTCTGCGTCTTTTTCTGGGCCAGTTCGGCCGCGTTTGAAAACGTCCTCCGCCACCGCATCATCGCGGCACTTGAGGACGCTACGGGAGGCCGGGTCGAAATGGGGGCTTTCCACTGGAACCTGCTCCATCTGCGGGCTGAAGCCGATAGTGTTACGATCCACGGGCTCGAAAGCAAGACCGAAGCGCCCTACGCGCACGTCGATCGCCTGCGGGCGCAGATCGCCATTCTCAACCTCTTCACTGCGCCCTTTTCTCCCAAAATCATCCTTCGTGAAGCCGAAATCACCCGTCCCGAGTTCCACCTGATTGTTTACTCCGACGGCAGCACCAACCAGCCTCACCCGCGGCACAAGCCACAAGGCCAAAAGCCGGCCATCGACACCCTTTTCGACCTGCAGATCGGCAAACTGGCCGTGGAACAGGGGACGATTCACGTCGCCAACACCGCTGTGCCGCTGGATCTCAAAGCCGCGGACGTCAGGCTGCAGATGAATTGGGTTCCGGCCTCAGGACAATCTGACGACAGCTACCGGATCCAACTAGGACTTGGAGATCTCGCGTTCGTTCAGGGGCCATTCGCCAAGACTGCTCCGGAAACCCGCATCGACGCCGCGCTCGATCTTTTCCACGACAGCGCGCGGCTCGAATCTCTCCGCCTGAAATCCCAAGGGCAAACGCTGAACGTGAGCGGTAGATTGACGAGCTTCGCGCATCCGTCCTGGCAAACCCAGGCCGACGGTCAGCTTGATCTGCGCATTCTCGCGCCCTACATTGCTTTCCCTAACATCCACAGCGGCATCGTGACCCTGCACGCCTCGGTTTCGGGATCGGGTTCGGCATTCCAATCCTCCGGCAGCATCGCTTCCAGCGCCATCCACTACCAGGACCCTGTTGTCGATGCGCAAACCGCCGCGTTTTCCTGCCAATTCCACTCCACGCCGAAGACCCTCTTCGTCAAGGAGGTGCGCATCGACATCGCGCAAGGCGGAAGCGTTGACGGAGAGTTCCAATTCGACAACTGGCTCGACTTCACGCCTGCGCCAGCCGTGCAGCGCGAATTGCTCCGCGCTCACCAGAGCTGGCCTCATCCCGCCGGCCAGATCCGCGCCAACCTGCACAATGTCACTCTGGACACCATCTTGCTCATGCTCGCCGCGCCCGGCTATCGCCATCTGGGCCTGGATACCGTCGTCAACGGGCCCGCCAGCGCCAACTGGACGGGTCTCGCCTACGACCTTGAGATTGGCGGCCAACTGGCTTTGACACCCTCCGCCACAACACCGCCCGGCGAAGCGCCGGTGCAAGGCTCGATCGAAGCCACCTACCATGCCGACCAGGGCGCCATCAAAGTCGACACCATGGACCTCAAGACGCCGCACAGCACCCTCAAGGGCACAGGCTTGCTGGGCGTTTTCCCCATTGATCGCCAATCGGAGATGGCCCTGGACCTGGTTTCCTCCGATCTGACGGAGTTCGACGCCGTGCTCAAAACGCTGGGATTGAAAGCCGGCAATCGCGTGGGCGCGGCCGCTCTGCCCGTTTCGGTTCACGGCCAAGCGGAATTTCACGGCGAACTTAACAGTTCCTGGCAAACTCCACGCGTGGAGGGCCATGTAAGCGCCAGAAACATCGGTATAGAAATGCCCGAGCCGGCGACTGCCGGCAATCCGCAGTTCCTCAACTGGGATTCGGTCGAAGCCGACGGCCTTTACACTCCTGCCAGCATTGTCATTCGCCAGGGAACTCTTCGCCGCGGGCCTGCGACTCTGACCCTTCAGGGTGAGATCGACGCTACCGACCCCAAGTACAAGATCGGCGACAGCGAAGACGAGTTCGACGGACGGTCTCCGCTTACGGTGAAAGCCACGGCGCAGAATTTTCCCCTCGACCAACTGCTCCCAATCGCCGGCGTGACTGCCCCAGTGAAAGGGAGCCTAAGCGCCCAGATTGCACTGCAAGGGCAGATTGCGAACCTCGCCGGCTCGGGAGCCATCGACATCGACAAAGCCACAGGCTATGGCGAAGCGCTGGATCATCTCCATGCCGCGGGCTCGGTCACCGGACGGCAAATTAAAATCGCTACTCTAACCGCCAGCGAGGCGGGAGGCACCCTGACCGGAAGCGGCAGCTACGACCAGGGCAAGAGCTTGTTCCAGATCGACGTCCGCGGCTCGGCCATCGACCTCGCCGGCATTCAGCACCTCAAGCAAACCGGCGTTCCTGTTTACGGCAAACTGGCCTTTACCGCCAATGGCAGCGGTACGCTCGCCGATCCGCATTTGCAGACCCACGCCACCTTCAGCAGCATGCGAATTGCCGGCGAGCCGGTCTCCGATCTGCTGCTCAGCGCCACCGCCGCCCAGCATGCGGTCAGCTACGACCTGAGCTCTCACCAGCCCACCGGCGAATTCTCCGCCAACGGCACGACCCGGCTCGACCTGACGGCGCAAAATCCCGATTATTACACGCAGGCCGCGCTCCAATTCTCCAAGTTCGACATTGGCGCGCTGCTCAAGCTGATGCATGTGACCGGCATCACCGGGCAATCCGCGCTCGAAGGCAGAGCGAAGATCTCCGGGCCGCTTACGCATCCGGAAAAAATCCGCGGCGAAGCCAACCTCAACCAGCTCAATCTCGATGTTGAAAGCGTCCATCTCGCCAGCAAAGGCCCGGTCCACGCCACGCTGGTCGAAGGCATCGCCCGGCTCGATCCTCTCGAAATCACCGGCGAAGACACGGACCTCAAGGTCAACGGCAGCCTGGCCATTCAGGGTAAGCAGCAGTTGGACGTTCAGGCCAACGGCTCGGTGAACATGCGCCTGGCCGCCACGCTCGACCCGGACCTGATTGCCTCCGGCGTCACCGCCTTCCAGATGGAAGCGCACGGCCCGCTCAGCGATCCCACCCTCCAGGGCAAAGTTGAATTCCAAAACGTGGCTATGGCGCTGGGAGACTTTCCCAACGGCCTAAGCCAGATCAAAGGTACCCTCGAATTCATCCAGAACCGTCTCGAAATCCGATCCTTGACCGCGATGAGCGGCGGCGGCCAGCTCAGCGTTGGCGGCTATCTGGGATTTCAGCACGGCCTTTATGCCGACTTGAGCGCCACCGGCAAATCCATCCGCATCCGCTACCCGCAGGGCATCAGCTCCCTGGCGGACGCCTCGCTCAAGCTGCAGGGGCCGCAAAACAACCTCCAGCTCAGCGGCACCGTCCAGGTGACCCGCTTCGCCATCAACTCGGACCTGGATATCGCATCGCTGACCTCGTCCACCGGCGTTTTGCCCATTGTCCCTCCCGACGCGCCTTCAAACCATCTGCATCTGGACATCCACCTGACGTCGGCCCCGCAGCTCAACTTCCAAAACGCCTATGCCAAGCTGGCCGGCGATGTCGATCTCCACCTGCGCGGCACCCTGGCCTCGCCGTCTCTCCTGGGCCGCATCTCGCTTACGGAAGGCAGCACTTCCATCGGAGGCACCCGGTACGAACTCGAACGCGGGGACATCAACTTCACCAACCCGGTCCGCATTCAGCCCAACATCGACATCGATGCAACGGCCCGTGTCGAGGACTATGACATCACCCTCGGCCTCCACGGCTCGAGCGACAAACCGCGCTTCACCTATCGCTCGGAACCACCGCTTCCAGAAGCCGACATTATCGCCCTGCTGGCCCTTGGCCGCACCCAGAACGAAGCCGCCGAATACGGCCAGCAGCAGCAACAGGGCGGGGACAACCCCAACACCGACGCCCTTCTTGGGGGCGCTCTCAACGCCACGGTCTCCAACCGCGTCCAGCGCCTCTTCGGCACCGGAGCGGTGAAGATCGACCCCAACTTCATCGGGGCGCTTGGCAACTCGACAGCCAGGGTTACCGTGGTCGAGCAGATCGGCAACAGCGTCACATTCACCTATGCCAGCAATGTGAATACGACGACGCAGCAGTTGATCCAGGCGGAAATCGCGATCAACCGGCACCTGTCGCTGCTGGTGACGCAGGATGAGGCCGGCATCTTCTCGGTGGTTCTTAAGAATCGCCGCCGGTTCAAATGATCCAAGGCGGGCGCCCTCGCTTTAGCCCTTGGTTCTCTTAGGTCATCCGCGAAGGGAAACCGTTGTTCCAGGCCGACCCCGGCACAGTCCAAAACTGCACACACCTCAGCAAATCCGCAACTCCAGCCTCAAACCTGTGTTCTATCCGATAGACCGAGCGTTCCAAACGCCCGTGTCCAGGAGGAAACAAACATGAATCCCACTCGCAAAACCGGCTCGAAAATCGCATCCGTAACCCTGGCCGGCCTCGCCCTCGGGACCCTCCTCAGCCTACCCCAAGCCTCGTTCGCGGCACCGCAGTCTACCGCAGCAGCTCAGGGAGATGAGAGTCCCGCAGCCGCCGCCAAGCTCGATAAGAAGCAGTTCCAAAACGTCAAGGTCACTGTAGAGAACGGCATCGCGACGCTGACCGGCACCGTCAACCTCTACTACGACAAAGCGGAAGCGGCCAAGCGCGTTCAGAAGGTGAAGGGCGTGACCGCGGTGCGCAACCAAATCGTCGTTGCAGGCCCTGAAGTCTCCGACGCTCAGCTCGAGGCCAAGCTCCTGAACAAGCTGGAATACGACCGCGTTGGCTACGGCAATGCTTTCAACGCGATTTCCCTTAGCGTCCAGAACGGCGTTGTCACCCTCGGCGGCCACGCTCGCACGGACGTCGATCGGGATTCGGCCATCGGCTTGGTGAGCACGTATCCCGGCGTGAAAGGCGTGGTGCAACAGATCTCTGTCGATCCCGTCTCGATCATGGACGATCACCTCCGCCTGGCCGTAGCCCGCACGGTGTACAGCTACCCCAGCCTTAGCAAGTACGCCATGGACCCCGGCAAGCCGATCCGCATTTCGGTGCAGAACGGCAATGTGGAGCTCTACGGCGTCGTCGACAATAAAGCCGACAGCGAGGTCGCTTACCTGCGCGCCAACAGCGTTCCCGGCGTCTTCAGCGTGAAGAACTATCTGCAAGTTGCCAACGGATCGGACGAAAAGGTCAAATCCGTCAACTAACGGATGCGATGCGCGTGTGAAGTGTGGAGTGTGAAAGGCTTCACGCTTCATGCTTCACACTTCGTCGATTCACACAACTGTAACCCAAGATCCATCGGCGTTCCCTAAACTTGGGAAGTTATGGCCCTCGACTCACCTCTCACTTACGAAACTAAGGCTGGCAAGCTCCCCGGAACTCGCATCCTGGTCCTCGAAGGACCCCTGACCCTGCGCAACATGTTCGATCTCCAGCATGAACTGCGCACCGCGCCGTGCGCCGAGCTCTCCATTCTGGATCTGAGCGGTGTGCCGTACATGGATTCGGCCGGCATGGGCCTGATCGTGAACCACTTCACTCAGTGTCAGGCCGCCGGCAAACGTATGGTCGCCGTCGGCGTGAGTCCCCGCGTCTTCGAGCTCTTCAAAATTACTCGCGTGGACGCCATCGTTCCCCAGGCACCTACCATCGAAGCAGCCGAAGCTTAGCGCTGTTTCTTTCAGAACAACCTTCCCGCTGTCCTTCCCGGAGAATAGGCCGAGAAGTTGCGAAGGGAGGGCGCCATGCCGCCGCCGAAGAAAGCCGCGAAAAAAGCAGCCAAAAAAGCTGCAAAAAAGCACGCTCCGTACCACGAACAGGATAAAGATCAGAGGGACCTTCGCCGCGCCTTCGAACACATGGGGCGGATCGACGTCCTCGAACGAATCAAGGACGGCAACAAGCCCTCTGCGGTCGCTGGAGTGATTCAGGTCCTTGCCAACCTGGCGCAAAGCGAACTCCACGCGGGGCGCCGCAAACAGGCTGCCGACCTGCTCCGCGGCGCGGAGCATTGGAGCTTCGCGACGCTCGCCTCCGAGTTTGCGGAGGTCTCCCAGATTGGCGCCGAACTTACGGCCGCCATCACCGAGCAATTTGAAGAGCTTCTGCGCCGCGCCAGCGAGCACTGGGATGATGGGCAGGAAGCTTCCGCCATGCTGGCGACCATCTACGAAAGCGCGCGCACAGGCGCGGTCAAGGCCTTTCGCAATGCCAACTACTTCCAGGCGCTCGAATTCAGCCGCGCCGCCGAAGCGCTTTCCCACGGCAAAAACCACGGTCCGCTCAAGCTGAGACAGGGTGCAAAGATCTCCAGAACCGACTGGACCCTAACCGGCTAACGATCCTGACCGGATCATGATGCTGGCCATTGAACGGTACGCGGGAACGGGTTCGCGAGAGGCGCATTCCCAAGCCGCCTACCGCCAGCGGAAAATTCGCAGCGCCACCGCGAAGGGCACCACTAGCCAGGCCAGCAGAATGGCCGCCGGGGCCCACATCTGCCCTAGGCTCAGGCCTTGCAGCATATTTCCGCGCAACAGATTGATTGCCGCCGTGAGAGGCAGGGCCTGCACGAAAGGCTGAATCACGGCCGGGAACCGCGAAGAGGAAAAGAAGACTCCGGAAAGAATCCACATGGGCAGCATGACCAGATTCATCCATCCGTTGGCCGCCTCCATGGTCTTCGCCCGGGAAGCGGTGAGCAATCCCAGGGCCGAAAAGCTCAGCGAAGCCAGGATGCAAAGCAGCCCCAATTGCCATAGCGACCCGCGAAAGGGCACTCCGAACGCGACCGCAGCAAACCCCAGAAATACCACGACTTCAATCGCCAGCATCACCAGCCGCGAGAGGATAAAGGAAGCCAGATACTGCCACTTGGGCATGGGAGAAGCGACCATCCGCTTGAGCAGCTTCTTCTGCCGGGCTTCCACAATCGCAAATCCCAAGCCCCAGATGGCCGGACCCATAAGGTTCATCCCCAACAACCCCGGCACCACAAAGTCGATGTAACGCGAACCTTTTTCATGGACCAACTGTTTCTCGACATGGACTGGCGCCTGCTGGCCTGCCGCATTCTGAATGGCACGGTCCGCCAGCAGTCGCGCTGAACGCGCATCGGGATTGGTGTCGTCGTAGCGGTAGGTCACCGCGCCGTTCGGCTCCTGAATGGCCAGCAGAAGAATCGACCCGTTGTCGAGCGCCTTGGCTCCATTCGCCTGGTCCGTCGTAACCGGTTTCAGCCCTTGATCGGCGGCAATCGCCCGATATAGCTGGGGGGACGTGACGCCGATCTGCAATACATCCGCAGGACGGTTGCGAAACGCCAAACCCAGCCCCACGGCGAGAATGATGGGGAAGACAAACGTCCAGAAAATCGCCTCAGGCTCGCGCAAAAACAGACGGAAGCGCAGGGCGGTCAACTGAAAGAGGGAACTGATGGCAAAACTGGTTTCAGAGTTACTCATCGCGGAGATTCCTCCCGGTCAGCCCTACGAACACGTCCTCGAGCGAGGCTGAATGCGTACGGAATTCGCTCAGAGTCAAGCCCTGCGCGGCAATCGCCGCGAAGATCGCCGGCACCGCCAGGTGCAGCTCCGAGACCGAGAGCTGATGCAGTCCGGCATCGACGCGGTGCGACCCGATTCCTTCCAGCGTCAAGAGCGGCTCTGTCTCCAAAGCCGCACCGCCATGCAGCGCGAATTCCACTACGTGCTCGCCGCCGACCGAGGCGATCAACTGCGCCGGCGTCCCCAGGGCGATGATCTTGCCATGGTCCATAATCGCGACGCGATCGCAGAGCCGTTCTGCCTCATCCATGTAATGCGTGGTTAGAATGATGGTCCGCCCGGCCTTCTTCAGCTCATCCACTAAATCCCAAAGATGCCGGCGCGCCTGCGGATCGAGCCCGGTTGTCGGCTCATCGAGAAACAGCAGTTCGGGATCGCCGACGAGCGCGCAGGCCATGGCCAGCCGCTGTTTCTGGCCGCCCGATAGGCCGCCAACGCGCGACTTTCGCTTCTCTTCAAGCTGCGAAGTGCGGATGGACTCGTCCACGGTGATTCCGCGCACAAAAAAACTGCGGAACAATCGGATCGTCTCCTCAACGGTAGCCTTCTCGGGAAACTGGGTTTCCTGCAATTGCAAGCCAATCCGCTGGCGCAGCTCGGCGGCATGCGAGCGCCAGTTCCGCCCCAGTAGCTCGACTGTTCCCGAGCCGGGCTCGGTCAACCCCTCGCAGATCTCAATGGTTGTGGTCTTTCCGGCGCCATTGGGGCCGAGCAGCCCAAAGCACTCGCCCTTGGCCACTTCCAGATCGATTCCATCCACGGCCACGACATCGGCATATGCCTTGCGCAGATTCCGCAAGAGCAGCGCGGGTTCCGCGGTCGACTGCGGCCCAGATTTCCGATTGACTTCCAAAGACTTCTCCCGCATGGCCTAAGACTAAGTTGATTCCTCCATGCACAGCAACCGGGAATGAGGAATTGGCCCAAGTATTTACGCCATATAAAATCAGGACAACACCATCTACCCAACCTAAATTTCCCCCATCGAGGCCTCTATGGGCGCGCTCATCTCAGCACTTTCGATGTTGTTTTTCGCCTACTCCGCATACAAGCAATCCAAACGGGACGGCAGTTGGTCCTGGCGGCATTTCTTCACCCTCATCGCCCTGGTGGCTATGATGCTCTTCTGCTTCATCCTACCGGTGGTGAACTCGAAGGCGCTGCAATCCAATCCCGCCCTGCTCATGACGGTTCTGTTCAGCGGGATCTTCCTCTTTTTGGGGGGAATCATCGTCCTGGCCCGGCGCTGGGGCCGGCAGATGTCGCGGGAAATCGAGCAACAAATAGCCGCGCGATCTTCCGCCCGGTCCACCCAGAGCTAAGCCATACTCCCCCGGGCAGCTCTCTTCTGCGCTGTTTTTTTCTCCGCCCCGGCAGTAGTGTTCTGCCACGCCAACTCCAGCGCTTGCCTTACCAGGTCAACCCCCGCTGTGTCCAGATGCACCATGGTGCTCCCCGCCAATCCCCACGCGCCCTTCGCGGCATAAAACACCTGCGGATAGGCCAAAATCATCCGCTGTTGTTCGTGGCTCGCCAGCTTGACCATCGCCGTTTTGGCGTCGGGATAGGCGAGTGTGGCGAAAATCCGCCCATGGGCGCGAAAGTCGGGATGATCCTTGTGCGAACTTTCGATAGTCCCTGGAAAGCTCAAAGCCATCTCGCGAAATTCGTCCGGAGTCATTTAACTTGCTCCTCGGTGCCCCGTACCTGCGGAGCAATGGAGTGAGCGACCCACCACTTATACCCAAAGGGATCGAGAATTCCGGCCATCCGGTCGCCATACGGTTGATCCGCGGGGACACGCAAACTGGTCGCGCCCGCATCGAGAGCCTCGGCGTAGGTTTCGTCGCAATCCTCGACGTAGACCATGAGGCTCACCGGCGAGCCGCCATAATGCGGCGGGGCGTACGCGTCCAACTGCGGGTTCTCATCCGCCATCATCACCACGGAGTTGCCGATCGTGATCTCCGCATGAACCACGCGCCCTTCCGGCGAGGTCATGCAAAGCTTTTCCTTCGCGTCAAATATCTTGGCGTAAAAGTCGATCGCCTGCCGCACGCTCACAAACATCAGGTAAGGCTGGACGAAGTTGTATCCCGCAGGGATTTTCACATGCATGACCGTAACACTCCTCGTACCCACGTTTGTACTAGAACACGGGTCGCAAGGATTGTAAAAAAGCGCACTCGAAGAGATTTGCCCTCAGCCGAGCGGCACATGATTCAAATGCGAAGTTGCGGCAGCCATGTACGCTCCCGGCGTCATTCCGGAAAACCGGCGAAAGTCATGGATGAAATGGGCCTGGTCGTAGTAGCCGCAGTCGGCGGCGAGTCCGGCAAAAGCGTACTCCATTTCGACCAGCCCAGTCAGCGCTCGTCACGCAGCTGCAGCCGCATTACGCGTAATTGCCACCACTGTAATGTCGTCCGACTGGCCAAAATCCTTGGCCGCTTGCACAATGTGGGCAGCCGGTTTTGTCGACAGCGTCTTGCCTCGCTCAAATCCCAGCAGTTCGCCATACGCGTTTTGCGCCTCGATGACGCCATCGGAATAAAAGGTTAGCCGGCTGCCGAGCGCCAAAGTAAAGCGCACCGCATCGTAGGACACGCCAGTCACGATTCCCAGCGGCAAGGCTCCCGGCAGTTCAATTTCGTGGCCATCGAGGTAGGGCGACAAATGGCCCGCATTGGCGATCGTAACCTGGCCATCGACGGAGAAATGGGCCGCCAGGCCCGTCGAAAATCCCCCGCGCGAGCGTCCCACCAGCCGCTCATTCAGCTTGGACAGCATCGCCTCCGGCGCCTGCGTATCCTCGACCACGGTGCGGATTACCCCCACCAGCATGGAGACCAGCATCGCCGCCGGTAGTCCTTTACCGGCCACATCGCCGAAGACCAGCATCAGACTACCTTCGTTCAACGGCAGCACCTGGAAAAAGTCGCCACCCACCTGCTGCGCCGGTTGGTAAACGCTCTCAATCGTGAACCCCTGGACCAGTGCAGTCTGTTCCGGCACGATGACCGCCTGCACCTCGCGAGCCGCCTCCAACTCCCCCTCAAAAACTGCCTGCTGGCGGCTCATCCGCGTCGAGCGCAGCACCAGAATGAGCAGCAGCGACAGGTTGAAGAGCAGATTGACGAAGTCTTCCAGATTAAGCGTAAACGGGCCGGCCGTCGACCCGAACAGCACCTCATAGGCCTGCGAAGTGGCAGCGTGAAGCGATGGTATCAGCCCAAGAAAATAAAGCGCCAGGCTGATGTACGAAGCTGCGCCGGTCAAAAGCGACGGGATCAGCAGAATGCCCGCCTCGCGATTGCCCCGGCACCAGCGAACGATCAGCAGAATCGGCATCGCCACATTCAAAAACAAAAGAAAAGGTACCAGGACAATGCCCAGGAAAACCGCCGGCAACACTCCCGCACTCACCGCGACCACCGCGGCTGCCACCAGCGTTCCCGTAACGCCAAAGTACATGGCCATCCAACGTGTGAAACGCTGCTTGAGAAAAGCGAGATACATCAGCAACTGGAAGATGAAGTTGAGCACGTTCAGCGGCACTAACAGCAACGCCACCTTTTCTGGGATCTCATGGAACAGCATGGTGAGACCCCAGGGCAGTGCTGCCGTCTGAGCCACAAACTGCAGGAAGATCCACAAATACTCCCGATGCCGCCGCTGCGCCAGGAAGAGTGCCAGAGCCACCATTCCCAGTCCAAAGAGCAACAGCAGATTTACCCAGTACATCGCATTGTTGCCGATAACTCTGAGCCAAATGTGTTCCCATAGTTCGTGCTGCTGGCCGATCAAGAGGCTGTTGGCGTTCAGGCCAGGATTTGTCTCACCCCATTCGGCATGCGAGATATGCACACGCAGCGCCAGCACCACGGAACCCGTGGCCAACTGCTCCGCGGGCAGCGGAATCAATATTCGCGCGCCGCTCGAATACGGTTTGAAGGGCGCCACGTCGCCGGTCTTCAGCAATCGCAAACCGTTTGCGTAGACTTCAAGGGCTGTCGAGATGTTGCGCTCGGTCACGGCTAAATCGCGATCTTCGGGAGTCACCTTGACGTGCAGCCGTACCAGACCACCTCTGGTTGAGTCTTAGGAAAGATCGACTTGAGCGAAATATCCGGAGTGAACGGCGTCCATTGGCTGTCATCGAATCCGGCCTGCGCATAGTTCGGATCGTCGCCGCCATGGACCAGCCAACTCCCGCTCAGAGGGGCAGGCGCGCGCAGGCTCGTGGCGTCGAAATCCCCTGGCTCGTTTTGCCCACCGCTCTGCGCCTCTGCGAGAGCGGCGAAGCGCAGAGCGCATGCGGCAATCAGCAGCCACCAAAAGACTCCGCGACAACGGCGCTGGGGAAAGACGAATAGGTCGAGCAACGTATCTCCTGTAACAAACGGCGGACCGAAATTATTGCGAGAACATCCACTTTTCAGGCGGCGGCCCGCACAGCGGAGTTGCGCGTAATGGCCACGACCGTAATGTCGTCGGATTGGCCAAACTGTTGCGCCGCGCGAACGATATCCGCAGCCGGCTGCGTGGAAAGTTCCCGGCTGCGGTCGAAGCCAAGCAGTTCGCCATGCTGGTTCTGCGCCTCGATTACGCCGTCGGAGTAGAACGTGAGCCGGCTCCCCGGTTGCAAGTCGATTCGAATCGCCGCGTACGATGCGCCGCTCAAAATTCCCAGCGGCAGCGCGCCCGGCAAATCTACCTCGCGTCCGTCCAGGTACGGAGATAGATGGCCGGCATTGGCGATCGTTACAACTCCGTCGCGAGAAAAATACGCAGCCAGCGCCGTCGAAAATCCGCCCCGGCTGCGCCCCATCAGCCGCTCGTTCAACTGCGCTAGGATCTCCGCCGGCTCGTGGCTGTAAGCGGCCGCGGTGCGCGTCGCGCCCACCAGCACCGAGACCAGCATCGCCGCCGGCAATCCCTTGCCGGCCACATCGCCCAGCACCAGCAGCAGTCCGCCGTCGCCGGCCGGCACAATCTGAAAGAAATCGCCGCCCACCTGCTGCGCCGGCTCGTAGGCGCTCTCGATGGCAAACCCCGCGATGGTGTCGATCTGCTCCGGCAGGATCACCTGCTGCACCTCGCGCGCCGCCTCCAACTCGCCCTCCAGCAGCGCCTGCCTCCGGCTTGTCGTGCCCGAGCGCAGCACGATGATGACGGCCAGCGCCAGCGTGGAGAGGATGCCGCCCACATCGCTCAGCGAGACGGAAAAAGGCCCGATGGGGTAGCGCAGAATCAGATCGAGCCAGCGCTGCGCCGCCGCATTCCAGGCCGGTACGGACAAGAGCAGCGCCACGGCGTAGTCGGCGTAAATGAACAGGCTGAAAAAGAGCGCCGGAAGCAGCAGAATGCCCGCCTCGCCATTGCCGCGCCGCCAATCCACCGCCAGAATCGCTGGGACCACGACCGCCAGCAGAACCGCAAACGGCAAATTGGTCAGCAACTCGTAGCCGCCCGGCAACACCGGCACCAGCCCCTGATTTCCGAGCGCCGAGTACGCGTTCAACAGGCCCGCGATCCAAAGGAAAACCTGGAACTTCCGGCCAATTCTGCGATTCACAAAGGCAAAATACATGGCAACCACCAAAATCGGCGAGGCGATCGTAAACGAGGCGCTGAAGAACAGCCATGCAACCGGAAGGTTATGAAACAGGCCGATCGCCTTCACCGGCAATTCGCCGACCTGGATCATCCCGAGGCAAAATATCCACAAATATTCGCGCTGGCGGCGTTGCGACAGGAAGAGCGGCAATGCTACCAGGCCCACGGCGACGATAAGCAGCTTGTCGAGCAAGTTGGCAAAGTTCTGCCCAATCCCTTCCAGCCAGTCCTGGTCCGCCATCGTGCTCTCCGCGCCCAGCGTCAGGTTTCCGACGGAGAGGCCGGGAAACTCGTTGCTCCAGTCCGGCGATCCGATTCTGACGCGCGCCGCCACCATGAGGTGTCCGGTGGCCACCATGCGCTCGGGGATGCGAGCCAGCACGGGCGCGCCATAGGTGTATGGGCGAAACGGAACGATCTCTCCCGAGGCCATGATCCGCTCCCCGTTGACGTAGACCTCGAAGGCCCGGGCCAGCGAAATTTCTCGCAGCGCAAGGCCCGTCTGCGCCGGATCGACCTGAATGCGCAGCCGGTACCAGACCACCTGCGGACGTGCGCCGTGCAGAGCCTGCGTCAGTGGAGTGTTGAGATCGACCGAGGTCCAGTGGGAATCGTCCAACTCAGGTTCCGCGAAGGATGGGGAGTCGCCCACCTGCATCAGCCACTCGCTGTTCAGGTCGCGCGGCGTGGACAGATGCGTCGCATCGAAGGCCCGCGACTGAGCCCGGCCCCGATCCGACAGGGCGAACAGGGTCCACGCGGCCACGAGCAGCAGGCGATTCAGGAGCGGAGAAACAGCCGGGCGATACGGCGGAGTTTTCAATCCCCCTCCAACGATGTTTCCGTTTCAAGCTACCATCCTCCGCCCCTCAAGTACACTGAAGAGTGAGGCAAATGGGCCAGTGAGCACGCTTTGGACCAGGACGAAGATTACTCTCGAGATGATCAAGTGGGAGCACTCGATCTTCGCGCTGCCGTTTGCGCTGACCGGCGCACTGCTTGCGGCGCATGGTATTCCCGCCGGGCGCACGCTCGGCTGGATTCTGGTTGCCATGGTTTCGGCGCGTTCGGCGGCGATGGCCTTCAATCGCTGGGCGGACGCCAAGCTGGACGCGGCTAATCCGCGGACGAAAATGCGGGCCATTCCGGCGGGTTTACTGACGCCGGGGTTCGTGCTGGCCTTTACGCTGGGCATGATCGCGGTTTTTGAATTGGCCTGCTGGCAGTTGAACCGGCTCACGATGCTGCTTTCGCCCATCGTGTTGGTGGTGCTGCTGGGCTACTCGTACATGAAGCGGGTTACGCGGTGGTCGCATGTTGTTCTGGGTCTGGCGCTGGGGATTGCGCCTTCAGCCGCCTGGATCGCCGTACGCGGGTCGCTCGACTGGCGGATTGCTCTCCTGACCGCCGTGGTCACCTGCTGGGTCGCAGGTTTCGACATCCTCTACGCCTGCCAGGATATGGAACACGATCGCGCCGCCGGCCTGTTCAGCATTCCCCAGGCGCTGGGCCTCGAAGCGGCTTTTTGGATCGCGCGGCTGCTGCATGTTGCCGTGGTGGCGATGCTGGCCTGGTTTGCCGTGCTCTTTCAGTTCGGCTGGGCGGGGCGGAGCGGGGTGCTGGCAGTTGCTATTCTGCTGCTCTACGAGCACATGCTGGTCTCCCCGCGCGATTTGCGCAAGCTCAATGCGGCGTTTTTCACCATGAACGGCGTGATTGGGATCGTTTTTCTGGCATTTGTCTCCGCCGATCTTTGGTTCGCAAGGTAACCCATTTTCGCCGGGGATGCGGAACGGAACCGGAAACGCCGAATCGATTTTCCTTGGGAAAATCGATCTCCGATACCGTCAGGAGCATCCCAAGGTTTGGGGAAATGGCTTAAGATCGTGAGAGATTTCTAATCCAACCGGGATTTTTCAGCAACAAAACATTTAGCTGTCTCTACGGTACGTTTCGGATGTGTGCGTTGCGCTTGCGGTAGAGCTCGATTCACGCAGCGATCGGAAGCCTGATATGCGCGGGAGCGCCCACTTACTGTGATCAAGATTGCCATTCAGGGGGAACCTGGTTCCTTCAGCCATGAGGCGGCGACCAGGTTTGCGTCGCTCGCCCAGGAAACGGCGCGGATCGTGCCGTACTCCCTCTCCACAGATGTTTTCTCCGCGCTGGTGCGCCATGAGGTCGACGCGGCCTGTATCCCGATCGAAAATTCGCTGGCAGGGTCCGTTTCTGAGCATTTCGATCTGATGCTGAGCCATGAGGTGGCCATTCTGCGCGAGACAAGGTTGCGTATTAAGCACAATCTAATCGCCATCTCCGGCGCGGCGCTCAACCAGATCGACCGGGTTTTTTCGCATCCCGTGGCGCTGGCCCAGTGCCGCCGCTTCCTCGCCGAGCACCCCAAGATGGAGTCGTTCGCGTTTTACGACACAGCCGGCAGCGTCAAGCAGTTGGTGGAGTTGCGCGACCGGCACGCCGCGGCCATCGCCAGCGCGGAGGCAGCCAGCTACTACGGCGCGCAGATTCTTGCGGCTGGCATTGAAGACAATCCGGAAAATTTCACGCGGTTCTTCTTCCTCCGCCGCGCCTCCGAGGTCGAGCCCAATCCTCAGGCCAACAAGATGAGTCTGGCGTTTACGCTGGAAAATCGCGTTGGCAGCCTGGTCGCGGCGCTCTCTGAGCTGGCGAAAGAGGGAACCAACCTCACCAAGATCGAATCCCGCCCGGTGCACGGCCGACCCTGGGAATATGTGTTTTACGTCGATTGCCAATTGCACACGCCGGAAGACGGCGCGCGGGCCATCGCCGCCCTGCGACCGCACTGCTCGATGGTGAAAGAGCTTGGCCGATACGAGGAAGCGGTGCGTTGAGCGCTTTTGTGAGGGGTTGGCGATAAAAACATTTTAATTACTCTATCTACCTCTAAATTCAAGACTTCTGCGCAATTTTTTAGGGCGGAACTGCTCAAGTTCGCTCTGAAAAAGCCGATACCAATCGTTAACAACAGATGCGTGGAATACCGGCAAGGCTGCGAGCCCGGGCGCGATGGGACGGGCGTCTGTCTCGCGGGAACGTTCACGGAACGGAAATCAGTGCGGGCTACGGAATGCAGTGTGGGGGGCGAAGAAGCGGCCGAAGCGGCAGGTACGGGAATCCCTTTCTGAAACTTTCGTGGTTGTGCGGTGTCTAATAAGGAAAGTTGATACGAGGATGCTCAATGATCAGTTCTTCTTCCAGTCCAAAGCCCGGTTTTGATGTTGCCAAATTGGTTCCCGCCAAGCCTGTTCCGGTGTTGCCGGTGCGCGACACGGTTTTGTTCCCGCACGCGGTGTTGCCGTTGACGGTGGGGCGTGAAAGCTCCATCCAGTTGATTGAATCGCTGGGCGACCAGCGGACGATCGTGGTGGTAGCGCAGCGCGAGGCGCGGCTGGATTCGCCGCAGCCCGACGAGCTGTACGAATACGGCACTCTGGCCACCGTCCACAAAGTGGTCAAGATGCCGAACCA
>Ga0116231_10006383_pt1 | contig 22536 bp, 19 predicted proteins | sample S1TSphgellanicum_2_FD_89695 | JGI IMG/M metagenome (GOLD analysis project Ga0116231, IMG submission 89695) | Host-associated microbial communities from peat moss isolated from Minnesota, USA - S1T2_Fd - Sphagnum magellanicum MG | ecosystem: Host-associated > Plants > Peat moss > Unclassified...
AAACATGAAACTAACTTCAAAAAAAAAAAAAACCAAGGAAAAACACAAAAAAAAAAAACACTTACAAAAAAAAAACAACCTAACTAACCTAAAAAAGGAGGCTAGCAAGGGAGTGAGCACTTTTGACATGTTTCAAAAGATCACCTAAAATGTAAAGACCAAAATAATGAAGACAAAAGGTGTCTCGAACTAACAAGGGTTGAAAAAAAAAACTACACCCAAAACCTCAAGAAAACAAGGCCAAGTAACCCACCAAAAAAAACAAAACAAAACCCTCTAAAATAATATTAATTAATTAATTAATAATAAATAAAATTTTAAAAAACAACTGAAATTTTCCTAAAAGAAAGGACTTTCTTGCAATTGCAGGAGCTCGCCAGGAGTCATTGCCCAGTCGTTGCAAGAGCGCAACAGCAAAGACTATCGTTTGTCTTTGGCGCAGAATTGTTGGTGTTGCAGGTCGGTTTCTCCTCAGCTATGGCAGATGCTACTACTCTGCACCACCGAGGATCCGTTGATCAGCCTCCTGCTGCTGCCGCTCGTCTAGATCCAGTAGCAACTGCTGCAGACCTATCTCCAACTCTGAGTATCAAATGGCGCAAGCTGTTATTGTTTGCTACGCTTTGTTCGACCCCTTAGTTGCGGCTGCTGTGCTTGCTGGACGTGGAGAGGCGGATGCTGAAGTCCATCCAGCGCTGCAGCTGAGGCCATCTCTTCTATCGGCTCCTACTCTTGCAGTAAGCTTCTCAACAGTTGTGGTCATTCCTTCTCCGCATGTGTGAAGCTTTTTTTCCTTCACCGATCAATTCTGCCCTAAGAGATGGCCGTCGTCTAGCCGATCTACCAGAGCACCATTGAAATCTGCAGAGCAAGAGCTCCAAATGCGTAGTACTTAAGAAGTTCTCGAGGAGTTTAATCACTGATCATGTAGAGTCTAAAACCCATCTTCAATCTTCGTGAGTTAGTACATGAGTTAGTACAATCTTCTCATACTGCTATTACTTTTCTCCCATTATTATTCTTCTCTCTTTATTACTATTACTCTTCTTTTTACTGCTATTACTGTTCTCCCATGATTACTGTTCTTTCTTTATTGGTATTACTCTTCTCTTTATTACTATTACTTTTTCCCATTGCTCTTATTCTTTTCCTGTTGCCGTTACTTTTCTCACATGGTGTTGCTCTTTCCGTGTGATGTAGTCATTTAATTATTAATTATTTAATTACTAAAACTGATTTTAATTCATGAAAATTTTAATAATCAGGTTGTGAAAACTGGATGTGAAAACCAGTTGTTGTTGTATATATGAGAACCAACTTATCTGAGAACTGGGTGAGTTTGAAAAAAACAAAAAATTGATAACCTGACCTATTCTCACCAGCCCAAAAAAACAATTATATATTAGAGAACCAATCAGGTTCTCATAACATCATGAGAGAACCAGAACCAACCGGTTCTCACAAAAAAAGTGAGAACCACCCAACACTGGTATGTACCCAGTTTATGGGTCCCTATTTGGGCACTATTAGAGGCTTTTGCCGAGGAAATATTGGCAATTGTCTGCTGCTTCCACTCCTTTTGTTGTCAGTGTCAATTCTAATGAATCAAGGGTTGAGAAATGCACCTAAAATTTCACTCATCAACTCAAAATTCGGTTACATTATTGTGGAACAGGTCCTAGCAGAGCTGTTATCACCTACGCAACAATGGCTCACTTTACATACCTAACTGACAGGCCAAAGTGAACCAGCACCCACCAATGCAGCATGAAGAATGGATGGTAAGTGATCAGGAAACAACTTTCAGTTGGGTTCCAGTTCCCTAGCCAACAATGGTGGTTAGGTCAGTTGCTTGTTTTATTACCTACCAGTGTTTTTTTCTTTTCAAAATTTTGCAAAATTTTGAACCTGAAAAATATGATTTCGACCTATACAAAGGATTTTCCATGGAAAAAATGGCCCAAATTCGCCAGGTTATTTTCTTAAAACTCCAAATTGCCATTTTTTTATGACAAGTTCCAGTATGTAGCCAAGAATATAGAAGGATTCTGGTTTTTTCCTACGTTCATTTCCAGTCCGTAGCCAAATCTGGCTAAATCTTCTTGTGGATGGCCGCCACTTTAGCTACATCACAAAATTGGAAAAAAAAACCCTGCTACCTACCTACAAAAACAGTCATCACCTATGTTGAAAATTATCTACATACTTATTAATCATGTATTTCTTACCTACCTACCTACCTATATAGGTCTTACTTCTTGTGGGATGGGTTACCAAGGTAAATCAGATATTAACTCAGTTAACGTTCATCCACAACTGGATCATAAGGGACATCCAATGGATGGTGCAACCGGTTGACGGATACATCCCATAATGCAACTACTTATGAAAAATGATCACAGCGTCCGGATTCCCACAATTGACAGTGAATGATTTGCCACTTTGAGAGTGAATGATTGCCACTTGGCAGTTCCAACTCGTACTTCACACACACAAAAAGGAATGTTGAACCACCCTAAACCCTAGCCCTAAATGTAATCAACTCTTGTGTCACAGGACAACTTGACCACATTCGAGTGTTGTGCTTTCTAGAAGATAAGTACATAACTTCACCAGTATCGTTTGTTTGGTTGCACATGTGATGGTTGGTTTTTGCTTGTGTGTCGATCCAACACACGAAGTAGCTCAGAGTTTTTTTTTATAAAGAAATTGAAGTGGCCTACTGTGGAAGGGAAAAACAAAAAAACCGTTTGAGAGCTTCCTCCAGTTGGGTATCATCAGGATGAGTTCAGAAACGTCTGTTACGGTGAGATTGGGGATCTTGGGTTGTGCATCCATAGCTGAGAAAATCGTGAGAGCGGTTCTGCTTCTACCGGAGATTCGACTTGTTGCACTAGGAAGCAGATCTCTGGCCAAAGCGCAAGAATTTGCAAAACGCAACGGTTTGCCAGCAGATGCGAAAGTGTATGGGAGCTATGACGAGGTGTTGGATGACACCTCTGTGGATGCAGTGTATATACCTCTGCCCACTGGCCTCCATGCGCACTGGGTTCTGAAAGCTGCAGAGAAGAAGAAGCATGTGCTGCTGGAGAAGCCTCCAGCACACACTATGGAGGAGATGGAGCTCATGACATCTGCCCTTGAGAAGCAGGGCCTGCAGTTCATGGATGGCACAATGTTTGTGCATCATCCCCGAACTGCAGAAATGCACCGAATCCTTCACAATCCACAACTTTTTGGCACCATTCGTGAGGTGGGTGTTTCTATGCATTCCCGAATCTGTGTCCCTTCATCCCTATGCTATTGAATCCTTTAGTGATAATGAACTATACAGCAGGCAGGGTTTGGCCGATTCTGCCTTCTAGTCTTAGCTAGCCTGTGGCCAAGTCCAGTACAGGCAAGCTAAGAGATGGAATCAGCCAAATCCTGCCCATTCCCTGGCATTAACAGCTGTTGGTTTCATATACTATGTACGGTGTAGAATCAACCAGGCTGCCGATTAGGTCTACAGAATCGGCACCCATGTGGAATGGCCAATTCAGCATGAGAATTAGTTGATTAAAAGGGAGAATAAGACCTCACAGCTGTCAATGCATCCTTAGTGATTTTTGGTGACCAAAGCATACATGGTCTCTCACATACTGGGAAACAGTTTACTGACTACTCCCCTGTGGATTTTCTTGATCAGGTATCTGCTATATTTAACACCAATATGGAGAGCACCTTTGGGCCAACATGGTCACAATCAAATGTCCGTGGACAAGCCCATTTGGATGGGCTCGGTTCCTTGGGTGACTTGGGGTGGTACTGTGTCAGAGGCATCCTTTGGGCCTTTGACTTTGAGATGCCATATAAGGTTATTGCTCACCCAGGTACAAGATTCAATGATGCAGGTGTGATTATTTCATGTGGAGCAACTCTTGAGTGGAAGGATGGAAGAACAGCGACATTTCATGCCTCTTTTCTAACTGAGATGGTAATGAGGCTTATGGTTATGGGATCTCGGGGAGTTTTGGACATTGAGGACTTTGTGATCCCAGTGAAGGAAGATGTTGTTACCTTCCAGTTCAACCAGGGTTCAGCTTGGGTGGATCGGTCAACAGGTTGGACAAGAAACACACATGTACATGAGGTAAAAACAGAATTGCCACAAGAAGCTTTGATGTTGCGGGAGTTTGCACAGCTTGTGAAGGGAATCATTAGTGGCACTGGAAAGCCCAACCCTATATGGCCAAGTGTTTCCAAGAAAACTCAAGCTATTCTCAATATTGTGAAGGAGTCAATTGAGCATGACTGTTCTCCAATCACTTTAAGCTGAACTGAACCTTGGATACCATGTAGGTTGGCATTTTTAAAGGTGGGTGGGATTGGCACTTTTGCTTGTTTGGACAACTATGTAACATGAAGTTTGCTGATATTTCATGTGTGTGACTACTGGAAAGACAGTTGAAGTATATTGAAGTATTTTTGTCTGGAAGATCCTGGACTCATGATTGTCTTGCCAATTATTAAAATTCTGAAAATAATTTTGGAGTTATGACAGAAAGGCATGAGACAAGTGAAAAAGATATGAAGCACACCTGAAATATGAGTGCTCTGTTGGAGATGCATCCCCTTGAAAATGTCTTGATATCTCCACAATCTAGAGGTCTTGAACCTCATTGATGAGCATTCTAATTATGGCTTTTAGATGAATACTCATTACCAATTATGGCAAATTCAAGTGAGGTTCAAATCAATAGCTCTATTCTGATCAGGACCCACCAATAATATCACCTCTTAAGGCAATTTCTTACATTTCAACTCACATAAGATCGAGCTTCGACTGATGGAAAAGATTCATAGCTTTGCATCAGTCCAAGTCAATGTTCTTGCTGAAGAAACTATACAAACACACAGCTCTTTCAGTAAGATGGGTTTTTCCCCTTTCTGACTGTGAATAGGAACTAGATTTCTTACAAAGTTCTGAGGAGCCATTTGAAAGTTCTTCTGGGAAGTGTTCATGGGAGTGCTACATGTGGATCATCTTGAGCTTTTGAAGAAGCATAAGTCTTTCAAACCATTCTAATCAGATCTTAAGTGATGATGTCTTGGATTGATATTTTTGGAAGTGGATGTAAACAACAAGCATTCCAACCTTTTCAAGGTGGGTTTGGCTCACATCTTCCAAAAATGTATATTCATGGCCTACTTTCTGACATGTTGATCTAGAATTGTATACAAAATTTGTGTATGCAATTTTTTGTCCAATAAACAATCACAAGGAGAATCTCATGATTGAATGCTTATCAAGTGGATTATTTCCAAACTTTGTACAAATTTGTGGAGCAAAATGTATTGCATGCTCTTCTTTTGACAAGTCGTGGACAATTTATTGATGCTAATGATGTCTTTCCACTATTGACAAGTGGAAATCATTTCAAAGCAATTTGAAGTTGCATGAGTTCAATGATGGATTAGGCCAAGTATTTAGGAAGATTTGAAACAAAAATAAGTTATGTGCATGGAGTATTGGGGCAACATTGACAGTTAAGAAAAACATTTATTTCATCATTCAATGCTCATCTATATCAAAAAAACCTTTTGGAGGGTATGCCACCATCATTGGCACAGATGTGTTTTCCCCAGTGTAAAGTTCATAAATTGGTACAATTCTGGAATGATATTCTTAAGATACTTCATGAATTCTTTGAATGAAACATTTGCTTAACCCCTAAAGTACTCAGAGGGTTCCTTAACAGAAAGGTGTTTTCATTATTATTTAGCTTCCGTGTTCCCTGGTTTTCACTTAAGTCTCAATATCCTTACATTGTAGGAGCTGATATGGTTGAAAAAGTGTAGAAGGCTGAAGGTGGGTTGCCATTCCATGTAATGAAAGGCATGATTACATCAGAAAAGACAAGACAAAATCCGACACTGTTGTGAGATTTGGAGATTTCATATAGTTTCCAATCAATGTTGAGTTGTTTATGATTTTAGTCAATATTTTGATATTTCAAGATTCTGCATTGTAGCATTATTTCAAAGCTACTAAACTCTGAGCTGCAACAGGATTTGAGATAGCATGATCAGCACCAATCTGACATTTGTACACCTTTTGTATAATTGCACAAAATGGAAGATATGCAATCACATGGTCAAGTGACATCTGCCACCATGTGCTCCTGTGAAAGCCATTCAGAAATTGGGAATGGCCCATTCTAACCCTCAAACTTTTAGAACTGCACCCAAGGTAATTGGTGATCATACATCTGCATGAATGCAGTGCCCCAGTGAACCCATTCAGGATGTTCTAAACCAGTTGACATTTTTTCATGAGAACAAGAATCCTCCTTTTGATTGCAGGTCAGGTGCTAACATCAATCATAGTCAGAGCTATATGGAGGTGCATATAGGGATTTTTTAGCCACTGCAGGTAGGGTATGTAGAACATTGAACAATGCAGTTTGCATTCTACACTAGCAACAACACTTCAGTTGAAAAAGACAAATTTGTGTTGTGGACAATATTCCAGCAAAAAAGCCCCTTCCACAACAAAGCAGAGCATGATGGAAAAAACATAAATATTAAGTGATGGGAGGAAAGGCAGCAGTCCACTGCTTTGGCAGCTGGTTGGCAAATACAAATCTCAGCAATGCAGCATCTTTTGCATCTAGTCTTTGGACTCCATACCCTCTTAATGCTGCATGCGATAGAACCCTACGACCACGAATAGCAGCCTTCTTCCTTGTTCTCACAAACAAGGCAGATGCAGTGGTGCAGGCTTTCACTTCAGAGACTGTATCTGTATCATCCTGATCAGCCTCAGACCCAAGGGCTCCTGCAATTGCTGTATCTTTTCCATTGCCTGTAGTGGCAGGGCCCCACCAACGTGAGGATGCTCTGCTCAAGCCTTTAGAAGGATAACCCAGTTTTAGTTCATCAAGGAATGATGGTATAGGTGCCTTTTGCTTCTGAAGTGTCTGTGCAGGCAGGGTTCCTGCTGATAGAGGACTCCGTACATATGTTGATGGAGTGCTTGCTGATGCAGAATTGTTGCCTTGTGTTGCAGTGGGCTGCTGTGGTGGTGTAATTCGAAGAACAGGAACATGACTTTGAACTGGAAAAGTCCTGTGTGGTTGCATTGAGGATTGATGTGGCAGAAGCTGATTTACTGCCACAGTGGGCTGCATCATAAACAACTTGGGGTCTGCATGACCTCCAGCAACCAGCAGCTTTGCACCTCTACACCCAATCAGACTCAGTTTTTAAAAAATTCACTTTAACCCCTTCCACAAAATCACAATCAAAATAGTAGCCAATATTTGTGGTGCTCAAAAAACAGCAGTGGTTCCAAGAATGGTGCCAAAGGTAGACATGATACTTACAAGTGAGGAGTTCCAGAAACAGAGTCACGGTTGTGAGCAGAAGGAGGTGGCTTAAGCTGCTGCTCCAACCTCTGATTCACAAGCTGATTGTTTGCCATGTCTCTGAGGGCATCTTGTTTGATGTCTTCAATTGACTTCCCTGCCAAAAACTGCCACGCAAGCAAAGCCTTGCTTACTGTTACATACATATCAAGCAATCACAGGTTCCGAAAGCTATTTGATATCAGTGCTGATATTGTTCTGACTAAGGATGGCGAACATGAAGTCACAAGGAAATATTCCTTCTCAGCATCCACTGTCAATGAATCTAAACATACTCTGAGCAGCTTTATACCTTGCGATATGGCCATCGAGGAATACCATTCTCCTTGCAGATTCGCTTGAGTGTAGAAACACAAACACCTGGCCCAATACATGAACTGTCATATTAGTCCCTCCATGTGTTCAATAAGCACTCAAGTAAGACACAAGGAAAGGTGCAATGCAAACCATATGGTTGTTGCCTAAAGATGTTGCACCTTAAGCTGGGCATGACGATGGATAAAAATTACTAGAACTAAAGACATGTGCACTGATTCATAACTATATACGAAATGGAAACAGAAATTACAACAACCCTTGCTGGATGACTATTTAGCACAATTAACACACTAGCGAAGGACCAAAAACGTCCAGAACTATCAGAGAATTGTTGGAAGAAACAGAAGTGGGGGGGGGAGGAGGTTTTGTAGTCAGCTCTTACACAGCTAAACATTCTTTCACCCAGAAAACCATATCCTACTGAGTAGAATAGTTCAAAAATATATGTACTTATAATTGTCCAAGAGTCTGCAAACAGACAATTTGAGGTCACAAAAAATGCCCATCGATCTTATGTTGAGATTAGAAAGTTGACCACCCAACAAAAGTAGATAGATAGCAGTAAGAAAAAGAGGAAAAGAGGAAAGAAAGATAGAAGGCCAAAAAGAAAATGAATCAGAACAGAAAGCAATAACCAGTCCACAATAAAACTGTGAGTCTAGGCTACTTTATGAAACACAACCTGCATATTGTGTTTTTGTCACAAAAACACTGGCAATGGAAAGATGCAGTTGTGATGGCTAGCACCACAAAGTAGGAAAGGAAAGAAAGGAGAACATGAAATGAAAGAAACCGTTCGAAGAAGGAACAAGAGGAGGTAAAGTTAAAAAGGGCAATCAGAAGAGAAAACTGCAGTAAAATGTGGACCCTGTATAGCTCAATATGTGGAACTAGAAAACCAAAAGTTTCTTTGAAGACTCTTGAGGCCACATTTTTGGGTACGAAAGCATTCTCTTTGTTGGGTAACCTGAAGGAGGAATCAAAAAGTACTACCCATTGTCCTCTGTGAGATAGAATAGAGTAGCATTGTGGCAAATGATTCTTTTGAGACAAAATGCCTCAAGAACAGCTGTAATTGATGAACACTATTTGAGCAACTAGAATCAAGTATGTCACACCTAAATCATGTCAATGCCAGCATCCTCCAGTGCAGAAACAGTTATGTATTGATTCTTAAGCCTACAGCACTTACTTGGGGTTATTACTACATCCAAAGAGCTTGCAAGAGAAGTCGGTACAAATACCAATAAAGCATGAAACAAAAGGAAACGATATGCCTGCATTAAGAGAGCCTTTATCTGAGAGGAATCTGACAAAGTAATAATATATGCAAAACAAAAAATTGTCATTCCTTAAGTAGTTACTTCCGAGATGTCTGACCTGGGGTTCTGAGACATATAAGATTGCAGAATATATAATGCTGCTACAGCAGACATGTGCAATTTCAAACAAAGCAATCCAACATTAGCAATTGCAAAAGCAAACAGTTTCTATTACTATCAAAGTGGTATTTGGAAAAAACACTTAAGTTAGGGTTTAGTCTTGCTTTACCAAGTTTTTGGGCGGCATCCGCAATAGGGACGGCGAAGAACTTGGCCACTTCATTGAAGGTTAGAGGACCATCCGCCCACGAAACAGACTGAGGAGCCATCCCCAGTTTTACCATATTCCGGTTCAGCAAATAATCTGACGGCATCTTGAACCCTAGAACAGGAGGCTTCTTTCAATTCCGGCCTACACCAAGTCGAAAACACCCTGCACATCATCAGCCAAATCCATTCCATCTCCATCATGTATCCTCGTTTGTTATGTAACTCTGCTCTGCTCTGCTTCATTGGGTTCATAACGCTGAATTATCTACCTCAGCATGTGTGTCGCAAATGGAAAATCTTTACAAACAAACCCTCATAAGACAGAATAATGCACAACCAAGCTATTAAACGCTTCAAACCCGCAAAAACCCTCCACAAGCCAAACCTCAAAACCTTAAGACTTTTTTCAGACTTTGGACAAGGTTCTCGTAGGTATTCCCGGATTCGAGTACAACATCCCTTGTGATGTTCATTGAAAAGACAAGAACCACTAAAAGTTCTCCACAGACCAAATATTTTTTCTCGAAACCCTGAAATAAATTGAGCATAAATTAATGCGGCAGATCAAAGAATAGCGGATTAATTTGTCTCAGTAAAAGTATGTAGGAATATGTAGGAATCTCTCTCTCTCTCTCTCTCTCTCTCTCCGCAGCCAACAAACTCCCCTGTCTTTTGTTTTCCAGGTAAAATACTGAAGACATGGGTGTGAGAGAGAGAGAGAGATTCCGGGACAACCTGAAGAACAGTGAAGTCCCTGGAATTCGTTGCAACTAGAATAGTGATGTCTGATGACTTTCCGTAGGCTGCTCGTTTGCGTAGCTTTGGAAGACGAATTGGATGCACAAATGGAGTCTCCAGACACCCCCGTGCAAAGCTCAAGAGGGAACAGTCCAACAGTTTACGGTTTCCAAAGACACAGGCTCTTTCACAAAGCAAGTTGAAAATGTTTCTTTTTTCTTTTTTCTCTTTTTTTTTGGATATCCAATTTTTTTGCGAAATTTAAACCCAAATAGCAAAATTAGTCGACTTTACACTAGAAAATAAAAAGTCCAAAGCCTTTCCAATTCCTTTATCAAAATTGGTGAAATTTTGCCCCCAAAAAAAACACATTGTTTAATTTTAAACACTGAAGTCCATCATCCAAGGGCCATAAGTGCCACATAAAGCACTTGGAGAGATTTCCTAAGTGTATTTGGAAGGTACCTTTAGGTCTATCTACCTATGGTGAGTATCCCTCCTAGAAAATAGGAGAGATCTTACACCTCCTTCTTAAGAGTGGGAGGGATCTTATGGACTAGGTGATTTACAAGAGGCCACAAGTTATTGCATATAATTGAGTTATGAGAGTGGAAAAGATTATATGTGGTACATATGGCCTTGAACCATTTACCAAACATAATTGGTTGTCTACATTAACAAGTTACGGTGGCAAACTAATGGCACGTCTTAACACTTCATGTGTTTCTGCACATGCAAGTTATGAGTTATTATTTGCATGCAACTAGTTGTCCATCGATGTGCTATCACACCTCATGGCAATTGATTATGTGTAGGGTAAAGCCTAAGGATGAGAGCATTATCTAAATAAAGCTACAATCAAACTTGTGTTATGTTTTATAGTGTTAAGTAAGTTAACATTTAAATAACATCCTCAAAAACAAATTACCTATGTTAAGTAGCACTAATATGAAATGTAGTTAATTTTTTTGTTATTCATTCACACTTAGGAGAACCATGGCAAAACATTTTGTTAACTTAACATTGACTTAAAGCCCCTTTCTTACGAGTTGTTACTTATCATTGTGAAATATTATTATTACAATACTCATAAGGTTCATAATATGAATATATGGATACTCATATTACAATATTTATATTATTACTCTATTGTTATAATTCATAATTTTATGGGTTGCTACTGACCATTGTGAAATATTAATAATACTTTCATAATTCAATATTTATATTTATTGAAGATTTGATGTTAAGTTCATCCAATTAACATCAAATTAACACCATTTAACATTGTGTGCCACCTAGGATCCATCTAGGATTTATGTTAGCTAACATTCTTCATTTGAATGCAACAAAAAATTTGTCTCTTAACAATAATTAAACATCAACTTAGCATTAAGTGTGATTGTAGCATAAGATTTTTTCTCAAGATGTTTAGGTATTAATTATTATTTGTGTTGAGTTTTACAAATGTCTAAGATAAAATCTCATACCCTAGAACATTAGGTCCAAGTCCACCAACTCTTGAATGAGTTATGAAGGAGTCATGTATATATTTGATGAGGAATTCTTCAAAATGGTGAAGGATGGAAATTGTCCCATTGTGTTAGTGGGCCATGACACTCATTTCATGAACTATTTGTGTGGAATAATCAATGTAGTGGTGGACCACCTAGATGCAGTGCAAAACCTTGGGGTTACTTGAGTGACTAACAAACTCATTTTTGTTTAACTTAATGAATGCACAAACAAAATCAACATATTCCAAATTCAATTCCTTCTTGCAATAAATCTTTGAGTTGAAATAATAATCAAACACAATCATTGTTGTTAGCATTATGTTTGGACATTTGGTTAAAACTAATGACCTATTTTCATTACAAATGTTGTTGAATATCATGTTGTATATCAATAGAACTAAATTGCAAGTGGATGCAAACGATGTTTGAAGATGAATTCTTATGATGACAATGATGCTAAGAGAAAAAAAGCAAAAGAAGGAATACATGTCCTTGCTTGGTGGACACCTTTGCTTCATTTTCTTTTTTATTGGGTTGGATGGTAAGTGTCCCTTAGACATTCATAATTAGTGGTTTATAAAAGAGAGTTTGTTATTCACAATTGCTACCACTCAACAACCATCCCTTCTTGCTAATGGTGCTTCAAGTTCAATAATCACAAGTCAAAGGCAAGATTTCTTTTGTTTCACTTCAAGTACTTTTACTTGAAATCCTAGCAACTTCAAGTTAATAACTATTGAAGCATGGTTTAGAGCAATCTTTCCTTCCAATATAAAAATGGAAGTACACACAAAGTTGTTTGTTTACAATTGAGGCATGTTGGTTAACATTTGATACAAATGTTGCACAACAAGGTTTTCAAATCAAATGCTTCAAGTAAACAAATTGTAGAACTTACTATCTTCAATGCTAAAATTGTAAATGTTTTCAAAAATGTTATTCAAGAAAAGGTTTGAAAGATTTTTTCTTTTCTTGTTTTCTCTAATGTAGCAATAGAATTTATAGTAACAAGTGTTATATGATCTAGGTTTGATTGTTGAGATACTTGTGTTAGTGTATGGTGTCTAATGAGTGTTTTTAATTTGTGTGGATTCTTACCAAAATAAATGATGGTATAATAGTTTTTTTAAACATGCCTATTTTGCTTCTTTATTTTGAAATTGAATCTAGTTAATAACATTTACAATGTCTTTGGTGTTTTTCCTAAGCTCACTATTGTGAAGAGACCTAGTTTTGGACCACGTTCACATTGCTTTTCATATGTTCATCCTTCACATGTTGTAAGAGTGAATTGCTTATATATGTTGGTGTACATTCAATGCTTGTAAAGTAGGATTTTGATTGCTACATGTTTCTATCCTACAAAAAATTGAACAAAGACAAATATATCATATTAAAAAAATTTGTTATGAAAGAATCTTGGGAAAATTATGAAAAGATTTTCACAAGTGGGTGAAAGGAGCTAATAGGAGCAAATGGTGCCCCCTCAGGCAACTACTTAATCTAGAATATTATCATAATATTCGTTTTAAAATCTTCAAAAAAAATTAATCATTCACTTTTTTAAAATATTATTATGTTAAGGTTTATATTTTTCAATTCCAAAATTTTGTCATTTTCACATTTTTAAAGTCATTTAATGAGTTTTTTACTAATTAAAAACATTAATTTATTTTTTACTTGAGTATTTTTCATTTAGTAGATTGATTTCAAATTCATTCACATGTTCCCATGATATATAATGTATGTTGTTATGCAAGTAAATTTAACTTTCAACACCAATTTATATAACTGCTTTCAAATATGAAATATTAAGTAATGGTTACAATTGTTTTGATACATATTAACATGCTTTCACCCAAGTAAATGCCCATGTTTACTAGTGACCTATGTGCAATGTTTAGCAAAACAATGTGATGGCAAACAAAAATGCATGCCTAATATTCTTGGGATTTTGCAACATTCATCAAAATTTTGCACGAATGTTTTTACTTTTACACGCATGGCTTAGAAATTTCATTCAAACAATAAAACTTTAATTAAAACTCATACACCTACATAAGTTGAGCAAACCCAAAACCCAATTGTTTGACTTTTGTTTTTTAGCTAAAATTTATAAATTCAATCTTCCAACACCTACACTTGAAAATCATTAAAGTGTTTAAATTGATGTTGGCGTTGATTTTTCATTTAAACAACATTCCATGATATTTAATGTTGTTTTAGTTGGATCAATGCAAGGTTCGTCAATTTACATTTTTTTTCAATGTCGAGTGTTGTTATAAACAAAAAAATAGTCATGTTTACCTCCATGGTAGCATGTTGAAATTCATTCTTCCAAGTTGTTGGAAGCTTTGTTTTTTCCCATCCTTTCAACATCATTGTTTCCTTGCTTCTTGATCATTTCCATGTATTGTGTAACCACTAGCATATGCATGATTTTAAATTACTCATTTTGAAGTTGATGTTTGGATCGTTGCCAAGTTTTCAATTTCTTCTTTAATGACCCCTATTGGGTACAAGCATGGTTAGGTGGCTCACTTTTGACATTTTAAAGAGCCAAAATCTTACACTAGCTAAAATTCTTGAAATTATAACAATTATCAAACTATAAATCCTATAATTATCTCCTATGTTTTTGGTTGTAAATATTGGTAGGCCACCTTTTAAATATTACTAAACATGTGATTGGTTAAAAACTCCATATGAAACCTTAAATACTTCAATGTGAAATAAATAAAAATACTTTAAAATCATGAAAATCATGACATTTAAAATTTTAAAAAATTACAAATTCTTTTATTGGGAAAGTTTCAATGCATCTTATTATTAAATTCATCATTTGATAGAAGCTTATTTTTAAATTTCATTTTGACAATTTTAATGACATTTTTTTGAATCCACATTTTTTATTTTTTATCTGTGATAAATGCAATGTCATCATTTCTAAAGTTCATTATGAGTCCATTTTTTTCTTAAAAATCATTCATATTTTTCAATATGATTTTCATTAAAGTCTATTACAATATGGATAATTAAAATTTGATGATGTTAATGTTGAATATGGTTTTTACATTTTTAGTTCATGTACAATCGAAAAAACTTTAACTATGATAGTCCAAATTGTCCCCCCTAACTATGTTTTCACCCTAATGTCCAATTGTTGAACTTTATTTTGAATTCATGCTTGAATGGGTGCTACAATATGACATTAGTTGGTTGCAAAACATTACTACAATTTGCTAGTACAAAAACTACCAAGATGTTTGGATATTTGTTTTTTATCCAACTGAAGAATTTTTAATTCTTATGTATAGTCCAACAATCTAACAACCAATTAAACCATTTGCTAACATGTTTAAAATACAAGGAGTTCAAGTTGAGCTTAGTGGTAACGCACCATGATATTCTCCACAAAATGTTTTGTGGTTTCAAGGTTTGACCAATGATTTTCACTATAGGAGTTATCTTTTTTGTTTACTACACAAATTGTTTTTCTTTCATTATTTCAATGGCCCAATGTTTTTGGTGTAGTGCTTGTAAAAATGATATGTAACACTCCTATTGCAAATGAGGATACTAACACATTCACTTATCTTTTGTCCTTTATGCCAAGTACATGAATATGTTTGAAGCCCTTACTTTCCCATTCATGTTCTAGTATAGGTACCAAATGTATGTCAATCTAATCACTATTAACAACAAGTGAAGGGGGAATGTCATTGGCTTTGGTTAGGTAGGCAATATGATAAGCCATGGACCTACCTTGCTCTTGCTAATATCATGGAAGTTTGTTGGTGGTTACAATATTAACCCTGAAAGTCCAATTCATGTAATGCCTCACATATTTGGCTTTAATTTTTCTTATCATTGTAAACCACTCATAGCAGTTGGTTCTTCCAAGATTTTCATAATGATTAGGACATCATGGTTTTAGATGTAAACAATTTTCAAAAAATGGAGGGCATTAATTTTGTTAAGTCACAATATTTCTTAATTGTTGGAGCCATGATGGGTGGCCACAAAACATTGTTGAATTTAGTGACATGTGTCTTGCACTTGTGCATATTTTTTACTTGTTCTTCATCAAATTATTATTTGATTTCAATGTCTACTTGTAATGTTGTTTTGAATTTCTTGGGTTTGGCAACCAAATGTTAGATCTCTACTATGCAAAGTTATCTTTTTTTTAACATGTTTGCCTTTTTCAACAAATCAACTTCACATTATGAAATGCTTTTGTGTTCACCTTTTGTGATGGGCTTAAACAACCCTATTAATGTCTTTTGTTCTTTTTGTTGAATTTCTATATGTACCAAATTGATAATAAGTTTTCTCCACTCACACTTGAATCCATTGTTTTCATTGAATATTTTCACTCATCCGTAAATGTAACAAGTTTTTAACTGCAAATTATTCAATGTAAATTGCTCCACAAAAATAGGTATCAAGAATGTTCTAATAATTAAGTTCTTTCAACTCACATTTCTAGGTGTAAGCATTCAATCATGAACCACACCCGCCCCTTTAAGCCATTTTTTTAAAGATTTTTTTTGGAATTTGTTTTTTTAATCTTTAATATTTTCTTTAATTATATGTTATTATTACATTAATTTTTTTCCAAAAATAGTTAGCTAGGTAAGTAGTAAAATTTGCCAAAAATAATTAGGTGTGAATCTTTTTACATTGCAAAATGAATACTTACAACTACTTTAAACATGATTTTAGGTTTATTCATTAGATTGAGTTCAAATTTCAAAACATGCATATCAATGTACTAAAAATATATTTTTAATAAAAACAACCCCATTTGTAGTTTTTTTTTTTTTTAAAATGTTATATGCACAAAATTAAACAATAATTTCAATTGCTTTGATACATGTTTACAAAACTACACCCTCTCCTTTCACTTTTAATTACAATAAGATATTTTTACAAATCCATCTTCCATAAAAATAGGTTAATAAGTTCTTTGCATTCACATGATCATGGAAAGCATTAAAATGCCACCATAAAGATGCCAACATCAACACAAAAGAAAAATATGCCAAGATATAATGCAAAATGATGAAGTTATCGACATGAAATATAAAAGATAAAAGTTTAATTTCTTGCAAATCAAAGAAGTTGTCAATGAAAAAAAACACACACACACAACCATGCAAAAGAAAAAGAGATGTTAAATCAAAAGAACATAGGAAAAAATCATCACAGAATGAGGTGTACCAACCATTGCTCACACATGAAAAATAAAAATGAAGAAATGTTCAAATGGATGTAGCCACATTAAGGGGTTTGTTTACATATAATTTTCAAAGGTACTTTAAATGTTTTTTTTATAAATTAGATAATCAATTAAATAATTATAATTTAGTTATGAATTTCCAAAGTTCAAGTTTTTGAAAGGGCCAAAAAAATAGAAATATAAGTTTGTAGCAAATCCAATCAATTTTTTTCCAACGAAAAATTAAAGCCATGTACTTTAACATGTGTTGGAAAAATATGAGAAAAAAAATCTATAGTATTTTTAAAAGTTTGAAAAAGGTTCCAAAAATTTTATTAGCCAATTTCAATTTCTTAAACATTTTTTTTTGGGGTTCCTTGTGGTACCACCCAATCATACTTTCACCTAGAAAAAATGAACATAATGAAAGCAACAAAACCTAATGGCACAAATGAAGAAAAAGACAACATGATTGTGAAAGTGGTAAAAGTGTTGAAGCAATAATAACAATAGAAATATAGGAAGGCTTGCTCCCTTCAATGCTTTCTTTAATTTTAAGGTTGTAGTCCCAAAGGTGTTGTCTCAACCTTAGCTTTGGGCTTGCGATCAAGATAAGGACTTGCAAAGTTGTAGGCCAAGAATGAAGCTCAAGACTCACATTTCATGTTCCCGAAAGTGCAAGAGAGTGTGAAGGAATGAACCCCCATACTCTCAAATGAACTCCCAATGGACTTCCAAATCTTCAAAAGGCGATTGCAGGGGTCAAAATTCATTAGATTGAAAAGTTCCTTATATCATTGGAAAGCTCTTGGAACGTAGATGTCTAAAATAGGCTTGCATGGCCCATTTTGAGTACCCAAAGCACAAGTTATGGCCAAAAGAAGGGCCGGGAGTCAAATTGGCGATTTGACTCCCGACCACTAAAAGTCAGAAATCACCCTGATTTCCTTGCATTCAGGTGGTGTGTTACCATTGGAAAGTTCTTGACAAGAGCTATAACTTTGCTTCAAACCTCACTTCAATTGAAGGTCTGCACACAAAGTTATGGGCCCCCAAAGTTGCGGGAATCCCAACTTTGGGAATTTTGGGACTCCCACTTGAGAGTCCCAGGACAAAATGACATTTGGGTGCTGGTCCCGTGACCAGGCATAGAGTATATTATAAGGGGGAAGGTGGTGGCTTCCCCCAAGTCCAGGCCGTGGTGAATCTTGTGAATCCATGTTTGCTCATGGCTCATCCGTGCACCAAAGGTGTTCCAACTACACACTAACCAACCTATTGTTTGGTTTGTGCAGGTCCATGTGAGTAAGTGACTTGCTTGTCAATCTTCCTAGTCCCATCTCGGAGCTCCAGCACGCCCCTCTACCCCTCGAAGTGTTGTGAGCCAAGGAGCGCGCCCCAACTCCTTTTCCTTCCACTGTTTTCTTCTTTAGACTCGTAACTAAGTCCATCAAGGAGCTTGAGGGTGCGTCACGTGTAGGCCTGAAAATTATAAGAGGCCCATAAAAAAAACCTTCCTTCATGTAATTAATTAAACACAATAATGTTATTGACCTTGTTTTACTTCATGGCGCTTACTCTAGGATTTCTTATGTGTGAATATTGTTGTATGTCCACATAAAGTCCTTATTTGTATCACATAATGTTTTAATTTAACTTACCATAACACATGGTAAAACCATCTTTCACATGTGGAAGCATCAATAACCTTCCATATGTGGAAGGTTTTTCCAATATTTGATGAAAAGGATCTTTTGCATGGGGTGATGCAACTTCAAATATTACAAAAAGTATATGTTTTAGCTTTTCATGACAAAGAAAATTGATGATGAATGGAGGTACGAGAAAATTATTTATGGAAATATGTATTCTAAATTTGAAATATGTATTGAAATCTAGAAAGAAAATCCTTCCAATTTTTAAAGTAAGATCAACCCAAGTTTGGAATATTTTATACCTTTGCCTTGGTTTCAAGACTCAAGAGAAGTTCTTCAAATTATGAAAGATTCTTGCTCATACATATGATCCCTTGGTATCTGTTGACAAAATGTTGGTAAGTAATGAGGCTTTTAAGTCTCATGATTTGTGTAGAAACTACCTTCCCTTAAAACCAAGTCTTCATAACCAATCACACATAATTTTAGAAAACAAATTCTTTGCATTTGGAGGGGCCTTACTTTTATAATTGACATGGAGATCTATTGGCATGCATTCACAAGAGTATATCACACTCCCTAGGCTAGCAAAATGGGTTAGACACCTTTCATTTTTCAAAATTATTTATGAAAGGTAAGGGACCTCCCTTGGGGGTTGCATAAGTTCTTGCCCTTGTTCACTTGATCTTGGACCTCATTCATGAGGGCTGAAACCTATGAAGCCTCAGGAAGGGATCCCTTATCCCACACAAAACTCTAACCTTAATTTCACTCATTTACAAATTTTGAAACTTGTGAAATTCATGGAAGGTGTTGAATTTTTGAGAAAAGTTTAGAAAAACTTATACAAAGCTAAAATTATATCACATAAATTGATACAATGATCAATAATGTTCAAATATACAACTAAACCAAGTAATATTAATCAATGAATTTTTAAAAATATTAACTAGGTCAATAGAATGTGGTATGAAATAGGTTCATAAAATGTGCATGGTTATGGTTCTTGAGTCTTATCTTGATTTTGTTAGTTTAATCATCAAAACTAAAAATCTAATTTGCTCAAATTTACTTAGCAAACTAATTAGGAGGTGTGGTCATTTATATACCTCCTTTCACACCCCAATGCCACATGGATTTTTTTTTAATTTTAAGAATTTCAACAACTCTTGTAAAAAGACACAATCCTTCAACATTTAATAATCATGACACTAAGCTTCTACATTGAGTTGTGAATAAATGTATTTTATGGCAACTTGTAGTCAAGTTAGATCTTGTTCATATTCATGAACAAGGTAAAACATAGACAAATTTGTCACTTGTTGGACAAGGTTTAATGGAGACAATTTTGTCAAACCTATAGAATTTGATGTATGAACAAAAACACTTTTGTCATTTGTTGGATCCACCTTTTTGTTCATACATCAAATTCCTTAGGTTCAAATCTAGATAAGGGATAAGGATTGTTGTGAAAAAACATTTAATCACAATGTGTGACTATATAGGATCATTACAACAATGACCACATCTTAGTTGTGGATAGTCAGTCTTTGTATTTCAATGTGTGCCACAAAAAGCACCTTTGGCACATGCTGAAAACATTAAACATGGATTTTCCTTCTTAATAGTAACTCCTTATTGAGTGTTTCCACGAGACTTTGTCGAGTTCTCAATGAATGGCCAATGATCAAGTTTTGCATCATTTGCAACTTGTTTTTGGAACTTTTGGGTAAATGTGTGGATCCTTGTTTTCTACCTATCCAAAAATTACCCTTTGTTGCCATTTTTAATGTAATTACTCATTCAAAATACTAATGCATGCACATTAGTTTTTCAATTTCCCAATTTGAACTATTTCTTTGTTGCCATGTGCACATGATAGGACAATATACATTGTCATTGCATTATAAATTTTTATCATGAAAAGTTAAATTGCCTTCACGATTCAAGGTTTTGAATGTGGAGTAAAGGTGTGCCATTTTTCGACTATATTGTTGCCATTAGATAGATAATTGGCTCACATGGCCAAAGGTTTGGCACAAAAGAAATGACATGATTAAAATTTATTTAAACATGACATCATTTTAAACTAGAATGATGCTCAGTTTGTTTATATAGACAAGGGGTCGATATTCATTCTTGTTTGTTCTTCAATGATCAAACAATTCTTACCCACTCATGATGTGAAAAAAGTGGTGTAAACATTGATGGAGACTATTTGATAGACACAAACAATGGAATTTTTGCAAAAGACTCAACTCAACACGTGTGCTTTGAGTTCTAAAGTACGACTTAGTAGCCTTGCTTCCTCATCTAAGCAAATTTTTAGTGAGATATTTCATTTAGTGAAAGTTGAACATGTGAGGGCCTTCATTATTGTTCAAAGTTGGGAAAACGAACAAATTTTAGATAAAGTTCATGGGTAGTACCATCCAGTGGAATGTTTTGTTGATTTTGAAAATTGGTCAATTAGGTTCATTAATTGTATTTGTCAAAGTTATACAATCAAGCTATCTTTCACCAAAAGGTTAAATAATCAATTTTTTTTGTTCAATGTTTATTAAGTGAGTACCTTGATAGTTTAATTTCTCTATAGTTTCATTTATCAATTTATTGTCTTGACCTAGCAAACTATATTCCAACTTTGGAGGAGCGTGGACTTCATTTTATGATAAGGAAATAAATTTGTATAAAATGATTCGATGATTTTATCCAATTTTGTTAGCCTTCCTAACCTTTACCATATATTTAGCATAATACATGGGCAACTTTGGCACTATGTAAAATAATCAACAAATTAAAAAAATTTAACTTCAACATATGAAATTTTAATTGTGGAATGTTGGGCAAGTAATTAACATATATATATTAAAAATAAAGTAGTGGTTAGAAGTTTCCTACGATCTTTATGATTAATTGGTTCACAATTTATACATTTGAGTGGACTAGGTCAAGGTTTGAATCTAACTACTTTCAAATGTGGTTTTAATTATTATGATTACATTTTTGAACCTTTCAACATTAAGGGCTAATCATTTTTCAAAATATTGACAAAAATAAAAATAAATTTAATTTATGCCAAATCCGCCCATGCATTATAGTATCAATATTTCAGATGTGACAATGCTTATCTAAAGCTTTATGAAATTGTGTTTGTTAATTGATCATGAGTGGGTACACATATGCTTGACATTTACCTCATTTAAAACAAAATTAATTTTCTTAGATAATGATAGTGTATTCCTACATGTTTAATTCTACCATGATATAATATTGAATCTTTTGCAATTTTGAAGTTACTTTGATTGTCATGATAATTTAAAACAATTTCTACATGTTGAAATCCTATTTCAATTAACATGGTTTTTAACTAGGTAGTTTCAATGTAGAAATTACATTGCAATAAACTATTGCAGTTCATCAACTACTAAAAATGGTGCATGGGTGGTTACTACACAATGAGTTCACACACATAGTTGCAAATATATTATTAAAAACCCTACAGGCCTAATTGCATTTCAAGAAACAAAGGCATTAACATAGTCTAGATGCTTAGTAACATCTAAAAGATATAACATCAAATAAAATAGCAGGTGCATTTACATGTAATGTGGTGGGTGGGCCCATTTACACCCTGGAAAATAACATTTAAAGTTCAAGACTATTGATTGGTTTGATGCAGAACGTCTAAAACATCCACTATAACATGTATGTATGGGCATGTAGAGATATCTCCACAACATGTTGAAGTTATAACCCCACATGGCAGCAAGAATGTAGGATTGTAACTATACATAGATCATAGGAAAGGACAAGTGGGACCTTAAATGTCGCAACCCCACTTTGGCCAAGTGTGGGGGTGAATCCCAACACTTGGAAAAGTTGGAAGTTTGGAGTTCACCGGGACTCCCGAATGTTCAGAGCTCAACAGCAAGGCCCAAAACACCTTGCATTGAGGCGTTCTTGGTGTCGTTGGAAAGGTCTTGAAACGTAGATATCGAAAATGGCCTCGCATTGGCCATTCGGACATCTGCAGCCCAAGTTATGGGCAAAAGAAGGGCCGGGAGTCAAACTGGCAGTTTG
>Ga0116231_10006384_pt1 | contig 22532 bp, 13 predicted proteins | sample S1TSphgellanicum_2_FD_89695 | JGI IMG/M metagenome (GOLD analysis project Ga0116231, IMG submission 89695) | Host-associated microbial communities from peat moss isolated from Minnesota, USA - S1T2_Fd - Sphagnum magellanicum MG | ecosystem: Host-associated > Plants > Peat moss > Unclassified...
GAAAATAACCATGAAAAAATAAAGGACTTTGTTTTTTTCCTTAAAAATTTTGGAGGGGTTTGTTTGAAAAAAAGTTAAATTCCCAAATCCTTTTTTTGGTGGGGGGGGGGGGGGGGGTTATAAATTTCTGGGAAGAAAATCATTGTAACTAACCATTGGTAGCCGCATTCAAACCCATGTCATGCCACCCAAAATGGGCCAGATTTTCAGTTTGAACATTGAATGGCATGCATATTTCAGGTGATGGGGATGATGAACGCCCCATACAAGACCCAGCATCTTATAAACAGTAATGGAAACCACTAAAAATCAAACAACTTAGTGAAAACAGACATATATCAGATATTGACTCCAATGAGAATGTTGAGCTCAACAGCATCACAGTTTTAAAGTTTGAGCCATCATCAACAGCTGCCAATGAAAATATTTCTGAACACAAAGCATTGCTTGCCAACTACAAGCCCAAAGATACCCCTCATACTAAATCCAGGGAAACTGTTATCCAGCTGACTCTAGAGAGCCCACATGAGGTGTATCTAGTGTATGCTTTTGGAACAATATCTTCATAAGCATTAAGAACTCCATACATAGGATCTATGTTGAAACTGAGACACGACCCATTGCTAATGTTAGATTGATTTCAATCCAACAATATATCAGCAGACAGGAAAAAGAGACGACCCCAACACTAAAAAAAGAAAAAAACTGAGGAGCACTGTGGACATACTGAGAGTGTCACTGATGTTCAGTGACCTTCACTGACAGCAACATGTAGGATAGCAACCAGCTACCATAACACCTCCACTGACTTCATCAGCTCCTAGCGGTGGTGATGATGGAGGCCAATATCAGACATTAATCAATGCACCTAGTTTCTGTTATGAGACCAGCAGTAACAGGAAGACTCAGCCATATTGCTGGCTAGCTCGACACAACAGCAAAGAGATTGAATAGAAAGGTGGACAAAAAGAGAAAAAACCAAAACAAGCCAAACAAGAGAACTGGAGAAACAAAACATTTTTGTAAGCATGTTCTTTCAAGGATCACAACCAAAAACAGGTTGCATGAGTTTGAACTCAACAGTTAGAGATTAAAGTTTGAAGGAAGATGAAGGCTACAAACTCCAAATATTGATACTTAAAAACACCTCTCTGCAGGTTGCAGAAACTTACTTGCATCTGGGGAGCTTCAAATCGCCTTCCTCCTTCAAACGTGGATGGCAAGAATACAAGTTACAATTGCGTCCACATAATGTAGCAGTAGGGCTTCAGACCTAGGGACTGCTTACACTCCAAAATGATCTACCTGAAGGTTGTGCTCAAAACAGCCCAGCAATTGACCTCATCACCTGCTAGAACCTTACCTTTCTAGGACACAGTGGCTATGAACTCCCCCCAAAAACAGCTTGAATTAGCTGTCTCTCTCCAATGCCATCTTGGCTATTTTTCTTTACTCCTATCTCCATGTACAGAGGGTGAGACAACAGCAATACAAGATAGAAATATCTAGCGCATCACAATAACTACATTAAAAAGCTACATGAGTGATTCGTGAAGAACTGGCAACTTAGAGGTGGGTGACTGAGTGGTTTGCAGCTCTCAACTGCTTAGCATGTTTCAATGGCATAGAGCATAAACACTATTACTTGTCATGCTTGCAGTCACTCAAAACACAATCAGGTTGCACATACCCAGCAAGAGCCTCATGGCAGCGAGATCTTGTGAAACTTAGGGCTGGAACAGTAAAACCCCCAGGGTTTCCCCTGCCAGTTCAAATTATTCTGGCTGACATTAGATAAAACTGGGATTTTGAGCAAAACCACTTACACCATGGAGCTACAATTTCCTTCAGACTCGATGCTTTAAGTTTAGTGCATCAATCCTGCAAAGAGCTAGTTGGGCTTCAACAACCCCAACAACCAGAAAAACAAACACCTTAACTCCTAAAAATTCCACAAAACTATGTAGTCTTTAGGGTTTAGATTTAAGGCTTAGGTTTAATTTGTCCCTGCCTAGATAAACATACAACCAATGATGATGGTCCTAATCATGTAATTCCTTAAGGTCTGCCTGATCTGCCTAATCAGTGACTTCACAAAGGACAGCAGACTGTCAAAGATAAACTATTCACCTTACTGAATTTCAGACATCATGAAAACATATGTGCCAATTCACTCTTCCCAGCCCAGAAAAAGATGTCTACAGGCACCCCCACTTACAGGGACTGAGAGCAAAATTCCTATATAACAAAAGCATCCAGGCTTCCCAAGCATCAAATCAACTTGGATTTCTTCCCTATATTACATTCAGCTGCATCAAGGTCACAACACATCTGCCCCTATCTTTGACACCCACATAAAGCTTCAGAGGTCCACACAAATATGATAACCACCTAAAGAAAAAACAATAAAAAGGAAAAAAGGCTCTAACAACAGCTAGACTATACTTGCCAGTCACAATCCTTGCATAAGTTTAAAGAAGAAATCACAATGTCCAAGTTGACAGACAGACTGTTAGTTTGATATAGGATCCTACAAATTTCTACTGATACAAAATATGGTTAGTAAGGCAGGTGCTCTTGGTGCCCAAAGACAAGTTTCACTCAGGTGGCTTTCATTTCTAAGGCATGGCAGAAACCATACACTTCTGCAGGGTTAGAGATGACTCAACACATACTTTTTGTTTTGAATATCCTCACTCAACAAAGGGCCCTTTCAAAATGTGGTTTTTCCACAATGATTTTCACCAATATTTCACTGAACACAATCAATTTTTGATGAGGTGAACAACTCATGTCCACTGGTACTCTATTCACTACAGCCTAGATTTTGGGGAAAAAAGGCTTCTGCCGACAAGGTAGGTCAGAATATAATCCAACAATATAAGTCCAGATCCAAGCTTACAAGCAGTTCCTTAGACTACATGGCACTATCACAGACAGGCTACAAGACTAATTACTATACGAATGAACCTTGTGAGCAACCCTAATAGCCATGTTGTAGGAAAAGGAGCCAACATGGACACACTCTGAATGGGTTGCTAAAACAAAAAAAGCTGTAGCTGGAGTTTCCTGAGAGGTTGACATCAGGGAACCAACCAGTAGCCATGATGTTTTTCAGCTTAAGCTGCAGACGAGTGGGAAAAGACCTTGCAAGACAGCTAAGATAATATTCAGTTATGTAACCTGTGCCCCTAATCCAAAGGATGCCCTATGCTTTATCTACGCACATGAGGCATGCCCAAATGACGTTGCACATTATTGGGTGCCCAGGTCGGGGCTGGTGCAGCTGCATATGGCACACCATTCTCCAAAGTATACAGCATCTGAATGGTAACAAGTGAAGCAGCTATGAGCAGAAGACCTACTTAGTGAAAGCATCAGTTTTTGCAAGTTATTGCATGTGGCACCAAAAACTTAGTGGAACATTACAATGAAAAAACTCAGAGCAAACAACACTAAGTTTTGTCATGGTGCCCAAGTGGTGAGCTGCCAGACTGACCCATACTTCCAAAGCTGACAGACACAGTAAGAAATTAAACCCAGAGCACCCCATAAAGGGGGGCACGACCTTAGAAATTCACATTTACTGTACTTTCCAAAGATAAAATTACAATCCTTGGACCCTCTGCAACACAGTATGTTTGAATTCATCACCCACTTAAATGATAAGATGCTCAGATATTGGGAACCCAAAGATCCATATCCAATAGTCTAGAGGATCATCAACAGCATGAGGCTGGGAGAAGGTTCTCCATTTGGAGCAGATAAGGATCCATCAAAGTAGAGTGGATAATATAGAACTTCTTCGGGTATTTGGCCAAGGCCAAATGAAAAAAGGTGATCAAATCTCTTTTGCAATATCTACCCAGCTACAGACAACTCATCCATGGGGAGGCCACTTCAGGTATGACAGCAGTCTTTAGTATTGATAAGCTCACCTTCTCATGACAAGGTTAGGGTATATTCATCCACGATTCATTATGGCTTCTGGCTACTGCAGCTAGATAACCACTTCCTCATGGTGATGGCTAGTACATTGACATGTTTATGTGTGTCAGTAAGCTCTCATGTTCCATGCAGCAGCCATACAAATTCAGTACAATCAGACACCACTGAGATATGCTTCTTGTGCACAATTGCAAAGATGTTGCACATAACTGTGTAGACTGTGAACCATTCACACATGAACTCTAGTGACACTAACAGGTCAGGCAGGAGAGGTTCATGCTCAAGAAGCAGCAGGCAAATGCCAATTTGCCACTTTCCATTCACACATGAACCTCAGAGCAGTTTCTAGGGTCATATCTCGACTTGGGCAGCACTTCTCAAATCATCAAGCTCAAAGAGAAAGAATTAGTGGCTGGACCAGAAAGCAATTAAGCCATGGACAGAATGGATATACCTGGGGATGCATGCTATAGCCGTCACCATAAACTTGCTGCGGCATGGTAGCATAAGTGACATCCTGGACAGGATATCCTCCATTGTATAATGCAACACCTGGCATTCATAACAGGTAAAGTATCCAACAGTGAGTAGCATAGCTTTCAATATTCTGCATTAGCAGATCTAAAGTCTCGTTTCTAGCTATCAAATGCTACATCAAAGACCACTTAATCAAAATAAGATGACACCCAACCTCTACTTAGCTTAGGGTTTCTTGTGCACCATGACAACATTTTGCATTATTATTACACGGCAATGCTGCATTGATTGCTCCAACACAAGTACCAGAATTATGCACACGCGCTCTATTTTCAGCATTTGTCTGCTCTGCACGCAGTTTCTCCAGATCTCTAGCCATGCTGACCAGATTCTTCTCCATTGACTGTCTCTGTTCCAACTGCTCAGCATTTACCTTCTTCTCAAGTTCAAATGCTGCTCTGCTCACACCCATGATAAACAAACAGATCAAAATAGAGCAGAAGCAAAGTGAGGTTAAGTGTCTACTTCTCACTTATCAAACCTTCTTGCATAGACATGTACCCAACAGAATTGGAGGGTTTACTCCTCCCTGCTACACAAGGACATGGTACCCAATCTCCAGATAGCACATAGGATGACAGACAGAAATTCCTTCAGCAACTCCTCATCTCACATACAATGATCCTCCAAAAACACCTGGCCAATCAATGACCAGCACAACAAGAAAAAGCCTGACCTTGCCCTCTGCAGCTCCTGGCGAAGAGTATCAAGTTCTGCACGCATGGAAGGAACCTGCTGGGCCTCCACACGAGCCCGCTGCAGGTCCTGACTTGAAGTGCGCAACTGCTGTGCAAGCTCTTGAGAATGTACATGCATTTTTTGGCAATCAGTTCGGGCTTGGTGGAGTTCTGCTTTGAGTGGTTCAGTGGCTCGCAGATCTGCCTCCAGCTTTGCTGTCTTGTCCAACAGTGATCGCATCTGGGCATCCTTCTCAGTCTGAATGCCTAGTGCCACTGCCTGTAGCCGCTGAACTTCTTGCTGTGCAGCAGCTAGTTCCTGCCTGAGCGCCACATGAGTTGCTGCAAGTCGCTGATTCTCTGTCAATAACCGCTGAATCTCATTGTGCTGGGTCGAGATTTTCTGTTCAAGCATTCCTGGAGGAGGCCCAGACAGGACTGGCGGTGCCCCAACCATAGGTGGTCGCATCAGCTGCCCATAAGGTAAAGGACGCAAACCATTGAGGCCATTCTGAGGCGCAGACCGAGCATTAAGCACTTGTTGTGGGACCTGCATGCGGTTCCTATTTGACATCTCTCCTCTTAAGTTCTTCTATCCCAACCACCTCCCTGCCTCCTGCAGTTACTGAAACTGCAACCAACAAGAAGCCTTCAGAAGACACGCCCCCCCCCAAAAAAACCCTAATACAAACATGCAAACAAAACCAGTCCTTTCCTCTCTCTTTTTACAGAAAACTGTAGCACCCAAACCCTAATTAGGGTTTTCAAACAGAACTTCGATAATAAAACAAAGCAGCAACCTCTTTTTCCAACAACGGAAACTACTAGCAAGAACTGCATCCAGCAGCAAAAACCCAACACAAAAAAACCTACCAAAAGAGCTTAAGAACAAAAACAGTCTACAGAAGAAAAGGAAGGAAGTAAGGTATGATGTATCTATCTATGTAATTCCACCTAAACCGAAAAATTAAAAAATAAAATAAAAATCAGTCGGCATGGTGAGGACATGCATTTCCTTTACCTGGAGAAGAATAGAAAACTCAAAAGCTTCCCTTCAGTTCAGTATCAAGAACACCCCTGAATGTTTACTTCACCATAAGCGGAAACGCAAAAAAGCTGGTCGTTTTCTCCCCTTCTCGTCCTTGTCGTTTCCCCTTTCCAAACTCCAGTTTCAAAACCCACAAGACTACTCTTGGGTCGCAAATCAAGCGGGATGCTGATGATGATGTTGATGATGAGGGCAAAGAACGAGAACATTAGCGGCGGCTTTTGTTGCTCCTTGTTCTGCGCAGAAGAAGCTCCGCTCTTACAATGGCAGCAGCCAAAACACAGCGCGACAAAAGCGGCGCCAAAAGAAAGGCAGCAAATTTCGCTGCCAAAAACAACCGACAAGGAACGAAGAAGAAGAGATTGTGTTGGCATCTCAAATCCAAAGGCCATGAGATTGACGTGGCGTATGCCAATTGGTTCGTTATAGGAGATTGTATTTGGCATTTCGAATCCAAAGGCCATGAGATTGACGTGGCGTATGCCAATTGGTTTCGTTATAGGAGATTGTATTGGCATCTCAAATCCAAGGGCCATGAGATTGAAGTGGCATATGCCAATTGGTTCATTATAGGAGATTGTATTGGCATTTCAAATCCAAAGGCCATGAGATTAACGGGGCATATGCCAATTGGTTTGTTATAGGAAATTGTATTGGCATCTCGAATCCAAAGGCCATGAGATTGGTGTGGTATATTTGCATGTTGGGTTGTTATGGGCCAACCACCTTATTTTGTTGGCATCTCAATCCAAAGGCCATGAAATTGACATGGCATCATGTATATTGGAATCTCAATCCAAAGGCCATGATATTGACATGGCATAATATTTATATTGGCAGCTCAATCCAAAGGCCATGATATTGACATGGCATAATGTCTTTTGGCAGCTCAATCCAAAGGCCATGATATTGACATGGCATAATGTCTTTTGGCATCTCAATTTAAAGGTCATGAAATCGATCATGGCATATGCCAATTTGGGTTGATGTTGACGGGCCAAGGACCTCGATTTTTAGCATATCAATCCAAAGTTCATGAGATTGATGTGCCATAATGCACACCTATTGGATTTGTTATGGATCAATGACCTTAATTTGTTGGCATATAAATCCAAAGGCCATGAGATCGAACATGGTGTATTTGCCTAAAGGGTTGTTATGGGACTTGGAACTTATTTTACTCACATCTCAATCCAAAGGCCATGAGATTGAACATGGTGTATTTGCCTAAGGGGTTGTTATGAGACTTGGAACTTGTTTTATTCACATCTTAATCCAAAGGCCATGAGATTGAACATGGTGTATTTGCCTAAAAGGGTTGTTATGGGACTTGGAACTTATTTTGTTCACATTTTAATCCAAAGGCCATGAGATTGAACATGGTGAGATTTGCCTAAAGGGTTGTTATGGGACTTGGAACTCATTTTATTCACATCTCAATCCAAAGGCCATGAGGTTGATGTGGCATATGCCCACTCAACCTTTGGGTTAAACTCACATTTTGGTCTAGTTGTGCTTACTATCTTAGACTATAAATGAGGAGTTAATTGTCGATTAACTTCCAATTAAACCCCAGTTCTAATCACCTTTTTTTTTTCCCCTCAAAAGTCTCAATTCTAGTTCCACACCTAAATTTGAATTGGGGTCTAGTATTTTTTTAAGAAAATTAATTAAAATTTAATTCCTTGTTCAAACTTCAAACCCAATTGAAGAAAAGAAAAGTGCATTCCTCAAATTGTTAAAATTTTGAAATTTAAAATTATTGAACATCAATCTCTAAAAATAAATAAATATTTGACAAAAAAAAAGTGCCGATTATGAGTCATACATACATACGATATTTATTTCCACATCCCCACCCATTTGGGCAAATTTGGGAACATTCTAGGGCTGAATTCAAGGGTCATAAAGAGGCCATATTTCAAGGTGGTAGATTCAATTACAAAAACCTTAAGCATGAAATCACATAGCAATGAATAAAATTGGTGTTGCTTCTATAAGAATTTTAAAATAAGTTTGGAAATTAAAAATAAGCTACTTTCTATGGGTTTTAACATTGTCAAACCATTATAATTTTCCCCTTTTTTTTTCCTTGGAATAAAATTTTGAATTTTTCACATTGAATTTTTTTGATGTTTTGGATTTTGGAACTAGAACCAAATGAGATCCAATAGAACCCGTAATTGGATTTGACCTAACTTGAAAATAGGTTAAATAACTAGAACCAAATTTGGCCTTTAAATTTTTAAAACCTGGATCCAAAACTGTGTCTCATTTTTCCCAAAAAAAAAGAAAAGGAATTGAAACCAAAAGTTTACTATAATAACTTGTCATGTTTTTTTTATTCTTGGAATTAATGTTTTCAAACTAAAATTCTTTAGTTTTTTTAATGTAGGGTCACTAGGCCCATGATCAAACACATAATGTACCACATACATAGCCTAATGGCCTTTTGAGTGTGAAGACAAATTGTAGAGTTGGGCCAAATGCACTCACCCCTACAAAGATTTCTCAAATTTGTTGAGAAATAAAGAAGATTTAAGGTCTACTCATCACAAATTTCATTGGCCATGATTTGGTGATATTAATCGTGCAAATTTTGCTTTTCATAGGTTTGTTATCACAAATGCGAATGCTCTCTTCTTGCAAGTGATCATGTAATTTTCTCTTTCAATGGTCATGAAGCTCTCTCTTTCTTTCTTGTAATGTTTCTCTCCCACAAAATGTTTTAATTTTTCACAAGTTCTTAGTCTAGATGAACTTGAAAGATATGTGGATGATCCCATGGATGCTTCTTATTAGCATCCATGTTTTGCAATTTTGGGATAGGTTTTTGAGTTATGCAAACTTTATAACTTATTTTTTGAAATTGATTAATTTTCCAAGCAAACAATGAAAGCATGCAAAAACATTGATTGAGGCATCTACATATATATTATATGTGTGTGTGTGTGTGTGTGTGTGTGTAAAGATTATTGGATTTGTTCCTGATGCATCTAATGGTCAAGATGACATTAATCCTAAGAAGACCTTTGAAAAAAGTAGGAAAATTTCTCAGGGAAAATGAAAGTTGCATCATGTTCATTATGGCTAAAATGTTTTTTTGTTTTTCATTATTTTTCATTGATGTAAATATTCTTAAAATATGAAGTATTTACAAAATTACAACAATACGTTGTGGATCACACAAATATCAAAAGTGTTTGAAAGCTAAGGAGATGATTAAGGAACTATTGGATGCCAATTGCTGTAATATAATTTATGTTGTGCAACTAGTAAATAAGATTGCATGTTTGTCTTCATTTATGAGGATGTTTTTACAAATGTATGTTTTGTTGATACAAGTTGGTGCCATGTGCACATAAAGTTCACAAGTATAACAAGTTTTATATATTTGATTATTCACTACTTACACACTACCTTTACATATACATTGCTTTTGTGAATCATTTTTAAGGACCAAACTTGGAAGTTGTTTGCATACAACTTGGTATTGTAAATTTTATTTTATTTCAAAGGTGGAGAGAGTATTTCTTTAGCCTACCATCATTGTAGTTATGTTTCTCATGTTCTCCTTGGCTTGTGAAATATTATGATTTTTAGTCCATTTTTAAAATTTGTGAAATTTGTATGCATGTTCTTTACTTCAAAGGGATGACAACTAGCTTGTTGTTGAAAACACATGACACACCTCACAAACGAGCATTTTTTTATGGTTGGGTCTTTGGGATGGGTGGATGTGAAGCGTAACTCTTCATTTGATTTATGCATTCACCTTTTTAATGTAATTATGTAGTGGATGAGTGATCTATATGTTATTGTTATTTTAGGAAATGGTGATTATATAAAAAACAACATAGATTAAAAACCATTTGGTTACTTATTATAATTGGATTTTTCCAAAGTGGGTATGCATTCCACCTCTCAAACACACCAAGTTAAATCCATGTTGAACATACTTATTACATACTTGTGTTATTCAATTGTAACATTTTAAATTTTTCTTTGTTGCATTCTTTTGTAACTTTGAATTTTTGTGAACACAAGATAAATATACTTTGCATCTTTTTGTTCACATTCTAATTAGATTTCTAGAATTTAAATTGTTTGAAATTTTGTTTCATACATAGAGAATTCTTGAAATGCTTGTTAATTCTTGTAATTTTTTACAAAGGTGTATAATCTTGCATTTGAATTGATGAACCCTTGTGTACACAAGGTTGATATGGTTTATTTATAAGCAAGTGTGAGGCAAACAATGAAAAATAAATAATAAAATCTGAATAAACAACACACTTTCACATCCCTCTCTAATTTCCAATGCCTTTCATGGTTTTCAATTAACTTATCAATCCAAATGCAAGTCTACATCTTTGTTTTTCTATAATTCTTTATATATGGTTGTTGGATGGTGGATATCCTAGTGTATAATATGCTCCTATTATTTAAACATGGTTACCCAAGGGTACACATGTTTTACCAATTCCTATTAATACTATTCAAGTTACTATGGTTGCCATGAAACCTAAGAAATTTCACCAAGTCATGCAAGAAAATGACATTGATGCTCTAGTTTATCAAGAAAATGAAGGTATGTTTGCACATTTTCACCAATCTATTTTGGATATGGGCATTGGACCCATGATTTGTTGGATGCCACTATTGACATTACATGATTAAACTAGTTTTCTCTTACGTTTATTTGTGGCTTTAGGTCTTTCGACCATCTAACTTATGAGAAAAAAATGATTTGATATGTTGGATGAAATCGATGATAACATGATATTGTGATACATGTTGATTCCATCATCATTGGAGAAAACATGTTAACGATGAATCCATCAAAGATCTAGATAATAAATCTGTTTTTACCAATGCCAGCAAGTCCCTAACTCAATTAAATCCAAATAATCTTGCACACTCAATGATGTTTATTAGATTTAAGTCAATAGTTACAAAGTTTTTAATTCCAAAACCTAAGATGGCATGCATCCAAGAATTTTGTGATGAAATGGCTACAACACAATTTGCATATTTTTTTAATATCACTAATGAAGTTGCTTACAAATGACCAATTGCACCAATCCTACCTTTAAGACACGTGGAGCTTCAAGTTTCTACTAAGAAACATATGATATGGTTGTCAAACAACGTTAATTTTTGTGTCCCTATTTTAGTGCAAATGTGGTAGACACGGGCATGTTCATATGATGATATCATTGAAACATGTTGAACTCAAGTGCTTAATGGTAATCAACCATTAAAAGGCGAAAAACCATTGGTCAATCCCTTTCCTTTGGTCCTCTTTGACCACAATAAACATTTTATTGTTGATGGTGTGATAATTGGGACAAGACAACACTTGTCCATTAATTTCCACTAAAATGTTAAACATCAACAAAATTGATGGAATTTCAAAAGCTTTTTTTGAGGTGCACATGCCTTCCTAATAATAAATAAACAATATGCAAAGGTTCCATTATAAGGTTTGGCTATGTGATTTGGTTCATGGTCGACATTTGTATGTCTTTTTCCAAAGCAAATCTTTCATCACTTATCATGGGTAAGTTTTATTATATTTGCAAGGAAATGAAAAATAGTGGTTATGAAACTACAATGGCAATAATCACCTTTTATTTTGTTAGAAAGACGATGGTTGAAGCAACAAATGAATTTGTTGTCAATCCCTAGATACCACATTGTTAGCAAAAAAATTAAGGGTGGTGATGGAATATGAAAGATTGAATAGTTGGTGAAACCACTTTCAACATTTTTTTTTTCTCTATGTAGTCTTTTCGTTCTTGCCATAAGGAGCCCAAATTCAAACTAGGGTGAATGCATGGTCGAATGGTTCACTTTTAATGTCACAATGGTGATTTCTACAAGGTGCATTGTGTTTGATTGCTTGTGATTAACAATTGGTAGTACATTAACATGATGATTATGAGCATATATGTATAAGTATTTTTTGAAAATAATGCATTCATTGTCAATAATGGACTTTTGAAGTTCAAAATATGGATTGGTCAACTAACTAGATTGTTAATAAATTGAAGAATTCATATTAAATTTCATTCCAAATTTTTAATAGTGATTAAATATGCTTTGAAAATTTGAATAATAAAATTAGGTGTGAAATCATTTTCTTTAAAAATTTAACCAAATGGTAGCTAGTTATGTGCTTTTGAAGGGTCAATATTAGACTTTATTTGCAAAAGCCTTTTTTAAATGGATCTTTTTATTTCTCCAAAAAAAAAATTGCCTAATTAACATGTTTTAAAAATCTCTACTAACTTTGTCTTTCACTCACATGGATTTTATAGGTTTTCCTTTTAGAATTTCCAAGTAGCATCCACCATAACATATGAAATCATCAATTGTTTATAAAGGTTTTGACCTATGTTTAGGAAGTTTCTTAAGTGGTTGAATAAAACTCCCAATTGTGTCTACTAATTACCATAAGTTATGAGTATTTTTTAACTCCACAAACTCTCTTATGTTTGGTCTACCAATGATCATGAGTTTATCTTTTATATTCTTGCTAAATTCATTTGTGTGGCTTCTTTGGCCTTGAACCTAGTCATGAAGAAATGGGCCAAATTGCATTTCAGCTTTTATACGAATTTTATGAAAGTTAACACTTATATGATTTGGTTTATTGATTTATATTTGACTTTCTCATTAACCTACTAAATCACATTCATAGTATTTTCATGGTAAACATGCCCACTACTATGAGGTACCCTTTGATTGAAACAAACAACTCATGCAATGTTATTTTATGGGTGATTAATACCACCTTTGATTACTAATGCCTTTCAGAACACACTTATGAACTAATTTTATGGGTCAAATTATATTCATGGAAGCAAAATTGTGACCTAGTTAAATGGTCTACCTATAAACCAAAATGTGGTTATTGGATTAGGTTTAACAACATAAGATTAAATGCAATTAATATTTGATTGATGAACCATTAATTTACCTTGTTAGGAAGCAAAGTAATTAGAATCCCAATGGGATTTTCTTGTTGATAAAGTTCGTGTAATTTATATTTTGTTTTATAAATGTAAGTTCATCCAAAGGTTGGCAAAATTGGGGAGAATCTTTGATATGGAAAAAATCAAATATGTTTTTAAAATATACTTATGATATTTGTTAGATCAACATAGGTGATGCTCACCAATTTTTGGACCCTATTGCTTTTAAAGATGAAAACAATCCATTTTGAATTTATCCCCTTTATGTTGTGGAAATCAAAACAAATATTGATTTTTTTCTATTATGACATTAAGGCCCATTTAATGAGTTATGATATCAAAATAGAGGATGAGTTTGAAGGTGTAATCACAGTCAAAGGAACCACCCAAGTGAATGGACATTCCTTAAAACTACATTTTTGTATGTTTGAGAAATCACAAGGAAAATATAATAGTTTGGATTGTCATAAATTTTTTTGGAATATTTTCCATTAATTGCAAAGTTTACATGCTCAAAGCTTGACACAAATCAAAAATGTTTTTGCATGTTCAAAGCACTCAAACCTCGATAGTGGACAGTATTTATTTTTTTCAAACGTCCTTTTTTTCTACCAAATGTGCACCATTCTATTTTTAAATTGAAGAGGATTTTAACATTGATGATTAGAAAGGCAAAAGGACTTGAATTGATGAAAATTATTTTTATAACCCATTTGAACACATTTGGTTCAAAAGTGTTTTTGACCCTAAAAATTATAGATTGTGAAAGTGTAGCTTTAATAAAAGTTGTTCATATATATGTAACAGAAGGCATGAATGCATAATATACATGATACAAAATCAATTTGTAGTCAAAATGTATTTATATGTAAAATGTAATGCTAAATGGGGTAATCGAAACACAAAATTTTAAATTATAAATCAACATAGGAATGACATGTGTCATGTGTAATCCTTGGAAAATGACTTTTACCTTGGCGCCCCTGGTTCCTTTGACCATGATTTCAACCTAAAAGAAGATTTTGTTTAAAGAAATTTTTTTTACACAAATTGTCAAATTCCATTTTAATCATCTAGTTTCACATTGTGCACACTCTTTCTTTTTCTTGCAAGTTTTTTCTCTCTATGAATGGTCTTGATGGTGGTAGAATTTTTTATTTTTTTCACAAATTGTAATTCTACAAAGTATTTTCATTCCAAATTTTAGTTTGTTGTTATTTAGGTTGTGGGTGTGAATATGAAGTTACAAGAGGTTGGAGCACGTTGGAATATGCAACAACCAAGTTTCTTACATTGTTTTTTGTGACTATATACATGTTTAGCTATGCACGATATTTTAAAAATCAACAAACTTTTCCTTGCAAAGATTGTTTATTTCTTTAATTTTTCATTCATTAGACTCCTCTATTTTCACATTTATGTTGGTACATTTTAATTTTTCTCTTAACATTATTCCTCAATTCTACATTCATCAAATTTTTCCTCTACTTTCACCTTTATGGTAATTTATTATTTTGTTCTTCTTAGCACTACAGTATTATGTGTTCTTCAAACTTTTCCTCTTGTTTCACATGTATGCTAGTCATTTTTATTGTTGCTATTAACACTTTTGCAATAGATACTAAAATTTTAAAAAAAATTTGAAGCCTTTCTAACACACTTGTTAATAGGTTGGACATGTTTTTTCATACTTAAAATGAGTGGTTGACTCAAGTTGAACTTTTCTAAATTTGAGACAATGATGTTCTTGTTTTGGAAGGAAATTATGCAAATATGTATAAAGAGGTTTTTTGGGTGACCTTCAAATTTTTTCAATGTGTCCTTTGATTCATTGTTTGGATTTTTGCAAAGATCATAAATACACCTTGTGCCCCATGGACTAATTTTACAAGTTAGTTAAGGTTTTAACGTTTTAACCTTTTGTGGTGATTTTGTATTCATTTTAATAATAAATCACTTCCCACCCCCAAATAGTTTAGATTACATTTTGAATTACAAGATTTATAAATTTGTTTTAGACCACACCTTTAACCAAAACTTGAAACTCCATGCATACAAATTCATTTTATGGATTTGTGTTATTGAGTGTGCATTGAACTAATACAACTAAAAGCACATTAGCAAAGATTTGCCTCATATAATGAATTACAAATCTACCCTAAATCACACCCCACACCAAAAACCATTTTTTATATGACAAAATACTTTATTTGAATGAATAATGTACATCACACCCATGATTGAGCACATTTAGAATATCCTTGATTGAGATCCTTGAATTGCCAAAGACATTTTCTTTCATAAAAATTTTAGTCAAAAGATTTCATTAGAGGAAGATGTTTGGTCGTTTGGCCATGGCTTTTTTGGAGCTATTCAAATGTTTGTTGATAGGGGATGTGTTTGGTGATAAAAGTAGTTACCTTAGCATGTTAGGAATCATCAACCCAAACAAAAATTAACATAGTTTGTGAAGAATTGTAAATCATTATAAGAAAGTAGCCAAAAAAACTATGTTATTTTAAATGTGGCAAAATTTTCTCACAAAGTTTTTTGTTTTTGTTCCTATGCTTTAGCTTGTGTGCACGCAAAGAGGTGGTGTGGATGAGTTAAACATTCTAACATAGTTCTTGCATCTGTATTCCACATATTGCATCTAGACATGATGTTCATGATTTAGTTTGTATTGCATTGCTTCAATGTGTGACCTTAACAAAATTACTTTAATAATAATTTTCTTGTCTATATTTTTCATATCATGGTTTTGTTCATATTCTAGGCACACTTTTCCTTTGCAAAATGTCTTTGAATTAATGTCTTAAAGGAAATTATCAAGAGGCAATCTCCATATGGCGCATCAAGGTTGTGCAAATTTAGATGGTTCAACATCCGGTTTGAACTTTGAACTTTGAACTTTGTTTGGCCACGTAGCACCCCTAAGTCCCCTAGTCATTTCCTAGTTTGTTTTTCAGTTCCCCCCATGTGACTAGTTCTCCTTACCTTGCCCTTTTGTTCCTTGTTGTCCCCAAGTTGTCGTTGCCTACTTTCTTTCCTTTTTGTTGGTTCCATAAGTCTTTGTTCCCTATCTCGAGAAGAAAGAAAAACAATGACTACACATACTTGAGACTTTAGTTGTTGCTCGGGAGTAATTGATTGATCATATGATTTGTACATTGATGTTGTTTTGAAAGATGTTGTCAAACAACTGAAGTTTCAACAAAATTCTGAACCTCTAATCCAAAACCACGTCCAAAGTGTGTGTGTGTTGTTGGTGTTCCATATGGCATATAACCATAGCCTTGCACAAAGTTATTCACATAGCAACCAATCCACATACTTATATCTAAATGCAATTGATTTCTCTTACCTAGTTGACAATATACATGATGTGAGGAAATTGAATTGAAGAGGATTTAATATTGCAGAGGTGACAAGCTTCTCAGCAATCAAGCTGAACTCGAGGAAATTCAAAAGAGGGGAAAGACAAACATAAAAGAGCTTGATGAAGTTGCGGAAGAGAAATCTCCACAACAACAATTATAGGTAACACGACAATGAGTGCAGTCATAACCTCATGAGAGTCGCTCACAAAGTGACAGACCATCACCTTCATCATGAACGGCAGCGACAAGCTGGCATGACTACCCACTGAGTTCATCAGCTCCCAACAGTGGGTGTAGATAAGCATATAATAATCTTCCCAAAAACTTGGGCAAACCATTCTACACAATCTGTGTCCTGAGTTTCTGTTGTCTTTCTGGAAGCAATGGGAAGACTCAGACGTGACATAACATAAAAGAAGAGACTGAAAAAGACATAAATCTGTTCATCGAGAATTGCAAACAAGAAAACAGGAAACTTGAAGAAACAGTTCATCATGCAAATCAGTGACTAATCTATTGCAGTATAAAAACAGAATCAGGTAACTTATCCATTTCACAATGAGAGCATGTTGTTGAGAAACTAGGAAATTTCTGAGTGACTGGTGCACACAGGACCTTTTTTAAGTGCATGAGTTTGTCTCTATAATATGGGTACAAGAAAGTCACATAATACAAATCTCTGCAGAACCTTTCTGATGCTAAGCATTCTCAAAATCTCCACTGCTCCTTGATTGCTGGACTTAAAATTGCGACTATCTAAACAATTTGGTGATACTGGGCAGAAAGGGATCGCTACAGCCAATTGCTTAACCATCTGCTATTTACCAAGCATGGCTTAGAGTTATTGATAGGTGTGGAAAAAAAACTTTGCTCATCAAAAATTGGTCAAGGTGCAAGCTACATCCATCACTCCATCGTTCTTACATCTCTACGTGGCTTGCAGGCCATTCTCACTAAAATAGTTGGGCTACCCAATTTTCACTCTCCGGGCAAAACTTTAACCCCTCTTGAAGAAAATTAAAGAGCACAAAAAAATTGTGTATAGACAAAGTAATATCCCTGTTCTGCCCCTTTGGAGTGAACAGAGTAATGGATGAAAAAGTCACAGAACAGCTGCATCACTCACTACTGTCATTTTCCCTTTTCATCTCCCTCCACAATCTTCAAACACAGACTTTCTATTGTCCCTGGGTTCAGTCATCCCCAAAAAGTTCTGCAATCATCCCCTCTGTGGAAAGAAGCTTATCTCTCTCAAAAGTGGGCGCAATCTCTATCACGGGTTCTCCCCAAATCTCTGCATAATTTGGGTCCGTTTGAGTCGCAGCCTGGCCATCCACAAGGGCAGATTGGATGTGAGTGACTGGATCTGCACCCTGCACAGATGGGTATGCAGCGCTAGCCCATTGAGGATGTTCCCATGGAAGTGAGACCTTTCCTTGTGAAGTACTCCCCTCCTCTGTTGCACAATGCTTGCCCTTCCATTCCACATCCAAATGAAAGGCTTTCTCATCACTCTGTTGACAGTATCGTTTCTGGGTATCAGCACCTTCATTGTCATCATCTCCAAGTGATTGGAAGTGTAAAGAATTGCCTGCTGGTCCTTTAGTATGGAGAAAAAGATTTTCTTGTCTACTAGAATTTTGAAGGTAAGTCACTTTCATCCTGTCAGGATGGACTTTGTAAGGATCCCTAAACTCTCCACTTCCATGATCCTCGTGATCAGAATCATCACTGCTATCCTCATCACTCTCACTGTCAACAAGCTCCGTCTCATCATCATCACTATCTATTTTTGCACCACTGACCCGGTTTTGGAGAGCACGACGCTGCAACACAAAAACATTGAAGTAGTAACTAACAAGCTCAGAATGGCTCCTCTCTGGGAAGACAGTGGGAAGCTCATCCCAAAAGTTTTTGTTCTGTGAGGGTGGATTGAGGCGGACAATCGCCTTAAAAGTTCTCTCTTCTTTTTTTGTCCATTGAGTGGCCACACACTCACCCATTTGGTCAAAACCCCACAGTTCAAATGTCTGCCCAATCTCACCAAAGAGCTTCTGACGCTCAGCCTCAATATGCAGCCTCACACACTCCTGTGACCCAGGAACAGGACAGAAACAAGAAGGCCGCCTCCCACGGCCATCTCGAGATTTATTCACTACCCTTTTACTCTCCGAGAGTGGCCACATTTTGGAACCAAGCCATTTGGTGGAGTCATAGCTTTCTTCATCACTGCTTTGGGTGTCATCATCACCCCCTGATTTCGCATGGCCACTCTCACCTGAGTAACGTGTGATATCTTGTGACTTCCATGGTAACACATGTGCCTGAAAGTTTGGTCCGATTGGAACCCTCTTCATTCGCGGTTGGTGGTCAGAAAATGGTGACTGTGAACCATATTGTGCTAATCTCTCTCGAGTGGCTTGCAATTTCTCCTTTGCTTGAGGCTTTGGTTGAACTGGATCCTCATAATATACAGATGGTGGAGGCAACTGCCTTGCCTGGAAAACATGTCACCCAAAAGGAAAAGAAGGATATTGATGAGAATGATGTTTGGTTACAATATGTTGCACAAAGTGCACATGACTGCCCCCATGCAACCTCCACAAAGGTATGGAAATTGGAATTCAGTATATACAAATACCCTCAGTGCACAGTTGAGCAAATCTGTGAGCTTGTAACTGTTCTTAGGATGTTCTTATGATGAGAAATTATCCTGTCAATGTTGTAAGGGGATAACACACATCCTTCAGTTTAACCTTGAAAGGTTCTTAGGGAAAAAAGAAACTGTACTGCACACATGCATATGAGAGTACCTGTATCAGGCAACCATCAGCAGTCTGCAATTCCTGCCTCCTCAGCCACAGGACAGAACGCACCCTACCTGCTAATGATTGGAAGGACTGTTCCTGGCACGATCTACCACCACTCTGGTGATGTTGAGAAGAATCAAGATCTACTGCCATTTCTTTTATCCAGCCAACCATCATATCCAGAGACTTCTCATGCAAAGGCATGGCCTTAGCACTTTGGCCACCCCCCCAGTCATTTTGTGTTGGAGTTTGGGTAATATGGTTTAGCCCTGCTTGATCAACTTCACCTCTGCTAGGAATCTGCCGACCCACAAAATCCTCTGATGACAGTTCCTCATCACAAGTGTCTTTTCTTTCCACCTGAAATTTAAACTCCAATATACGAGGTGCATTGGGTTTCCCTGCGTCAGTCGCCAGAGCTTGCAAATCCAAAGTTGTCATAGTGTCATGAGTTGTCAAGCACTTGGCATACACCAACTTCACACCTGGTCCACAATCTCTGCCAAGTCCCAAATGGTCTGCAATAGTACCCCACAACCCAGAATCTGTGACTTTTTTGTATCCACCCAGAAGTCTCACCCATGTGTTGAGTGCAGGAAGGTTGACTTCCTTCTCTCCCATTCGAACAAGAAGAGGTTTTCCCCCTTTCAGGAGCCAGGCTTCAAGAGTTTTCCTGATGGTTTGAGTGCATGTGGTGGTGCTATCCACACAATCTATCTCTGTTCCTGGGTGCCAATTAGCCCTATTTACCTCTGTCTTGTCCTCAATGGTGTTTACATCCTGCAAAATTCCAACTTCTCCTGCCCGAGTTTCTAATTGTCTACCATCCAGTGGCCTCTCCATCACCTGCTTGGGAACTGACTCTGCCGCTAGTGAAGGCTCCACACAAGCTACCACAGTGGAAGAAGAGCTTATCTGTTGTGTTGACACATCGAATGCCCTGTCAAGGCAGCTTTCTTCATTCTGTAAGTTGGCAGAGCTTTCATGGGTTGCCATCTGACATCCCACACCATCCTGCAAAGCTTCATGATCTATATGAACTTTCGAGTCATTATGCCATGTTTCCTTGCAACCTACTTTTCCACCCACCTCTCCATCACAGTGAAAGGGCGAAGTAGATTCAGTGTTGGCAGTAGTAGCTGGCGTGCCACTTGCCGATTCTCTTGCTGACAGCAAATCAGGAATGTCAAGGTGAAGAACATCACAGGCAATTGGCCGTAAGCTGTTGATGACCACAGGTGCCTGAATTGAAAAAATTGGGGCAACATCTCCAGTAGATGCTTGCTGCTCCAGAGCAGACTGTCGGAGGTACTTAACAGGTTGTGATGACACAGAATGCTCAAGTGGACGCTTACATTGACTATTCATTTTGCTCTGCACATGCTATCGTTATATGCGCAACTGTACCTACAAATTAGTGCAGTACCACACATAAGAAACTCTTAGCATGACTGGCCCAATGAACATGGCCATCTAGACATATCCTCTGGACCATTTCCAGTCAAGGTCTATGAAACTGGATGATAGACATCTCCAATTTTTTGCCAATCTTAGAGCAATCTAAGAGTCAACCTCAAACTTGAAGAAAGAAGGGTGGACTTTTCCAAATTGTTACCACAGCCCCACAGGTCTGTCGTAAAAGCCTTTTAAGTCAAGGCTGTCCACCTGGCATTCAACCCTAGTTCCCACAACCATCTGGTCTCTGCAACATGCACACACGCAAACATCTACCCATCAATTGCATCCCAGGAGAAAGGCAGAGAAAAAAGTATTGAAAGTATCTTGGTGGAACAATAAGCACACTGGACGCATTCAGAAATCAAGACTGATCACTGTGACTGTGAACACCCAATCACCCAGTTCCTCCTGATAACAATCACAAGTGTAATTCTGGTTGCACAATTCACCGTGGATGGTCAAGAATTCAAACAGCCAAAAATATGACATGGATTGCTAATGTGAAGTGATACCTCAGAGGAGGAGGTCGTGGATTTTAAGCTTGCAGAATTGAGAAAGTCCTCATAGACAGGAAGAACACATAAGTACACACACTGTATCCAGTGTCCAGCTACACAGTTAAGAAGTGTCTGTTTGTGTAATGACTACACCCGTCTCAGTTTTTTTTGCAGCCCATTAAACCTGCACATGAACCGTAAGATGGTAAAATGAGATTGAAGTTTGCAAAGAAATTGACATGCTGAACATAAAATCACACATTGCATTGACACATAAAGAGGAAGAGCTGCATCCAATGACCTGCATGCAACTCCTAAATACAATTATCTATCTTTTCTTTACCCATAAGGCGACTGCTGTCATCATCAAATATGGATGGGCTTGCAGACTGTCTGGAACAGAAAAAAATCTGTAGCACATATCTAACCCTTGGATCTTGGAAGCACCCTAGGTTCCCATGCTTTGAATGAACTGAGGATTAACTGAGAAGGAACCTCCACTAGGGTTGGGCTGACTAAGTCCAAGTAGCAAGAAGAAACACACCATGTCTTGCCAAAAAACATGCACAAATCTTCACCCATACAGCTACTTTTCTGCTGGATTCGGAAGATGGGCAGTTTTCTAACAGCTGAAACCGGAGTACCAAGATTGCTCACAATCGTATGCTGAGGACTTGTGATCCCCTAGGCTTCGAACACCATATGTATAGCTACCAGAAGGCACGCACATTGTTTCAAACAGCCATAACAGAAGATTGCTCCAAATCTTATGCCGCATTCTCTTAGGAGGTCTCCCATGGCTTCCACATTATGAATCACCAATATATATGATACAAGCCTTTTTCCCCTTCCTCCCTTGATCCTTCATGCCCTTCCCCACCAGAGAAGAGACAGATCTAGATATTGACTCATGACTCAACTGCTAACATTGAGTCAACCACCAGTCGCACAGAGGAGGGAAGATGGTTCAATATACAATAGGGCACCTATGCATTTAATGCTTGCAAATGCAAACACAGACCCACAAACCAACAACAGGCACATACATACCAATCTTAAAGCCACTAAATGAGGGTTGGGGGGGGGGGCACCACTTTTGGCACGCAGTTGAGGGAGGGAAGAAAGAAAAAATAGGAAAAAAAAATCTCACATGGCATACACACAGGAACGGAGAACCGTTGCGAGGGAGCACGGCCC
>Ga0116231_10006385_pt1 | contig 22532 bp, 14 predicted proteins | sample S1TSphgellanicum_2_FD_89695 | JGI IMG/M metagenome (GOLD analysis project Ga0116231, IMG submission 89695) | Host-associated microbial communities from peat moss isolated from Minnesota, USA - S1T2_Fd - Sphagnum magellanicum MG | ecosystem: Host-associated > Plants > Peat moss > Unclassified...
TCTTCCGCAGCTGCCATGGCGAGAACCCACACTCCAAATCTGCGACCAAAAACAAAAATTCTCCAAACCCCCGCGTAGGTATACTCCAGAAGAACAAGTCCAACCCGAGTTCCAACGCAACAACCATCCAAACCCTAAAATGTTCAAAACAGCAGTGTTGGTCGATTCTCCTCTTACTTCGAAAAGAACCTCCGGTTCTCTATCTCTATCTCTCTCTTCGGTTCCGGTTATGGAACGTTGTTAGAGCCAATCCGTAGGGTTTCACGTTCGGTAATAACAGTAGCGGTTTTTTATTATCTCGACTCGGTCTTTTAAAAAGTATTTGTAATTAATTAGTAATTTCTTGTTATTAATTTCAGTTTTGTGGTTTGAAAATTTTGCGAATTTTTCGAAAGTTTTAGCATTTTAAAAAAATTACACTTCAAAAAATTTCCAATTTTTTCCAGTGTCCCCTCTCTAATACTTCTTCTGAAATCGAAAATTGGTGCATTGATTTTCTCAAGATCTTCACAAGGACAAGGAAAATCTTAAACATTAGACCATAGCTTTTTTTTCTTTTTTTAAAAACATTGAGACATTTTTATTTTTATTTGTAATATTTTGATCCGTCATTGGGTTTAAAAAATCTTATCATAAGAATAATAATTTACATAATTTAAAAAATATTTTTTAATTTGTTAGAGTAACTTTCATTATTTGAAATTTATTTATCAACTTGTTCCTTTTCACTATCCTTGTCATTACAATGTTGTCCTTTTGCAATGTCATTAATATGATGATGCTTTATGTAAGAGAAGGATCTATATCAATAGATCTTTCTCCTATACAAAAACTCACCATCATATATCAAAACTAGTTCATGGTTTCTTTTTTGAGAATCATGGTTGTGAATCTAAAAATTGTCCAAAAGACCCAAAGGGGTTTGGTGCCATTTCTAATATGAGCTCCAACATTAGTGACTATGTTTTGTGTGGGGCTGCCTTTCTTCTTTGGGTCTCACATACAAAGGAAACATAGGCAATTTCCTATGGAGTGCCAAAGATAACAAAAAAAGGTCCCAAAAAAGAAAAAAAAACCAACCATGTAAAATAATGGTAAAAATTGATCCAATGCATGAATATGTGTTTCAAAAAAGAATAATCTAGTGTTGGCCAGATATTGAGATTTGACTTGGGTATCTACTAGGTTATCAATTCAGTTATTAATAATTTACTAGTTGATTATTGATTTTTAATAACCAATTAATAACACAATGGACTAGTATTAAAATCTCATAACTTACCCAAATTACTTGGTTATCATCCAAGTACGCTATCAATCCTAAAATATTTCACATTTTATAATTAAAAATCGTTTATTGTTTATAATTTTACGTCCATTTGGGACCAGAAAGTCCATTAAATGAAAGGTAAAACATCATTCAAAAATAATGTTTTATATGTTTTAATATTTAGAATATTGAATACGTACAATATTCATCACAAATTTTACATGCAACAAATTAATAATGAAAATCGTGTAAAGTTTGTTCATTCATAATTTCGTACAATTTAAACACAAATATCATGCATTGAAAACACATTTGACACATGGATAAATGTGTTGACGAATGAAATACAAACCTATGAATGAACAAATGTTACATGAATTTTGCATTTTTCGATAAATCCATGTGTTAAATGTGTTTTCAATGCACGATATTAATGCATGGAATGTAAGAATTACAAATGAATGAATTTTGCACGATTTCCATTACTAAATTGTGAGATGCTAAATTTGTGATGTTGTTCATATTAACCATAACATGTAATTCAAGTGATTTTTGTATGAACCTATGAAACTTGGTAAGTTTATGAGTGAATAAATAACTAGAGGTAGGTAAATAGGTAGTTAATTGGATAGGAAGTAGGTACCTACAAGGTAGGTAGGAGATAAATACTTGGTAGGCTCATAATAGGTAGGTACTTAAGTACTTAATAGGTGGCCTAGGTAGTTTAAGGACATTATGTAATTATCATGTGATTATTTTGGTTACATGTGTGACCAAACGTATATACATGTCACAAATTTAGCATGTGATGAATTCGCGATGAAAATTATGCAAAGTTTGTTTATTCATAGGTTTGTACATTTTATGCACAAACAACATGCGTTGAAAACACATTTGACACACGAATAATTGTGCTAATGGATGAAGTACAGACCTATGAATGAACAAATGTCACACAAATTTCACATCTTCTAATAAATCAATGTCTGAAATGTGTTTTCAATACATGATATTAGTACATGAAACATATAAATTATGATTGAACAAATTTTACATGATTTACTAAATCATGAAATGCTAAGTTTGTGATGCAATATTATAAAAAATACAATGACAATATTAGTAATCAACCCATTGGAAAGATGGAATGGGTCATAATCACAACTTAATTGTAGGGAAATCGTGAGTCATCTAAATTTGAAAAGTAGTTGCATAAGCAATTGCTTATAACTTCACATGCAACATTTAATTGCACATAGTTACACTAAAAATGGTTGTAAATGATAAGATTTGTTCTAGTGTTCATTTTTTTTTTTAATAATGTTTTCCCCAATATTTCCTAGGAATTATCCTCATGGTATTTTCTTTGGCAATGTCCTTTTTGATTTTCACCTTAGTAATGCGAATGGCATTCCAATCCAAACAACATTTGTAGAAGATTATCCCTTTTAATTAGACTTGGGCAAACATGTGTTCAAGTAACAACTATAATTGTTACATTTTTGGCCACCTAAACCACAAAATAAATGTCAAACCATTAACATTTTCCTTTTGGAAAATTGTTTCCACCACACATTCCTCATGGACAATGTCCACCATGTCTACATCACTCACCTATAAGGTTTATGTCACTATTGCCCTTCCTCTCATTGGGACCTTTTCCATTTTTACATCAACCTTAAAATATTATTCCTTGGCCTCTTCCTCACCCATTTTTTGTTCCAAGATTCCACTTGCATTTGCATGGGGTTTTGGTAGCCTTGCCCAAAAGGTGATGCTAGTTGAAATTCAATACCTTTAAATTTTATGTTTAGGGTATCAATTTGCATCTTGTTAGGGTGATGTTGAGTTTCAATGGCATTGATTTTCCTGAGGCTTGCTCAACATTGGGATATTTGTTAGGATGACAACTCTTTTAGCACATCATCTAATCAATTTATATTCTTTAAGGCTTTATGTGTTATGTGAAATCAACCTTGCTTGGTATGAATGTACATTTTGTTTGGGCAGATGAGATGATTATGGATGCGTGGAAGGTGGGTGTAAAGGGGTGAAATTGTTGCCTCTTGAACATTATCATCCTCAAGGAGGTAAGGCCAAAGTATTCCAAAAAAGAAACTACCTTCATTTGTTTATTCTACTACAACTATTCAAGTAATAATTAAGAGTTCACGCAAAAAAAAATAAATCTAAGGTAGGGTCTATCATTTAAGGATAGACCTACCATATTGTCTATAGGTTATTTTTGTAATGTTAGAGGAAGAAAATATAAAAATAAACATAAAAAATGAAAGTGATTAAAAAGTAACTATTCTTTAAAACTTTATAGCACTTTTAATGCCTTTGAATTTTGTCCCAATGGGGTTGCAGGCCTTCCCTAGTCGACATGCCACCTTAACAATGCCAACAAACCTTTTAATGACATTGCTTACCATCTGTGATACCCTAAAATACCTTCCCAATGTTATTTGCCATCTATAACCATTGTACCCTTTCATGGTTGTTACCTACCGTTTGCAATAGCCCCATCTATTATATGGACTTCAACCTTCAAATATTCCCCCTTCCTACTACCACATACTAGTTGTTACCTTCCTATGGCAACCAATGACTTCCTATTTTAAAAACTAAAACTTCGCATACATTTTTACTCCATTTTGTAAAAGAAACATAGAGATACTATATAAAATGTAACAACACATAATGTAAGCTCAAATTATATTTTTTGTACATATTTTAATAGAATAAACTCACACAAAACACATGAAGTTTTTTCAACCATTTTCCATTAAAATAACACATATGTACACATTTCCTAACTACTCCCTCCGTTCTAGTGTTACACTAGACACTTCTCTAAGAGTTTCCAAACTTATTGAATGCCATAAAAAAAATTTAAATCCTCCTCTAATCCTCATTCTCCACAAAGTCACATAATGCCCACATTGGCCCCATGAAAATGTGGTCCTTATCCTAATCCTTCCCTATAAATCTCCTAAGGGATTGGGTGGATTACACCCAACCATTCATTAACATGAACTATTTAATCCCACTAATTTCACCCTTTTGGTAAAGGATGGTAAGTTTACCACTAGTGACTATTAGTTATTAAGATGTTTATTGCATTAACTAGTTTAGATATTTCTACCTTTTAGCATTGGGATTAGATGTTAGGTGGATGATTCTATCTCTAAATGATAGTTCAAAAGTTACATAACGGTCATTACAACATTCATTTGCTCCCATAAAATAGAGTAGTGGGTTGTGTCAAAATATTTGCATTGCAAGTACCCATGTAAATTCATCACATTCTATGATGAATAAGTCTTTCGATAAACTAATCTCCATATGAACCTTGGAAACAACTCCATCTCCTCGATAAGATCCAAGGAAACTTTTCTAAGGAGAGTTGTTTATTGGGGGGGAGTTGGTCAAATAAAAATTAAAAAAAAGATTATCTTGGTTTGGGTGATTTACAAAATTACATACATATGCTCGATTTTAAAAGAATTATGAATCATCATTGTGCATTCAATAATTTTCCAACTAAAATGTAATCCATGAAGGGGCCCCTTAACCATAACTCATGCCATAATTCTTCATATTTTGTGGCCCACTCCCAAAGTGGTTGTAGTTGCATCAATCCACAAACTTGGTTTTACGAGTTGACCTTTTGCAAGTATGTGTTTGATTTTACGTTTATGGCAAACAAATTCAAAATCATTATGGAAGAAGGCAAAGTCCATTTAACCTCCAAAGTTACAACGAAGTTTACATGCAACAATTTGATTATATTAATTGTCTTTTGACCATAATGCCAAGGCCATCGAACCCATCCCAAGGATTGATTAATAGTTTTAGTCCTAATTGTTTCAAAATGCATGCCATTATTGGGTTAGTTTATAGTAGTGGGATTGTGAAAAATTATTCTTATAGGCAATTATACATGGACTCCAATGTCAAGTTCTTGGTCATTTTTTGAATTTTTCCCAAATCATTTTTCGAATGTTAAAAATGGATTCATTCATTTATTGTTTTCCTTTTACATACTATGGAATGTTGTCTCTTACACTATATGTTTTTGGGGTGGATGAACACCATGGAATAACTTCAATGCCCCATTCAAGCAATTGCCCAGCCAATTGTGTTTGAGGTAGGCCATACATTTGTCAATCTCTTTTCTAAATCTCACAAAAGTACATCGTGCATTTCAAGCTTGATAGATCATGGTAACCTCTTCTTCAAACCTCTTTGAAAAAACATTTGTTTACAACAAAACAAGGACATGTATTTAGATATTTGATTCAAATGATTTGAAACAATTGTCTAAATGATTTTTAGTCCTTAAGGAAACTAGTATCCATAAGAAGACCTTAAGGAGATTGATTAGAAATTTTGAGAAGATCAACCCATCTTCATGAGAAATGTCTATTTAAGGATTTCTAATTCATTTCCTTGCAGCAATTTTGGGGATACCAATCCATTTCCACAATTATTAAGTTAGGTGTTCAACCCTAAGGAAACATAGAAAATAAGGCCTCAACTTTGTCCTTAACAAGCTCCCTTCAAGAGAACAACAAAATTGTTCATATTTGGGATAATCATGACTTCTAAGAAACACAATAATTGATAGATACAAATTGGCAAGCAAGGGAAAGACTATACCATCCATGAATGGTAATTAAATTCAAGTACACAAATTTGACATCTACCATAACAAGCATAATTCATAACTAAATTCTCATCCTTCCATGATAATTAGCCACAACTAACAACAAACGGTACTGAAAGACCACTTTGGTCATTCTAAACCATTTTGGGATTTTTCTAAACATAATTGATTAATCAAGTTGGTCATATTTGATTTGTTGTGTGGGTGATTTCCTTCTATCATTGTTCCTACTAATGTTGAAGTTTCCTCTATTACCTTTGTATGTTGCAAAGTGCACACAAACAACATAGTATATTCATTCCACAATTGTCTAAAGGAATGAATAAATGCATTTGATTATGCAAAACAAGTTTGTAGTTGTGAATCCCCTTTTGTTGATGTGTTGGTTGTTAATTTATTCATTGGGTCCATTGCTCAAACATTCAATTCTAGGAGGCCAATCAAGCATAGGAAGGGTGTCACTTGTGGAAATCAACCAAAAACTACAAGTTCTTGATGGGTGATGGATTGAATGGGAAGTTCTAGGACTACTATCATGCTTTATGTGCTTCCCTAAAGCTTTGCCAAGTTACAAGTCTTGATTACTCCCTAGATGCCTAGGCCACTTAATATGTTTTATGAAATCTCCTTCACAACACTTGTAATAGTGAAGTAAGGTTTGTGATTTTGATGGCCCTTGCCTTATCACATGATGTGTGTAATCAATGTCAATTCAATTTTTACTTTGCTTCCCCATAATTTGTCACAACACAAGCATTTGTGATTGGTTTGTTTTTTATTTTTTGGCAACATTGGTTGTTCCTTGAACTTTTTATTGGTCTTTGCAATTTTGCTCATCACATATTCAAAGTGTATTATAATAGTACCAATGTGTTGAATAACAATGTTTTGTGTTCTTTCCTTTCTTGTTCCATTATGTTAGAAATGCAACATGTTTAAATTTGGGGGCTTTGGAGTGATTGGACAATTGACGGGGCATGAGGGCATCAAGGACTTGCTTCCATCACTATTGTCATCCAACATGGCTGAAAATATTTTCACAAAAAAAATGGATGACAAAGATACATAATGTCACAAAAAATAAACAAGAAATATGGAAAACGTGACCTATGTTGAAATGTGAATGTGATTTGTAACAAACCAAAACTAATTGTAATGAATGAATTTGTATACGCAAGACATTTCAACAACAAAGATGAAAAAGAACAATGTAAATGGAAATCAAATGTTCCAATGGCAAAAAAATGACTTACACTTAAGCATGAAGATGATTTGCAACAAATTAAAACCAATTGCAAGATATAACCTTGTGTACGCAATAATTTTCAATAATAAATATGAAGAAGAACAATGTAATGGAAATCAAATGTTCCAATGGCAAAAAAGACCTACATTTCAACATGAAAATGATTTGTAACAAATTAAAATCAATTGCAAGGAACAATTTGTGTACACAAGAAATTTCAACAATAAAGATGAAGAAAAATAATACAAATGAAAATCAAATGTTCCAATAACAAAAATGATGAAAAGGAATACAAATGCAAACCCAAAGTTGATGTGTGAATACAAAGTGGATGTAATGACAACATCGAACACACAATAACATGATGTCCTCAAGAGATGAAAAGGCATGCATTGGGCAAGTGAGAATTATGATGCCATGGGAAAAATTCTTCAAAGATCAAAAGGTCGAAATCACTAGGTAGTTTTTTGAAATATCAAATTTGTCCATATGATCTAGTTATAAATAATAGTCATCAATGTTAAAACCTCAAACCAAATTGATAGTGAAATTGATTTTGGGTAGAAGTCATTATTAGACAAATTTGTTGTTGGAATGGTGATGAATTGAGTGTGCATTTATGTGAATATAAAATACACCTTTGAAGAAATGATTGATAATTGATGTTTGCAAATCAACAATGGAGAATGCACCTTTTTTAGCCTAGGGAGTATGATTTAAAAAAAAAGTTTAATTACAAATTAAATTTATCAATTTGCCCCAACAAATTCAAAACTCCACATTCTTTGATGACTTCTCAACAAATCAAGAAGGTCAAATAGTCGTAGAAAATATCAATGTTTCCTAATCTGGAACAAAAGGCTTTGTAGGGAGTGGAAGGTCTTGAAGAAAGAAGGGAGGGCATAAATGCCCCAAGGAAGACACGTGTGCCCCAAGGAATGGATATGTGCCCTTGAAAGCTTGGCGGTTGCCCGAGGAAGCATGTTGTGCTACTAAGAAAAATTCCAATTGCTCAAGGATGGACATTTTTGTGATAATGATGTGGAGATTGTTGGGGGTGTGGGCTTCTCCAAAGAAGGTTTGGGAGGTGGGAAGTGAAGTGGGGGGCAAGCAATAAAAGAGGTTGGTAAGAAAAGGGGCGCTAGGGTTGGGTTGCACAAAGGTGTCATGCCAAGGGAAGCAATTGGGTTGGTTATCGAGGGATGGGGCACTCCAAGTTGACAAGTTGAGGCATTAAAATTTGTACACCCAATTGTCAAAGCACATTACAAATCACATTGTATTTAACTCATTTCATTTGTTTAATGCTTGCTAGAACTCATTGGTTGTAGTTTGTACCATACCAAGAATCCATTAACATTTAATCCAACTTGGATTGTCCTTCCTTTATATATATTAACCCCTTGGGCAACTAATTGATGAAGACTTCTTCAAGACTTCCACAAACGATTGCAATTTCTACATCAAATTATGATAGCTCCATAACTCTTGTTGAAACTATAGACTAAATACTATGGACACAATCAAGCTTGGTAACTAGCACAGAGGTTTGCCCATAGGCCACTCATATGTTGGTAAGTATCCTTTCACTACAACTTTTTCCATATAATACATATAGATCAATATTCCCATTTAAATCAATTTTAGTTTTGAAGACCCTCCTGATTTTCATCACTTTTGTTCCCTCTGGTGAGTCACAAAGAGCCCACGTTTCATTCATCATCAAAGATGAAAATTCCTAGCAAGGTAATCCAATCTCCACAATTGAAGAATTTGGAGGATTCATCAATGCAACCTTCTCTTCATAAATAGGAACACCTTCAATTCTCCTACTATTGCAAGCTTTTCACCTGGAACCCATTTTTTCATTCCATAGAAAATTGATCAAGATCTTCATTTAACAGAGATAGGTGTTGCAAATTGGACCATCAACGGTTAAGTTGTCAACTACCATTGTGGTAGGTAGGATACTTGCTCGCCTAGCAACTGGGAAACTAGTTGGAGTACTTTCATGTACCATTTGGTTGTGCAGCAACATCGTATTCAACCATAGAATGCAACATAAGAATACATGTTAGACAGCAACCCACAGGAGCACATCATCTGGGAAACTACAACCAAGCCTTTGGTTGTGCCAGGAGCAAATTATTGATCTTGGAAAACAACCTGAACAAGTTAGTTAGGCCTAAAAATTGCAGCATCCATGGATTTAGAAGACCCACTCCAAACATCACAATAACAAACCCAATGTTACAGGACTAGATCCAAGTTAAACTTGATAAAAAAGTTCTTTGGAAGCTTCATGCCTAGTCTGCCCCCCTCTCCATCCAATTATAACCTCTTTAAGACTTCTGAAGCCCTACAAACCAGATAGAAACTAGGTGCAGACATGCACATGTAACATAAGTTAGCTCCTCCTCAACTTGGCTTGGAACAATGGGTCTGTGACCCAGAAAATGGGAACTCATCTGCAGAGACTTTCTACCTCACAATTGTGTGTAATCAAGTTGTGTACGTGCAAGCTGTGATTCTAAAATATGCCCAGATATTCCTAACCAGAATAGACCCAGGCTGTGCGCTGGCAGTGTCAACCTCTTGATACCTATTAAAAAGGAATGTACCAGAAGCACATCCATCCTGGAAGACTAAAAGATATCTTTGAGAGAAGCATGATATTTCAAAGCTGAAGCCATTGCTATCACTGAATATAAACCCAAAATCACACAGCTGCAGGCATCCCCTTCTTCACCATACTATCTAGAACATCGTTCAGTGCTTGACAAATGCTCACAATCTGCAAAAACAACCAGCAACTTATTACCCTTTAAAGCATTGCTTGCTAAGCATAAAAACTAAATGCACATTATTACTAATCTGCCACATTGGTCAAGGAATTGCCTTGTCAACCCTGTGGTTGAGATCAGTAAGAATGCAAGGATGATTACCTGATGGTCCCATTGCTGCAACTCCTCAATGTCATTCTCAAAATGAATAATGCCCTCCACCTACACAGACAAGTCAATATCAATATGAACTCTGCAATCCACAAATCGTCCTACAATAATTTGTCTTCTATAATGTTGAATTGGCTGATGCCTACGCCTTTAAGATTGACTGAAAATATGACATAGGCATGGAATGATTAGACCAGAATATGACAGTTACCTGATCAATTGATCCACGCATCCTGTCCTCAGAGATCATACGAGCTGCGATCTTTTCAGCCTGCCAAGAAAGCAAGTTTCACTATGAGGGATATGTCTCACACCCTTGCCATAAGAACCCATCTTGTATACTGAAAACTAATCTGAAATTCCAGTATTGCTCAGCATATTGCTTAACTTAAGCTTCCATGTGATACAATTCCAAGAACAAAAGATGATGACAATCTCAACTGCTAAGCTTAATACTTTATTGCATCAGGTGTCCAACCTTTTGAGGACCAATGCCCAGCAATGCCCCCAACTCTTCAAAGCTGCATAACAAAGAACATACACAAACTTAGCTACAAAAACAAATAGAAAACATATGCTCTTGCTAGTACAAGAACTCACATTCAGGACATTGTGGTCAGTGACCAAGTAATCCTTGATAAAGAATTTTAGGAAACATGTACCTGATATTAGTGTAAAGCTTGCTGGCACTCAGTAAGTTATGCTCAATCATAGCACGATCCAACACAGTTGAGTTATCTGGCAACAAAGCTTTCTGCTCCCCATCAACATTTAGTTAGTCCCCAGGTGTGCTCATTTTGACCTTGAAAATACCAAAACATGAGTTGAATCAAAGTTGAGCCTCTGTAAGTACAAGACCTGATGTGGCTTCAGCTCTTCTGCAAATGCATCCACCTCTGGTTTCCGCAATATTCTTTCAAGGTACACCTGTGTTGCAACAAAACAAGCCAACTCTTATCAGGTTCAGAATTTCATCCAATGGATTCTTCTTCCGAGGAACTGTCAGCTAAAACAACTGCATTCCATGCATCCTTCTTCATCAACAAGCATCAAACTGCAGCGGCACCTCCATAGGAATGTTGCATCCAAGATTCAAGGGTTTGGTCTCCAATTAAGTGGGTAACAAACCTTTTGGAGGATGTGATAGACAGTAAGATTGGAGCATCTCTCATCCTGCAAAATCAATCATCCCAGAATTTAAATATTAATGATGTCCTGAAGAGCTACATTGCAACCTAGAACAAAGCAGGTAGCTACGATTTCAACTGCCCTACAAAATTGAGTCTGGGTAGAGCACATTTGCGGCCACACCTTGTAGAGGGTTGCAAGCACCCTAGACCGCTGCGGTCCAGCTGCAGCGAGGATAGTGCAGGTGACTGCTGCACTCAGAGCTTGCTGCAATTCTTCTTCATCTACTCGTCTGCCATACTCCAAATTCCATTTCTCAGAATTTGTAACAGAGGCAATTTGATCAGTGACAGAACTGAGAAAGGACAAGTGATGAGTATTCGAAAATTTGTCAATGAATCACAACTCCTGCTTCCCATCTGTGAACTAATTCATCAGAGCCAGGTATTAAAGCATGGGACATGCTCATAACTGTCAAGTTTCCAAGTCTACAAGTGTTTCAGCATTCTAGGCAGACATGAACATGGCAAAGCAGAAACAATACAGACCTGCCACCAATCTCTCGTTTCTCCAGTTGTGATAGTTCATAGTACCGAAGTGCAGCCTCCAGAAATTTACGTTTTGAATCCAGAATGCGGGCATAGCACACCTGCCAACACCAACAATGTCATTTATGTCAGGAATGAAGCACATTGCAAGAACAATGTGAGAATAACAAGATGACTGCCATGTGAGAGAGCAAGTTACCTTGTATTGGAGATTTAAGGCTTCATCCTTGCAGTTGTTCACCAGAAAGGATGCTTTCTTAATGAAGACTTCCGCATTCACAGCATCATCATCCTGGTCAATTCAATAAAATCCATCCAGCTCAAAATTGGGTGCTGATGTCTGAAGCATGGCAGGCATATCCATTGAATCTTGTTAATGGAAGCTGGATGAAGTCCAGTGAAGTCCTGGTGGATGGCTGTACCTCTAGATACAGTAGTGCGATCTTCACACACTTAGTCAACTTGTATGTATCATCCAGCACCCTGCTCCAATGTTGTACAGAGCCCAGCCCACTCAAAAACAGTTCAGACATTTTGACAAGTTAACCCTGCAGAATCACACTCTTAGGGTAGCGAGCAGCATCAGAGCTAAGATGTGTATGTGGAAGAGGGAAAAGCAAATTAATATCATGAGAGATATGTAAAATGCTTCTTGAGAAGCTCAGTCTGATGGAATAATCTTCATACTGCCCTGCTCAAATGAACATCAGGGCAAACCCATCTACTTCCTGGCTGGCCTATCTTGCTACAACATCATACTGCAACTCAAAGTCTTCACTTTCTTTCAGTTAAGTTCATACCGGATACCAGAATCTAGGTCAATGGCACTGAGCACTTGTGCAGCTTTAGACCATTCCTCTTCATTCTCAAATAGTTCAGCCAGCCCCTCTCGAATGATAGACACCTGCAGCATCAGGTTCTTAATAAACTTGCCAGAAAACTCTCAAGGCTGCACAACCCAGGCAAGACCTATTCAATGTTGACAAAGAAAACCTGAATTGATCAAAGACCAGAAAAACCAGTACATGCATGATGGGATGCTAGTGCAGATGTGAACCAGCAAACAAGACTGCATACAAGTAAAACCATGGCTGGATAACACATGAAAGTGATCTGGATTTAATTTCATCACTCTCAAACTTTACATGTGAATGTAGAGAACCAAATATTCTCCAGTCATTTAGGGTGTCAATACAGTAATGTTTAGCCTAGTCTGAAGCCCTAATCAGATGGAGAGCATACATTTCACAGATACATTGGCAAAATAGACATTGTCCACTGCCTAAATTTCCCCTGTACAAAACCATTCCAGCAATGCCCAATGAAAACGCAACATTAGGGCCAGAAAGCCACAAAATATCAACCAACTCATGGGCATGGAAAGGGGCTAATCTTGAAGAAGATTAGGGTGTACAAATGTTTGGAAACCCTGATTCCCTTGGAGCTTCCTTAACAATTCCACCAATGAACATGGTTAGAAAAGCACCTGCTCTTCAAAGGAGACCACCCGATGCTGAATTTGAAGCAAGGCATACTGTGCAACTTCTTTATGCGCTTCAGGCTCCAGCTTGCTAAGGTCAGTTGCAAATATCTGCAGCAGTTGCCGTGATGCCACCAATGGAACTTCATCTGTCATCACTGTCAATTGTATGCAATTCAGATGTTGAAAAAAATGCCCGCCTTATAGGTTTGGCAGTACTCTAGCCAGAGATCGTGAGTTGTTGAAGGTATCTGTTTGAGAACTTCTGCAGGCACCGAAGGAAAACAGCCTAAACAAGAAAATGAACCATTGCAACCAAGATGTGAGTTATGGCCTCTTTACTAGGCTCTGCATCAGATCATTGGCAAGAGAACAAGGAGGGAGATGAAGCAATGGCCGAGAACCTTAGCTGCAAACACACTTACTGGTACCTCATACAGTCCTACGGCTGTGATTAGGGTTTTCAGGGAAAAAGCACCGCATGAAGAAGAGACAAAAGGCAGAAAGAAGAGAGAAAACACGCCTCTGAGAAAACATCGCTGGAGATAGAGCAAACAGCGTCAGAAAAAGAAAAAGAACATCCAACCTTCTTCGAGACATCTTGCTCTGAATTAGGTGACTAATACAAGTAGGGATCGAACAAAACACACATTACAAAAGAGAAAAGAACACACTAGCCCAAAATGAGGCAACGAAAAACAAAAGAAAATTTACTGTGGTCGATAAAATCCTTGGCATGCTGGACATTGTTGGTGGCGATGATAGAGGACAAGAGCATTTTGTAATGGTCAATCTTCTGCTTCTGATCGCTCATACCCGCAGCTCCCTGCAGGACATGGTCAATCTTCTGCTTCTGATCGCTGGTACTCGCAGCTCCCTGCAGGACACCTTGAATGGTTCCCGCCATGAAGAACAACCAAATCCTCCTCTCCCAACCTCTCTGCAAGAAACGACGACGATAACAAAAACAATAACGGCAACAACAAAGTGCGAAAAACCAATTCTGCAGCTGCGTCGCCTTCAGGAGCTTTGCATAGAAACACCACCGCAATCAATGTGTTTATGAGGGATGGATGCAATGAACTACACAGTTAGAGAGCTTCAAAATGGCCCTTCAAATCCTTCAAAACATTCCCCAAACCCTAACCCTACAACGTTTTTTCTTTTGGTTTTTTTGGGGGCCTTTTTCCTGTTGAATATCAACATTCTCCAAGTTATTTTTTATCAAATTATTTTTACCTTCCATATTTGTGCTTCATGCAAGTGCTTTTTGAAACTATGAGATGTTTGATTCAACTGTAGTTCAATAACTCACCATATATATGATATTCACCCTAGTTAGGTAGATAACATCTCCATGAGATGATGACCTTGTGCATGTTAGGGAATGTAATATTTGCATGTCAGATGTTCACCCCTTATAAGGAACAAAACAAACAATTTGTGTCATCCTAAGGTTGAGTGAAGAGCTAGTTGTAAATTTTAGTTTTATTTATCTCTATTTTTTCATTGATCCATAGTCAATTAAAAACCTTTCCTTGATTGAATTGCTTCAATTTTTTTGTTTCTTTTTCCCTTCATTTTGGGTAAGGTGAGAATATTCTTGAAATCACCTTGTTTGGAGCCTCTCCCAAGACTCCTAAAAGCACTGTAGGGCAGTGGGCTTAATCAAGCATAAAGAACTTGTATTTTTTTAATGTTGGACAAGTATATAAGTATGACTCCAATATAAAATCTGGTACTAATAACCAATTTTCTTGTTATGAAGGTATTTGACTACTTGCATCATCAAGCAAATGAATTTTTTTCATTGATGTGCAAATATGGCATAAACAACTAAAGGTATTAGAGGTTTTTTTTTATAATAAATTTTAAAAGCATTTTATATGCAAAAAGTGACCATAACCTTATAGAAAGTCCATGCCTTATCTATCTTTCAGTTCACTCAAAATCCAATAAAAGATTGATGGTCGGAACCATCACAAAGGAGACAAGAAGGAAAGGCCAAAAGACGCACAGCCAGATGGACCCTCTCATGTGAGGAGGCTATCTCACCCACAGCTCCTCTAATGTCACCTGCATGCAAATCTTGAAGCGGGTGATTGTTGTCGATGAGGCCTCTTTTAGGTTTGGTGTTCTTTTAGGGTTCCCTTACCTTCCTTTGTCCAATTTGCTTCACACGACCAAATGAAAGGTTTAAGACCTAGGCTTGAAATTTGGATTTAGGTGAGTACTTTTCCTCCATTAAGTTGTTTCAACTTTGGATAGCGATCATATCTTTGTGTTCCTCAGTTCATTATTTCAAACTTATTAATCTATTTTTTCACCTCAGGAATTATTATGGATAAAAAGATAGTGAGAAAACTTTATATTACTTATGGAGCAAGGAGGGAGCGGGAAAAATCTTGTTCAAGTCAAAAAAATTAAACAATTTTTTCTTTGTCATGTATATGATAAAAACTTTCAAAGAAGTAAGAATAAGAGAACACTCATCTTGAGGTGGGCTTCTTACTTAGATGATTTCAGTAGTTATCCGCTTTGCACCTGACTACCCAGCCATGGGCATTCCTTCTGGATTGGTGCTTTTTCTTTAATTATGAGTTTGTTGTTAATGGGGAAAAAACAACCTTCCTTAATAAATTAGTACCCCCAATTTATAATGAGGGTACTAGCCTAGGCCAAAAATGGTGATGAACAGTTTTGAAAATAAAAATTTCATGCAGCCAATGGGAAGGCTCAGCATGCACTCAAAGTGCATTGTTTTTTTTCCTTTCAACTTTTGGGTGGGAGGGGGAGGGGGGAGGATTTTTTTCATTTTGCCCTTTGTTTCCAACAAGTTCCCTTCAAATTCCCAATGTGTTCCCCAAGGGTGTTTGCAATATCACCTCACTTTAATCCCATATGTTTTGCCCAAAGTCCTCCCCTTCTCACCTAGGTAGGCCAAGGGGAAAGAGACTTAATCTTTCCATAGAACCTTTTACTTTGGGGACCCTCCATAGGTTCAACCTTTTTTTTGGTTGAACTTGTGAGCCACCCCAAACTAATTAATAAGAAACAGAATAAGTACCCCCAGAAACTTATGAACTAAATTTAGAATTCGCATGCCTGCACAACACCCCCCGCTTCTCCCCCAAATTGCAACATTCCACACGTCTCAAATTTTGGCACATTAGTTGCATGTATGTTGTGGGTAACAAGTAAATGTAACAAGAGTTAATTTACCGTCTGCCCGGCATTTGGATTTGCAGCTTCAAGTAGCTACGTAAATATTTCGAAGTTTGTCGAACACTCGAGAAAAGTTTGGAGTCTGATTAGGGTCTCCATCGTAGCACGATGATGCACTGTCTCGCGAAGCCAAGCTTTCAGAGGAAATTGTATATTTCTGCGTGCACACGCAGCTGCTACTCCTCCTCCTCCTCCTCCTCCTCCACACCCATCCAGCAGCAGCCTTCCTCCTCCTGGTCGCCTTGTCTCACCTTCCTCTCCTCCTCCTCCTCCTCCTCCTCCTTGCAACAACGATCCCGCTTCTTCCATAGCAGCTCCCACATCTTCTTTCCACTGCACAACAACAGTGCGTATAGTATTAGCACTAAGGATTTTAAGGCCCGCTCTAAATTTCTAGCACAAAGGAGGAATATTGCGGTGTCTGTAGTTGCAAATATGGTGAAGGGAATAAAAGTGCACCAAGTTGGAGGTCCGGAGGTAAAGCTCTCTCTTTCCTATCGGGTTATGCACTGTGTTCTCTCTCTCTCTCTAACTAAGATTTAAAATTTTTATTTAAAAAAAATTCCAGTTATGTGATGTCTAGGATTTTGTGGTTGTCTGCTATTGCAATATTATTATTTAATTTGATTTTTTTCAGTTATGTGATTTCTAGGATTTTGTGGTTGTCTGCAGTTTCAATGTTTTATTTTATTTATTTGTCTCAGTTATGTGATGTCGAGGATTTTTTAGGGATCTGTAGTTGCAAATTTTGGGAAAGGAAGGGAAAGAAAAGTGCACGAAGTTGGAGGACAGGATGGAAGTTCTCTCCATCAGGCTCTGCATTGAGTTTTGTTTTTTTTTAAAAATAAAATTTTAAATTAAAAAAATTCAGGTTTGATGGCGCTTGCATTATTTGTCTCATTATGTCGATTTTTTTGGGTGTTCATATTCTTGAGTTCTCAACCTTAGATGCTTATTGTTTGTAGATGCACATTTCTTTTCTCTTTGCACAGCATTGTGTTGTTAGGAACTTAGGTCTAGATGATGATGATGATCATGCATGCACACATTGCTAATTTATGTTTTATAAGCACTAACCTTGAGAGCTATTGCATAGAATTAGACCTGTGTAAGTGAGTGGAGTTTCATTTTCTCCCAATTGGAATGAGCTACTCTGTAGAAAGCATGGAGGAAATTTGTTTCTTGTCAATGGTTTTACACATGTAGCTCATAAACCTACTAGTGTGCATGATCTTAGTGAAGGATACAAAGGAAGATGGCAAACACTGATGGTGTAGATGAAAAGCTTGTAAGCTTCTACATAGTTAGGCACATGGAGTTATATAGCATGTCTTCAGCTGAATCACTATCACTTCAATAATTCTCCCCACTCTTGATCCCATTTGGGATGCTGACTATAGTTCTAGATCCTGAAGATACGGTGTGTCAAACATTGGAGGGAGAGGTTTGTGTTCTGAATTGATCCACATTTTTTCAATCCTGTCAATGCTTGTTGAGTTGTTGGAGTTTGTAAGCCTTAAGGATGTGTGAATGTGTGAATGTGATGCAACAGGTCTTGAAATGGGAGGATATTGAAGTGAAGGAACCTGGTGAAGGTGAAGTGAAAGTCAAGCATACAGCTGTGGGTGTCAATTACATTGATGTAAACTACCGGAATGGTGCATACAAGACCAGCACTCCCTTCATTCCTGGTTCTTTTCCATTAGCCCTGTACTCTAGTGCAATCCTTGATCACTCTTTCTCTTTCATATACTTGTTTAGTTTTCTTCTCACCATCTGTGTTTCTTTATTGCTTCTGTTGGACATTTAATGCTGTAATGTCATCATCAAAGCTAGGATGGAGAGAAAAGCATGATGTAATGGGTGGCTTGTCACACTTGACTCTAGTGAGGAAACAAAAGAAAATTTTCTGTCAACTGTCTGGTGCATGGTGCCCTAGTTTATTCCAGTACTGACAAATGTGGTCTTCCTCCTACATGTGACCACTATACAGAAGAACTCAAAAAAAACACTAGGGACTACGCAATTTCAGCTAGTACAGTCTAGACACAGAAACAATATTGAATGTGTTGTTTGGTTTTCTTCCTTGCCATGTACATTCTGTTGGTCATGTTAAGTTGGAGTACTGGCACATATAAGTGGCTAACAGCTGTGCACTGGGTTATGGTGGTGAAGGTTTTGAAGCAGCAGGAGTGGTGACAGCTGTAGGGCCAGGGTTAACTGGCCTAAATGTTGGTGACAGGATTGCATATGCAGGTAGAGGTCTTACACCTTATCAAAAATCTTGTCAAGAAGATGAATATTCAAGAGAGAGTAATTGAAGGAAACCTTTTTGAATGCTTGTGTAGGTTCTCTGGGTTCTTACACAGAAGAGAAGATCATAAGCGCCGATAAACTTGTTCCTCTACCAAGCTCTGTGGATGATGTCATGGCTGCATCCATTATGCTCAAGGGAATGACTGCTCAAATGCTTCTCCGCAGAGTCTTTAAAGTTCTCTCATCTCTCAATTTACTTATTCTTTCTTCCTGCATATGGTTTATAGAGTTGTTAGCTATGCAGATGGGAACTGACCATATGATATTGGAATTTACTGAATTTTATGTTGTATAATGTTAGAAGTAAAACCTGAACTGAACTGCATTTGTGGTGCTGTAATTGGTGAGTTTGCAGGTGAAGAAGGGTCACAAGATCTTTGTCCATGCAGCAGCAGGTGGGGTAGGATCCCTGCTTGTACAGTGGGCAAAAGGCTTGGGAGCAACTGTAATTGCTGCTGTATCCAATGAGGAGAAAGCTGCCCAGGCCAAAGAGGATGGTGCTGACCATGTCATTATCTACTCACAACAAAATTTTGTGGATAGAGTGAAAGAGATCACAGAAGGTGCTGGTGTTAATGTTGTTTATGATGCTGTTGGCAAGGACACTCTTATGGTCAGCTTTCCAACTACAACTCTGTACTTGATATTGCATTTAGCACTAATTATCTCCTTTTGCCCAGTACTCAAGGCTTTACAGCACATAGTCTAGGTACCTGCCAGGAATGCTTTAAGGACTAGGTAATAGCAATAGTTTGCTATCCTATTACCAATCAGGATGAACAAACCATCCAGCATTCGCCAAGGGTTGGCAAGCAACTTTTAACAGATCAATGGTGGGTTTTAGGACAAAACACTTTAGCATAAGGAAGATTCATGGTTCCATTACTAGTTAGACATCAGCACAAGCCATACTCTGGTATCTAAACCTGACAACCTGACAAGCCATACCATGTTAGGTTGTCAAATCTGGGGAATTCCATTTCCCTCATCTGGAGACCCTGGGGAACTGGTGCTTGCAAATTTCCATGTTCTCCAAGGGTTCTGCTAGTGTGGCAACTCAGAAGAGATTGTAAATTCAAAGTTTGATATGTTAGACAGCCTCTTGTTGAGTCCTGTAGAGATAGTTCAAGAAAGATGCTGATACTGTAAATTTGTTAATACAGGGATCACTGGAGTGCCTTGGTCTCCGGGGCTACCTTGTGAACTATGGACAAGCGTCAGGACCACCTGACCCATTGCCAATTTCAGCTTTGCAACCAAAATCTCTTTTCTTGACAAGACCAACATTGTTCCATTACACTAGTATTCGAGATGAGCTACTTGAGGCAGCAGGGGAGCTCTTTGCTGCAGTGGCAACAGGCGTCATTAAGATTCGGACAAACCATATCTACCGACTCTCAGAGGCAGCAAAAGCCCATGCAGATCTTGAGGGTCGAAAGACAATGGGGTCTTGTGTTCTCATCCCTGACTCAATACCATTCCCCATAGAAAACTGAGGTGACAACCAGATAGAGAGTCAGCCAGAGCTTGAGAAAGCAATAACATCAGATGAATCTATGCTATTGCATTGAAGAATGTGCATGAAGTTGAATTATCAAGTTGTCTATATGTATCTCCGGTGAGTCTTGAGTAGGATAGGGCCCTTGTGAGGCTGTGTGAGAAAGTGCCTAAGAAAATAGTGATGAACAGGAAACACTTATCTGTTGGGTTCTTGTTCCCTAGCTAACCACGGTGGTTAGCTCAGTTGCTGTGTTTACTACCTATTTACTAACAACCCCTAGCCATTAGCTACTAACTATTACCTACATGCTTCTGTAGGAGCCACCTCTTGTCTTCTGCAGGACCTATGTTTTCTGGATAGGATATCACAGTGAAACCCAACATCAACTCAGTTGAGGGTCATTCATCACTGAGTCATAACAGGCTTCTAATGGATAATAAACTGGAAGTTGGTTCACTGTTGCCAGCAAAGTTTGTTGCAATGGTTGATGTCACAAACTGTTAATAGAAAAGTTTCAGTGAAGATAACCCTCAACTGAGTTAAGACACCTTTTTTTTGGAACAAGGGGAAGTTTTTTTAAGTTTGGAAAATCCTTAGCTCTTTTTGACCTTCATGTCTCCTTTTGATTGAGATGTGTCCTTAATGTAGCATAGTACTGAATGTTGGTACTTCTCCCCTTCAGGTTTCAAAAGAATTGTTCAGCTTGCTAGAGATTGGAATCATTGGGGATTGTCAATAAGGGTGGTTGGTATGCAATGTGAGGGCAGTAACTACTTACATTTCAAGCAATCAAGTTGACAATCAGTAGTGTTTCCAGTTTCTTGCAACTTGGACAAGTTTTTTGGAAGCTTCATAGGAGGGAGGGGTACTAACACTTTGCACTGTGTTCCGTCTTAGTCAAAAGGTCACGTTGCAGTCAAGTGGGGTGATGTACCCTAATTACCGAAAGTTGGTTACAAACTCAAATATTCCAAACGCTTGGCCGTCTTTCTTTGCTTTGGCTCTAAATAGTTGGGGAGGGATATAGTTTCCTGGAGGTTCTTTAGATTGAAGATTTGTTCGCCTTTTTAAGACAGTATCATAACTTGTTTCAACATTATAAGCATAATGTCATCTTAATAGTAGGTTTAAGATTATTCCCACTCTTAGTGTCTTGCAAGCAACATATGTTCCCACACCTAAGTAATAGGCCGAAGATCCCTTTGACTTGTATTGCCTTGTGACTAGCTTATGATAATGTTCATCTTGTAATCTTTGTTGCAAAAGGCTGGCAAGTGGAGACAAGTGAAGTCATATACTACCCATCTTACCCTAGGCCCCATATTTGGGAGCTTATGGTTTGAATGCCCAAACCCTTGGGCTTTACCCTTCCTTACACATAATAAGCTGGAAAGGGTTTTTTTTTATGCAATCAAACATATCATTAAGGAATAATGCTAATTCAAGACTGTTTGTTCCATCTTAAAATCCTAGTAGCATGGACCAAGAAAAATTTGCCAGCTGAAAATACAAATAACATGGATCAAAGATAAGATCCCTGCCCAAGGGGGTTTTTTGACATACAAATAACATGGGTCATAGATAATGGTCCCTGCCCAAGTCAAGAAAAAAGGAGTGTTTTTGCATACAAATAACATGGCACATAGCTGAAGGCTCCTGCTCATGTCAAAAAAAAAGGCGTTTTTCGCATACAAAGAACACGGATCATTAGATACTGGACCAAGTCAAGAAAAACAGGAGTTTTTTTCTTTGCCAAAAATAGATTTCCTTATTTGCAAGGATATTTGGCAAACCCTAAACTCCACACCCAAGGATCAGACAAAAGTTATCACATCTGTTGGCTCAGAGTTTTGAATTTGATCCCACATTTTGAGGAGTATTCACTAGTGTTGCTGTGAACTGTGAGTTTTCAATTTTAGAGATGAAACGTCTCCCTACTTAAGTTAATTGAAGCCACTTTGAAGTTTGAACTTGTCATAAGGGTAGAGCCATTTCGCAACAAGCCGCTTGTTTTTTTTTTAATGTTTTCTTTTTGGGTACCTATCTCCGCCTATATTTTTGTTTTTTGGAATATTTTCTATTTCCTTTTTTTAGGGGGGAGGAGGGGGGGGGGGGGGGTGTTTTAAATTGTTGGTTGTGTACAGGGGGAAAACAAAATTGAAAAAAAAAATGTATGAAAAAAAAAGCACAAA
>Ga0116231_10006386_pt1 | contig 22525 bp, 20 predicted proteins | sample S1TSphgellanicum_2_FD_89695 | JGI IMG/M metagenome (GOLD analysis project Ga0116231, IMG submission 89695) | Host-associated microbial communities from peat moss isolated from Minnesota, USA - S1T2_Fd - Sphagnum magellanicum MG | ecosystem: Host-associated > Plants > Peat moss > Unclassified...
GCAGGAATTTGTCCTACTTCCTTCAATCATGGGAAGGGTTCCAAAATCCCATTCCATTCATGTCCAAAACCCCACCAAGTCCCCTTTCTCAAACAAGGACTTGGTGTGGAGGTCTGGGTTACACCATGGAAGGCAAAATAAAGTGACCATTCAATTTGCTTATGTTCCATATGCTCGCATCTCAGAATTCTTGGAAGGTGAACCAGGGGATATGAGCACCCCTATGGAATGGAATGTTTACAAAAACTTTCCAAGCCAAACAAATGTCAAGCAACCAACTATCAAAAACCACCTCGGGCATACATGGTAAACATTTATGGCATTAACCTTTTTTATTTCTTTAATTCATATACCAAGATGTAATTATTTACATTTTGAAAGTTTTTTGGTTTAGGTATCATTGTGAATATGGACTAGAGGACTATCGGGAAAATTCAACCCACACTTGATTTATTAAGTGAGGATGTTTAACGTCATTTTCAATCAAACGTCTATACACATGACCTGATGTGGTTGAAATCACAATTTATCATAAGGCCCATACACAAATTGATGGGTCATTCGCACATGGTGAACATGACCCAGAATCCATTTCTCGTATGTCTTGTTATGCTCCACGCATGTCACAAGCAATGAAGGACCACATATGGGCCCAACTAAATTTAGGTTACACGACTAAATAAATATATGACAAGCATAAAACAATTTGGTGGGAACGTGTGAATGCAAGTCAAAACATGACACGAAATGATTTCATTCGGCTTCAAGACATTACATATTTGGATCAGAAACATAAAAAAAGGAGTTGTCGTTTACACACCAACCTTGCAATTTCAATTAGGTCTTAAATTCTCCAACATCCAAAAAATGTGTTTTTTTCCAAGATGTTGGTGAAATCAATGGGACTCAAATCCCATTCACCATAGGTATTCAAACACCAATTCAATGTGAGTCCATGCTATCATATGGTCACAATGGTGTCATTTTTATGGATGCCACATTTGGCACAAATGACATGAAATTCCATCTATTCACCTTGATGGGGTTTGATGATCATCGCACGGGTGTCCCTTTAGCTTGGATCATTATAAGTAGGTAAACAGTTTAGGATTTGATCGAATGGTTGAAACCATTAAAAGATAAGATGTTATCACACATGCCACATTGGAAACCATCATGTTTTCTCGTTAATGATGCACCTCAGGAATTGAAGGCATTATGGTTAGTTCTATACCCAAGACCCACTTTGTATTTATTTCCTTATATGTTTTTTGATATCTTTCATAAGAAAATTTATTATTTCAAATGCATTTTATGTTGTATTAACCCCATCCACTCATGGAGATTTTATTGCATGTGTCCTTATTAGGGTCGTATGGGATATGGACAAGGTTCCCATCTACCTTTGTTGTTGGCATGTTTTGAAAGCATGGCACTTACGTGGTATTGAAAAAATCAAAGATGTGGAAGTGCGGGGTGGAATCGTCTAAGACCTTCATGATGTGATGTACATGTCCATCAATCATGGAAAAATAATTGATGACTTCAAAGAGCGTGGGAGGGTTGATGTGAGAGAAAGCCTTCATAAACATAGGCCTGGTGATGCGTGGACAAATTATTTCTAGACTTATTACCATTAGTTTGGTAAGTGATAATATTTATCATGGTTTAGTATTCAAAATTGTTTTGTAATAATGTCATTCATCCTTGTGTATTATGTTTATGTTTGCAGAATTATGGATGGTGGGTGTTTGAAGAGTGCCCCATTCTAACCAAGACACCCAAGCAAGCATTGAATCATATCATGGTGCATTGAAACGTTAGCTTGTTCTTGACATAAAAGGCCTAGGATTGATTGGTTGGTGTGGCGATTAACAACAACCATTGCACACCATTACATGCACACATTGGAAATGAAAAAAAGGGGTTTCATAAAAAACAAGGTTATGGAGGCCATTATTACATGAAGTGTGGAAAAGGCAGCCCTTATTCCACTCACCCATGTGTACCAACCAACCTTTAAAAATGATGGAGCTTGGGGTGTACGGAACTAATGCCTTCCCAATGTTATTTATGCGGTGAAATTCCCATTCACCGAAATATTTTGTTGCACATGTGAATGGGCATTGCGAAGGAACATGTGTAAACACCAAATTGCGGTCGTTCTCACATGCACAGACATTTCTCGAGGATATCATTCATTATTGTGGAAAATGGTATGGATCACATCGTGGAGGGTTGGGTCACATGTTTGCAGACCCACGACATATTCCAGATGATATGGAGTCCAATGATGATGATGAAGATGAACATCTTGAAGGTGATGATGGGATCATGGAATTTGATGGGCTCATGTATATGGAGCAAAATGATCTCCCTATGGGTGCCATTGTAAGGTCTAATGACACAATAAATTCATTAACCCCAATGGAAAGGGTTCTTGCACAATTGGTCACTATAATGCAAAAGATCACAAATGAATGTAAAGAAGGCGATGTGACACTTTGTGAACATGCCATCTCACACGTGAGAGTATTGACATGTAATATTTGTAGCATACGCCTCACAAAAGCAAATGCAATTTCACACCCAGGATTAGTGTTACACCGCGTAGAAGATGGATTGGGAAATAGTTTCAAACAACTCAAAGATTGGCATGAAAAAACAAGAAGAAGAAGGCGACGATAGTGTCGCCTTTTTCTTCTTGTTGCAAAAAAAAAAAAAGGCGACGACAACAAAGCTGCCGTTGCCTTTTGCGTTCCAAAAAAAACCAAGAGAAGAAGGTGACGACAGCAAAGTCGTTGCCTTTTTCGTTGCACCCCGACAAAACAAAAAGAAGAAGAAGAAGAAGAAGAAGAAGAAGGTGACGGCAACGTCACCATTTTCTTCTTGCTACAACAAAACAAAACAAAACAAGGTGACAACAACAAAGTTGCCGTCACCTTCTGTGTTCCAAAAAAAACCAAGAGAAGAAGGCAACGGCAACTTTGTTGTCGTCGCTTTCTTCATTGCGGCCCAACAAAATGAAAAAAAGAAGGTAACAGCAGCGTTGTCGCCGTCGCCTTCTTTCCTGTAGAAGGTGACGACAACAAGCTTGCTATTGTCGCCTTCTTTGCTATAGAAGGTGACGGCAACAAGCTTGCTATTGTCGCCTTTTGTGATGCAAAAAAAAAGGCGACGATAACATCACCTTCTTCTTCTTGCTGCAACAAAACAAAACAAAAAGAAGGTGATGGCAGCGTTATTGTCGTTGCCTTTTACGATGCAAAAAAAAAAAAAAAAGCGACGATAGCATTGCCTTCTTCTTCTTGCTACAACAAAACAAAAAGAAAAGCGACGACAACAAGCTTGCTATCGTTGCCTTCTGCGATGCAAAATAAAAAAAAACAATGGCAGCATCGCCTTCTTCTTCTTATTGTAACAAAACAAAAAAAAGGCGATAGCAACGTCATTGCCGTCGCATTTTGCAATGTAAAAAAAAAAAAAAAATGACGTTGTCGTCACCTTCTTCTTCTTGCTGCAACAAAACAAAACAAAAAAAAGGCGACAGCAATGTCATTGCCGTCGCATTTTGCGATGTAAAAAAAATAAAATTGACATTGTCGTCACCTTCTTCTTCTTGTTGCAACAAAACAAAACAAAAAAAAGGCGACGATAGCAGGTTTGCTACCGTCGCCTTCTTTGTTGTAGAAGGCGACGGAAACTTGTTGCCATCACCTTCTACGATGCAAAAAAAAAAAAAAAAAAAAACCCCCGCCCCCCCGCCTTCTTCTTCTTGCTACAACAAAACAAAGAAAAGAAAGAAGGCAAAAGCTAAAAGAAGGCTTACCTTGAAGCTTGGAAGTGGGTCCCACGTTGGTGATCCCTCCCGCTCCGGCTTCAGCTTTGGCGATGGTGATCTGCTTGCTCCCGCTCCGGCTTTGGTGGTGGTGATCCGCTTGCTCCTGCTCTAGCGATGGTGATCCGCTCGCTCTCGCTTCGGCTCTAGCAATGGCGATCGAAGGTAGGAGATGGGAGGTAGGTGGGAGGTAGGAGGGGGTAGGTAGGAGGTAGGAGGGGGGGAGGTAGGTAGGAGGTAGGAGGTAGTTGGGAGGTAGGTAGGTAGGAGAGAAATGTTTTGGGGCAGAGTAGAGGCGGAAAATAAAAATAAAAAATTGGGCAGGGAGGATGTGGTTTTGGTTCATCCCCAAAACGGCTTCAACAGCCTCATTCTCAACTGGTGCATTGGTGGCTGCTGGTTCACTCCAGCCGTTTTAACCATGGTAGGAGTTTGGGTGTTGGGTCCCCCCAGTCCACAATCCAGGAGTACCCACAGTTTTTTGAAAAAAATGTTCCATACCATAGCCACGCCCACATCTATTTCAACATACCTACCTATATTAGTTTTTGTAGGGACCGACACCTCAAATCCTCCTACTCTTAACTTCTTAGACCATGATCCGCAGCTCCTCATTAAACTTACACTCTATCACTAGAATAGTTGGCCGCTTGTGGAGGCAGTTAAACTAGCTTTTGATTGAGTTGAAAATCTCCCCAGCAGCATGTAGCCATCCAAAAATTGCTGTGCATTAGAGTTATCCGTAAAGTCATGCCCTGTTGAGCCTGAGTTGCACCCCTCATTTAATGCTTCATCCCCTCCTGGGTGTTGTCCGCAAAGTCATGAAATTTTATTAAATAAGGGTATGAAATACTGAGACTCAGGATTAAATGCACCAAGCTCGAGAACATTTATAACTACAGTAAACTTAGCAGCAGTAGCAATTGGTTGAAGGCGTTCAGGAAAGGAAAGGACAGGGCAAACTCAGTTTAGCGCCAAATTTGCTGCAAAACTGAGTTTCATATCTCCTTGAAGCCCAGTGTACTTTTTTTCCCTGTTTTCTGAAATCTCATCCCCTATGTGACACCAAACATGGGATTCCGGTGCTGTCTTTTCCTGACTTTTACGGATAATTTTATTGAATACCATGCATACACAATGTCTTGTGGGCCCTCTCTTTGATGGTCTAGAACCAAAGAAATTTTCAAACTATAAAACAATAGTCTGTAAAAGAAGGCGTTTTTTGGACATGGAGACTATTGGGGAAGCAAAAAGGATGGTAGAGTGTGAGAAACCTCACTCACCAAGTGCACTCTAAAGAAGGGGGAAACTTTTGAGCAGCCCCGACCGACAGGAGTTGTTGCTGGGGAAGTCTCATCAACAGCTAGATTTTAGGCACACACCGATTTGGAGATAGTGCCCCAAAATTTCGGGCTGCTGGGCATGATCTTCTATATTTAATTTGACAAATTCAAACTTCTGACAATGTCAAGAGGAAATAAAGGTTGGCTATACCTTTTCTTCACGCTTGTACACAAGACAAGAAACCTGACTAGGTAATTTCAGTACTTGTCTGTAGGTCTGGTATCAATACTATGGTCTCCATCATGCATCCCCAAAAAGACAAAAACATTTTGATCGGTAGAGAGTTGGTCCAATTATAAGTTCAAAGTGGTTGCAGATTTAGAGATTGCCAGAGATTTCTACCAATCCTGTCACTGCTTTAGCAGAAAAGGCATGCAGCATATCCGCAGAACTATAATAAGTACATGTGGCCAACAATATGTGCATCTCTCTCTCTCACCCACTTCTCTCCCACTAAGTCAAGAAACCGACTAAAGGTACCCTACCTAATTGGACTTTAGGAACCCTCAACTTGGCTAATGCTCTCTTCGTGGAAAGCCACTTCTAGGGACAAGGTTCTTTAGAGTCAAGTTTTCTTATCGCCTTGGTCCCCTGGGCCTCATGGGCCAGAAAACATGTAATTTTGCCATGCACACTTTATGCTATCATTGGAAAATGAAAAGAAATTCCCCCACTCTCCAGAAAAAAAAAGCTTTCAGAAGACTATTTCACCCAACCGGCCTCTGCCCGGCACCACCCTCCCCCCATCCACCCCCCATCTAAGGCTCATTGAAAAGGCTTAAAGTGATGGACATACTTGTATTTGGGGTGCCAACCCCACCTTTTCTTGATACATTAGAAAATTCCACATTCAACATAAGGATACAATGATCACATGAATGGCAGCCATGTGATTAATTTTCACACACGGACCAAATATTTCAATTCAAAACTCCTCACATGATACCAGTGATAATTTTTTTTCAATTTTCTGATGTTGCACCATTGGTTAGCATCCCAAGAGAGATTTTAAACATTAAACTGATCAAATACTTTAATTCAAAACTCCCCACGTGATACAAGTGACATTTTTTTCAATTTTCTGATGTTGCGTCAATTTTTACCATTCCCAAAGGGATTTAACATTAAACGGTGACAGGTTTGTAGAACCTGTCTAAATAATTACAAAAATTAGTTTTAAAAATGCTACTAAACTTAAATTGGATGACAATTGGATTTTCAAAAATGGTGATTGTCCTTAAATTTAACAATTTAAATTGGGAAAATTTAACAATGTGGTGATTTTGTTTTTCAAAATTTGGCGATTTTTTCCCACTAAAAGAGGGGATAGTGTGACAGAATATCCCCTATTATTTGTATTTTTCACATTTTGATCAGATCTTGCACCCCAAAAAAAAGCTGCACAATACACCTATAGCATAGGAGTTGCTAAATTGTCTTGTTAGATTGTCAATTCATGTAAGAAGTAAGAATCTTCAAATCAAAACATCGTTTGGATTAGTTCTTGAAGTTTGAGTTGTGATTGTAATTTACTTGGGGTTCTATTGGATACACCATACTCGAATTCTCTAGTGTAGTGATATTGACATGTTCAAACATATCATTATAGAATTCCGACACCTACTTACCACTAGGTGTGTGCTCACCATAATAAAGGTAATACATGTTATAAGAGGTGGATGATCTAATTCAAACAGATTTGAGGGGGAACTTTCTAGGAATATCATTAAAAAATCAGCTATAAGAAACATAATTAGAACATGGATATTTTTCAGGCATCCTTCTCTCCACAACCTTCATATTGAGTTTCACCAGCTTTTGTTGAATTGTTATCCATGCCCCCTTTGCTTTCACCCAATGTTAATTTTGGACTCTTTTATATATGACACCAAACAGGTTTTTGCTTTGCACTCATTATATTTCATTGCTTTAATGCTTATGTTTTAATGATACTTTCTTTTATGGTGATGATAGAGGCAAAGTAGCAAGCAAAAGAGAAGAGATTGACAATTGCATGGACAAGAGAATTGGTTTGTATCCATCACTAATCATTCATGTTTATATTCTGTAAGATAATAAAGCTTCATCCATCATGCTTTTGTTAAAAATTGCCAATGTGACATTTGGGACTTGTTTGAATATGTGATAATTTTAAAATATGGCAATTTTCCTATTTTCCAAACATGTCAATTCAAAGAAGTAGAATAGGAAAAGTTTAAATTTGCAGTTTAAAGGGAAGTCCCTCATGGTGTTACACTTTTTAAAGATATTTGTGTAACTTTCTTTTTGCCTCATTCTACCAACTTTCATATGTTGTGTTAATTAGACAAAAATATAGATGTTGCCCTCAAAATTAATGCACTAGTCACCTTTCACTGGGTTACACAAATTCTTCTAATGCATCAAGAATTGTTGGGATAACCCCCCAAACATAAGCATGTTGATTCCCCTTTGTTATTCCATCCCTGTTAACCCCCTCTCTTAATGTGTGCACAATGGCTTTGAATTTTGTTAAAGATTGTGAAAGTAAATTGTTTATATAAACCAAACAATAATTCGTTAGATTGACCCTGCCTTGCCCAAAAGTTTCGAGCAAAGGGCAAAGCAACAATTGACCAAGGGCCAAAAGGCAAAGGCCAAGATTTTGGCATGGGAGGATTATGGTCAATTTAGTGAGCATCTTTTGAATGATGTAATGAGGACAAGGTGATGAGTCACAAGACTAAATGGCTAGTCGGAATCATTCTTTACCCATTTGGCTTATCATAAAGATATGTTCCAAATTTTGGAGTGCAAGTTGGAGTGCACCTTACCTATCTATTCTTTCCTCTATGAAGTGCATAGGCATTTCAAAAAACGTAATGCCCATGTGTTGTGGGCATTACGTTTTTCAAAATGCTTGGCCTTGCCCCCATCTTTTTTCTCATGATACCCTAAAAAAAAACCTTTGAGCAAGTAAAGCCCTCAACATTGGGCTTTACCAAATTCAGACATGTGCTTGGCTCGGCCTTGCACATGCAGTTATTGAGGTAAAGCCCACTGCATCACGCTTTACCCTACACAAAATCTTCCAATTCCAAAAATAGGAATTGTTGTAAAGATAATCTTGTTCACAAGTATATACTAGTGAGTTGGGTTTTTGATTTGGAAAGGATTGTTGGGATGGATGCGAATAAAATTTATGAGGCTTTCCTCATAAACAACTACATGAAATGGTTTAGTGAGATTGTTCAATTTCAAATTTTTTGGAATACACTTTATTCATTAAAAGATAATTGAACCTTAATTCAAACGTGTTAATGTGAGTATCTTTGTGGACACATCTTAAACATGAAAATTAATGGTTGTGTTGTTGAATATGGGTTCTGAAAATCTATTGAGGCTTGAGAGCTAATACCACAGATTGTTGAACAAACCATGCATCTATTGGCACACCATCCTTCACTAAACATTAAACTATTTAAAACCCCTATGTTATCTTGACTATATTGAATTTGAATTTCAGTAAAGCACCAAAAATTGTTGGGGTAAGTGTTGCAAACATGGCCATGTTAGCACTTTTATCCAATACTTTCAATGAGACTTGGTCACAAGGTCAGCTATTTTTTCCCTTTGTATGAGGAAGAAATTTGAAACTGTTGAAAAGAAACAAGTTTATGAACAATCTTCAAAGTTTTTCTTTCTTTTAATTGACATATTTATATTCCATGGTGGATAATTCAATGTATCATTCTTTAGGGGAGTAATATGTTGGATAACTTGTTGAAGTATCATATCCACCATATGGGAAGCTAAAGTAAAATAATCCTTCATTTTGCACTTAAATTGAATTAAAACAATAATAACATTACCAGATTGTGAGGCCAACATTTTTATAAAGCTTTGGACCCAACATTTTTTTCACTAATCATATGTTGTATGGAACTTGAAAGAAATTTTAAAAATTTGTGATGTAATTCTAGCCTATAGGTGTTTAGGTGTTGAGGCCCATAAGATAAAATATTCATAACATTTTTTTAATTAAATTTTTAACATAGTTTAGGGCTTTAGCCACATACACCCTAACAACAATGTGAAGGAATTTGTTGATAGTTCTAGCAATTGATGATCATCGAAATTGTTTTAGATAGGCTGATTCTAGGGTTTCATAGTGTTTCATGCTACCAAGAAATTTGTTTAGCTCATTTTCAAAATAGAGAAGCACGGAAAGGTGTCTTTTCAGATTTATGTCTTTTTAAGTTTGTTTTCCAGCATTATATTCATGAATACATTTTCAATATCTTCTTCACCAATTTGCATCTCATTTATTTTCAATTGAATATTAATTTTATTCACTGGAATCTTAATCCAATCATTGAATATTGTAACAAAGTTTTGAATAAATGCATTTCTTGATTAATATTGCACATTTTATTATTATTTTCTCTTGAGGTATGCAATAATTTTAGAGTTCATATGAGTGAATTGAATGTAGCCATGGGCTATATAAGTTAATTAAATTTATTGATTTGTGATCACACATTGCATCATAAAACAAATTTCTCATTCATTTCACCTATCACACATTATGTTTTTGCTTTGTTATTCCACAATCATGTTACAACTTTAAAACTATACCCAATCATCAACAAGTTTTATGCAAATAATTTTTTTAAATATGTATCTATTTGCCTATAATTGTTAATAACTTCTTTTATTGATATTAAGTACATATGCTTGATATTCAAGTTATATCATAATTGTTGATTTATGTGTAGTTGTGAACATTGTTATGCCAACATAATAATAAACATTGATTATTGTATTCATATTCACATGTACTTTTCAAATGTAACAAAGGTCAATATTCTCAAAGACCTAGATTCAATCAAGCTTGCGGGTGTAAGCTTGTTCATACATTTGTGATGAATGTAATGAATAGTTTGAAAGCTCTTTGCTTAAAAAATTGTTAATGATTGACTTGTGCAAATTGAAATAATTATCATACATGTCAATTTATAATTACACAAACGAACTTCATAACTTTATGTCAATAATATAGGTCAATATTCATGACCAACTTCCAACTAATGGTAATGAGTCTAATTCATTATGACCAAGATATTTTGTAAGATGTTATTAATATATACCAAAATTTAAAGGTTTCCAAAAAAGAATTGTGCATACTTTCAATACCTCAAAATTAATCACCCTCCAATAAGAATTTCTATTTTTTTTATATTATGGTCTTTATTCTTGAGTATGGAATATAATTTAAATCACCTTATTGATTGAAATTTATTTTTAATTGCAAAATAATCATAAACAAGATATAAACTAAATTGAACGTTATGCTAAATGAAGTGCAATAAATGAAATCCGGATGCAAGCTCAAGCGCATAAAATTAATGTTGTGCATCAACAAAACTTCTAGACAGACATTGCATCTAATGTTAATAATGTTTTTGGAATGTTACTATATAAAATGTAATATGCAAAAGGCTTAAAATATATATATCATGTGAAATTATGTTAATTGTCCTTTGTTATGACTTCAACTCACATTTCTAAATCGAGAAATAATTCCAACATGTGAGCAAAATATAAATAAAACTGAATCCCAATTTTTTTTTCATGGGCAATATTGACTACTTAAAAATACTTCATTGCTTTTACTTTACCTAGAGGTTCCTTTGATTTAGATTAACTCCAAATGCCTATGAAATATTTAAGCATTCCTTTCAATTTGGAGAAAAGAATAAAAATTTGAAGATATGGTGACACATCAAGTGAACAATCAAAGCGATGGAATAATCAGTTAAGTGTAAACACTTACAATTTTTATTTATTTACTTTAGCAAAGTTTGTAGTGCAATGTAAAGAAATTTTAATGTGGCAAGGTTCAAAGGATTTTTTTGGCAAAATATGCCAAAGCCACCAAATCTTGAGGATTTTGTTTTCTAAAATTGCCACATTTAGAGAATAGGTTCTAGCATGTCACCACAACTTATCAAGATTCTTCAACTTTTCTAGTTTCTTTTTTACCTATAGCGAAATTTAGCTAATTTATTTTATGAATGATTGTCAATGTGACTACATCACAAAATTGGGGTAAAAATACCCTTGCTCAAAATACATTCTATTCAATTGCCAAATCCTATAATGAGTTCAAAATGTTACTTGTAAGTTGATTTGAGGACAAATCTATCCACATCATTAAAAAAAGGTTGAATTTAACTCTTGTTTAAAGTCTTCAATGGATCCAATGAAAGCATTACAAATACATCATTCAAGAACACACAAATTGATCAATGAAAATGTTTTAATAAAAAAAATGGGGAAATATGCCACATTCTAAACTATATACTAATCTTATAATGGAGTGGTAGTTCCATATAATGTTATATGTGAAACCACTTTTCCAACCATTCAACACCTTACCATTCTCAACTCTAATTTTGTTTGTTTTTTATGGATATAATTGTTGACATCCCCAATGGCGATCACAAAGTTCTTTGTTTGTTTAAAGGAAGAGGCTTTACATAGAACAATTGTGCATGACCATGAGACAAATGAAAATAATAACATTTTTAAAAAGGTATCTATTATATAATTTTAAAAATATGGAGTTGAGGAAGTGAGTAAGTACACCAACAAGCCAAGTTGAGATTTTATACAATGGAAGTCAAGAATATTAGGAACCCCACCTACAATATGTTCAAAATAATTATATTATTGTTTTCCTTTTGATCATACAAAATATTAAATACATATTGGTATCTTGGAAAGTAGAACCACGTGGCCAAGGAAAAAGCTTTGGATTTATGGAATGTACAATGATTCTTAATGAATCATTAAATACTAATTTAAACTCGCTCGGAAAATGTCAAAAATAGGTAAGAATAATGATAAAGGAGATGAAGCTTTATCAATTTAATAATACCCTCTCATCCTCCCTTCTTTTTATTTCCCTCATATGTTCCCATATGGTTACCCATATAATTCATCATTATTTATGTCAATCTCAATTTTATTATTGCCCCAAGCTAATGGATGGGCATGTGTATATTTTGGGTGCACCCATCTAATTGATGGGTTGTTTTGAAGTCCACCCGTTTACTTATTGGGTTTCTTCTCAAAATATGAATGTTGGGTAACTAATTTAAACATGCCTCTATATCATTTTATTTTTTGGGTTGTCACTTGCCTTTTTGTACCACAAAGTTCCATATTACTATGAAATGTAAAAAACAATTCATATGACTAATTTTTTAAATGAAATTTGTTTGATAAACATACAAATAATTAACCTCAATTCCTTTAAATCTTATTAAAATATTATTTTCAAGATTATGCAAGGATTGATTAAAATAAAACACATCAAATTTTAAATAAATTAAAATTTTGATATAAAATTGATTTTTGAAATATAAATATTTTTAATCAATTTGATGTTATTTTTAAAACTTCAATAAGGCTTTTATGAAGATTTAATAACAAAAATCATAATGAATCAATTTTTAATTGATTAATTTGTTTGTATTATTGTTGCCTTTTATGTTATAAAAATTTATTATTGCCCTAAGATAGTAGACATGCATGTATGATTTTAGGTTTTACCAAGCATGTATGGGGCAAACACAACTAATTAAATTGATTAAAATGGCACCTCACACAAGGTTGGAAAATACTCAACCTCCACCAACTGTGGATGGGATCTTTTTGGTGATAGTTGATGAACTACAACAAATGAACCAATGGCATCTATGTTAGAGGATCAAGTTGAATCAAATGTTGGTTCATGAAAAAAATTGTTCCAATCCAAACATTATAGATGAACAATTGTAATTGGTTGTATTATTTGTTCCTCCCCAAGGTGATCAATTTAACTATTTCCCTTTTGAATTTTTCCCTCTAAATAAAGTCACAATAAAAGGAGCCACCCAAATGAGTGGACACTTTTTAAAATTACATTTTTGTATGTTTGAAAGATCACAAAAGAAACATAATAATTTGGATTGTCATAATTTCTTTTGAAATATTTTTCATTAATTGTAAAGTTTACATGCTCAAAGCTTACCACAAATCAAAAATGTTTTTGCATGTCCAAAGCATTCAAACTTCGAAAATGGACAGTCCTTGTTTTTTTCAAACATCCATTTTTTTACCAAATGTGCACCATTCCTTTTGAAAATTGAAAAGGATCTTAACATTGATGATTAAAAGGGAAAAAAACCTTGAACATATGAAAATTGTTTTTATAACCCATTTGAACACATTTGGTTCAAAAATGTTTTTGACCCTAAAAATTATATGGATTTTGAAAATATGGCTTTAACAAAAATTATTCATATATATGTTATAGAGGACATGAATGCATAATGTACATGATATAAAATCAATTTATAGTAAAAAATGTATTTATATTTAAAATGTAGTGTTAAACAAGGTATTTGAAATACAAAATTTTAAGTTATGAACCAACGTAGAAATAACGCATGGCATGTGCAACTATTGGAAAATGACTTTTACCTTGGCACCCCTGGCTCTTTTGACCATGATTTCACCCCTCTTCCCAATAGGGTTGGTGGGTTCTTTTTCCAAAAAAAATTTGTGTAATACTTTAGTTGTTTGGGATTATAATTATAATGTTTTTATTAAAATTACCTTCATACACCTATGTTTTTAGCCATTGGTGGGTAGGAAATACTTTCATCTTTATCATCACAACCTTCATCATTGTGTGCAATACTCTCATCATGTTGAACATTGTTCTCATTTCAATACCAAGAGTTTAATGTACATGCAATACCTTCATTGTTATTCACCCAAAATTTAATAATTTTGTGCCATACCCTTATCATGTTGACATTGATTATATTTCCAACCCCAAGGGTTTGGTGTGCAAGTAATACCTTCATCATGTTGACTATAGTGTTAAACAACATAAATAATTATATGAACATAATAATATTTATAAATTTGATCCACATTGTTTAAAGTACATCAATAAAATAAGCAAATCAAATTGTTAAATCTAAACCTATTTGTTTACAACATGCAACATGCATTAAATACACTAAAGTAGAGGTGAAATTCCATGTTCCTTGGACATCTATGTTAGACTTGCAATTCCTTCATCACTATGAAAAACATCCTTTGACAAATTAATGCAATACCCTAATGGGGATATTTTACATGATCTAAGTTTTTATAACTTTGTGCAATACCTTCAAAACACCCTAAAACATAATTTTTCAAGCCAATGCAAATCTGTAATACCCTTGTATGAGTGATGACAAATATTTTGATCATGCTTTAAAATATTGCTTGAACAAATAAGTTCAAGCTCTATGGAATATTTTTTGTTTTTTTTTCATCATTTTTGGCAATTGCAAGGTCTATTGGGGTGACAATCATGTAGGTATGTGCAACCAAGTAGGTGGGGCTTGGTAGGTAGCTACCTAAAAAGCTAATAAGTAGGAAAGTGGAAGGGCATGTAGGTAAATAGATGGGTGGGGGGTAGGTTAGTGGGGATGAAAGTATCATATTTTAAATATATAAAGGAGTACGTAGGTGGGAAAAAATCTATTTAAAATTTAAATGTATAGGTGAGTAGGCATGTGGGGGTGAATGGGATAGGTAGGTAAGATAGGTGGGTGGGGGGAAAGTTTTAAACCAAACCATTTAAAACTTTCCAAAAAAAATACTCACCTATTTTATTTTAGTAGGGGGCGGAGAGAAAAAAAGTTCCCAATACAAAAACTAAAATCAGGGTTGAGAAAGAAAATAAATAAAAACAACTACCAATCACATTGGTTCATTGCAGCCCTATTGTGACACTATAACCATGCATTTAAACAAAATGTCCATTCACCAATCTATTTTTTGTGTGTGTGTGTGTGTGTTTTTTTTCAAGCTTGGTTTTCCATTATCCATTTTTAATGGTTAATTATTAATTTCATGAAATTTGAAATATCTATAACTTTATTATATCCATTTTTCAATTAGTCATTTTTAATTTTAATTTTTTTTATGTCAAGTAAATGATGATCGTCGACAACAAGATGGAGCTAAGACTTTTGCATTTAAACATAAAGAGGAATGATGCTTCATTTATTTGTAATTCTTTTTATATATTTTTTCAATAGTTCAAGGTGATGTTTCATTCATGGTATGAACTATAAATTAATGTTGGGTAAAAAAAGAAAAAACTAATGGGTAAGCGTAAGGTAAATGGACCTTTATCATCAATTCTTTAAAAACCATGGTTAATTATTCTCAAAGTCATGAAACAAGTTGTGACATCCAACTAGGGTTTTAGAAAATCAAATTAATAGGTCAGAAAACCTACATTAAACCATCATTTCAAGATTATGCATGTAATATATGTTTGAAGCTCTTGGGGCTATGGGTTGTGATGAATGTTGGGTTGTTATCTTTATAACAAAATAACCTTTGGTTTTGGGTTGTCAAACAATTTCAAAATGAAAAAGCCTCTAGTTCTGGTTTTTCCAAAAGACTCAAACTAAGAATATTTGGTATTGTTTTTTCCAAAAGCTTCAAACAACTAATAAGATTCATGAATTAACCAACAAATAACCAAATTTTATAAAAGGGTATTTGATCATTTTTTAGATTTTTAAAGAACCATGGTTACATATTGTGTAATTGATTATTATATATTTGACAAAGTTGCAAGAAGTTATATATTGAAACCAAATATTTAATTTTTAAAAACCACCTTTTATATTTAAGTTCAAAACTGTCACTTATCAATTTCCATTTCTGATAACCACCCAAGATTGGTTGCGATTGGGGTTTTATGATATTATGATCTTTTTTAGCCTCTATTTGTTTACCAATGAAACCAATTGGAAAAAAAATGATTTTTTTGGGGTCTCAATAACTACATGTTAAAAAAAAGGAATAATAAATATCACCAAATTTTTACATTTGGTTTTAATAAGTAAGCACAAACATGTATGGATGGTTAGAAATGCATTTTCATATATGTTTTATAGCCAAATTTGCCTAAATATTTTTATAAATGATCACAACTTTCATTAAATCCACATGGTTGATTGCCATTTCAACCACCTCACAACATTCAATAAAAAAAACATTGGGATTCCCTTTCTTGGTTTGAAAACAAATTCCTTTATGCCAAAATGGTTGCCACGATACTTCACATTTAACCTTTAACCTTATTACAATGGGAACCAACCTTCAAAAATGTTCAATATAAATGTGGTGTCAACACATTGGTTTATCCATTAAGGTGGGCTCCATTAACACTCATCATGCACTATGTGTCAACATCAATAAAACATAAGCATACAAATTCATCATTAATCTGAAAAAATATTATTTATCAAACATGACATGTAGGTGATGGTTGAAACCAAAAGCAACTCAAGTCATGGAGTTCACCCATAAGAAAAGCCACCTAGTTCTACTTATTCCCCCTAAAATGAGCAAAAATGTGAAAATGTGATTCAATAATCAACTTTTCCATCTCATTACATCTTCCAATTTTTGTAATATCATTATGTATATAAGGTATTTTAAACTAATGTTGTTGGCTTGATCAAATTTCCCATTTAAAAACTAAGCAATTCAACAATCAAAAAATTAAACTATTATTAATTTTATTGGACATATCATATGATTTGCCAACTTTTTGAGTAATGTATTTGCATTTCAAATAATATTAACATGCCAAAAATATTTGAATCAAGTCCAAAATATTCATAAAATATTGACAATTATCATACAAAAAATGAAACATAATATATTAATTATGCACATATTAGTAACAAATGGGAAGTAATCATACATAGCCTTATCTATACAGAAGAGACATTGTCAACTACAAGTTCAAAATTTGCCTAAAATGGCCATGCTGATCGGTAGTTGTAATTGAAAAATGAAAATGATGTAGCATTGATGGCTGAAAACATTGATTCCATATCATCCATCATCAAAACAAGGAGGGTGACAAAGGCCACATCGGCTCCTTCGTTCACTGCCACAATGTATTCCTTGAGATGGAACCAGCTATCATTTTTCAAAACCTAACAAGAACCAACATAATGCCCCACTCCCGATTATCAATCAAATGTTAGACTTTTCATTTTCATGTTTGTATCAAAGCTATGGATTTTGTGAATGTCAATACATGCACAAGAATTTCAAGAGATGCAAGCATTTCAATATAAATTTCAAAAGAATTCATGATATATTTTTGAATTCATTATTTTTTACTATTTGTTGGCAAATTTTGATTAGTAATTAAAGGGGTCGAACTTCACAAGACCTCTTGAAAAAAGTTATGAAAATTATGATCAATATTCATGCATGCATATCCTATGCAATATTACAACATGTTTCTTTACAAAAAGGTTTTTTGCAAATGTCCTTCCAACAAGTTTAATTTTAGTTGATAACTTTTACTTCTTCTTGTGCATAGCAAGAAATTAACAACTTGAATGCATTCAGAAAATAGGTCAAGGTTTTAAGTGTACCTCAGCTAGGGGTGTTTTTCCATGAAGAATGACAAGATCCCAGGCTGAAAAAAGACTAAGGCTTTTGCGCAAATGAGCTTTGTAATCCGGATCTGTTTTTTTCAAATTAGAATTGTGAAACACTTTAAGATCGCCCTTGTCCTCCTTGATGACACAAATGATGTCATTACTTTCTCCATCAAACACCTCCCATTTATTTCCCTATCAGATTATTCATATCAATACAACATTACATTTTATTATCAAATTAACAACATTTGAAAAAAACACAACAAATATATATATATATATCCAAAGGCAACAACAATTGAAAGCTTATGTTACATTCCATAGGTATAGTTACATATATTCTTCCCTTTCCAAACTTAGGTTTTACTTGGTTGTGGTGTTAACTTTCAAGGGAAATCATGAAGTGCCAAAACTTTTCAAATTAAAGATATTGAATATTATATTTTGGATGGGGTATCCATATGGTGTGCTACCCCACAACCACACAAACCTTGACACCAAATGTTATGGTTCAACACATCTTGAATCAAAAAATAATCTTGTAACCCTTTCTTATGTTTGCATACCATAACCTATTGAATACACAATCCAGCTCAAATCAATTGGAGAATATGAATTTTAGGATTGAATTTCTCCTTTCTTTATGAGTTTTTTTCGAAATATAATGTACCTTGAACTTGAAGCGAGTTACAAGTTTTCCCTCAACATCTTGCACTCGAGTTTCATACTTGAAAGACCATGACGAATTTGGAGCATTAGCGTTTGACTTTTCTTTTATTGCTTGAAAAACCACAACCTTGTTTTCATCGCATATGTCCCATTTATTCACCAATGCAACCTTCTCTCCGGAATGTTTAATCTTGTATCGAGCTGAACTTGGTAGGCAATATTCTTTGCCTATCATTGGCCCACCCATCTCTGGCAAACTACCCATGCTTTCCTTATTCAAAGTTAGTTCCTATGCACAATGCCTCCTTGTGATTTACTCACACTTTAATTTTCACCGAGATTCAAAGACAATTCGATCAAGTTAAAAAAAACAATGAAACAAAATATGTTGACCTCAATACCTATCACTAAGTTCATGTAAAGCTACTCATAATACTCAAGAAAAGTCATGAAAACAATGTTGGGACAAATATGTACTCACACCCAACTATGCAAGGTTTGAAACCGCAAGGAACTTGCATGTATCTAAAGAGTGAAAGGAAGCCAAGGAAACCAAAGAGATAGAAGGAACATGCACTATTTTAACCAAAGAGCTTGAAGGAACATGCACTTGACTAACCAAAGAACATGAAGGAACATGCATATGTATGAAGAGCGATTTTGTTGGACGAGGAAAACAAAGAGCTTGGCTTGGTGAATACAAACATTGGTGTTGTGGTGAAACTCAACAACATAAATAGGAATGAACTATCTGGGATTGATAAGCTCATTTGTTTGTAATGTGAACATGTGAGTATGAAAAAGTCAAGGATTTTCCTTGGGTCAATGACGTAACTATGAAAAAAACATAAAAACGTGTTTATAGCAATACTAGGAAATTCTTTCATACACCCATGGAAAATATCCCAGGCTGGTCCCACCTTATTTTTCAGCGCATGAGAATTGAGAACGTGTTCTCCTTTGTAAAAAAATGAGAATTTTTTCCTTCTTTTCCAAGCTGACACGGATCTTGCAAGCCCATGTAAAGTACTTTGCCGGCATGCTCGGTATGAATTACGTATGTTGTAAGGTAAAGTGAACCTTCCTTTTTCTTTTTTTTGGCAAAAGAAGACACCTGTAAGGTTGTCATGATTAAAGTGCAAGGCCCATTACCGATAGAGTATCCATAAAGTCCGGCGATTAGGGGGCGAGAATGGTCAGTTTTGGCATAATAGGATAATGGCATAACTGGGAATGAAAATTTAGCATGCGAAATAACTGGGAGCCAAACTAGATTTTTCACCAATTTGGTGGTAAGTTTCATCCTGTCTTCCCTTTTCTTGAGCGCCTCCACTGCTGCTACATATATTTTCACTGCTCCTAGCTGTACAACTACTATAATTAGTCTTGAACCTTGTGCATTAAACGCTGAAACTCAACATTTCATACCGAGATTTTAAAAAAATTCCTTACTTTGCTTACACCACTGAAAGAGGGGATAGGGGGTGAATGCAGCCCCCAAAACATTGTGAAGACAGGGCGACTTTACTGATAACTCTAATACACGTAAGAAATCACATGGTGAGATTTTGATTGGAACTACTTAAGTCTTATCTTGGAAAATTTGTGATAATTTGTTTTTTGACATGATATCCTATAGAACATGCACAAAGTCCATAAGTCAACTCTTGATTAAACTAATCCTCAAGATTACCATGACAAAAAGAGCTCTTCATGACCATACCGTTTGTAAGGTGTACCCAAGCAACTGGTTGCTCATTGGACACAAACCAAATATAAATTGAACCCACTATAACTGAAAAAAATAAAATAAATCACTGATCAGATTAGCCCAAACTATGGGTATTCATGACAATTTGTAGATATGCCATATGACTTGGTTAGATCAAATCATCTAAACAATTATATGAATTATAATTCCTTGAATTTTATGAATTATAATTATATGAATTGAGTCCTGGTATGTATGCTGGAGAGTAAATCTAGTAACCTGATTTTTATTTTTATTTTTTGAACAACTGGCATGAGCCCATTGCATTACAAAGATGGAACCCTAACAAACCCAAAGCTGGGGAATGGAGCCAGACACCCCACCAAGGGCTTGTCAGCTGACTTTTTATGTTAGTCGTTGGGGTTAAGATTTTAGTGTACATTTCGTGGATCTGGTGTATTTTCCCCTTGGCCATCTCAAGAAATAAGTCATCCTCCTATAAAATTCAGAGGCAAAGGTTCTATTTAATCCTTTTGATGTTTTCAACCCCAAAATAAAAGTCACCTCTCCTATTCATTAGATGGGCTGACTTCCAAATTCTACTTTTTTTTTAGCAGTGAGCCAGTTTGATTTGCCCATTAGCCACCCCCAAAAAAACAACAGAAACTGGAACTTGGATACTTTCTCAAAGTAGCAATTCTGTGTCAGGATAGAGCTGTGGCCTTTTGTCTTGGGTATATAGGTGAGAAGGGCAAAACTTTGGGCAAGGGTTATGGGATAAAATGAGGTGCTATTGGGAACACCCTTCAAGAACACATTGAGAACTTGGGAAACTCAGATGCCCTACTGCCCGGGCATTACCCTAGACAAAAAATCCGGTTTGAGATATTAATGTTATCCGTAAAGTCAGGCTATTAGGGGGTGAGAATGGCTAGTTTCAGCATAATAGGGCATCAAATGTGTAACTGGGAATGAAATTTTACAAAATGAAATAACTGGGACCAAAACTAGTTTTTACTATATAACATGGACATGTTAATGTGCCTTTTCATGTTATTTTTTGAAAAGACTTTGAAATAATAATTTTTGAATCACATTACTGGTGGTAGCAAGAGATTATGAGTAACCAACCTTCAAATGTTGCCTGAAGGAAAAGCTGTTGATTCCAATACAATGTGTAAGAAAAAACACTTAGTTATAGACCCTAAGTTTAGCCTAAACCAGCTGTTAATTTTTTTTTAAAAGCTAAAAACTAAAAAACCTTGGTTGTGCAACTAGTTCAACTAGTTGTAAACTAGCCTTAGTTAACGACTAGTTTACCTCTATTTGGAGCCTTAGTTCAATTACAATTATAGGCCCCTTTCCTGAACATTCCTTACTAGGAAATCCTCATAACCATAAAAATCTGAGCCTGGAAATTCCTGGATTAAAATTTTGAGCCCAAAATAATAGTGATAAAATATAAAATATAAAATTTTGGTTTTCTAAAAAACTTAGTTCTTCTCCTCAAACAAGTAACTTGCTTTAAATCAAATTTGAGGCACCACTTTTTCTTTTTCTTTTCTTGGGTCAATCATGTTGAATATTCCAACAGCGTCAATCTTTTTTTTAGAAAAGAAACAGTTTCTCCACAAATGGCAGTCTTGGCCTCTCCTACTTAGAAAATATTTTTCAAATACACCAGTGTTAGATGATTTTGGTGTAACTAATAGTCTCATTAGCAAAATACTTGTAATGAGAGAGGCTTAGTATATGCACCCATAACAACTGACAAATTCAAATATATTGACATTTGTGTTGAATGATTATGCCACTTTTTTGTTCATGCTAAAAAAACCATAGTAGGTGGGCAATCTTGGTGCTCTTCAACTTGTCACATGTCACTTGATGACAATTCATAATCTTCCATACAAGAAGATTAAGTTCTAAAATTTTCTCCAGTCAAAGATTGTGTTGAATTATCTTACAAAGTAAAAGATGAGGTTGAGCCAACCAGCAATGAGGAATGGGCAAAAAGCTATTTCCTAGGAGGTGTGAAAATGGCAAAGGCAACAAGATATGTGATATAACTGGGAGCTAATATCCAATTGGGTTGCTGCCACACAATTAACTATGAGATTTGGGGGTTCTAGGAGGGAAAACATCAGTGTTGGCCAGTTCCCTGGTTGTAGGGGTCCCCTGTTCTGGTTCCGGTTTCTTAATGAGGGTAGCTATTTCGGTTTTAGATTTTTTTAAATTTTCAAGTTAGACTGGTTCTGGTTCTTGGTATAAGTAACCGGTTGTTCCAAGTAATCTTCGGTTCTGATTTCAATATTCAAAATATCAAAATGGACAATGAAAAAAAAAAAAAAAAAAAAAAATAATTAAAAAAAATTTTATTTAATTTTAAAAAAAAAAAAAAAAATAAAAAATTTTCAAAAATTACATTAAAAAAACAACAAAAAAAAA
>Ga0116231_10006389_pt1 | contig 22514 bp, 25 predicted proteins | sample S1TSphgellanicum_2_FD_89695 | JGI IMG/M metagenome (GOLD analysis project Ga0116231, IMG submission 89695) | Host-associated microbial communities from peat moss isolated from Minnesota, USA - S1T2_Fd - Sphagnum magellanicum MG | ecosystem: Host-associated > Plants > Peat moss > Unclassified...
ATAATATATATAAAAAGAAAGAGAGTTGGTAAGGGTTGTTTTTTTTGTGAGGTGGGTGTAGGGTGGGGGGGGGGGGGGGGGGGGGACACTAGTAAAAAAAGTAGAAAATACGTGAGTAAAAATATAAGGTGTGATATATTGGTTGTTGGGTAAAAATTATAAGTTAATTGGTTAAAAAATAAAGTACATTTTATTCAAATAAATAGTTTAATTATAATATAAAATATTTAATAATTTGAAAGTACAAATTATAATTAATATATGATGGCTTTAATATGTATATATTAGAAAATTAAATGATAATAGGGTGATAAAAAATAGGTTGGACAATTATTTAATAGTGTTCCTAAAAATGGTCGTTTGATGAATGTAAATCCCAAATTTTACACACTGTGTCCCCCTTGGATCATTCAAAAAATAAGTTGTGAAAACATTTGATTGCTCTAGTAATTATGTGTCATCCCAAAGAAACATGGGTCAAAGTCTTCGTAACTTATATTAAGGACGTTTGATTTTTTTTATGGTTTTTCTCAAGGTCTTGAAAGATATTTTGCAATTTAGGGAGTAATCCATGCTAAACTTTAAACCCCAAATCCCTTGAACCATTTATTGAATTAATTAATAAGCACACAAAAATTTGTTTCTTATAGATTTTTTTTTGCATTCACCCCTTATTAAAAATATAAAAAAAACAAGACCGGACAATATTTTTATCTACAATTTCCCATGCCACCCCATCCCCAAACACATATGCACACTTTCTTTCTTTCACTATTTGATGTGTTTCCAAATTGGGTATGGGGTTTGCAATCAAAATGCATAAGAAATGTAGGTGTGGCACCATGATATCTAAAGTGTGTGACGTACTATCGACAATGTTTACAAAACCATATGGATTGTGTTAAACTTGTTAAAAAAGTTGCAAGGTACAAATGGCTATCACGAGGTTGCCAACCAAAGGGTTGATGTTTGGAAATGTTGGTTTTTGTCAATTTCCATAGGGCTATAAGTGCATTAAAGATTAACATGGTGTTATTTGAATAGGATGAATGTTTGGAACTTGGCATGGGTACTTTGGGAATGAACAAATGCATCTATTGTTTATAGTGTTTTCTAGATGTAATCTTGTGGTACAATATATTTTGATTGTTTTGGTTTAATTCCAAATGTTATATCTATTGCATATACTATTGTGAAAAGACCACATGATGAATTATGTGTTTGTTGCATGACAATTGCATACTCGTATAACACATTTTCGACACATGTTAATTTTTGGAGTAATTATATGGTGTCATTGGGTAATGTTGTTATGAATGGTTTTTTTCAATCATATATTGTGCAATGTGAACAAGGTGTGGATTTGTGTATTTCAACCAATATCCAATGATTATTGTTATCGAAAATGTGTTGAGGGGCTTTATTCATAATTCTATTGATTCTTCCTATGATTGCATAGGTATGTAGTTCATACTTGATTGATTGTAGTTTGTTAATATATAACATTTGCATAATTGCTCCCATGTGTTGATCATTTAACCATCCATATGGATAAAGTAAAATGGTTTCATCTTCTTGTGTCAATTGAAATTCTTCATGCCAATAATGTATGACATTCTTGTCATTTGTGGCATCATCCACTTCATCATTTATTTCGATAGTTTTTTCAATTTTGTTTTCAAACAACTTATGCCAAACATGTGCATTTTTTAAAACTAAATTATCATGATGGATGGGTGTGTTTATTTGGTTATAGTTTGGTTCCAAAATAGGTTTTGTCATTTTTAATATTCTTTTTTTGAAACTAGTTTTATGTATGTCTTGTATAGTATTATCTCGTAAAATCACAAGCTTATATAAAAAATGTAAATGTGATAATGTTGCATAGATGTTGTCAATATTTAATTTCACATGTTTGGCGGTTGACAAAGGTCTACTATTAAGCGATCAAATGTTTGTCCTTGGGATTTCAAGTCAGTTAAATAGAATGATGGGGCCAATGGTACTTGATATCTACTAATATTAAAAGTTTTGGAAGTGTTTGATTCTTGGTTATAACGATGATATTGGAAGTTTCTAGTAATGGGGGCTATAGGCACCATATTTTTTCATAAACCTTGGAAAATCATGTTTTGTAATGTATCATTTTTTCTATGACCTCATTAAAATTGACCAAAATGTTCGTAGGGGAGGCATCAATTCATCATAATGAGTCCAATCTATTTTTTTGATTGAAATGTTTTGGACATAACCAATTGTTCCATTAACAATCCCAATTTTTGGATATAGGTTTTCAATTACTATAATTTTCATCCCTTTATAAATTTTTATGAATGTTGCAATAAAAAGTTTTTCTTCACTATTTGTTTTTTAAGAATAGTTTTGGATGACTTGATGATTTGTGTCTTTCATGTACTTGCAACCCCACCAACATATTGTAATATTTGTGTGAATGTTTCAAATGCATGAATTTGTAATTCATTCAATTTATACATTTTTTTTATTGATCTTATAATTGATGTAGGTGTATTAATGTTTTCATAAAAAATGTTATATTTTCCACATTGGCATGTGAATCATTTGATTGATTTATGTCAACCAACGGTATGTCTTGTAGTTTAAGTTGTTGTGAATTATGATCAAGGTGTTTATGATTTGTATTTGTATACGATTATATTATTTCTATTGTTTCGGTGAGTGTTTGATTTTGTAAATGATTTAAATCATGATTCCATTGTTTTGTATTATTTTGAATCTCATTTATGATGTTCATATCATTTGTTTGATTTGGTTCTATTTGTTTTATATTTTTCATTGATTCTAAATTTTTTGTTACTTCAATGACACACATGTTAGTATTCATATGAATTTCTAGTTGTTTAGGTTTTTGTTCATGTTGTGTGGTGTAATTTTGAAATGTAATTTCCTCAATCTTTTCTTTAGTTGTGTTTTGTATTTTTTTTGAATAAAGGGGGTTTCTTATAGAATTTTCATTTTCATCATTAATAAATTCACCCATCATTGAAGTTGTCAATAGTCTATCTCCATCTTTGGATTCTTTGCATTCATGCAAAATGTGACCTTTTTTTATCAGCATTTTTGTGAAAACCTTGTTTATTTAATATTGTTTCCCATCACATAGATAGATCTATTTTTAAATTGGAGAAAATTCACCAGGAAGAAAATAAAATAGAAATTGTTCAAACATAATTTTTGGGATCATTTTTTGTGATGGTATTGTATAACTTTGAAGGATTGGTACTTTAGGTATTTTATATTCATATAAACTATGGGTGTTATATTGAGGGTGATCATGGAAAAATTTATGATTTTGAACCTTGTTAACTTTATTTGTTTTGCTTGAAAATTCATACATAGAAAAATATTCAAACTTTTTGGGTCTTTATTGATAGTCAATTCGAAAATTATGAATTATGTATTTTGAATTTTCTAAGTTTTTGTCAATTGTGAATGTTTCAAAAGTGTCACTACAATCTTCTTTTTCATTAACTTCTTTGATTTCATGTTTGTTTACCCATGATGTTAAACTATACCAAGGTATGAATGTGAAATTATAATTGGTCAAATGATTTGACAAATTAAAAAAAAAACTAATTGCTTTAGTGACCAATATTTCTTGTTGACTTCCAATCATATTCAAACATCGTATGATCAAATGATGACTTTTGTCAATAACATCAAAGAGTTTGTCTTTATTAATTGTTTGTGTTTTTTGTACTACAATTTGTAAAAGAAAATACATGTGCACTATGTAAATTGATGTTTTTGTGATGTAATAAATCAATGATTTACTGTCTTTTCCAAAAACTACTATGAATTTGACCTCATTATTACATCTAGATGATGATAATACCCATGAATTTGCATTGTTTAACCATTTTTCTGTTCTTTTACTATTTATATTTAAAATTGTATTGTGACTTCAGAACCTAACACAACTCTGGTTCAATCAAAATATGAATAGGGTTGTATTGTCAATTTATAATTTTGCAGTTGGCAGAAGTTGAAGTTCAAGAGCTTGAACAGCATGATGGGTTTCATGATCACCCCCTTAGCAGCATGCCTGATAGTCCTACAATGCCCCCTGCTTCACCAATCAAAGCCTTCCTTAAACTGCCAGAGATAGCACAACTCAACAACAGAAGACATTTGGAATTGGTGCAATGCTTTGTCAAACCACCTCAAGCCACATCACCAGCCGTACAAAGAGCTTTTGTTGACCTGGAAGAAACTGAGGAGGCACATAAGTGCAAGAATTTCCTAGATGCCACTCACTTTTTCAATTGTCTCTGCTAACACTTGCTGGATTTGAGCCACAGTATTTGGTCCACACTTAAAACTGGTCATGAAATAGTCTCAACATTCACCCAGTTTCCAAAATAACTCTGTATGTACATGAGAAGAAAGAGGCAGACCTAAGTGCTACAGATGACAGAGGTATGAAACCAAAAATCTGGGAGGCAGCTCCATGGTTTTCAGTGGTACCACATCTGATAACAATGTTGTACTTTGATCATGTTAAAAGACAATTATATATGCTATTGTAAACAAGGTAAAATTGATTTAGTGATTGAGAAGCCAGACTACTTTCATCACCAAATAGTCCATGCAAGAACATACAACATCTTGAAAGCCATTGGCATCCCTCACCATGATGGCTCACCCAACAATTTGGAATTATCATCCAAAAAGACAACTTATGAAACTTGAAGTTGCTATACCTAGCCTACCTCAAGCCTAATAACCTAACCCCTTTCCCCTACCCACTCAGATGGACGCGAAAAGGAATAATTTTGAAATTTGGGATAAATAATGATGAACTATATTGGAACCGTGAAGGGTTCCATAATAGAGAAAGAGAAGGGGGGAGGGGGAGGGGGAGGGAGAGGGGTATTTTGTGCAGTTTGGCACCTTGCACTTAAAGCCAAGGGAATTACACTTCCAGAAATATTTTTTCCAATACATTGAAATTTATGGATTTCCAACAATTACCTAATTATAGTATGCAAATTCTTGACGGATGAAAAATCAATTACAGGAGGGAAATTTGAACTTGTTTGTTGCATCACAAACATTTTGTTGTTCATTTTGTATGAAAGTAAAGCACAGGAAGGTCAGTTATGGGTGTGGTGTAAATAGTAGTAGAAATTATGTTGCTATTTCTTTGTACCAAGTGTGTGTTGAGAGAGCAGCGATTGAAATTGAATTGACAGGATCAAATTATGGAGAAACTTAACATCTTAATGTCAAATTAAATTCATATGTATTTCATCAACCCTTTTGCAACATAGATAAAAAAGGCTGGAAATTTGGCATATGGAAAAACGCATAAGCTAGATTTCATGTTGAAATGGCACAGGTGACATCAATTATGAACTATGACTGAAGGGCAGCAAGACATGTGACTAGGTTGATCCCATCATGCATTGAGATCCAGGGAAGGAAACAAGTTCAAAAAAGGTTATTAGGACTTGATTGTAAATAAGGTTGTGGGATTAAATTAACATTGTAGAGCAAGGTTTGGGATTTCCAATTGAAGTGAATTGTATGCACATGAGTTGGTGCACACAACATTGGATTTCAAACTCAATTGTGTTATTGTAGTGCATAGAAGTGTTAGTTGGATTTTGAAGAGAAGGTGAGGATTCTGTTACCATATCACATGAGCAACTTGCTTCAATGGCAATATATATGAAGCCTAATTTGGCCCAAATGGGTTTGTGGGGAACATTGATAGTCATAAGTGACATGATTGGTAGGTGCTGATTAAGCTCAGGGTGGCTAAAGGATTGTAGTTGAAATACGGTGATGTTGTAGGATGTCACATGGAGGTTAATAGGTGGATGTGACTTGTTTGGAGGGGGGATCACATGAGTTACCAGAGTACACTAAGGATTTTGTGAACTTAAGTAAAGGAAGTTACACTGCTTTATCACTTGTCCAAGCTAATTTTGCAACATATTGCACTTAATTTGATAAGTCTATGCGCTTCTTTCACTCACAAAACTAGAGTTACAAGACAAACAAAAGGTTCTCGAGTTGCAGGTGTGCCCATGTCTTTTCTTTTGATTTTTTTGATTTCACAGAAGTGGCAAAATTATATTGAAAAAAATGACTTTCCAAGCTTTTCTCAAAAAAGAATTTCTGAATCTGGTTTTTGCACAGCCCTTGTTATAAAGAATACCACTACCCAAGGATCCTTCCGTAGTCGTCATGAGCAGAATGTACAGCCCTAGTTATAAAGGATACCACTACCCAAGGATCCTTCCATAGTTGTCATGAGCAGAATGTACAGCCCTAGTTATAAAGAATACCACTTCCCAAGGATCCTTCCGTAGTCATCATGAGCAGAATGTACAGCCCTAGTTATAAAGAATACCACTACCCAAGGATCCTTTTGTAGTTATCATGAGTATACAGCCCAGGTTATAAAGACTACCACCACCTAAGGATCCTTCTGGGGTTGTCATGAGCAGAATGTACAGCCGTGGTTACAGTAGCTACCGTTATAACCAGGAGAAAGTAGCCTCCTCACTATTTCCCATCAATCCAGACTAATTGCAAACTGATCTGTGGACTTTTCATTAGACATTTAACACCTTGAGGCATGTATCTGTCAACAAAAGCTCCCAAGTCACATAGTAAATCTCAGCCAAGACCCACCAAGTTACTCAGGAGTACAGTTTCTTGTCCTTCCTGGATAAAATTCCACAGAAAACACAATGCCATATTGTCCACTGGCACCAAAGAAATAGAGAGTCGCAGTGATTGTTTATCACTTTCTAACTCTTTGACAGAGTTGTCAGTAGATACATTTGATTACAGAATTGTTGTTCTTTCATTTGCTAATTCATGGCAACAAGATCCAGTATTGCGCTCTCATATCATGTGCAAAAACTTTGATGAAAAAATTGCTCACCACACTCACCATAGTATGTGCTGTCAAAGGTCAGATGACAGTGGAATGTTTACACCACTGCATCAATATGTCATTTGCACTGTACACTTTGTCATGGGGCTTTGAGTGCATGGTGACGTCTCAGCTTGCTCTCCAGATCTCCATACATCACATGCAGCCTGCTTCCCCTTTGTATGCTGCCACAGTTGCTGGCACTCCCACTACCCTCAAGGGTTTTCTCAAAAGCTGCAATTCCATCACTCAACTACCCACCTCAAATGGTTTATAGAATTAACTGAGTAATTATCACTTCTCTGAAGTTGACGCTATCACTGTAGATGACCATCTGCATTTTAAGTACCATTTTGATCACATTTTCAGCAAATTCCACCTTTCATTTCCAAACATGTGCTCCAGACTAAATCTGCATTGGGACTGCACACAAAATCCAGATCTGTTCATATGAGCTACATTTCTGATCATATGGGTCCTCAAATATAGATAAGATACACAGGACATGATGGTATCCCATTCATACATTCTTTGCTACGCAAATACCTTGTCACCATTTAATGCAAACAATTCATAGAAAAAATAGCTTTCTGCCAACCATTGTTCACAATTCTGAAGAAAAGCTGCCAAGAAAGGAGCCTCTAAAGTTTATGATTGACATTATGCTGACATCAGAACTAGCCATGGGGATTAATGTTACCATGGAAAGAGCAGAGTTAAAATACAGAATCTGCCAAATCACATTCCAACTTAGGGCTAGGTTGCCCGGCGCATCCTTGCAGCAAATGCACCATCCATTTGATGTTCATGTGGATATGAACAGAAAAACCCCTCTTCTGAAACCATTGTTGCTGGCACAAAACTTTCCACTGTCTCGATGGTGAACTCCTGCAAAACCAAAACCAAGAACAAGCTAAATTTCAACAAGGTGACCAAAGCAGCAGCATCATGTCAAAACTATTCTCCATCCTAACCCACAATCAGCATTGTACTTTTTATGTTACAACTTCCTGCAATGAGAGCTATGAAAAAGCTCTGCAACTATTTTCTCTATACACATAGGGCATCATTTAAGAAGCTGCATAAACTGCAGCAATAAGCATGTAAGATAGTTGTCAAAAGGCAATTCCTTTCAGATTCATCAATTTAGGTTTGGAAACAATATGCTTGCGTTACAGCAGCAAATATCCAGTTTTATTGTACATACACTTAACCAGACAGTCATATGTAGAAGATGTGAGGGTACCAGAGGACTATACAGGATGCTTGGAAAGGAAAAAGCCTATACGGTCTGAATTCTCAGCAGGCTCTATGGAGCAAGTGCTGTATACTAGCACCCCACCTGACCTTACCAACCTGCATAGAACAATCCTGAGATCAGTCAGTGCCAAACTATTCATAATACATGACTAGAGCAATAAAAAAAACTATGGAGATGGTGTACTGGAATGCAGACAGAAGTAGGGTCTGAAATGTAACGATGCTGCAGCCTCCAGCAGATCATCTTGTAAGTTTGTCAGTTGCTGCAAGTCTTCAGGCGTCCTCCTCCATCTCAGATCTGCCCTCTGGAAAATGGCAAAACATACATCCAGCTTCATGCAAAAATGGAAGAGCCACAAAAGTTGCACCTCTCAAACTCGAGTAATATTGATAACAATTGGAGCATCTCTCTTGGAAAAACCAAAGACAGACTTGAGATGGGATGCTATCACTTGGACAGTTTATTGCTTGTGAATAGGCTCTAATTCAGTGCTGAGGAAAGTGTTATTTTACTGGTAAGATTTTCTACCTTGGAAAGAACACCAAGTCCACTGCATGGAGCATCTAGTAGCACACGGTCTGCAGATCTGGACGCCTTTGCCTGCATCCTCCCCATCACAACATTGCGTGTTTTTTCTAATGCTCCACCAAAGAAAGAAAACATACAACTTGTAAACTGATTGCAAAATCATCATCTTTCTGGTGGCTTGTCATCTTTCACTGGTGATGCTTATCAAGGGCAATCTTCTATGTCAAGAACTGCAAATGCTTATCAAAAGGCAATTTATATGACATGAACATGCTCTCCAAATCATTAAGAATTGCCCAAAATGCATGGATGACATCCACAGCATTTCAAGGACTAGACACAAACCTAGTATACTCACTAGCAGCTAGGCCAGAATTCAATTCCACTTGGAAAACTTCTGATGTGTCTTCAATGCAAAAGACAAACTTAGACAAGATGTAATACACACATACTGCATAATCACGAAGGTCATAGTGGCATGAGATGACAATGTCGCTAACACCTTGCACCTTTGCAGCCTCTGTAAGCATTCGGAGTCTCCCCTCATTCACATCCACTGCCACTACCTTGCCTACCCAACCGCACAAATTTCTCAACAAAGCTAACTTTAGCTCACACTTAGCTTGTTAGTTACATTCTGGCCTAAACACTTCTTTAAAGTCAAGTTTATATCTCTTTGGTCCCACCAAAATCACCAATTTTTTAGAAGAGATATAAAAGAAACTTGCAGAACTAGCAAAAACAAATCCAATGGTAAACGACCTTGGCCCTTCATTTTAGATGCCAGAAAAAGTGCTTTGCCACCAGGTGCTGCACAGCAGTCAATGACAGTGTCTCCAGGCTGAGGATCCACAACTCCCACCACGAGCCCTGCTTCATACAGCTTATCTTTGTTCAGAACTCACTTCCTTCCACTGAAGAATATGATGAAACACATTGCATCTTCAGCAAATTGCCTTAAGTTGCAGTTGAGAACAAGGCTTCCATTACCTGCACTCTCATCCTGGACAGCACAACTTCCATTTCGGAGAAGCCCAGAGCGCAAAACATCCTGTATGCACATGAATCACTTAGTTTGATGCCTATGCAATATAATAAACGAAGAATTTTTCTGGGATGCAATGGATACTACTCCACTGAATTGTGCTTGTGGTAGCAGATAAAATTTACAATAACATTGCTAAAGAGGTTCCCACCTGCATACCTATAGACACCCTTACGAAGTCTTGTAGATAAGGTGACTCCACATGGGCCACCTGTCAATCACCTCCCCAGTTCCTTAGTGGCTGTAGTACACAGACCAGACCTTCGATTGTGGCAAAATGGGGGAGCCTCATTCAAGCCTTGACAGAAGTTGAGGAATTAAACCATGGAACGCATTCAGCTATGCTTAAAAACTGTGCTAAAACAAATGACCAATTGCTAAGCCCACCTCAAGCTTCTCCAGCTCTGAAATAAGATCTGTTCTTGACACTCCCTGTGCAGAATTTGCCCTGTTGGTGCATGAAAGGGTAACAACATTCACAAAATATTATGCTCTGTTAATGCATGGTATGATCAGAAGCAGCTAGTGAAGCAAATCATTGTTGCTGGGATGCCCATGTCTAAGCTTCAGAATTTTTCCAAGTAAAAGTATTATGCAAGAGATTTGACACCTCAGAGCAAAAATGGGGCGCCGGTTGTTGCATTCCATCAATCGAACAGTATTGCCCTCTCCAAATTGGGCCATCCACCGCCTCACCATCCACTGAGATACCCAAAAGGTCAGAAACAGAATTTTTGCATGCAATTCAGCAATAGACAAGAAGTTAATCCCAAAGACAGAACTTACAACAGGATGGGAGTGAATTGTGGCCAGAGCTCTTGCTCGTGATCGTTCATCATCCCCTTCCAAAGAGGGAAAGGGAAGTTTACCCATCTCCTGCATGTGAGCAGTCCACTGTTGAGTCATCTATGGGTGGGAATGAAAGACCATGTACTGACATGGGGAAAACCCTAATTTCTGCACCTTCCATCAAAAACCTTGCATCCATACAAACCTGATAAGCAAGGACTGATCTCAGAAGACCATTGACCATGTTTCCTGCCCCTGGCCTCAAAGCAACTTTGGCCAGTTTCACTGTCTGCATACCACCCAACAATCTCAATTTTTTAGTGACTCAAGTTAAAAATGATTCCAGTTGAGGAAAAATCAGAGGCATGTAATCCAGATTTTTTTGTGTAACCCATAGAAAATGATTCCAGTTGAGGGAAAACCAAAGCCATGTCATCCAAAAAAATCCAAAAAAAACAGTCATGTAGACTCTCAACATGTTCCTTCCGCTCGCAAGGACAAATAGGTACTTGCCTCATTCAAAACTGCATGGGGTGCCATCTCCAGCTTCACTAACTCATATATCCCGACTCGAAGAATCTGGAGAAACAAACCAGGAAAAGGAATGAACAAACCCTAATATCTACACAAAGGATGGTATTGAACACTTTCCACGGTGAATCACTCTGGGAGACTGCTGCAAAGATGACCTATAGTATGACAAATTTAGCTTACACCCTTAGATAAAAGCACAAATATGACAGATCCATGAGCTGAAGTAAAGAAAGAAGACATACCTGACGAAGTAGCGGTTCCATGCGTTCATAATCTTGGAGGTCTCGTTTGAAGAAAGAAAGGATAAGGAAATCAAGGTATCGCTTCCATCGTACAACTCCTGCCACCTCATCTGTCACCTGTACACACAGAAATTTAGCAGAAGTGTTCATTGAACAAGATTGGATTGGATACAGTATAACAGAAACAATGCATGGAAAAGACAATCAAAGTTTTACCAATCTTCGGCCCCGAAGATCAAGCTCTGACGTACAGAAACCTAGGGTCCTTCCCAGGTATGCCATCTCATCTTCCCAAGATTTCTCCCCCTCTCCACTCAGCACATCAGCATAAGCTCCTCCCTCTTCAATCCGCAAAAGCCTAACTACTGCCACTGCAGCACAACAAATTTCACTTTGTATGTTTTGAAGTCAATATATCCACTGTTTAAGAAACTGACACAGACTGAAAGTGGAAGAGCCTTCATCTCCAAACCCTAAGTGCATTAGTACTTTCTTGAAAACCTGGTGATACACTCAAATTGGACATCCTTGAAAATGGCAGGCTTGATCAACAAGTTAATTGCTACAAACACACAGTCTTCTTCAGGATCTAAGGCTTAGGAATAAGCAGAGGCTCTGCCAAAAAAATTCACCAACCATGATGGGAGACCTAAACCTCACTCTTCAAACGTTTACATGCTGACTTTACTGGCTGGTTCACAAACTCTCTGCAAAACAGAATGTGGAAGAACTTGCATAGGGCTTCAGAGTAACCTGCTCGATGAGGAGATATGTCAGGCTCTAATCTGACATGTTGTCTTCGGACCTCTCTTTGCTCATAAGGGCGAGTAACTCTCCTCCCTGTTCGTGTCAGCATCCGGTGGTCCCTTTGTCCATTTCCCACAGACCTTCGTGTTGGAGCAGTATCCTTTTGCCATGAGTCTCTACTTTGCCTACATCTTACAGTCCTGTATAACACCCTCTGTGGACCTGAAATGCGATGACTCATTTTAGAGCCTGTTTGTTTGGCACAGTTCTGGTCTGCACATCAGAAACCCTAATTTGTAGATTTCAAAACGCAGCAGAAGGCCTGCAGCAATGCTGTGCAGACCTTGGCCCTCATGACCACTTCTTGTGGTGGATTCACAAGCCACCAGAAAGCTGAGCAAGGGAATACGGTTTAGGGTTCTGTGAGTAAACCAGGCTACTCACAGAGAGTGTGGCGACGCTCTTACCTTCCGAGATGTGGCCTTGGTGAGGAGGAGAGGAGAAAACCCCAGTTGGAGAAAAGGATGAGAAATGCGACACCCATTGCAGCTGCTGCTGTGGTGACAAAACAACGATCCTCATCACCATCATCCTGGTTATCGCTCTCCAAACTCCTCCCCCACCAGATCCTTCAGTTGCCCTCACACACCGCAGCAACAAAACATAGATTGTGTGTGATGGGGCGCTTGTTTTCTACTCTCCGGCTCTCTGACAGAAATTCCAGGTTTATCGCAACAACAACAACCGGAGTTGGAATTGCACCTGGGAATTGTAACAGAGTGAGAGAGAGAATGGAGGACAGACTACTTGGGTAACTTCACTCTTGTGGGTGGATGGTCTCTAAAACGCTAAACCCTAATTTAACTGCTCTAACCCTTTGGGTGTTGTGAAAATGCCTCAAATTCTAACTCTTAAACCCTCAATGTTAAATATCATTGTTGGTACTTGAGAATTAACGTCCACCCCTTGTTTGGTACAAGAGAATTCAATCAGAAATCTGATGAACTTTTATGAAGGACATTACATTCAATCTTAAATTTAAGGTAATTGATGAAGCTTATCAGTAACAGTGTATTAAATCTTCAATCCTAAAACTTCAGTGATGGTAGAAGAGAATTCAATTACAATTTGATGAAGTTAATGAATAACATCATTATCTTAAATCTTTAAATGCAAATTTGGTGGTACTTATATGGTAGAAAAGAATTCAGTCAAAAATTTGATGCAGCGTATGAATAAGAGCATCTTAACCCTTAAACCCTAAATCTTACATGCCAGTACTTGTCACATAATTTGTGAGTCGGCTTTTTGAAAAGTGTAATGCCCATGTTTCAGTTTTTGAAAATCCTGGCGGCTAATTTTATTTTTTGGGGGGCTGATATGCAGCAGGTACATGCTGAGTGTCACAAGATTTTTTTTAATATAAAAACTCGACAATGGTTTTTAGTTTTTATGCCGAGTAAAGCCCACAGAGCAAGGCTCTAAGGAAATTCCCTTGACTCTCGCATCCAGGTCCCTAATTTCCATAAAGCCCTGCTCCTAGGACTTTACCCTATACATAATTAAGGGATAGTACAGATAATGGGTGATTGGGAGATCAAGGAAACGAACCTAGATTGACAATGTCATCTGTAGGACTTGTCCCGCCACCAGAGGGGGATCTAGGACCCCAGTGGCTGGTTGCTTTTGTTTTGACATGAGCATCAAGGTATAGAAAAACACTAACACTAGGTGGTCAAGTTCGAGGAAAATAAAGGTTGAAAATTTAAAATTTTAATAAAAGATTACTGGTAAAAGAAGGTGGGTGATGACATTGGTGTTCAATGTTGTAGAGTTGCAAAATGTGGCTGGTGGAAATTTGTAACTTGGTGTGCCATTGCTCTAGACCTTCAAGCTTGAGCATGAGCTTCAAGGCTTGGTGTTCAAGTTTCACAAGAGTTAGGCACTTTCTAGGAGTTGGAGGACTTGCATTCCAGTGGTGGGTGTAAGAGCTTTGTGTGGAAGAGCTTATGGTGGGCATTGACAATGCTCATTACCATCACTCTCACCCATAGAGGTTTCTTTTGAATCTTGTAGAAGCAAAGGTTCTCACAGTTTGGTAGTTAGGCTCTTCATTGAACAGAAGGTTATTGTTATTTGTTTGTTTTCAATTTTCATATACCTATATGAAAGGGAAATTTGGATGTTGGTTCAATTTCATCCATATTGGTAATTGGACATGGTGAGGATGAAGAAATTTGGATTTGAATTTTGTTATGGTCTCATGCCTGGTAAAATTTGCAAGCCACATGCACTAGAGGATTCCTAGAGGGGAGAGCAATGCATGTGGAAGAAATTAGTTGATTTTAAGACAAACGTTTTTGGAGGTTATTTGGATGCAAAGGTGAATGAAGTTAGTAGGTGTATGACAAGTTGTTGAAACCAGCCATAGTTCTTTGAAAACATGTAATTAACTATAGCTAACTTAGTTAATATGTAGTTAATTGTAGTTAACCCATAATTAATTATAATCAACTTGTAATTCATTTACAATTTACTAATATATTAGGAAGATTTTTAAAAACATTCCTTGGATGGTGAGCATATGGAAATCTTTATGAATTTTCTTTTGAATTAAGTCCCCAAAAAAATAAAAATAAAGGTAAGACATTGTTTTTTCAACATTAGTTTAAGATACAATCTTATTCCATAGTTTTATTATTTTTTTTCATGTTATGTTTTCACATTTTGTCATAGTAAAATTATGGTTGATTTTATATCTTGCAAATTTTGTTTATTTATTTATGGATTTTGTGCTTTTGGTTTCAATTTAAAATTAAATATGTTTTTGTCATAGCCTTGTCTTTATGTTCATGCTTTTTGGGAATCCCTATGTCTTAATAGTTTTTGTGTTTGTGAGAAAGGCTTTGAAATGGGCTTGTTAAGATGAATTCAAAGTGAATCCAATTTGCACAAATTAAAAAAGGTAATTAATGCAAAATTATAACCAAATTGATGCACATATTTAGTCATTGGAAAAAACACATTCATGTGGTTCAACACGGCCCAAACTTGCCAAGGGTCACCATTTTTTTCCCTATAATATATTTTACAAATAACAATGATAAGTATATTGAAATGACACAAGTTCTTGGGATTACCCAATTTGGAACTCTTGAAATTGTCAAATTACAACTCCCATTATTTTATGGGTTCATAACATTTTCTTATAAACTTTGATTCAAAACCTTCAAGAAAGAAATTTTAATTTTCAAAAAAAAATTCTAATAATTTATTAACCTTCCAAATCAAATTTACTTTGATTTCTTTGTTGGACATTTTAATGGTTAAAAACTTAATTGTCAATTTTACTATTGATTATTCAATTGGCTATAACTTGTGTTTCAAATCTACAAATTGGGAATGAGACCCCATTTTGAATATTTAGTTTTCAAAACCTTTTCAATGATAAAAAAAAGGCCAATTTGGACAAGGTTCAAAATCTTTAAACATTGTTCCAAAAATTTTGGACATTTTAGGTGTCACAACCCTACTTTGAGAGAGTGTGAGGATGAAACTCACACTCCTGAAATGGGGACTTAGGAGTCCTCTAGGATTCCCAAAACTTCAGAGTTCAATTGTAGGGGTCAAAACACTTTGCATTGGAGTGTTTTTTATATCATTGGAAAACTATCGAAGTGTAAATGTCAAAAATGGGTTTGCATGGGCCATTTGGACATTTCTAGCACAAGTTATGGCAAAAAAAAGGGCTGGGAGTCAAATTGACAAGTTGATTCCCAACCATTAAAAGTTGGGAATCGATTCGACCTCGACATATGCAAGTGGAGTGTGATACATCGTTGGAAAGCTTTCAAGGAGAGCTACAAGTTTATTATAGACCTCATCCCAATCGGAGGTCTGAACAAAGAATTATGACCTTGCAAAATCCTAGAAATCCAAGCCGGGACAATTTTGGGACTCCTCCTTGGGAATCATTGGACAAAAAGCCATTTGGATGTAGATGTTGCAGAAAGATGCAAGGAAATATGGGGGAAGGTGGTGGCTTCCCCCCAGTCCAGGCCATGATGAATCATGTGAGTCCAGAGTTGCCCGTGGCTTGTCCTAGCACCAAAGGTGCTCTAGAAAGTGAACTAACCAACTTGTTGGTTGGTTTGTTGCAGGTTCGAGTAAGTAACTAAAGCTTGTCACTCTTCTTAGTCCCATCCCAGAGCTTCAGCACGCCTGTCTACCCCTTTTAGTGTTGAGAACTAGGAGCGTGCCCCGAGTTCTTCATAATTCCGTTATGTGAGTGACTCAGACCCATCTTAGGTCTAACTAGGAGCTTGGGAGCACGTCATTAGGACTCCCAACTGGGTGAAAATATCTTTGGGTGGTACCATTAAGAACCACCTTGCCAAAACACAAGAAAGTTGAACCCAATTTTTTTTAAAAAAAATATTTACTATACATTGGTTTATTTGATTGGATTAGGTGGGCTATGTTTTCCTCACCTATGCACACATTTTTGAAAATTAATGAGCACCCAAAAACCTATAATATGCATTAACATTTTGATTCATAAACCATTCCTAACCCATTCCTGATCCAATTTTTGATTTAAAAAAAATTGTCCTTACATTTACACATTAGATATTTTTTCTTATTTATTTACTACATGCTCAAGAAAATGATCCAAACTAGTCATTAAAATAACAAAAGGTGACAATAATAATCATTTCTGTTTTTAACATCAATAACCCTTTAAAACTTCATGATCTTGATTTTAATAAATTCATAATTAAATGAAAATTTATTTAATCAATTATTTATAAAAGACATAAAATAGGTTGGCATTTGAAGTATTCTTAAAAATTAACATCAAAGAAAAATCCCCAAAAAATAGATTCCTTTTGTGTTTTTGATTAAAAAATTCCTTCATGTTACATTCTTAAATTTTTTTCCTTATGCATTCATTTTCAACATCAAAACACATTTTTTTGTAAATTTGATTGAAGTTTTGAATTCTACGTAATATGCGTAACCTTTTGATAAATAATCTGGAATATATATACATATATTTTTTTTTATGTGAATTATTTGTTGCCTTAAAATTGGATGGATTTCAAAAATTTGGGATGTGATGTTCTTGGTGGTACCATGGGTAAGGATAAATTTGCCCAATTCCCAAAATGAAAATCCATTTGGGAATGTTGGAATTCACTTTCTTGCATCATTCCACGATAGTAAAATGTATTTGAATGTGAAAACATATTCCCAATTTGCCTCCCTTATCATGTTTCAACCTTGGACCTTGGTTGTAAGCTTAAGGCCAAGGTTACAACATTTGTTGTTGCTAGAATTACTTTTGCAAATTTGAAAATTTTGGGATGTGATGTTTTTAATGGTACCACCCAAGGATGGGTTTACCTTTATGTACATGATTTTTCATTAATGTGTTTGTAGAATTTTTCATGTTTTGAAATGTTCATGAAACATGAAAAATTAAATCATTTGTGGAATGTGCAAAATTAAAGCACTTGTAGAATGTGAAAAATTGAGGCCATCACGAAACATGAGTAACAAAGGTGCTCCCAAAATGTAAAAAATTGAAGCACTTGTGAATCCTATATAACTTGATGTCTTTATAAAAGATGCAAAATTGAAGTGCTTGTAAATTCTATAAACATTGAAGCACTTGTATACTTTACAAACCTTGAGGCATTTGTTTGCAGTGTAGAAGGAGGCGATTACAGAAAGTTGTAAGTTTACTTGTTGATAATCTTACATACAAATATTAGAAGATGGCTTATTGATAATGTTCAACATAAAAATATATGTTTTTGAAACGTTTAAATCTTTACTTCATTTGCCTAAAACTTTTTTCCCTAAAAAAATAATGTGAGTGTTATGTTGCCATGTCATCAACCATGTCACCTATTTAGCAATAATTTGACACATGTTTGAATAACTCCAATTATTTAGGCACATGGCTTGGCACCATTGATAATAATATTTTCATTATTATTGATTGTATGAGGAAAATCATACATCTTTTGGCTGTTTATTTTATGTAGTTTTAATTTTGTTTATCAAATTTATTATCCTTAGGTTTGAATGGACCATATGAAAGATAACTCTAGATAATATATTGAAAAAATGAACCTTGAATTTGAGAAGCCTTGGTTAGGCTAAACGTTCTTAGCTATCATCTAACAAATAACGCTAATTGGGAACGACATTGGCAATTCATTAATATTTTCAACCTTTTTGTCTTTGATTATGTGTGTCTTAGGTGTTGTTGATGTCATTTTTTTCTTCCTCTTTTGTTGGAGTCATTGATGTTTAGGATAAAGACCAAAACTTTTGCATTTGTCTTTTGTTGTAGTTTCTTCACTTTCCTTTCCATCTATCATGTTTTTGTTTTCTTGCACAAAAATTCTATTATTGTGTTGCTCTTTTGCCATAAGTTTTGGTGAAGGTGGTGAGATTTCATGGATGGACTTGCAAAAGCTTTTGCTAAGTATTTGGGGGGAGGTGTTTGTGAGGCAATATTGATGAAAAGCAACCTTGGGAAGGTGTGTTGGTGCATTTTGGGAAGAATTGGAACAACAAGATGGGGAATATGGGAATAGTTGTTCAATTGGCTTTGGAAGTATAAGAATGTTGTGGTCAATTGGTTGATGAGAACTATAGTTAGCTTTTATGAATTGAAAGGATTCAAAAATATGGTGGAGAGGGATAACATTTTGAAGTTTTGTATAAATGTGAATTGTTTTTCATTCCTTTGTAAAAGCGATAGGCTTTGTGAGAATTCAATACGAATTTTCAATAGTTGTGTATGTGGGTTTTACGGGATGATGGTGAGAATTGGCAACTTCTAATTTTTAAAAAAAAATGGAGCTTTCGTTGATAGGTTTTTAGAATGTTGAAAAAACTTCCTTTAAAAATGTCACCATGGTTCATATCTCACACACACTTTCAACTCTCTTTTGCCATGTTTTAATCTTTTATTTGACGTTTATTGATTTTCTCTTTAGTAATGAATAGAAGTGATGATTTTTTTATCCCATTAACATTTTAAACATTTACCAACATTTTGATTGAAACATGTGACATCCAAATCATTAAGCATCCAAGTAATCAATCATTTCATCACGTAACAATTCTCTTCAAGAAAGGTTTTGAAATTTTACAAACCCTAACCTTAGTGAAAATTTCATCAAACTCTTTTTCCATAGGTGGGATTGTACCTAAGACTCTTGAAAAAATTTACTTATCAACTTTACTTACAATTTTTTTGGTGTGTTTGGTGTTTGGGTGCAAATCGATAATTACACCGAACACATGATTCCCACTATAAATGCTATAGATGAATTTGTTTTTTCATTTTTCCATTTCTTTCATTGTTTTTTTCATCATCATCCAATATATTGACTTAAGAAAGTGGTTGTGCCTGGCTTGAAGGGTGTGAAAGCTTGAGAAGAGGAGGTGAGCAATGTTGAAAAGGGGGATGTGTAAGTAGGCTTCAATGTGTGCGAGGTAACAAAAGGAAAATTTAACAATAAAGTTATGGGATTTAGGCGGCCAACCTTGTTTTCACAGTATTTCGGAATGCTATTGTCCTGGTCTCTTAGTGTGGGGTAACACCTAAGGCCATGGGCATTACTGGAATAAGGGCATGTGTGTAGCACAGTTCGAGTGGGCCCAATTCTGGTGATGCTCATGGTGGATGGCGTTAGAGTGTGTTAAAATACATGATTTTTAATTACTTTTTTTCCCCATGATACCTAGCAGGTACGCACTAGATATTGCAAGAATAAAAAAGACATGAGGCATGTTTGGAAAATGGAATGCCTGTAAGTGTGGGTGTTTCATTTATCAAATTACCCCATGAGTTCAGATATCCCTCGGGTATCACGAGAATAAAAAATGATACATGCAAGCATTCTGTTTTCTGCCCCATGGGTTCTTATTGCCTGTAAGGGTTCTCCCAAATACACTATGAGTTTGACCATAGGTTTTTAGTGCCATTCTGTAAGTTTTGGCAATGCTACTCATCACAGCATACAGAATCCAACACTGAGGCACTCAGTAATTCATATACAAGTTGAATTTTTCAGCGTATTCAATGGATGAAGGTCTTGAAAAAAGGATCTTGGACTAGCTTTACTCAAGTTCTTCACAATTCTGCTATTTTCAGGGCAGGTATGTAGTGGATGTGGCAGACAGGACAATATCCTGATTTCCAAAACTGAGTTCATGATCTGTTAAGCAAGCCATCTCTTGATGACGGCATTCCATTGCTAGTGCTTGGGAACAAGATTGACAAGTTTGAAGCTGTCTCAAAGTGAGAACTTATCATCCTACTTATTTTCCCTTCTTCCAATTTGGATTGCACCTTCACTTTTATATGAAGTGTGCATCTTTCCATTTGATCCCATGCGTGATTGGAAATTCAAACTTTTGAAATATCTGACTCTCTCTCTTTTAGTTGATGCAGGATTTAGGTTTAGAATTAATATGGGTTTGCCCACAAGTGCCAATGATTTGTGCAATGGACTGTTATTGTCTTGCAAGTGGATGAGTAGCACTGAGGAAAATTAGGAATAGGAGAATGAGTCTGACATAACACTGGTGCCATTGATTTGTGCAATGGACTGTTACTGTTTTGCAAGGTGGATGAGTAGCACCAAGGAACATTAGGAATAGGAGAATGAGTCTAACATAACGCTTGGATTGTTGGCTATGGGGAAAATATGGGCCTTACAAGTCTGAGTAACAGGGAGGAGGCATGCAATACCATCTCATGCAAAAATTCAACCAACATTGATGTGGTCATCGACTGGCTCATCAAGCACTCCAAGATCAAAAGTTGATGTTGAGAAAAGTGCTGTTGTATGAAGGATGTTAGATCCAACTGTTGATAAAGTCATGACTGGTTAGCTTATTGTGTTGTGTTTGAAAAATTGTAGTACTGCAACAAGGTCCACAACCAGTTAATAGGGTTATGAGTTTTTGTCCTGATTCTTTTAAGCTTGTACATACTTTGAGATAGAGCTGCAGAGGCACAAGAAGAGTTGTTTCTGGAGTAAAACAACATCATGCATCCTGTTACTGCTCATGAGAATAATAAAAGGGCTGAGCACTTAAATTTTGTTGCTACTATGATAGCATCCATATTCCTTATCATGTGAAAACATAAGTGTTTGTTAATTGTGGAGCCAACGGGTGTGATAAAGCTAATCAGATGTGCACAGCATAGATCTCTGGTGGGGAAGAAAACTGGCAGGAGCTCTCCTCACTGCCTGAAGGATGCCAGCAAGTTGGGAGCAGTCTGTGAAAGAAGGAGGTAACAATCAGTAGCCACTTGGAGCCACAGAGGAAAACCATTTTGAAACACCATGGAGTTTCACAGTTGCATACCCACTTCCACAATGAGCTTCAAAAGTCCAACTTAGAGATCCTTAGCTACTTTTGATAGTCATTCTAGGTATTGCAACTCTTGCCAAAGATGCTTACAAGTATGTGCAGGTCCTTAAATCCTCATCTTCTGCTGGATGAATGTGCTCTAAGTGACCCATTGTTGCATCTTCGTTTCTTTTTCCAATTTTCAAGGTTAGTCCATATTGATGGCTGGAGATTCGATAATTTGCATATTCTAGAAAATCAAGACATGGGTGGGTGGGTGGCATCTTGTGCCATGTGAGAGGAGGAGGCTCTCTCTCCCCTCTTCTTTTTTGCTGTACCTCCCTGCTGAACAGTTGCTCTGATGAACAATTTGCCGTCCCACAGCCATGATGCTATGATTCTGTCATCCTTTCTTCTTCACAGATATTGCGTTTGTTTGTGTTTTTTTCCTTTTCTAGGGGAAGTACACAAAAGCAACCACCCATTTTGACATCCAAAGGTCCAGCTAAGAATTCAAACGAGAAAAGTTCAATTTCTGTCCGGCAAGTAAAGGGAGCTTTCAGCCTACCAACGGCAACTCTACCAGCCGCCTTATACGTTACCTCTTTTGTCGATCTCTGGAGGCCGGCAGCACATGTTGCGGCTGATCATAATAAATTCAGAGGGGGGGTGGGGGGGGCGCCATCCTGCCAACGAAATGCTTGGGAATATCTAATACATTCGATCAGCCATAGCCATGCATCCTCACCGAGCACCCAATCCTCCCTGCATTCACCGATTCTTTCGTCAGAATCGTTTTTTTTCCCCCCTCAAATTTGTGACGTAGGTGGGTTGGCCAATGCAGCAAGAGGACTTAGCCAAATCCCAAATTTGGCTAGAGTAGAGGTCAGTGAGGGGAGTAGCAAAATTTAGGATTCCTCCCATAAATTGGGTACTTGTTGGAGTCTACCGTGTTTTGGAGGGTGGAGGGGGGGGGGGGGGGGCCTTTTTTTTTGGGACTTTTTTTTTTTTTTTGGATAAAAAAATTTTAATATTGGACAATTTTTTTCC
>Ga0116231_10006390_pt1 | contig 22502 bp, 37 predicted proteins | sample S1TSphgellanicum_2_FD_89695 | JGI IMG/M metagenome (GOLD analysis project Ga0116231, IMG submission 89695) | Host-associated microbial communities from peat moss isolated from Minnesota, USA - S1T2_Fd - Sphagnum magellanicum MG | ecosystem: Host-associated > Plants > Peat moss > Unclassified...
AGCGGTTTTTACACGCATTATTTGGCGTATGCGAGATTCGGCAAAAGATGATGAAATTTATGGTGCTAAATCATTACTTGAACAAGTTTATGAATGTTGTTTATTTTATAAAATTTTATTACCAGATATGCCATGTCCAAAATTAATAGATGGGACAGAAAAAATAAAAATTTCTTTTGATATTAGCGATTTGCCAGATAATTATCCAAAAATATCAAATTATAGATTTTTGAATATTTACATTGATTGGAAAAATAAATTTTCAGAATCTGATGCACATGTATTAGGAGCATATAATTCAGATCTTCATTCTCTTATGTTTTATTTGTCTGAATATAAACCAAAAAATATGGTGCATAAAAATGCATTAATTGCACTTCTTCGAAAACTTGATGAGATCATAGAACATGAATTAAGACATGCATTGCAATTTGGTTTATTTGGTGATAACTCGGAACAAACTAAATTAAACAAAAACTATTTGTCTGATATTGGAAAATATTACACAAGTCCAGTGGAATTTGATCCACAAATTGGAACCGCAATTAAAGAATTTATCGAATATTATAATAAAAACAAACCAAAAAATTTAAGTGATGCCATTCGAAGATATATCGGAATGGCAGTTACAACAAATAATGAACCGGTTATAAAAAGATTTATACTTGGTAAAGAAACACTCAGACCTTCTGATTTTTTTCATTATTTAAAAATATTAACACCAAAAAAATATAAAATCGCAGTGAAAAAATTTATTTTAGGTGTCAAAAAAGAAATTTCTCATCTTGACAGTTAAAAATTTCTCGTGCATATCATAAAAATATGAGAAATTTAATTCAAATTGCTGAAGACGCGATTCCAACGCATCAGCATTATATCGAAGAAATGACAAATCTTGGTCCTCGTGCCACAGGTTTGCCATTACATGTATATGTTTCTCCAAAAGGCGGCGCTATACATGATGCCAGAATAAAAGTTTTTATGCCACCATGGGAAACGCATCCAGTTGCTGTATATGCATTACGTCCTTTTCGTCACTTGGAAGGAGATAATTCATGGATGACGAAAGAGCAAGAACAGCAATTGAAAGAATGGGTCGAATTAAATTTCGATGTCATAATGGGATTTTGGAATAGAACAATTTCAACAGAAGAAGATTTACGTGAACGTTTGATTGGAATAAAAGATGCGGCATATGCTATTGGTGCAATTAATTTAATTGCACCAAAGGTAGAAAAAATTTCATGGCATAATCAAAAATATAATTTGTATTTTCGATTTATGCCAAATTATGACAAGATTGCTAATAGATTTTTATCTGCTGGATATAAGCAGAAAATAGAACTGCATAAAAATAACGAACCAGTTCAAGGAATTATTTTATGGTCACGCTAAAGAATCAATAAATACCCTTGCTTTTCTCTCTGGAAAACAAGATATTATCTCTTGCATTTTTTCATGAGAAATTTGAGAAGCATCATTTAATAATTTTTCTGTTATTGTGATTTCTTTATGAATTATAGCTTTTAATACTCTTTGTAATCCATCAACCGGCGTGCCATATGTATCTTCCAATTTTGGATATATAACGCGCATAAATGCATCCAATATAATATTGTATTGTAAACAAACTTCCGACCATCCGTATAATTCATTTACAGATGAAAAAGGAGGAACCGATTTATTTAAATCTTTAAGAGTTTCTTCGATTGCAAGTAATTTTTTTTGTTCAGAAATTACAATGTCAGCGGCTCGTAACCACTGACACTTTTTATCATCTAATACAAGATGCCAGGAAGTCGATATTTCAAGGCTTGCTTGCATTAATTTGCAAGCCCATTCCTCACGATTCATGGCAACAAAATTGCTTTTGTATATTCAATTCCTTCATCAATGGAATATGCGCGAAAACTAATAGCTTCTCGAACCATGGGATGATCATGTAAATTGTTTTTTTCTTCCATGCAAACTACTAATGGAATTCTATATGAAAAAGACCAAGCTATTTCCATTACTGTTCCAATCGATACTGTTTTGGCACCAATAAGATTGCATAAAATCAAATCTGCATTTTTGCAATCGTTATGGTCCCTGGACATTATACCACGCGAAGAAGCCAATGCACCATGTTCATCATATGTATCATTGCCTTCCCCACCTAAACCATCTTTTAATCCAATCTTGCCATGTGCCCGCAAAAATTGTTTTCGACGCATCGGAGAATAGCAAATAATATTTTTTGGCATTTTTGATATGACATAGTTTCGCCAATTTTCAGAGTCGTCATATGTCAACCCTGCGATTGGACCAGCCAAATAAATTCTAGATAACATAATCAACCAATAAAAATATTACAGGAGACAAATAACACGCGATTGTGGAATAAATTATAGCTTTTTTCTTCTGAAACATCAAAGAAATACAAAGTGACATCAAAACAATACATGCATAAACACCAGTAAAAATTTCATAAAATTCATGCATTGATGACAGTTATCCCAGCATATGGATTGGATTCAACTTTCTTAATAGTTTCCGTTAAACGAGAAACATTTTTTGCCTGTTGAATTTCATCCGCATATTTTGTTGTATAATGTTTGTAAATATCATCCACTGTTGTATTGGCATCAAATCTACTTTTGATGATTTTTTTATTCACAATATCAATAATCACTGACGCTTGTCTTAAAGTTTTATCAGTAAGTCTATTTTTAATAAATGGATATTCATTGATTTTCCAGGAATCTGGTTTTTTCTGCCAATCTTTTTGATGGGTTTTCATACCAAATCCGGGATTATAATATAATTCAACAACAAGAAATGGTCGATTTCTTTGAAAATCAACTTTTTCTGTAATACTATGTTTTTTACCCAAAATAATATTCCTTAAAAAGGTTTGTTTAAACGAGATAGTTCAACAAGAGCGGCAGCAAGATTAATCTCTTGATCCGCTACCATGTTATGATGCACGACGGCTTTTCTAATAATCAACAAAGCATCATCTTGTTGATCTTGCGTATTGCCAAACATATCAAGATTTCTATATAGAAATCTATATATATCTGGATATTCTTCCGGTTGAGCTTGAGCAAGGATCATTTTTCTTGCTTCAATGTATTTTCCCTGCATAAACAGGGAAGTCATTTCAATTACATAATCTTTACCATTTTCATCTTCTATTTTTGGTGGTTGTAATTTTCCACCAACAATATTCTCTTGTACTAAATTAATACATTTGCGCATACTTGGGTATGCGCGATCAATATAGGTTTGTAGAGTGTCAAAGCTTTCATTTTCATCAACAAAATCAATGTTTTCGGCAACGAGAATAGTGACAATACGTTCAAGAAATTCATCTCGATTTAATGCCTCAAAAGACATTTTTTGGCAGCGATCATGTAATGCTGGAATAATTTTTTGTGGATAGTTACATGTAAAAATTACTCGACATACATCCGAATATGTTTCAAGATCAGAACGAAGCATACGTTGAGCCAAAGGAGACATTGAATCTGCTTCATCAAATAAAATATATTTGATGCCTGTTTCTCCCAATGCCCATGTACTGACAAAAGATTGAAACTTGTTTTGAATATCTTCTACCTTTCGCTCACGCGAAGCATTTATTTCCAGAATATCCCCTGATGGAATTTTTAGTTCACGAAGCAATAATTTTCCAAGACTGGATTTTCCTGTTCCTGGTGTTCCATATAAAAGAAGATGCGGAAGAGCGCCTTCTTTGATCCATTCTTCCGCCTTTCTTCTTTGATCCAGATCTTTCCAAACATATGCATCCATGGATGTCGGGCGATAGCGTTCTGTCCAAAGATCTGTGCTCATTTAATAACTCCTTGAAAATAAGGATTTTAGCGAATCTTGCTTTTAGCGACCTTTTGAAGCACTTTGGTGGACTTCCAGATAGTAGCCGTGCGTCCGGTAGTGGTTGGACGCCTGGAGCCGCTGTTACCCACTCTATTTGCCTTTACAAGCTCGTTACGGCGAGGACGGGTGATGTCTCCGGAGACATCAAAATTAAAAGCAATTTCTTCATCTGTTACTCCAGCATTGCCAGAACGATTAATGAAGTCATAAATGTATTCACGTAACTGTTCTGTTGCAGATACGTTTGTGGTTTTATTAATACGTGTCAAATATAAATCTCCTAAAAATGATATTTTTTGAAATACTCCGGTTAAATTTTTTTACATTTAACCGGAGTTGTTTATTGGTAAGCAGTCTTTTAAAGACTCGTTTTAAAGACTCATTTTAAAATTTTGTTGGCATTGCATTTCTTGGATCTGTATCACTGACCAGCATGACGGCATCAGGAAATTCTATGCGCCATACTGTTTCTCTTTTACCATTAATTTCCATTTCAATTCCTGTTGTCCACCGACCGTGTTTCACAAGAACCCATTCACCGACAGAAATATCAACAACATCTGGACCAATAGCCCAAACGCGTCCCCAGCGGTCTCTTACACCGCGTTCTGTCATATTATCATCCGGAATGATGATCCCACCAAACGTGCGGGAAGGACCATGATCTAAATCAGTGACAAAAACATTGTCCTTGATTGGATGGAAATTAGTTGCAGTGATAAAATGCTTAGCCGACACTTTTTTAACCTTAAATATATTATAAAATATTACGTGTTTATTGGTAGTCTATTTTAGGTTTTAATTCATCATTAAATAAAATATGTGTTTATTGGTCGTATCTCTTAGTCTCTCTTAGTAAGCTTATTATAGACGACGAGAATTCAAATGTAAAGTAATGTTATCAAATATTTTGAAAAAAATTATTCGCCAGTTCCGTGAGAAACCACTTTTCGCAAACGAACTTCCACTTCTACGATTCCACAATGTTTTGCGCACTCGCGATTTTCGTGAAGTGATTCTATTGATGGATAAATGGTTGTTCCATCTTCGGCATAACCCAATTCATGATCAAAATCGGTACGACACATGTAACCAACAACACCTTCTGTCGTTTCAACCCATTCTTTATCACCATTCATTGTCATGGCATTAATTCCAATCCATTTAAAATACCAACTGCTTGCGATTTCCGACAAAAAATATACGCACATGTATCAACAGGAATGAGATGCAATGTTTGACCATCTATTAAAGGATACGTCGGATCATGCGTTATTGCAGCATGTAATTCTGCGGCTTTTGCCATACCAATTACCTTGCGCATTTGTGTTTCTGTTACGCCAAGAACAATACATGTACCAAACCCAATTGATGATTGCCATTCATTTAAAAGTTCTAGAAATTCTTTATTTTCCGTATTGTGCAAATCATAAACCATCTGATTGGCAGCATGGGATCCTTGTGCTACAGCTTTGCCCGGATTAAGCGAAGCCATATCATTTCGCATCAAAATATACAAAACAACCGGATCAGACATATCTCGTCCTTTTATACAAAGGACGAGATATAATCTGTTAAAGAGAAAATTTCAATTAAAAATTAGAAGAATCGTCGTGATCTAATAATTTTCTTTTACGAACAGGTTCTGGATGCGGAGTAAGAGAAGGATTTGGTACTGAAACTTTATTTGCTTCTTTGACAGCAGCAACAGCTTCTGCGGGTGTCTGAAACATTTCCGATGTCAAATTTTTAAGACCCACGGATTTTACCGCTTGTGGATTGCTTTGATGATATTCAGCAGCAATAGCTTCTTTTTTCTTAATTACTTTGCCATGGCGATTCACAATATCACCACGTGCATTCATAGAAGCATTACCTAATGCAACCGCATTGGGATTTGCCGCAGCCAAAGCCATCATATCAATCATTTTGCCACGCATTGTACGAACTTTCATAGAAAAACTTCCTTTAAAAATGAAATGTTTGTATATTATTTATTATTTTAAAAATTCTTTTATATCGAGATCGTATAAAATACTGTCAATTTTGTGAACTCCTATTAAATAAAGACAATAAGATGCACAAGAAGAACCTCTTCCGACTCCCCAAACAATATTTTCTTTACGAAAATAATCAATCAGGGCAAACATAAGTTGCAAAAGAGGAATTAATTTTCTTTCTTCAAACATATCCATTTCAAAATTAACGCGTATTTTTTCTTCTTCTCGAAGACTGCGTTCGAGCAGTTTTTCTCTGACATTTATTTTTAAATATTCATCAGTAATAAACCATGTTTGAGAACGACGTTTATGTTCTTCTTCCGGCGGACAATCTGGCTCTTTTAAAAGAGGTATAACATCATCGGTTTTATTAAAAAATTTACACCAAGAATTATATTCTTCGATTTTTTTATCATGAATAACATTAAGATTTTTTATATCGATTTCATTATAAAATAAATCAAGTAAATTCTCAGAGGTTAAATTAACGCGTCCCCAATTATCAATGAAATAATCCGGCACACTCAATGAAATTCTCCAAAGCAGCAATCGTATTGGTGGTTGGATTTAATAGCACAAAATCAACAACATCATGAATTAATTTTGGGCTATTTTTTGCTTGTGATCTCCAAAGATTAACCCATGCTTTCATATCGTTTACACGCAAAAGCTCACTTTCTATTTTTTCTTCTTCAACCAATTTTAAAGCAATAATTAAATTAGTTAATGCATTTTGAACTGTTGGATTTTTTGATTTTCGGGCAATTTCAATATAAGCGAAAAATATTTCCGGATCATCGATAATATCATTCATCTGATTTACCGCCATCTATAACATTCAGTTTAAAATCTGGTCTTAAAACTACTTCTTGTTTGGGACGAATTGCTTTTGCTATGAAATCCAAATCATAAGCCCAAAGAGGTTTATCATCAAGATTGGCGTCATCAGCAGGCACAACATCTATTGTTGATGCATCATCTCTATTCCACCAAGGAGTATCAAAATAAGTATGTTTACCAATCCATGTATCCATATCTGGAAGGATATCATCTGATTCTCCAATAAAAGTAAATCTTAGACCTGTAATATTATTGGATTTTATTTCAACAGATCCGAAAATAATAGCACCACATGCTAATGCATTCATTTTTGCTTGAAGTAATATGGCAAGATTTTCATCAGTTGGTTCATCGGGTGTCAACATGAGCAAATTTCCCGAATTATTTTTACCATCATCGGAAATAAGCATTGATAATGCGGCAGTGTTATTTCTGCCAAAAATAATGCATCTGGTCACTATATTTTCCAACCAAAATCGAACTTTAGCAAAAGCAATTTCACAATCTTGTTCGTTTGAATTTTCCATTGGAAGTATTTCCGCTTTTATTGACAATTGAGATGGCATAAACACATCATCAACAACGCGCACAACCATAATATTTTGTTCAAAATCAATTAAAACATCAATATCATCATTACTCATCGGAAATTTCCTTTTTTTGATTTGAAACTACAGGATGCAATGTTGGTGTTGGAATAACACGCCGAACAGTCATACGCGGACGATTATGATTGACAATTGGTTTTTTTTCTTTTTCAATTCGTGCTTCGCGTTCTTTATCGCGAAGTACCGGATCTGTTTCAATTGTTTCATTTAAATAATTTTCGTTTTGATTCCAATGTACTAAAAACAATCTTTCGAGACGTTCGTTTTCAATTAATTGCAACATACGAGATAACTGATCAATACCTTGACCAGAACCAAAAGAAATGCGTTGCAATATGACCATTTTTTTATTCAGATCTAAAGAACGTTCTAATAGTTCATCGTCCGATAATGTCTTTGGATCAAAACCAGCAACTTCAAACATTATTTTTTCTCTTTTATTTTATTTAGTCTCCACTTTCCAGAGTTAAACCTCATTCCATCGTTCTCATATGAGAACGATGGATCATTTTAAACAAATTCCTTATTAGGAAAAAGAATATTTTTGATATCTGGTTTTTTCCAACCTTCTGGTTTAGCAACTTTGCCGTTTGGTTTTCTTAAAACAACACCATTAACCAATTTTGCCATATTTGTTTTGTGAACTTCTGAAAAGACTTTTGGTAAAGGAATTCCATAAATATAAGCACAAGCAAAAACCGCATCCATCAAGCCTTGTAAAGATGTTGAAATGGCTCCAAGGTCATTGTTGATTTCAGCTAATTCATAAGCATTATGATATTTTACAATTTCATCATGCCGAATGATTCGTTTTTCATTCTCAGGAAATTCTGGTTTGGCTTGAAAATTAAATAAAATGGAATTTTCATATAATGGAAATAAACCATAAGATACAACGGTTCCGCATATAATATAAGCAATATCAGCTAACGCATCCGCAATTTCAATAATATCATTTTCTTTTTCACCCACTTGATATTCTTTAACTTCTTCAGAAAGAAGAGCCCGTCGAAGATTTCGTGTTGCATCATCGGGGAGGCTTGGTGTGTTTGTAACGAGAATCCCAAAAGCGATGTGAAAATCACGAACATCATTAAACATTGTCATAACAAAAACTTTCATAAAGTTGGCTGCAAACCATAGTTATTTTCTTTGTGTTTTGTCAATAATTTATTTTAAGGTTTTTGGTGAAATGACAAAAGCGGGATTGGTAATTTTGAAAAAATTGCCGCATGAACTACAATAAAAATCAATAGTTCTAAATATCATATTTTTAAAATCCGCATGACATATTTCACCACAATTTGTACAATGAAAAGACAAAGGACCAACCGTTAATTTTGCAATAGGTTGGAAATTTGATATTCCGGATGATATTTTTGCAGCAGAATTCGGAAATCTTATAATTTTTTTATCATTGGTCATGTTTTCATCTATCATATCTTCAAAGATATTTAATTGATAAAATCAATCACATACGTTGTATGTTATTTTTTTAATTCAAAATGATAAATTCAAAAAACAATAACCGTTTGTGTATAATTAGAATAATTTTGTATAAAACCGGTTCCATATGCAGCATATCCGATTGGTGGTGCATATATAAAAGATGTTGTTCCAAAATTTGCAATCGCTGTTGAACTATTACAAATTGATGCCGCAGGAAATATATTACCGGAAATAGAAAAAAAATCACCACCAGAATTGATATTTGGATTTCCATTTAGCCAATTTCCATTATTAAACCATATTTTTGATTGATTTATATTACAAGCAATACCAATTGTTTCGAAAGAAGAAAAAGAAACTTCTAAACCAAAACTATTAGAATCATTACCTATAAAACTATTTAAATTTGTATTTTGATTTGCAATACCCACAAAACCATTCGAATTTATTGAATTTTCAAAAGTTATTTCCCAATATAATTTTTTTATATTTGTCATTGATTTTTGAGCTAAAACCGTTGTCCAATTTTCAGAAATTGAAGAAAATTTTAAATTTCCATTTGTAAGATTTGAATCTCCACCAATATAAAAAGAATTCCAAGTTGATATAAAAATATTTGTTTCTATATCTGCAAATGCATATTCACCCAAAGAACTAAAACCAAACATATCAATATCTCATTGTTGAAAGAGTAATGCCAACTGTTGTTAAAGTTGCATCGGTATTACTCGGTGATACCAAATATAAAAAATCACCAGTAATCAAAGTTACAGCATTTGTTGTACTAAATGATGGTGTTTTTGAACTTGCGGCAAAAACAATATTTCCAATGAAATTTGATGAATTACCACGAATGTATGATAAAGAAAAAGTTGCACTATTTGTAGCGGGAGTTATGGCATATCCACCAGACCCCGCAAAATTCGATTGAATGATTGTCGTTTGAATAATATAAACACCAACAGTTGTATTAGAAGGTGGTTGTCCAGGAAATGAAAATGCAACAGGAGTAGCAATCGTATTTGAACCAGATATTACACGTCCTTTTGAATCAGTTGTAACAGTATAATAAGTTCCAACTGTACCAATATTAGCTAACGTAGTATTAATAGTATTTGTGCCAGATCCAGAAATATCTCCGGATAATGTAATATTTTGATTCGTTGTTAAATAATTTTGATTTTTAACAAATGCAGTCGTGGCTATATTACTAGTATTATCTGTATTAGAAACAGTAATTGCAGTAGCCGGAACACCAAAATTAAAAGAAGAATTAGAAGAATTTTGAACTATTCCCCAAACAGCCCGATATCCACCAGAATTATTTGTTGCATAAAAAACTAAATTATTATCATTTTGACATGTGATATATGGATGATTTCCAGCAGTATCAGTGAAATTTAATTGTTTTTGATTACCAAGAAAAACACCATTACCCGGCGTATAATTTCCAACGGCATCGAAAGTATGAACTACTTGTGTTCCACCATAGATCAGAAAATTAAAATATGAATTATATTGTGGTAAGGACATCCACAAACCTTGTCCACCGGGACTTACACCCAATGCATAATCTGTTGCTGTATTACTTACAGATGGTAATAAAATAAGTCTAGAACCAATGGATGACGTATTAAAAGTAGGCGCGGCTTCACTGGTTCCAAAGGAAATATTAAAATTACTTGCATATCCAGGACCAATAGCCACATTCGCAGAAAAAGTAGTCAATCCTGTAGCACGCGTGATTGTTATAGGAGTAATAATAAATGAACCAGAATCCGAATAAGCAGAAAATACAAAATCACCACCCGTATTATTTCCACCTGGATAATCTCCATTAGTGACACCAAAAATCCATCTATTTGAAGTAACAGAATTCATAGTAGAATAGACAATAATTTCTTTGGTTATAGTATTTGCACCAAATAATTGAAGATTTCCTGTGATGTTAACTCCGGAATTAACTGTTAATGTACCAGAAATTGTATCGCCGGATTTATTAACCGGAGTATATCCAAGAAAAGTAGAAACCGCTATATTAGCGCCAGATATAACACGTCCTTTACTATCAATTACGATTTGATTATAAGTTCCAGGAGTTGCAATTGATGCTAATGTTGTTGTAATAGAAGGTGGCGTATAAACATTGTTTGCATAAAATCCTTGTGTAATAGTATTACCAATTACATCTCCTGTTAAATTAACACCTGCTCCCGATGGCGTGTAAGATCCAATAAGAGCGCGTCCTTTGGAATCCACAACTAAACTATTATAAGTTCCGGCTACAATTCCAGTATCAACAAGATCAAATGTTATAATGCCACTATTTGCAAGCTGTCCTGAAAATGTTGTTGTGTTCGAAACAGTTAAAGAAATATTATTGCTTGCTTGTAAAGAAGAAAAATATTCATTTGTACTTGAATTTCCAGCATATATACTTACACTTGTATTAGAAGAAATACTTGCAAAAGCTGTGAATGTATTAGCACCTGTATTTGCTCTTTGAATACGACCATAACTATCAACAACAATTATTGCACTTGAATAAGTTCCAGGAACCACGCTTGTATTTGCCAAAGTCACATAAATTGAACCAGCATTTGTAATAGGACTATTCGCGATATTAATATTTGCATCACCAACAAGATTTACACGCGTTACCACATTAGAACTTACTGCATTTGTTATTCTTCCATTTTGATCAACAATAATAGATGAATAATTATAAGTTCCAGCAGCGACCGTTGTTGGATTTAAACTAATTGTAACAGTATTGGTTGTTACATTTGTTACAACTCCAATATCCGCTGTACCATTGGTTCTAAATGATGTTGTTGTATTTGAAATAATTCCATTGCTAATAGCAATGATACGTCCCTTAGAATCAACAGAAACAGATGCATAATTATAAGTTCCTGGTATTACATTTGTATTAGCAAGAGAAAAAGAAACATTTGAAAAATTTGTAACAGTATTTGTTGAAATAATAATATTTCCATCTCCGGATAGACCAAAAGAGGTAATGCTGTTTGTAATACCATTTGATATACTTGTAATCCTTCCTTTTGAATCTACAGAAAGAGTGGTATGATTATAAGTTCCAGGAATAACACTTGTATTACTCAAATTAATTTGAATAGTTTGTCCTGTTGAATTAGAACTAGTAGTTACATTGATTGCGCTATCTCCAGTTGCAACAAACGTGGTTGTTTGTCCTATTGGAACCCAAGAAAATGTATTTCCAGTATAAACTAAAGTAACATTGTTACCAGTAGCAGGAATACTCCATTGTAATTCACCCGAAGAATTACCAATTAGAATTGCATTTGCTACAACATTACGAGGACCATCAGTCAAATTAATAAAATATGGCGGTAATGTAGAACCTGTTGCCTGAACAAGAATAGTATTTCCTTGATCTGTAAGAGTTATACCCGTTCCAGCTAATAAAGACTTTATCTCAAGAAGATTATTGACTGTCGGTGTTGATGTAATGCCAGAGAATATACCAACGCCATTTCCGAGATTTTCTATAGAAACCAAATCATATATCATACGCGGGGATCCAATTTAAAACACTTTTCTTATTTAGGGAGAAAACGCGAACCTAAGAAATTTCCACCCGAACTAAAATAAGGCTTGCATGAACTAAAATTTGTGATATAACTGACTTATCAAAACGGAGATTTTAATATGTCTTGCACTCTTATGGAAACCACCGCATTGGTCACCACCAAGCTGAGCTATGAACAGCTTGATGTTGCCAATTATGTGGATACGGGCGAAGGCAATTTTATTGTTCGGGCTCGTGCCGGAACGGGCAAGACTTTTCTAATTCTTCAATGTCTTGGTATGATGAAGGGTAATATTGCCATCTTGGCTTATGGCAAGGAAATCGCCGCTGAAATTCGCGCCAAGGTTGCAAAGGCGGGTCATCGCGGCGTTGATGTTTCCACATTTCATAGTGTTGGTGCCAAGGTTCTTGGTAAGATTTTTCGTGAAGCCAAGATCGAAGGGCGCGGCAAGGGCGAGGCGGGCTATTACAAGTTTGATCGGATTGCCGAAGAACTTAACATTCCGAAATATCTACAAGCTTTTGTGAAGCGCGTCATGGGAATGGCGATGCTGCATGGGGCTGGTATTCCCGGTCTGATGTCTGCCAAGGATATTAACGAATGGCAGAATTTGGTGACCCATTATGGCATCATGTTGTGGGTCGGAGACGATTTTCAATCTATCTTCGGCTTCACTGGAAGCAGCATTGATTCTCTTGACGTTATTGAACGTGAATTTAACTGCAAGGTTTTTCCGATGACACAGACTTTTCGTTGCGGGAAGGCGATTGTCAGTCTCGCTCGCCGCTTGGTTCCTGATTACAAGGCGGCTCCTGATAATCATGATGGAGAGGTTTCCACTATTTCTGAAAAGAATTTCAAGAAACTGGATCTGGTTCCCGGTCAGGATGCTGTCATTTGCCGCAATACGCGTCCTTTGATTCCTGTTGCCTATGATTTGATCAAGCGCGGCATTCCTGCTCACATTGAAGGCAAGGATATTGGTAAGGGGTTGTTGTCGTTGACTAACCGGTGGCAGGGTGTGAAGACGATTCCCGCTCTTGTTACTCGCTTGACCGAATACCGTGATAAGGAGGTTTCCAAGTTGATGCTTGCCAAGCAAGAACTTCAGGCGGAAGCCCTTTCAGATAAGGTTGATACTGTCCTTGCTATCATCGAGGGACTTCCCAAGGGTGCTACATTGAATGATCTTCGTGAGCGGATTGATAGCATGTTTGCCAATTCTGATGGTGAGAAGGCGGCAACAGTTGTGTTGATGACGGCGCATCGTAGCAAGGGACGGGAATTTCATACGGTCTATGGGCTTGGAGTTTCGTCTCTGATGCCGTCCAAGCGTGCCAAGCAGGATTGGGAAATTCAACAAGAGCGCAACCTTGAATATGTACTTTATACTCGAAGCATTCATCGATATATCGATGTGGTTTTGGGAGATTAAAAATGGGCGTGATAATCCCATGGAATCGTGATCATATAATTGAAAATCAATGGAAAAAATTTTCCATTGATGAAAAAATTGAAGGATTTAAAGAATGGTTTGTTGAAAATGGTTTTGGAAAAGCCATGTATCACGTGGTTAATCAATATTGCTATGCGGTTGTCGCATTTTCTGATGAAAATGACATTGTTCATTTTCGTCTACGTTTCACCTGCAAATTAAATCCTTCAAAAATGATTAAGAGAAAACCATGACAATAAAATCTCTCACCGAACTAGCTGATGAAATGCGTTCTGTTGCTGCCGGAACCGGTCAACCAAGCCCTCTTCCGGAACCCAAGCTACATATGTATCTTATCGTGCGAGGGGATTTGGAGGATGTAACAGGCGGGTTAATCCCAACAGGCAAACTCATGGGACAGGCGGGACATGGCTTCTGTACAGCTTTAATTCAGGTTATTGAGAGAAATGGTTTGGTTGCGCGGTACTATGCTGATAACCAACCAAAAATAGTATTAAAAGTGAAGAATTTACATGCGCTTTTACGCGCCGAAACTGAGTGCAAAGAAGCAGGATTAAATCATTTTCTGGTGACAGATGCGGGACATACGATTTTTAAAGAACCAACACAAACATGTCTTGCTATTGGACCGTGCTATAAAAGCGAGTTACCGAAATTCATCAGTCGGATGCAATTGTTCTAATTTGTTGTGATCTTGACATTTTTTATTTTTCTGGTATTTTCTTTTTATGAAAAATGGTGGTGAATTTATCTATGAGGTTTTATCAGGACGACTTTGTAAAATAGAAAGCACAGAAGCATTTCCATTATGCTATTTGTGGTGCGGTTTTTCTTATGAACTTACTGATAATCACGAAATAGATGAAAACGGTGTTCCGGTTCCTTTTGTGTTTTCAACAGTTCAATTGGTTCCTAAGATAATAGTTCATAAAATCGGCATGTCAAATCCACAATGGTGTGTATCTGTGGATGGTGTAAGATGGAGATTATCACATGAAATAAGGTCTATTATTTATTTTTCAGATGTACAACAAGCAATAGAATGTTGTGAAAAAGCTATGGCAAAAAGATTCAGAATTAAACGTGGTCGTAATGTTATTCTTCCGTGTGATTTTTAAATCATGTTAACATTTGTTGGTATTTTGTGTATTTTTTCTCCAGTAATTCTTATGTTGATCCGCCATAATGATGGGTTTGATGATCCTGATAGATTGGAAGAAGAATTCATGTTTGGTCTCAATATAAAAGATATAAACATTTTAAAAGCTTTTTTTATATCTGGAATTTGTTTAATTGTTGCCGGTCAACTCATACCTTAAAAAATAACTATGAAAAATGGATTGATCACTGATTCTGATGGAACCCAATATTGGTATTTAAATGATATATTGCATCGCGAAGATGAACCAGCGATTATTCTTGCAAATGGTACTAAACATTGGTGGTTAAATGGCAAACGCCATAGAAAAAATCAACCTGCTGTTATTATTCCAAATGGAACACAAGAATGGTGGTTAGATGGTATAAGACATCGGAAAGATGGACCAGCATATATTGATCAAAATGGAACACAAGAATGGTGGTTAGATGGTATAAGACATCGGAAAGATGGACCAGCATATATTGATCAAAATGGAAATAAACAATGGTATGTAAATGGAAAATTGCATCGCGAAGATGGACCAGCATATATTGACACAGATGGAAATCAAGAATGGAGTATAAATGGCAAAAGACATCGCGTTGATGGTCCAGCTATTATTTGGTCAAACGGAAATCAAGCATGGTGTATAAATGGAAAAAGACATCGCATTGATGGACCAGCTATTATTCACGCAGATGGAACTCAAGCATGGTATTTAAATGACAATAAAATATCCTATTTAGAAATAAAAGAATGGCAAGAGCAATATAATATTCCGATTGATTTCAATGAATGGAATGATAGAGATAAAATGTTATTCAAATTGCAGTTCTGTTAAAATGAAAAACGGATTAATAACTACTTCTAGTGGTACCCAAGAATGGTGGTTAAATGACAAATTTCATCGAGAAGATGGACCAGCTATTATTCACACAGATGGAACCCAATATTGGTATTTAAATGGTAAATGCCATCGCGAAGATGGACCAGCGATTATTTGTCCAGATGAATCTCAAGAATGGTGGTTAAATGGATTACTACATCGGGGGGATGGACCTGCAATTATTTGGTCAAACGGAAATCAAGCATGGTGGGTGAATGGTAAATTGCATCGCGAAGATGGACCTGCCCAAATTTGGGAAGATGGAACAAAGGAATGGTATATAAATGGTAATAGGATAGCCAATGAAAATATAATTGAATGGCAAGAGCAATATAATATTCCGATTGATTTCAATGAATGGAATGATAGAGATAAAATGTTATTCAAATTGTATTTTTCTTAAATTTATTTTTTAGAATAATCGCGAACAACCCGATAGATTTGTATTTTTGCATATCCAGAAATATTGCGATAATTTTGAGAAAAAAGCAAATTAATTTGTGAAATACATAAATGTAAATTTTTTATATCACCAATTACAAATTCTTCACTTAATGCCTGTCCGGTTTTGTTATTATTTGTATGCATATCGATCATAAAACGTCGATCCTTCTTGTGAAGTTCTATAAAAGACAAATTCTCCATCCAAAGGAATTATTTTATTTCTAGTAGATAGTTTTTGTTGATCTATTTCCCTTTACTAATCCATAATCAGAAATGTTATGTTCCCATCTTGCTGGCATTTCATCATGATAAAACACATAACGGGTTTTCACTTCATCCATAGTATGATAAAGAGGAGCCGAACGTGATTCGGAAATTATTTCATAATAACGCATGAAATTATTTATAATTTAAATCATTAATAATTTTTCTCATATATTTTTTAGAGGCATTTGTGATTTTATTTTTTATTTCATTACTCTCCCCTACGATAGTCTTTCCCTTTTTGTAAACCCATGCGTGCAAGTTTTGTGCCTGCAACGCACTCGTGAGAAATATGACACTTTACGGAATAAGGAAATAGTCGTCGTTTTTCGGCTATGATGTCTGAATAAGTTATATTCAGAGAAGAAATGTCAGACATGTTGCTATTCCCACTGCCGCGCCCCAATAAAGTTCTCCGGTTGGTGGCGCATCAATGCCATTATTCGCAATAATTGTAGGATCATTAATACATCCAAGCCATTTAACATTCCATGGCTTCCAAAAAGCAAGAACATATAATGGACTACATAGTAATCCTGCAATGACCAACCACCAAAAATTATAGCCAAACCACCAAACAACCAAAGCAGGAAATAACGTACCACCTATGCCATGGAGTGTCATTAAAAGATTATCATGGATAAACTCTGATAAAATAAATGGTCCTGAGCGTCCACCAACAGAAAGCCCGCTATTTAATGCATCATAATAACCAAATAAAATAGAACCCAAAACAATTCCAACACCAATTAATAAAGAAGGTAGCCAAATCCATGTGCCATGAAAAACAAGATTAGTAAAAAGGGCAATTATAGCAGTCATAATTCCCCATACGGCGCGTCCGCCTTGAGTGCCGATACTAAAACCAAGCCATTGAGACAAAAGACCGCCATCAAAACGGCGTCCGAAAGCGCCAACAATAGCCGAAAGTAAAAGTGCAATAAATATTATCATTTTAAATATCCAAAAATCGTATTTATCCAAACGCAAGATGAGCCGTTACCGTCACAACATCTTCGGATGCATTTTCCAAATCTAAATCAGAAACAATTTCCAATGCTTTTGCTAACGCATCACGATGTTGATGCATTACCGCACCATTGCCTTCTTGGACCATTCGCATTAATACCTTGATTGGCATTTCTTCTGGAATCCAAAGCGATTCTCCATTTCCCTCTAATCCGTAACATGAACAATGCGATGCATGAACATGATAAAATTTTCCATTTTCAACAAAAATGACAGTTGCCTCACCGGAATAATTTTCGTTGTCATAAACAGCGTAAATAATCGTTCCTTTGAAATTATCGATTCCAAAAGAATTACAAACATCCGACTTTGAAGTAAAATTACCAAAAAACATTTTATTTTTCCTCTTTCTAATTTAGTTTATCCTATTGGAATTTTTCCATCAAGCAAATAAACAATAGGAGAAAAATCAATTGCTTCTTCCTGAATTATTTGCGAAATCTTTTTCCATGAACCATGCGCTAAGCCCGCTCCAATCAAAGGCATTCCAACGCTTTTAAAACCATCATTTAAAGCACGTGTATTGATTTCTTTCATTGCCAATCGAATGGCATAATAATCTGCATATACTATATTTGGATCATTGCCGTAGCGATCTTGTGTAATGGCATTGCCAATTAATCTCCCATCAAAAACATTAACCCAATTTATTGCTCCCAATTTTGCAGATCCTGATTTAAAAAATCTCATGTAACTTTCGTAAGCTTCGGGATAATTTTTCCGCATAATACCAGCAACACCAGATCCATATGCCCCTCGTGCATTACACCCGTGAACCAAAACTTTTTCATCCGAGGAAAAAAGATCACCCGTTTTATAAACAATATTCATATTTGTATCTTCCTATTGGTTTTTCCTTGTATCACATAGATAAATCATTTAACATAGTTTTTCTTTGAAAAAAGTTTTCATGCAAACCATTCATAATCAAACCATTTATATAGGTGATTGTTTAAAGCATCTTGCTAATTTAGCGGATGATTCTGTGGATGTCATTGTCACATCACCACCTTATAATCTCGGTATTGCATATAGAAGTTATAATGATAATCTTCCGAGAAATTCTTATTTGTCTTGGCTAAATGATGTCGGAATTCAATTATTTCGCGTTTTGAAAACAAATGGGTCATTTTTTCTAAATGCTGGAAGCACGAATGTGGATCCATGGTTGGTTTTTGATATTGGAAATGTATTCAGAAAACATTTTATTTTACAGAACAACATCATATGGATTAAATCCATCAGCATTAATGATGACACAATCGGGCATTTCAAACCGATTAATTCAAAACGATTTTTGAATCAAAATCATGAAACTATTTTTCATTTTACAAAAACCGGAAAAGTTGATATTGATCGTTTAGCTATTGGAGTTCCTTATAAAGATAAAACAAATATCAAACGAAGAGGACATCTTCAAGATAAAAGATGTTCTGGAAATGTTTGGTATATTCCGTATGAAACAATACAAAATAAAACGGAAAAATTTAATCATCCTGCCGGTTTTCCATTAGAACTTCCAAAAAAATGTATCAAATTGCATGGTATAGAAAATAGTATCGTTCTTGATCCTTTCATGGGAACAGGTACAACTCTAGTTGCCGCGCATCAATTAGGACATATGGGTATTGGTATCGAATTGGACCCCGATTATGTACAAACCGCAATCAATAGATTGAATGCTATTCCATGATTATTCCAAAAATAAATTTTAAATTTTATTATAACAAAAAACCAGAATTTCATAGATTTGCTCATGCTTTTTTGGTTGAAGACCAAGTATCAGCGGCTATTTCTGTCATAGAATGGTGTAAAGAACAATTTGGTGATATGTCGAATCCTTTCATTGAGGAAAATACAATGATTTTTCCATTACCGAATGATTTTAGATGGACATATGATATGATATTTCCTCAAAAGAACTTACCAATGAAAAATGCTTATGGTAAAATAAATTTAAATGCTTATAAATTTAATTATGGAAGTATAGGTTTTTATTTTAAAAATAATCAAGATGCTGCGGCATTTCAAATGATTTTTGAGGCAATTGATGAGTGAAGGAATTTATAAATTACCAGATTTGCCAAATCAATTAGGTTATTGGTTTTATTTGAATATGAAAAATGTTGTTCCTGTTCGAAAATGGTGTACTAAAAATTTAGGTCGTGCTACCAAAATGCAAGTAAACTTAAGCACAGGTTGGACACCGATAAATCAAGAAGGAAAATGGTCAACTCTTAAAGATAATAGAAGACAAATTCTAGGTTTAAAACCATATTATTTTGTGTTTTGGACCAAAGAATCCACAACATTGTTTCTATTATATCATGAAACATATGACTTAAATTTTGTTAATTTCAGCGATTATTTTTAAATGGTTTTTCGTTTAATGATTCAACAACCGAACGATTATATATCTTTTTGGCGCGTGGATGTTATGGCATCAAAAAATTTGATAAATGATTTTATTAAATTTTGCAATGATAATTTTGGAATTGCCTCGTCTGATGTCGTTGGTTGGTTTCATGCAATGCCTAACATAACACGTTGGTGCATGATTACTGACTTTTATTTAGATCCTCCTTGGTTAAAAATGTATTTTAAAAATCAAGAAGATATTGCTTTAATTAAACTATTTTTTCCGGATATTTTAAATGATTGATTTAATATTTCTTCCTTCAGAGGAAGAAGAAAATAAAAAATTAAAACGCGCACAAAGTCTTGTTGGAACATCTGTTGGAAGACCAGAATTTGACTATTATATTACTCCACCAAAAGCCACACAAAAGCTTCTAGAAGTCGAACACTTCCATGGCGGTATATGGGAGCCTGCTTGTGGTAATGGGGCTATCTGTGAAGTTCTAAAGGCTTCTGGACACGTTAATATATTAGCAACCGATCTGATTGACAGAGGATATGGTGAAACACCTCATGATTTTCTCACATCACCTTATAAATGTGATAATGTAATTACAAATCCACCATTTACTTTGGCGGAACAATTTGTAAAATTGTCATTAGAACGCACAACAGAAAAAGTAGCGATGTTATGTAAACTGCAATTTCTTGAAGGTGTTAAACGAAAAACAATGTTTGAAACAACACCATTTAAATCCGTATGGGTTTTTAGTAAACGTATTACAATGGCGCGAAACGGAGAACGAAAAAAATATTCTAGTTCCATGATTGCATTTGCTTGGTTTGTATGGGAACATGGGTACAAAGGAGAACCAAAAATTGGCTGGCTCTGAAATGATCTTGGTTGAAGAAAAACTTTTGAAAATATTGTTGGAAAAAGTTCAAAAATATGAAGAGTTTTTACACTCTCTTCAACTTAATGCAGAAGTTATTTTGAATTCCGATAATGTACGTCAACTTATTGGTAATGCATGTCGATGGTCTTATGCACATCGTGTTGGAAACGGTGAACTAAGTTATGAGGAACAAGATAAAATTATTTCACAAGCTTTTGAAAAATTGTGTGAAATTAAACATTGACTAATTTTTATCAGCGCGGCGGGAAAAAACCGCATCTCTTTAGGGCGCGGGATGAGAGCCGCTTCTTAACCCTGATTTTCGATAAATATTTTTTTTCTAGAAATGCAATCAAAGTCATTACCGCTGGAAATCTCTTTACATTCGTTTCAATAATATTGTATAAATAACATTATGCATAAAGCGTTTAAATATAGGCTCAAACCAACAGAACTGCAAGAAAAATCACTGCGTCAAATCGCTGGTGGTTGTCGTTGGTTGTGGAACATAATGCTTGCCAAAAATAAGGCTCAATACCAAACAAACAAGAATTTCGTATTCAAGCACGAGATGATCGTATCACTGCCTGCTTTGAAAAAGCATTTCCCTTGGTTAAGCGATTTACCAAGCCAAGCTCTACAACAAAGATGTTTTGATCTAGATAGTGCTATTCAACGCTGTTTTCGATCTGATTTTGGTTTTCCACATTTCAAATGCAAAAACAACCAGAACGATACATTCCGTATTCCGCAAACAAACAAACATATCAAGATCACAAAAAAAGCAATAAATATACCAAAAATCGGTTGGATCAAATGGAAACGCCATCGTCCAATTGAAGGCAAACTTATGTCAATCACTGTAAAGCAAGAAGGCGACCACTGGTATGTTATATGTCTATGTCGTACTGGTGAAGCACCAAAACTAACCGATTGTGCAGAAGAAGATATTGTCGGAATTGATGTCGGATTAAAAACTTTTGCAACTACGAGTGATGGTGAAATATTTGAAGCAGCTAAGCCAGATTTGCGTCGATTGAAGAAAGCACAACGTAAATTAAGTCGTATAGATTTTTTGAATAAGAAGAACGGCATTAAGAAGTCGAATAGAAGAAAGGTAGCAAAGAAGAAGTTAGCGAAACTACATGCTCATATAAGAAATCAAAGATCAGATTTTCATCATAAAGCAAGTGCTGCGATAGCCAAACAGTATAAATTTGCAGGAATGGAAGATTTGAATATCAAAGGTATGATGAAAAATCATTGCTTGGCTGATAAAATTGGTCAACAGGGATGGCATTCATATCGGTCTATGTGCGAATACAAACTTGCCAACAAAGGCGGTAAGGTATTGCTGGTAGATAGGTTCTTTCCTAGTTCAAAAACTTGTTCGTCATGTGGAAACAAACAAAATATGCCGCTTAATATACGGGTATTTGAATGTGAATCCTGTGGTATTGTTTTGGATCGGGATTTGAATGCTGGTATCAATTTGAAAAATTGGGTTATTAGAGAGATCAATAGGGCGGGAACCGTCCGAATATACGCGCGGGGAGATACCTCTGACGGGCAGGCAGATATATATGCTTGTAGTTATGTGTCGTTGAATCGCGAAAATGTTGAAGACACACAGGTCTTTGACGCCCACGGGTCTTCAGCCCATGGGTAGTTCAT